>OLRI01002393.1_pt1 | contig 13181 bp, 8 predicted proteins | sample 1672871 | NCBI WGS metagenome assembly OLRI01 (sample SAMEA3136732, study PRJEB25190) | human gut metagenome
CACTCGCCCCGGACGGCACCGACCAGCCGATGAACCTGCAGCGCAAAACGATGTACCGCGATATTGACGGCTTCGATGCAGCGGAGGTTCCCGCCGTGATGGCGAGCTTTGTCTCGCTGTTCCTGCGCACCGAAGCCGTGCGGCAGTTCGGCCTGCCGATTGCCGAGTTCTTCATCGGGTCTGACGACTGGGAGTACCCCCGCCGCATTTCCCGCGCAAAGCCCTGCTATGTCATCCCGGCCAGCCGTGTCGTGCACGCCATGCAGAACCCCGGCGTCGTGAACATTGCCAGGGATGTGCCCGCCCGCTGGGCACGCTACCGCTATTTTTACCGCAACGATGTGGTGCTCTACCGTCGGGAGGGATTGTCCGGCTGGCTGTGGCTGCTGGCCAAGGACAGCTGGCACACCGTACAGGTCCTGCGCGACAGGCAGGGCTGCCGCGCCGAGCGCATAAAAATCATCTGGAAGGGCTTTGCCGCCGGGGTGCGGTTCCGCCCGCAGATACCGTACCTGCCATGAACCTGACAAAACAAATCTGCCATAAAGCTGCGCACTTTGACGCCGTCGCCTTTGACGTGTTTGACACGCTTATAAAGCGCGACGTTGCTGTGCCGACAGGACTTTTCCGCCTGATGGGCGACGATTTTTACGCTGCCCGCATCCGGGCCGAGCGTGAGGCCCGCGCCGCCCAAAGCGGGGAAGTAACGCTGGCTGAAATCTACGCCCGCCCCTGCCTTGCCCGCTATGACGCAGCGGCGGAGTGTGCTGCAGAGCTGGCCGCCTGTGCGGCAAACAAGCCCGTGCTGGATGCGGTGCAAACGCTTAAAAAGCAGGGGAAAAAGCTCTACTATATCTCCGATATGTACCTGCCGCAGACGCAGATCGACGCGATGCTGCGCCGCTGCGGCTATCCCTGCTTTGACGGCGGCTTTGTCTCCTGCACTTACGGCGTGCAGAAGCGCAGCGGCAGACTGTTCAAGCGCTTTTTGCAGGAAATCGGTCTCACGGCGAAGCAGCTGCTTTTCATCGGTGACAGCTGGCGTGCCGATGTGGCCGGTGCCGCGCTGGCCGGTGCCCTCTCCATGACCTTTGGCTGCGCCCTGCGCGCTCCCCACGGCGGCATCTTCGTGTTCCCCGTGGTCGATCATGCCCTGCTCTACTGCGTGGCTCTGGCCGCTGGCAGCGTGGTGGGTGCCGTGATCCTGAGCCTGCTCAAGAAGGACCGCACCGACGCGGCCTGATCTGCCATTTTCCTTCTTCCTTTACCATATAAAAAGGGCCCGTCTGCGCGCACCAAAATGCGGCAGGCGGGCCCTTTTGTGCTTATCCCTTGATGATCCGGAGCAGGGTCTTGTCCAGCTGGATGGTGCGGTTCCAGGGGTTCAGGATGATGCCCTGGATCTCCGGCACCTGCAGTGCGGCATCCAACAGCTTTTCAAACTCCACCAGAAAGGTGGACTGCACCGCTTCCGCGCCCTTCATCTCTTCTTCAAAGCTGGTAAAGGCATACCACCAGCTGGCCCCATCGGCCGTGCGGAGGGCCCGCAGCTGCATCTGCTCACTGGCCGGGTTCGGCTCCACCGCCACCACGACCTGTCCGTTTTCCCGCATCCGCCGCCGGATCACGGTCAGGGTATGCGCCAGCTGCTCCTGTGTAGGCTCCTGCTGTAACTGGCAGACTGCCTGTTCGATCTTTTCGTTGCCGTTCAGGCCCTCGTCCTTCTTCTGTGCCATAAGCTCTCCCATTCTTCTTGTTGTATTTTATGCTTGTATTATATCCGGACTTTACGAAAAATGGAAGCGCAGGCCAGAGATTCTTTCTTTTTTTGTCTGCTTTCGGGTGTTTTTTCAAAAATCAGTAGCCCCCGCCCAGAAAAAGTGTTACAATGTTTTCGTCTGGTATCATTTCAGAAACGACAGGACGCGCCGCTTTTCCGTGAGCCGTTTTGTCGGAATGGGAGAGATAAGGTAATGAAACGAATCCTTCGTTCTGCCGTCAGTCTGCTGCTGTGCGCCGCCGTGGCGCTGGGCGGCACTGCCTGCGGCCGAAGCAAGCTGCCCACCACCATCACGATCTGGACCTACTACAACGGCGATCAGCTGGAATGCTTCAACCAGCTGGTGGAGCAGTTCAACTCCACCGTGGGCAAAGAGAAGAACATCCGGGTCGAAAGCTCCAGTCAGGGCAGCGTGAACGACCTGGAGACCAGCGTGCTGGCCGCCGCCGAGGGCAAGGTGGGTGCCGAAAAGCTCCCCAACATCGTCTCCTCCTACGCAGACACCGCCTTTACGCTGGATCAGATGGGCCTTGCCGTTGACCTGAGTCCCTACCTGACCGAAAAAGAGAAGTCTGCCTATATCGCCGGGTTTCTCGAAGAGGGCGACCTGATGAACAACGGGGAGCTCAAGGTCTTTCCCATAGCAAAGTCCACCGAGCTGCTCTACCTGAACGTCACCGACTTTGTCCCCTTTGCCGAGGCCACAGGCGTGACCTATGCGGATCTTTCCACTGTGGAGGGGCTGAACGAGGTCGCACACAAATACTACGACTGGACCGATGCCCAGACGGCTGCGCCCAACGACGGCAAGGCCCTGTATGGCCGCGACGCGCTGACCAATTACCTGCTCTGCGGCGCACAGGAACTGGGTACGACCATCTTTGATGCCGAGAACGGCGTGATGACCCTGCACTTTGACAAGCCGACCCTCCGCAAGCTGTGGGATAACTACTATGTCCCCTACATCAAGGGCTGGTGCAGTGCCAGCGGCAAGTTCCGCAGCGACGATATCAAGATCGGCAGCCTGCTGGCCTATGTCGGTTCCTCCTCCAGCGCTTCCTTCTTCCCCACCCAGGTGCTGACCAGCGACACCGAGAGCCACGGCATCGAGATGGCCGCGCTGCCCTGCCCCAGCTTTGCAGGCTGTGAGCCGGTGGCCGTCCAGCAGGGGGCCGGCATGGTAGTCATCCCGGGCACCGAGGACGAGATCAGCGCCTGCGTTGCCTTTCTGAAATGGTTCACCCAGCCGGAAAACAACCTGCAGTTCTCGGTGCAGTCCGGCTATATGCCCGTGACCTATGCCGCCAACAGCATGTCCGCCCTTGAGAACAGCGGCCTGACGGTCTCCGACAGGATCCACAAGGTGCTGAGCCTGTCCATTGATGCCGTCGATCGCAGCAAGCTCTACACCACCCATGCCTTCCCGGCTGCCCTGAGCGCCCGCAATACCCTGCAGTACGCGCTGGAGGACCGTGTCACTGCCGACCGTGCCACGGTGCTGGAGCGGCTGGCTGCCGGGCAGACCCCCGAGGAAGCCGAAACCGAGTTCCTGACCGATGCCTATTTTGATGCCTGGTACGACCAGACTCTGGCCGCTCTCAGCGCCTTTGCGGGCTGAGATGCCCTTGGAACAACCACAAAAGGAGAGACTCTCAGATGCAGAATCGCAAGCCGCACAGTCAGAAGGCCCCTCAGACGGGCCATTCTATCTTCGGCACCATCCTTTTCTCCCTGCTGGCTGTGCTGGCGGTGGAGTTCCTGCTGCTGACCTTTGCCGTCCACGCCACCCGGCTTGGCCCCCAGCTGAACCAGAACGCCGAGGATATCCTTGCCATGCAGGTGGACAACCGCAGCCGGTATCTTCAGTCCATCTTCCACGATGCACAGGAGCTGACCAGCCTTTCCGATGCCATCAATGGCCTGACCCAGCAGCTTCTGGACGAGGGAGAGATCAGCCTGAGCACGCTGGACAGCAGCAGCGACGCGGCCTATCCCCTGCTGGAAGCCGCCGCGCCGGAGCTCATCAGCACCCTGCGCATCAAGTCGGTGACCGGCGTGTTCCTTATCCTGAACACCCATGATCTGGACAAGCGGAAGCAGGACAGCCTCATGCCCGCCATCTACCTGCGGGATCTTGACCCGGATGCCGCTCCCTCCCAGCGCAACGCCGACCTGACCTTTGTGCGGGCACCGGCCCAGCTGGTGCAGTCCCTCTCCATTGCCACGGACAACAGCTGGTCCCCCGCCATCCGCTACCGGGCACTGGGAAACCGGGGCTTCCTTTATCCCCCTTTCCAGGCCGCCTATAAAGACGGAGCCAGCCTTGCCGCCTCCGATTATGGCCACTGGACCTCACAATCCTATCTGGTACCCGGGGACACCCACGAGGCCATTGCCTACAGCCAGCCCCTGATCCTGCCGGACGGCACCGTTTACGGCGTGATCGGCGTGGAACTGCTGGCCGACTACCTGTGGGAGAACCTGCCCTGCTCTGAGCTGCAGAACAACGGCACCTATTTCCTTGCCGTGACCGATACGGAGGAGCTCTCTGCCTCTGAACTGCAGCTGTGTCCGGTGCTCCGTTCCCACTGCGACGGGCAGCCGGGTTCTGCGGACGAAAGCCTTACGCTGCGCCTCCACAGTGCCCATACCCACCGCTACCTCTTCAGCAATGCCCTTTACATTGCTTCGGTCTCCCCCTTGAACCTCTACAGCCGGAACGCCCCTTTCTCGGGCAAGCACTGGCTTCTCGTGGGCTCCGTTCCCGCGGTGCAGCTCTTTGCTTTCGCCCAGCGGCTGAAGCAGCTGTTCTCCTTCATCATGCTGATCACGCTGGCCGTTGGCATTGTTTGCAGCTGGCTGGTCAGCAGGCGGCTGGCCCGGCCCGTTGCCAGGCTCTCGGCCGAGGTAGCCGCTGCCGAAGCGGATTCCTCCGCCATCCCGCATCTGTCCGCCACCGGCATCCGGGAGCTGGATCAGTTCTCCTCTGCCTTTACCCAGCTGAGCAAAGACGTGCTGGACTCCTCCACCCGCTTTTTGCGCATTATGAAATTGGCCAGCGCGGAGCTGGGCGGCTATGAGCTGCGCGATGACAGTGTTTATGTGACTGATAACTTCTTCTCCATGCTGGGCCTTGCACAGGAGCAGCCAGATCCGCTCACGCCAAAGGCTTTCCGCGCCCTGATGGGCACACTGGAGCAGCGGTGGTTCTACCGCCTGTCCCCGGCCAACAACAAGGTCTTTGCCATCCCCCAGCCCGACGGCAGCACCCACTACATCACCCTGCGCATCACCCATATCCTGGGCGAAAGCGCCTCCGAGGTGGGTCTTGCTGAGGATATGACCACCACGGTGCTGGAGCAGCAGCGCATTGAGCACGAGCGCGATTACGACACCCTGACCGGCCTATACCGCCGCCGTGCCTTTGACCGCGCCTGTGACGCGCTGTTCCAGCAGCCCGAAAAGCTGGGCTGTGCCGCCCTGCTGATGATGGATCTGGACAACCTCAAGCAGATCAACGACACCTACGGCCACGACTGGGGCGACCAGTACATCCGCCAGACCGGCCAGTGCTTTGCGGCCAACACGCCCGCCAACACCATCTGCTCCCGCCTTTCGGGCGATGAATTCCTGATCTTCTTCTATGGCTACCAGGATCAGGCACAGCTCCGCGCCCAGCTGGAGCTGCTGAGTGCCGCCCTGCAGCGCAGCGTGTCCATCCTGCCCAACGGCAAGCAGCTGCACATCAGCATCTCGGGCGGCATTGCCTGGTACCCCACGGACGGCCACGACCTGCTCACCCTGAAAAAATATGCCGACTTTGCCATGTATCAGGTCAAGCATTCCCACAAGGGCCGCATGTGTGATTTTGATATCGGCAGCTACCATCAGGAGGCATACGCCGCCCAGACCCAGCAGGACTTTGAGCTCCTGCTGCAGGAGGAGCTGGTGTCCTACCACTTCCAGCCCATCTACTCTGCCCGCAGCGGCCGGATCGCAGCCTACGAGGCCCTCATGCGGGTCGATCTGCCCACCCTGCACTCCCCCGCTCAGGTCATGCAGCTGGCCCATGAGACAGGCCGCCTGTATGAGATCGAACGGATCACTGTGTTCCATTCCAGCGAGATCTTCCAGCGCATGCAGGCACAGGGCCTGCTCCAGAGCGATGCCCTGCTCTTCATCAACTCCATCGCCAATGTCAGCCTGACGGTTGAGGATGTGGAGGAATATGCTCAGCGCTACCCCGAGCTGCTCAAGCGGCTGGTGGTGGAGATCACCGAACAGGAGGATCTGGACCGCGCATGTCTGGAACGGAAGCGGAACGTTCCGGGCTTCTCCGGCTCCTTTGCGCTGGATGACTACGGCAGCGGCTACAGCAACGAGCTGAACCTGCTGGAGCTCTCGCCCCGGTATATCAAGATCGACATTTCCATTGTGCGCGGGATCGACACCGACCGTGATAAGCAGCAGATCGTCTCCAACATTGTGGCTTACGCCCACGCCCGCAGTATGCAACTCATCGCCGAGGGCATTGAGACCGAGGCCCAGCTGCGCACCGTCATCGGTCTGGGCGTGGACCTGCTGCAGGGCTACTACCTCAGCCGCCCCGCCGCAGTGCCCGCCCCCATTGCACCGGCAGCGCAGGCGGTGATCGACCAGCTCGAACACCAGCGGTTTGATCCTCTCGGTTTATGATCTTTCCGGCTCCCCTGCAGGGGAGCCTTTTGTGACCCCATTCAGAGAAAGGAGACACGATGAACCACGAATCCAGTTCCGCTCTCCCCGCCGCCATCCGGGTGCGGGGCGCGCGGGTGCACAACCTGAAGAACATCGACGTAGATGTGCCACTCCACAAGATCGTCGGCATTGCGGGCGTGTCCGGTTCCGGCAAGTCCTCGCTGGCGCTGGGGGTCCTCTACGCCGAGGGCTCCCGCCGCTATCTGGAGGCCCTTTCCACCTATACCCGCCGCCGGATGACCCAGGCCGAAAAGGCGCAGGTGGACGAGATCCGCTATGTTCCCGCCGCACTGGCCCTCCACCAGCGGCCCGGCGTGCCCGGGATGCGTTCCACCTTTGGCACCATGACCGAGCTTTTGAACAGCCTGCGCCTGATGTTCTCCCGGCTGTCCCACTACCCCTGCCCCAGCTGCGGCTGCATGGTGCCGCCCAGCCTGAACATTGCGGCCGAGATCCCGCTCTACTGCCCCCGGTGCGGCGCGCAGGTGCCGGTGCTGGGTGCGGAACAGTTCGCCTTTAACAGCACCGGAGCCTGCCCAGACTGCGAGGGCACCGGCATCGTGCGGGTGGTGGACGAATCCACTCTGGTGCCGGACGAGAGCCTTTCCATCAACGAGGGCGCGGTGCTGCCCTGGCAGACCCTGATGTGGTCACTGATGAAGGAGATCGCCGAAAAGATGGGCGTGCGCACCAACGTCCCCTTCCGGGAGCTGACCCCGGAAGAGCGCGACATGGTGTTCCACGGCCCCGCCAAAAAAGTGCACCTGCTCTACCAGAACAGCAAGACCGGCGCGGCGGGCGAAATGGATTTCACCTACTTCAACGCCGTTTATACCGTGGAGAACGCTCTTGCCAAGGTGACGGATGAAAAGGGCATGAAGCGGGTGGAGCGGTTCCTGAAGCAGGGCCCCTGCCCCGCGTGCGGCGGCTCCCGCCTGAACGCCGCGGCCCGGGCTCCCCGGCTGCGGGGCATCGGGCTGGCCGATGCCTGCCGCATGACGCTGGACACGCTGGTGCAGTGGGTGGAGGGAGTGCCCGCCTCCCTGCCCGTGGAGATGCGCCCCATGGCTGAGAGCATCTGCGAGTCCTTTCAGGCCACCGCTGCCCGCCTGCTGGATCTGGGGCTGGGCTACCTCTCCCTTGACCGGGAGGCTGCCACCCTTTCCACAGGGGAGCGCCAGCGGGTGCAGCTGGCCCGCTCGGTGCGCAACCGCACCACCGGCGTGCTCTATGTGCTGGACGAGCCCTCCATCGGTCTGCACCCCTCCAACATCGAGGGCCTGCGGGGCGTGATGCATGACCTGATCGCGGACGGCAACTCCATCGTGCTGGTGGATCACGACACCGAGATCCTGCGGGATGCCGACTGGCTCATTGAGATGGGCCCCGGTGCCGGTGAAAACGGCGGCACCATCCTGACACAGGGCACCGTGGAGCAGGTGGCCCAAAGCCCGGCCTCCCGCATCGGGCCCTTCCTTGCCGACCTGCACACCCTCTCAGCCCGCACCCGCACCCCGGAGGCGGAGCTCTTTGCGCTGGGCACCATCACCCTGCGCACCCGGGCCATCCACACCGTCAAGCCGCTGGAAGTCCGGCTGCCCAAGGGGCGGCTCATCGCGGTGACCGGCGTGTCCGGTTCCGGCAAGACCACGCTGGTGCTGGAAAGCCTGATCCCCGCGCTGGAGGCCGCCGCCAAGGGCGAAGCTCTGCCCGCCCATGTGGAAAGCATCACTGCACCGGGCATTGCGCAGGTCAAGCTCATTGACGCAACGCCCATCGGCATCAATGTTCGGTCCACGGTGGCCACCTATGCCAATGTCCACGATGAACTGCGCAAGATCTACGCCCGCTCTCCCCTTGCCAGGGAGAAGGGCTACAAGGCGGGCGATTTTTCCTACAACACGGGCCGCCTGCGCTGCCCCGGCTGCGACGGCACCGGCACCATCAGCCTGGACATCCAGTTCCTGCCGGATGTGGAGATCACCTGCCCGGATTGCGGCGGCTCCCGCTACCAGAAGGATGCCGCCGCCCTTTACCGCACCCGGAAGGACGGCACTCAGGCCGAGAGCCTCCCCCGCCTGATGGAGATGAGCGTGGACGAAGCCCTTGCCGCCTGTTCCGACCTCAAGCTGGTGGCCAGCCGGCTGCAGACCCTTTCCAGCCTGGGGCTGGGCTACCTGACTCTGGGCGAGGCCACGCCCAGCCTTTCGGGCGGAGAGGCCCAGCGGCTCAAGCTCGCCAGCGAGATGGGCAAAGGGCAGGCTGACACCGTGTTTGTATTCGACGAGCCCACCATCGGCCTGCACCCGCTGGACGTGCGCACTCTGCTGGGCGTGTTCCAGCGTCTCATCGACAGCGGGGCCACTGTGGTGGTCATTGAGCACGATCTGGATGTGATCCGCAACGCCGATTATCTCGTAGACCTCGGCCCCGGCGGCGGCGAGAGCGGCGGACGCATCGTGGCCTGCGGTACACCGGAGCAGGTGGCCGCCGATCCCGCCAGCATCACCGGAAAATATCTGCACCTGTAATTAAAAGAGGGACCCCGCCCAACGGCGAGGTCCCTCTGACATTTTATGATAAATTTTAGGTATCCTGCAGTTCCCCGCGGCTGGCAGCCTTGAGGTAGGCAAAGATGAAGCCGTCCAGATCGCCGTCCATCACGGCGTCCACATTGCCGGTCTCGTAGTTGGTGCGGTGATCCTTGACCATGGTGTAGGGCATGAACACATAGCTGCGGATCTGGTGGCCCCATGCGATCTCGTTCTGCACGCCCTTGATGTCGTCGATCTTATCCATATGCTGCTGCTTTGCGATCTGATACAGCTTTGCCTTCAGCATTTCCATGGCGTAGTCACGGTTCTGGAACTGGCTGCGCTGGGTCTGGCAGCTGACCACGACGCCGGTGGGCTTGTGGATCAGACGGACAGCGGAAGAGGTCTTGTTGATGTGCTGGCCGCCTGCACCGGAGGAGCGGAACACCTGCATCTCGATATCCTCGGGGCGGATGTCCACCTGAATGGTGTTGTCCAGCTCAGGCATCACTTCCAGAGAGGCAAAGCTGGTCTGGCGGCGGGCGTTGGCATCAAAAGGAGACACGCGGACCAGACGGTGCACGCCGTTCTCGCTCTTCAGCAGACCGTAGGCGTTGGCACCCTTGACCATCATGGAAGCGCTCTTCATGCCGGCCTCATCGCCGTCCTGATAATCCAGCACCTCCACGGTCATGCCGTGTGCCTGTGCCCACTTGTTGTACATGCGGTAGAGCATCTCGGCCCAGTCCTGCGCCTCGGTGCCGCCGGTACCGGCGTGGAAGGTCAGGATGGCGTTGCTGTGGTCGTACTCACCATTCAGCATGGTCATCAGCTGCAGCTCGTCCACAGCCTTGCCCACGGCGTTCACGGCTTCCTCTGCCTCGGGCACCATATCGGGGTCGTACTCCTCGTCCAGCATCACCAGCATGGTCTCGGCATCATCGTACAGACCCTGCAGTTTTTCAAAGCGGTTCAGCTTGCCCTTCAGGTCGCCCACTTCATCAAAGACCTTCTTGCTCAGCTCAGCGTCATCGTAAAAGCCGGGGCGGCTCATGGTGTGCTCCAGCTCCTGCACGCGCTTGCGGGAAGCGTCGATGGCCAGTGCTTCCTCCAGGTCCTTCACAGCGGTGCCGTAATCGGCCAGCTGCACTTTCAGTTCGTCAGTAGTAATCATATTTTAAGAATCCCTCAAAAGATACAGTTTATACACAGATACTTCATTAGTATACCCAGAATCCATGATAAAGTAAAGAGGAAAAATACTCAACCTACTGGAATTTTGAAGATTTTTGCCTTTTCTTTTCTCTTTTAAGGGAGTATAATAAGTTCAACTAGCATACTGGGAGGATTTTATGCCCAAATATTATGGCTGCCCCTGTGAGGGCTGCGGCAAGCCGCTGACACTGCAGGACGACATCGTTGTCTGCCCCGACTGCGGCGCGCCTTATCACCGCGATTGTTATGAAAAGCTCGGCCGCTGCATCCATGCCCCGGCCCACGCCGCCGGATACGAATGGAAGTTCCCTTATCAGGAAAGTGAGCTGTGCACCTGCCCTGCCTGCGGCGAGCGCACCCTGCGCAGTGAGTCTGTCTGCCGCTGCTGCGGTGCGGCCCTGCCCCCGGAGGGGGCACAGGAGCCCGCCGACCGTGCCGATTCGGATGAGCACAGCGAGGAGTTTGATTACTCCACCTTTTACCGCCAGTTCCAGGAGACCGGGGCCCCGCAGGTAGACCCGCTGCGTCAGACCTATCAGGCGGCTTTTGGCAAGGAAGAGGTCATGGACGGCATTCCCTGCAAGGACTGGGCAGATTTCATCGGCCCGGCTTCCCCTGCCTACCTGAGCGCCTACTGCCGGATGCAGCTGTCCCACACCAAGACCTCCATGAGCTTTTCGGCCATGCTGTTCGGCCCGTTCTATTTCTTCTACCGCAAGGCGTGGAAGCCCGCGTTCGCCTTTCTGGCCGCCGAGCTGGTGCTGGCCCTGCCCACCTTCATTGACCTTTTGCAGATCACGGACAGCAGCCTGTCCCCGGGGCTTTCCACCTCCACCCTGCTCACCCTTTCCCGGGTCTGCTCGGTGCTCAGCTTTCTGCTGATGATCGTGCGCGGCCTGTATGGCAAGTGGCTCTACCGCCAGAGTGCCGCTGAGAAGATCCGCCGCATCCGCGCGGAGTTCCCGGACGCGGCACAGCGCAAAGCCGTGCTCTGCGCTCAGGGCGGCACCAGCTGGGCCGCCGTGCTCGGCTGTCTGGTCCTGCTCATGGTCATTGGCAGTGCGTTCACCCTGCTGCTTGGCCCCAATGTGGATGCCCTGATCCATCTGGTCTACGGCTGAGCGTTCAGCCTGAAATGATATGATGAAGGAGTTCCGAACCATGAAAAAAGTTACGAAGGCTGTCATCCCTGCCGCTGGTCTGGGCACCCGTGTGCTTCCCGCCACCAAGGCCATGCCCAAGGGGATGCTCCCCATCGTGGATAAGCCCGCCATCCAGTATCTGGTGGAGGAAGCCGTCAAGTCCGGCATCACGGACATTCTGATCATTCTGGGCCGCAACCAGAGCATCATCGAGGATCACTTTGATCGCAGCCCCGAGCTGGAAGAAAAGCTGGCCGCCCCCGGCAAGGAAAAGATGCTGGAGGAGTGCCTGGGCATCTCGAACCTTGCCAACATCTTCTTTGTGCGCCAGAAGCAGACGCTGGGCCTGGGCCACGCCGTGAGCATGGCAAAGGCCTTTACCGGTGACGATCCGTTCGTGGTCATCTACGGCGACGACGTGATCTGGGGCGAGGACCCTGTCTGCGCCCAGCTCATCCGCGCCTATGAGGAGTTCGGCCGCCCGGCTGCCGGTGTCTCCGCTGTGCCCTGGGCCGATGTGAGCCGCTACTGCAGCCTGAAGACCACCCCCATCCACGACAACTATTTCTTTGTGGATGACATGATCGAGAAGCCCAAGAAGGGCCAGGAGTTCAGCAACTACTCCATTCTGGGCCGTGTGCTGCTGACCCCTGAGATCTACGATATCCTCGCCCACACCAAACCCGGTGCAGGCGGCGAGATCCAGCTGACCGATGCCATGGCCGAGTATGCCCGCAACTGCGGCGGTATGACCGCTGTGGAGTTCACCGGCACCCACTACGACATGGGCAACAAGCTCCGCGTGGTGGAGGCTCAGGTGGAGCTGGCATTGCAGCACCCCGAGATCGGCGAGGCTTTCCGCGCCTATCTGAAGGAGTTCTGCAAGACTCTGTAACGTTCTGCTTTCTTTCCATGACCCAAGACCGCTCTGCCGCCTGGCAGGGCGGTCTTTTGCTGCAATAACCCCGGCAAGGAATTGGTTGATACAAAACAGTTCCTGCGGTATACTGGGTGTGAATGTTTTTTATGTAAAGATCGTGTCAAAGAGAAAGCGAGGTTTTTTCATGGCAAATGCCGACCGCAGCGCGGAGCAGTTCCGCAAAATGACGGAGACCCCCATCCCGAAATTGATCCTGAGTCTGGCGGCTCCCACGATATTGAGCATGCTCATCACCAGCATCTACAATCTGGCCGACACCTTTTTTGTGGGCCAGATCTCCACCAGCGCATCCGGCGCGGTGGGCATCGTTTCCAGCCTGATGGCCATTCTCCAGGCGCTGGGCTTTATGCTGGGCCACGGCTCCGGCAGCATCATCAGCCGCAGCCTGGGCAGCCAGAACACCGATGCCGCCACCCGGTTTGCTTCCACCAGCTTCTTCACAGCGCTGGTGTTCGGCGGCATCATCACAGCGGCAGGCCTGCTCACCCTGCCCGATTTTATGATGCTGCTGGGCAGCACCGAGACCATCCTGCCCCATGCCTGTGCCTACGCGCGGTACATCCTGCTGGCCGCTCCCATTATGATGTCCAGTCTGGTGATGAACAACATCCTGCGCTATGAGGGCAAGGCCAGTTTTGCCATGATCGGCCTGGTCACCGGCGGCCTGCTGAACATTGCGCTGGACCCGCTGTTCATCTTTGGGCTGGGCATGGGCACCGCCGGTGCGGGCCTTGCCACGGCCCTGAGCCAGACCATCAGCTTCTGCATCCTGCTGTCCATGTTCCTGCGGGGCAAAACGGTCAGCCAGTTCCGGATCACGGCAGTCACCCACA
>OLRI01002401.1_pt1 | contig 13127 bp, 9 predicted proteins | sample 1672871 | NCBI WGS metagenome assembly OLRI01 (sample SAMEA3136732, study PRJEB25190) | human gut metagenome
GAGCTGATAACCGGATTCGAACCGGTGACCTCGTCCTTACCAAGGACGTGCTCTACCTACTGAGCCATATCAGCAATTATACCGGCGTCGGCGGTTTGCTGCCGAACACCGGGTATTATATACGATTGTTTATAAAATTGCAAGCGTTTTTTATATTTATTTTATATTTGCCGCTTTTCGCAGGAAGGAGCGGATATTATAAAAACGGCTTTCCGGCAAGTATCATACGGGAAATGGCCATATAGCCCTCATTGAGCACGACGGCGTTTTTCTTGGCGGCGGCCTCGCAGTAGTTTTCGGCGGGGGCTATCGGGGCGACATCGCTGCGGTAGATGATGAAGGGCACGGGAGCGTTGCTGTGCGCCCGCGTGGTAAGGGGGGTGGGGTGATCCGGGGTGACAAGTATTCCGAAATCGCCTTGGGATTTGAGATATTTGTACACGGGGGCCAGCACCTTGGAGTCTATTTCCTCAATGGCCTTTACCTTGCCCTCCACCTCGTGGCGGTGCCCGCATTCGTCCGGGGCCTCAAGGTGCAGATATACAAGGTCAAAGCCGTCCTTAAAGGCCTGTATTGCGGCCTGCGCTTTTCCGGCAAAGTTGGTATCCAGCGTGCCGGTAGCTCCTTCCACGGGATAAATTTTCATGCCGGTAAGGAAGGCCAGCCCCTTTACAAGGTCCACCGCTGTTACAACGGCGCCGTTTAAGCCGTGGCGCTCCCGGAAGGAGGGCAGCATGGGCTTTGTGCCCTGACCCCAGAACCATACGGAGTTTGCCATGCGCTTGCCCTTTGCGGCGCGGGCAAGGTTTACCGGGTGCTCCGAGAGCAGCTTATTGCTGCGGATCATTATGTCGGTGAGCATATCGGCATAGTCGCCCTTGGGCATATAATCCTTAATGCATCTGCCCGTAATGTTGTGGGGCGGGGTTAGCTGCTCGTTTGCCGTTGCGTGGTGCATGATAACGCAGTGGCGGTAGGAAAAGCCGGGGTAGAAGCGCAGCGTTTCGCTGCCGAAATGCTGCTCAAGGCAGGCGATAAGCTCAGTGGCCTCCTCGGTGGAGATTTCGTCCGCGCTGTAATCCTCCATTATTTTTTGCTCGTAGGGGCCGTCCCCCGAAAGGGTGACAAGGTTTGCGCGCAGGGCGACATCGTCCTCCTCCATTTTTATGCCCAGCGATGCGGCCTCCAGCGGGGAGCGCCCGGTGAGGTATTGGGCGGGGTTGAAGCCCAGCACGCACATATTGCCCGTATCGCTGCCGCCGGTGCAGCCGCGGGGGGTGGGGTTGAGCATGCCGACCTCGCCGTTCTGGGCAAGAAAATTCATATACGGTTTTTTGGCGACCTCCAACGGCGTGCGGAAGCCAAGCTCCTCCACAGGCTCGTCGGCCGCTCCGTCCAGCAGTAAAACAAGATATTTCATACATTATGCGCGTAAGGGCGCGTCCTTCCTTGATAATTTATTCCGGGCAGGGGAAAAAGTCCGCGGCCGGAAGGCGAAGTGTGTGCTTTTTTGCATTACCTATATATATTTTAGCACAAATACGCTTTTTGCGCACCTTTTTGTTGTGCGTTTGCATTTGACATATTCAATTTATATAAATATAATAAATCGTGAACGGGAAGCGGCGGTGTCTGCCGCTCATTTTACGGTAAATTCCCGAAGAGGGGACGGCCTGCCGGACGCACCGAAGCGCCGGGAGCGCCCGGTTTTCGGGATGCAGCTTCGTTTTTTTCAGTATGGATTTCACAAGTAATAAAGGAATATCTGCTTAGAATTGCGCGCGGCGGCATTGCCGCTGCTTTGCAGCGCCCGCTTTTTTGGCAGGCGGCATTTTTGCTTTTTGCGCCTGCGGGCATTTTCAAATATTTTTTCAAAAGGAAGGTTCTTATGAGCCAACAGGAAAACCTTACTGCAACACAGGAAGTACGGACGGCGCGCCGCGGCCGCAAACCAAAGGCTGCCGCGGAAAAGGAAGGCAAGGCGGCGGATTCGGCAAAAAAGGCGTCGGAGCCGGGGAAAGAGGAGAGCGTGCCGAAGCGTGCTGCGGAGAAGCCGGCGAAGAAGCGGGCGGCTGCGAAAAAGCCCGAGGAACAGACGGCAGAGAAGCCGGCGCCCAAACGGCGGGGCAGACCGCCCAAGGCAAAGGCAGCGGATACGGCAACGCAGACGGCAGTGCCGACAGAGGCACAAACGGCGGCACAAACGGCAGTGCAGACGGAAAAACGGGAGCCGGAGGAAAACGGCGCGCGGGCAGGAGAAACCGCCGTGCGCGAGCCGGAAAGCAGCGTGAGCGGCGCAGAGGGCGGCGAAAAGGCCGATGAACAGAAAGTGCAGAGGGAAGCCGCCGCGCAGGATGATGCAGAGGTGCGCCCTTACAGGCGGCCCGGCACATATTTTGTAAAAAAACGGTCCGTTGAGGCTCAGCCCGCAAGAGCGGAGTATGCGGTCGGAGAGGGGCGGCAGCGCTTCGAGCAGGGAACGGGGGAAGCCCGGCCTGCAAGGACGGAGGGTGCAAGGGAGTATGCGCGCCCGCAGCGCACGGAGGCGGCGCATCAGAGTCTTTCCGCCGAGGCAAGCGAGCTGCTCAGAAGCGGCGATTGCGGCGACTGCTGCGGAATTCTTGATATAATGCCCGACGGCTACGGCTTTCTGCGCTCCACGCAGTTCAAGCTGGACGACAACGGAGATAACCGGGATGTTTATGTTTCCGCAAGCCAGATAAGGCGGTTTTCGCTGCGTACGGGCGATATGGTAACGGGAAAGACCCGTCCGGGCAAGGAGGGGGAGCGCTACCGCGCGCTGCTTTATTTAAGCAGGATAAACGGAGATGAGCCGGAGGCGGCGGCGCACAGGCTGCGCTTTGAGGAATTGGTGCCGATATATCCGGATTCAAGGATAAGGCTGGAAAACCCGGCGCAGGCGCGGGATATAGCCCTGAGGATGATTGACCTGATAAGCCCCATAGGCAAGGGGCAGCGGGGCCTTATAGTGGCGCCCCCGAAGGCGGGAAAGACGACGCTGCTTAAAAAGCTGGCAAACGCCATAAGCACAAATTATCCCGACATAAACCTTATCGTGCTGCTTATAGACGAGCGGCCCGAGGAGGTTACGGATATGCAGCGCTCCATAAAGGGGGATGTGATATATTCCACCTTTGATCAGCTGCCCGAAAACCATTGCCGCATAGCGGAGCTGGTGCTGGAGCGGGCAAAGCGGCTGGCGGAGCAGAACAAGGACGTTGTGATATTGCTGGATTCCATAACCCGGCTTGCGCGGGCGTACAACCTTACGGTGCCGCCTACGGGCAGAACCCTTTCCGGAGGCCTTGACCCCGGCGCGCTGCACAAGCCCAAGCGGTTTTTCGGCGCGGCGCGAAATACGGAAAACGGCGGCAGCCTGACCATTATTGCAACGGCGCTTGTGGAAACCGGCTCCCGAATGGACGAGGTGGTGTTTGAGGAGTTCAAGGGCACGGGCAATATGGAGATACGCCTTGACCGCAAGCTGCAGGAAAAGCGCATATTTCCCGCCATTGACCTTGCAAAGAGCGGCACGCGGCGCGAGGAGCTGCTGCTTTCGCGGCAGGAGCTGGAGGGAGTGTGGGCAATACGCAAGCTGCTTTCCCAGAACGAGGAGAACGCGACCGAGCAGCTTATAGCCACCATGGCGCGCACACAGGACAACGAACAGTTCCTTTTGCGTCTCAGGAGCTGGACGGCAATGCTGGAAAAGGAAGGCTATAAGCTGCAGTAGCAAAAGCGGATGCGGCCAAAATAAATATCGATATACAGGGGCGGCTTACGCATAAGGCGGGGCCGCTTCTTTTGTTTTTTTGAAGCAAAATGGGGCGCTTGCGGGGTTAAAACGGGCAAAACGGGGCGCAGGGCGGGGCAAAGAGAAAGGAATCGTGACGGATATTCGGGCAAAGAAACAAAAAAAGTGAATTTATGCGTGCAATAAGGCGGGATGTATGGTATGATAAAGACGGAGTATTTCGGCGCGATGCAGACAGAAGGGCGGCGCGCCGGATGATTGCCGAAAAAGCACCGGCAGCCGCTTTTTTAAGAGGGGTGGAAGCGCCGGGAAACGGCCGCGCCGATGCCGGAAAACGGACAGATGCGCATCGGCGATATATACGGGTAATTCGACGGATAATTCGGAGGAAGGCATGGACATTCTTCAGATTCTGACATTTATAGGCGGGCTTTCAATGTTCCTCTACGGCATGAATGTGATGGGAACGGGCTTGCAGAAGCTGGCCGGCGGAAGGCTGGAAAAGATACTGGAAAAGCTGACTACAAACCGTTGGCGCGGTATGCTGCTGGGGCTGGGAATAACGGCTGTTATACAGTCCTCGGGAGCAACCACCGTTATGGTGGTGGGCTTTGTAAACTCCGGGCTTATGAAGCTTTCTCAGGCCACCGGCGTTATAATGGGGGCGAATATCGGCACCACGGTAACGGCGTGGATACTTGCAATGTCGGATATACGCGGCGATCTGTGGGTGCTGAAGCTGCTTCAGCCGGAGTATTTCTCCCCCATTCTTGCCGCTGCGGGCATAATTATGACCATGGCCGGCAAAAAGCAAAGCCGCAGGGACGTCGGCACCATTCTTTTGGGCTTTGCCGTGCTTATGTTCGGCATGAATACCATGAGCGGCTCGCTTTCCTCCTTCAAGGACGATCCGCAGTTTTCCCAGATACTGCTGAAATTTTCCAATCCGCTGCTGGGGCTGCTGGCCGGAACGGTGATGACGGCAATAGTGCAGAGCTCCTCGGCCTCCGTGGGCATATTGCAGGCGGTTTCCTCCACGGGCGCCGTTACCTGCGCCTGTGCGGTGCCGGTCATTCTGGGGCAGAACATAGGCTCCTGCGTTACGGCGCTGCTTTCCTCCATAGGCACGAATAAGAACGCCCGCAGAGCGGCTGTAATACATCTTTATTTTAATGTTATAGGCGCGGTGCTGTGTTTGCTGCTGTATTTTTTGCTGGGGGCCGTTATACCGGGCGAGGTGTGGGAACCCTTTGTTACAAAAAGCATGGGAATGTTTGATATTGCGCTGCTGCACACCGCAATGAAGGTGGTAAACACGGTGGTGCTGCTGCCCCTTTCCAAGTGGCTGGAGCATTTGGCTGCGCTTACCATCCCCGACAGGCAGGGCAAGAAGGAAAAGATACAGCTGCTGGATCAGCGTTTTCTTGCAACCCCCGCTTTTGCAGTGGAGCAGAGCAAGCGTCTTACCGATGAAATGGCGCGTCTTTCCTGCGAAAACATAGTAAACGCCATGCAGCAGGTGCGGCATTATGATGCAAAGATCGCGGCCAAGACGGAGGAAAACGAGCAGAAGGTGGATCATTACGAGGACAAGCTGGGCACATATCTTGTGCAGCTTTCCGCGCAAAGCATGACCATACACGACAGCCGCGAGGTTTCCATGCTGCTGCACGCAATAGGCGATATCGAGAGAATAAGCGACCATGCCGTAAACATACTGCATACAGCTCAGGAGATAGAGGAAAAGCACATTGAATTTTCGGCGGAGGCAAACAACGAGCTGGAGATCATGAGCCGGGCGGTGTGCGAGATAGTAAGCCTTGCAACGGAGGCGTTCTGCCGCTATGATATTGAAATGGCGGCCAAGGTGGAGCCGCTTGAGCAGGTGGTGGATCTGCTTAAGGCGCAGCTTAAGGCGCGGCACATAGAGCGGCTTCAGCGGGGGGACTGCACCACCGTGACGGGCTTTGTGTTTTCCGACCTTATAACGAATTTTGAAAGAGTGGCGGATCAGTGCTCAAATATCGCGGTGTGCATGATACAGATAAGCAAGGATAATTTTGATACCCATAAATATCTGAACACCTTAAAAAACTCGGATGATGAGAGCTTCAAGCGGCTTTACGAGGAATACCGCAGCAAATATGCCCTTGATTAAAGGTAAAAACGGGGCGGAGCAGCTGCGGACACGGGGACGGGCATACGGCGCGCAAGCAAAAGCATAATACGGAGGACGCTATGATATTTATTGTTGAAGACGATGAAAACATACGCCAGCTGGAGGAATATGCCATAAGGAATTCCGGCTACGAGGTAAAGGGCATGGAAAACGGCGATGAGCTGTTTGCGGAGCTTAAAAGCGTGCGCCCGGAGCTTATACTCCTTGATGTGATGCTGCCCGAGACGGACGGAATAAGTATTCTTAAAAAGCTGAAAGGCTCCGGAAATACCAAGGACATACCGGTTATAATAGTATCGGCAAAATCGCAGGAGCTGGACGCCGTTATAGGCCTTGACAGCGGCGCGGACGATTATGTTGCAAAGCCGTTCGGCGTAGTGGAGCTTATATCCCGCATAAAGGCGGTGTTAAGACGCGCGGGGGGCACAAAAGAGGGCGCGCGCATAAAGGAGCTGGGGGGGATAGAGCTGGATCCCGACCGTCACGAGGTTAAGGTGGGGGGCGAAATATGCGTGCTTACCTACAAGGAATTCCGACTGCTTGAATATCTTATGGAAAACCGCGGGCGCGTGCTTACACGCGAGAGCATTATGACGGCGGTGTGGGGCGAGGATTTCCTGGGGGAGAGCCGAACGGTAGATATGCACATAAATACCCTTCGAAAAAAGCTGGGCAAGGCGGGAGAGCGCATAATTACCGTGCGCAACATAGGCTACAAGATAGACTGATACGGCAGGAAGCCGCGCCCGAAGGCGGGAAGGCGGGCCGCATACAGTATAAAAACAGTATAAACGGACATCAGAGACTGCACATAAAAAACAAATATTAAAAATCAAAACGGCAACAAACCGTAACGGGCGGGGCGGTATGCCCCGGGAGGATCGGAATATGGATGTAAAAAAAGAGCTGGCGCAAAGGCTTGCAAAAATATGCTCCATGGAGGAGCAGGCGGTACGGGAGATGTTTGAAACTCCGCCGGATAGGGAAATGGGAGATCTGGCGCTGCCCTGCTTTAAGCTGGCGCGCACCCTGCGCAAGGCGCCGCCCGTTATAGCAAAGGAACTGGAGGGCAGCCTGGAGCTGCCGGAGACGGTTTCGCGCGCCTGTGCTGCGGGCGGGTATCTGAATTTTTATTTTGACCCCGCAAAGCGCATAAAAAGCGTGCTGGACGCCGTGGCGGAAAAGGGTGAGAATTACGGCAGCAGCAGCGAGGGCGCGGGCCAAACCGTCTGCATAGATTATTCCTCAATAAACATTGCCAAAAGGTGCCACATAGGGCATCTTACAACTACGGCGTTAGGCAATGCGCTGTATAAGATATATTCCTTTTTGGGCTATAAATGCGTGGGGATAAACCATCTGGGGGACTGGGGCACGCAGTTCGGAAAGCTCATATGCGCCTATAAAATGTGGAGCTGCCGCGAGGACATAGAAAAGGGCGGTATAGACGAGCTGGTGCGGCTGTATGTGCGCTTTAACAACGAAGCGGACGAGGCCATGGAGGAGCAGGCGCGGGCGTGGTTCAAGAAGGTGGAGGACGACGACCCCGAGGCCATGGAGATATTCAACTGGTTCAAGGATATAACCCTGAGGGACGTGGCCCGCATTTACGACCTTTTGGGGGTGCGCTTTGACGCCTATACGGGGGAGAGCTTCTATAAGGACAAGTGGCAGGCCGTGGTGCAGGAGCTGGAGGACAAGGGGCTGCTTACGGAAAGCGACGGGGCAAAGGTGGTAATGCTGGACAAGTACGATATGCCCCCCTGCATAATACTTAAAAAGGACGGCGCCAGCATATATGCAACGCGGGACATAGCCGCGGCAATCTACCGCAAAAAGACATATGATTTCTACAAATGCCTCTATGTTGTGGCATATCAGCAGAATCTGCATTTCCGGCAGTTTTTCAAGGTTATAGAGCTTATGGGGTATCCGTGGGCAAAGGATCTTGTGCATGTGCCCTTCGGCATGGTATCCTTTGAGGGGCAGACCCTTTCCACCCGCAAGGGCAACATAGTATACCTTGACGAGCTGCTGGAGCGCGCCATTGAAAAGGCGGGAGAGATAATAGCCCAGAAGAACCCCGAGCTTGCAAACAAGGATACCGTGGCGCGTCAGGTGGGCGTGGGAGCGGTGCTGTTTTACGATCTTTACAATTCCAGAATCAAGGATGTGGACTTCTGGTGGGACAGAGCGCTGGCCTTCGAGGGGGAAACCGGGCCGTATGTGCAGTACACGCACGCCCGTGCCTGCTCGGTGCTTGCAAAAAGCGGAGTAAGCGCGCAGGAGGCGCTTAACAACGAGCAGTGGGATCCCGAGGCGCTTTGCAATCCCGAGGCGCAGGAGGTGCTGTCGCTGCTGGAGGGCTTCCCGCAGGCGGTGCGCAGCGCCTGTGCAAAGAATGAGCCCTGCGCAGTGCTGCGGCACATCATGGCGCTTGCCCAGGCCTTTAACAGGTTCTATTTTGAGCACAGGATAATTACCGATGATCAGAAGAAAACGGCGGCCAATCTGCGCCTGTGCGCGGCGGTGAAAACCGTGATAAAGACGGGGCTTTCCCTTGCGGGGATAGAAGCGCCGGAGAGAATGTAGGGCGGTAAAAGGGCAGCGGAAGGAAGCGAAGGAATTGAAGCTTACAGGCAAAGCATTTATTCAGGGACGCCTTGTGCAGGCGGCAGTAAGCGCGGAGAACGGTATTATAACCGCAGTTGAGGAGCTTTCGGGGCGGCACGGCGGGGATTATATACTGCCGGGGCTTGTGGATGTACACACGCACGGCGGCTTCGGAGCGGATTTTACGGAATCCTCCGTTGAGGAGATATGCGCGGCGCTTGAGCAGTTTGCGCGCGCCGGCGTGACCTCGGTAATGGCCACCACCAGCACCGCAAAAAAGGAGGAGCTGCTGGCGGCGGCGGGCAGGATAGCGGACGCCGCACAGGAAAGCAGCCGCTCGGGGCGGTGCGCCCGGATACTGGGAATAAATATGGAGGGGCCGTTTTTCGGAGAGAAAAAGCGCGGCGCACAGCCCAAGGAGCTTTTGTGCGGGCCGGATGCCGAATTTACAGAAAGCTTCATTGCGGCAAGCCGCGGTCTTGTGCGCATGATATGCTTTGACCCCCTGCTTGAGGGAAGCGAGGCGTTCTGCCGGCGCTTCAGCGGAAAATATGTAATGTCAATTGCGCATACCGCCTGCACCCGCGCCCGGGCGCAGCAGGCGCTGGGGTGGGGCGCACGGTGGCTGACGCATGCCTTCAACGGCATGGAGCCCATGTATTCAAGGGAGCCGGGGCCGCTTTCCGCCGCGCTGGACGGCATGTGCGGCATAGAGCTTATAGGGGACGGCTGCCATGTGCATCCCTTCTGGCTGCGCACGCTCTTTGAGCTGGCCCCCTCCAGAATAGCCCTTATAAGCGATTCCACAGAAGCGCTGGGCATGCCGGACGGCAATTATATACTGGGAGGGCGTCCGGTGATAAAAAAGGACGGGCTGATGTACACGCCCGAGGGGGCGCTTGCGGGCAGCGCGCATACGCTGAGCGAGAACCTGAAGTGCCTTGTGGATTCCGGCGTGCCGCCGGTGCTGGCTGTGGCCTCGGCTACGGAAAACCCGGCAAGGATGCTGTCCCTTCCCGCAGGTGAGCTGAGGGCGGGAGCAAGGGCGGATATACTGCTTTGCAGCCGGGATATGACGGTAAAGCAGGTGCTGCTCTCCGGCAGAGAGCTGCTTTAAGATGCGGCGGAAAGCCGCGCTTTTGGGCTGTACGAACAAATAATCCGGACAATAATAACATAACAAATATACATAACATAAATACGGAAAGGGAAAGCATGAACACATACTATGTTCTCTCCGAGGGGTTTGACCCGCGGGAAAACCTGGCGCTGGAGGGGTATATAATAAACAATTGCCGCTCTGACGAGGTGTGGCTGTATCTGTGGCAGAACAGGAACACCGTGGTGATAGGGCGCAATCAGAACCCGTGGCGGGAGTGCAATATGGAGGCGATACGCCGGGACGGCGTGACGCTTGTGCGCCGATCCTCCGGCGGCGGAGCCGTATTTCATGATGACGGCAACCTGAATTTTACCTTTATTGCGCCCAAGGAGCTGTATGACCTTGAAAAGCAGCTCTCGGTGGTGCTGCGGGCGCTGGAGAGCTTCGGCCTGCACGCCGAGTTTTCCGGGCGCAACGATATACTGCTGGACGGACGCAAGTTCTCCGGAAATGCGTTTTCCCACAGCCACGGCATTTCCATGCAGCACGGCACGCTGCTTATAAAAACCGATATGACCCGTTTGGCAAAGTATCTTTCCCCCTCCAAGCTGAAGCTGAACGCAAAGGGCGTGACCTCGGTGCGTTCGAGGGTGTGCAACCTGTCCGATGCCTGTGCCGATATCACACCGCAGACGCTGTGCGGCGCTTTGGTGGAGGCTTTTCAGAAGATATACGCGCCCCTTACCGCAAGTATAAAATCGGGCGAGACAGATAAAAACGATTACCGTGAGCTGATAGATAAATATTCCTCATGGGAGTGGATAATGGGGCAGACGCCGCAGTTTGAGGCGGTGCACGAGCATCGCTTTGACTGGGGCGAGGTGCAGCTGTGCTATAATGTGCGCGGGGGGCTGGTGGAAAGCGCAAGGCTGTTTTCCGATGCCATGGATGCCGAGCTTATAATGCGCGCGCAGGCGGCGCTTGCGGGAAAACGGGCTACGGCGCAGGCGCTTTCCGAAGCGGTGCGCGACATAAGCCCCGCGCTGGCGGACTGGATAGCCTCCCTGCCCGTATAAGGCTTTTTATGGGATTCTTAAAGGTTCGGCGGCGAACCTTAAACAAAAAACGGAGGCAACGGTTATAAAAAAGGAACTTAAACGGCTTTTGGGCTGCCTGCGCCGGGCGGATGCGGATTTCGGCATGATACAAGACGGCGACAGGATAGCGGTGGGAGTGAGCGGCGGCAAGGATTCCCTTGCGTTGGTGTACTGCCTTGAGCTTTATAAACGCTTTTCCAAAAAGGATTATGAAATATACGCCGTTACGGTGGATACCGGGCTGCGCCCGTTTGACCTAAGCGGCGTGAGGGAATTTATGTCCCGGCTGGGCGTGCCCTACGAGGTGATCGAAACCAATGCGGGGGAGGTAGTGTTTTCGCTTCGGCAGGAGAAAAACCCCTGTGCGCTGTGCGCGAACCTGCGCCGGGGCACCATGAACAATGCGGCGCGGCGCCTCGGGTGCAATAAGACGGCGCTGGGGCACCACAGCGAGGATGCGGTGGACACGCTGCTTATGAGCATTTTTTATGAGGGCAGGCTTAACACCTTTCAGCCGGTGACCGAGCTTTCCAGATGCGGGCTTACCGTTCTGCGCCCCCTTGTGTATGCTTCTCAGGAGGATATAATATCCCTTGCAAAGGGGCTGCCCCTGCCGGTGGTGCCCTCGCCCTGCCCCGCCTGCGGCAAAACGGCGCGTGCAAGGGCGGAAAGAATACTGGATATTTTGGAGGCGGAGATACCCGATGTGCGCCAAAAGCTCAAGGGTGCGCTTGAGGGCACGGAAAATTACAGGCTTTGGCGCAAGGTGAGCGATATTGACGCTGCAAGCGGGAATAAGGACCGTGACTTATAATAGACGGGCTTTTTAGGCGGGTGCGTTTTCGCATGAGGACGGCTGCGTAAGGGCAAAGAGACAAAACAAGAGGCAAAAGCATGATAATTGACGCACATGTGCATTTTTTCCCGGATAAAATTGCCGCGCGGGCGGTGGACAAGCTGGCTCAGGTGTCCGGGCTTACTCCCTGTACCGACGGCACGCTTGCGGGCGCGGCGGCAAGAATGGAGGCAAGCGGCGTAAGCCGGACGGTGCTGCTGAGTATTGCCACGGCGCCGAAGCAGCAGGAGGATATAAACAAAAATGCGGTTTCACTGCTTAAGGATAAGCGGTTTATTCCTCTTGGCAGCGTGCATTGTCTTTCCCCCTCGTGGCGGGAGCAGCTGATTATGCTTAAGGAAAGCGGGGTAAAGGGCATAAAGCTGCATCCCGATTATCAGGGCTTTATGATAAACGACCGCGCATGGTTTCCCGTATATGAAAGCTGTCAGGATTTAGGGCTTGTGATTGTGTTTCATGCCGGGTGGGACTGTTACAGCCCGCAGCTGATACACGCCCGCCCCAAGGCCTCGGCTGAGGTGGCGCAGGCGTTTCCGCGGCTTAAAACGGTGCTTGCCCACATGGGCGGGCTTAAGCTGGAGGACGAGGTGCTGGCCTTTTTGGCGGGGCGCTCAAATGTATATTTTGATACCGCCATGGGCGGCACCTATATGAACCGGGAAAAGGTGCGCAGGATAATTGATTTGCATCCGGCGGAAAACATACTCTTTGGCAGCGACTGCCCGTGGGAGGACCCGGTAAAGACATTGGATTTTGTGGATTCCCTGGGGCTTGGGCGGGAGGCGCGGGAGCGGGTGCTTGCCGGCAACGCGATAAGGCTTTACGGGCTGTAAGGATTTTGTTTTTTATATATGCGTTTTGGAAGAGCGGCGGAAGCGTGCAAAAAAGGGCCGCTTTTTTGCGGCATAATATGCAAAAGCAGGGGAGGCGGCGGTGTGCTGAGAATTGACGATCTTCAGTATAAGGGGCTTAAGCTGTATCAGGATACGAACGGCTTTTGCTTCGGCACCGATGCGGTGCTTCTGGCTGCGTTTGCCCGCATAAGAAAAGGGGAGCGCATTGCGGATATATGCGCGGGGAACGGCATTATCGCGCTGCTTACAACGGCGCGCTGCGCCCCTTCGTACTGCCTTGCCGCAGAGCTTCAGCCGGAGGCGGCTCAGCTGTGCCGCAAAAATGTTGAGTTCAATTCCATGACGGACATTATAGAGGTTTGTCAGGCGGATGTGCGCCTGCTCGGCGGAAACGGGCTGGCGGGCAGCTTTGATGCGGTAACCTGCAATCCGCCGTACAGCCGCACCACCGCTCCGGCAACGGACAGCCCGCAGAAAAGAATGGCGCGTCAGGAGCTTACCTGCACGCTGGAGGACGCCGTGGGGTGCGCCGCACGCCTGCTGCGCTTCGGCGGAAGGCTGGCGCTTGTGCATCAGGCGGAGCGCACGGCAGAGGTATTTGATGTTATGCGCCGCTGTAAACTGGAGCCAAAGCGCGCGCGGCTTGTGCAG
>OLRI01002403.1_pt1 | contig 13117 bp, 15 predicted proteins | sample 1672871 | NCBI WGS metagenome assembly OLRI01 (sample SAMEA3136732, study PRJEB25190) | human gut metagenome
ATTAGAATTGAAAATTAGTAGCCCTTTGATATATACGCACGATCAAAGCGCCGCTTCGCGCCGGACAAGAAAGCGCGATCTTCTCAGTCAGCCGTTTCTTGGGTGACGACGGGTTTCCCCTCTGCATCCAGCAGCGGCGTCAATCCGCCCGCATATCCGCTGACGATAAAGAGATAATTCACACCGGTCTCTTTGTCCACATAGATCGTTTTTGCGCTCATAAAGCCGCCTTCCTGATATACGATCTCAAACCGCTTTTCTTTTTGCATTTTGTCTGGCCTCTGCATTTTGATTTGCGTCCTGCGTTCCTCTTGCCATGCAGCCGCGCGCTATCTGTCCCAGCAGGTCTGTTTGTCCGCCTCCGTGATCGGCCGAATGACCCTGCACGGATTGCCGACAGCGACCGAATCGCTCGGAATGTCTTTGACGACGACGCTGCCGCCCCCGATCACGACATTGCTCCCGATCGTGACGCCGGGCATGACCTGCACGCCGCCACCGATCCACACATGATCGCCCACGGTGATTGGGTAAGCATACTCCAGCCCCCGCTCGCGGCACTCGGCGTCGATCGGGTGGCCGGCCGTGTAAAACCCGCAGTTTGGCGCCACGAACACGTGCTCGCCGAACGTCACCGCGGCGCAGTCGAGAATGACGAGATTGTGGTTGGCGTAAAAGTGCTCCCCGAGCCGGATGTTGTAGCCGTAATCGCACCAGAACGGGGCCGTCACGCAAAACGTCTCGCCCGTTTTCCCCAGAAGCTGCCGGAGGAGCTCCCGCATCCCGGCCGCGTCCGAGGGCCGCAGCTGATTGTAGGCATGGCACAGCTCCTTGGCCCGCACACGGTCGGCGCAGAGCGCGCTGTCGTCGGCGTCATACAGCATCCCGCGCAGCATTTTCTCCTTCTCAGTCATGGTCATTCCTCCCGTAAATTCCGCCTCCCGGCGCACTGTGTCTCATCTTACCACACATCCGCGCGCAGCACAACCGCAGCCGCAGCGGTCAGTTCCGCTGCGGCTGCGGTCTGCTTTCTTCCCCGCGTATCTTACTCCTTCGGCTGCTTGACGGCAAATACGTGCATCGCCATGCCGAGGCCCGTCACGCCGCAGAACACGCGGTGCATGACGCGCGCCTGCTTCGGGCCGATTTTCTTGGCCGCGGCGTGCGTGTAGTTCAGGCCGAGGATGCCTGAGCCGATGACCGACCCGCTGACGACGGCGGGCACGTCCGTCTTGCCAGTTGCAAACGCCTGCACCGTGTGTACGCCCGCGCCGAGGCACAGCAGCCCCGCGCCCGCGCCGTGGATGAGCATGCGCAGCTTGTAGTGTGCTTTGCCCCACTTCGTGTGCTTGAGCACGGCCTCCGCGCCGTCGATGGCGTAGCCCGCCACGCCGATCCACGGCCAGATTTTCTGGTACTTGCCGAGGGTGTTCATGATCTTGCAGTCACATTTTTTCATGGTCGAGTGCCTCCTGAGCATTCATTTTTGGTTCTATCTGCAGCCCGGCGCGCAGCCGGGACAGGGCTTCGGGGTCATTTTCCACCTCGCGCGTGACGAGCACGACGAGCTGCGCGTCCGTGCAGCCGCTCACCGCCGCCAGACAGTCGAGCAGCCGCAGCGTCGCCGCGGCATACCGCACGGGAAAGACCACGTCACGGTCGTCGAGCGCGTCCATGCCGTGCCGCCAGACGATCGTCTGCGCGAGGCATGTCTGCTGCACGGGCGTCATTCTGGGCGGCGGGCAGGCAGGGAGCGCCGCCGCGCGCCGCAGCAGCTCCGGCCAGCGGGCATCGAGCGGCTCCTGGGACGCGAACGCCGCCGCCAGCGCCGCCGGCGGCATGGGCTCCGGCGCTGCATCGCCCGTCACCCCCGGCACATCCCCGGCGGCCAGCGCCGCGATGCGGTGCCGGTCGAGCAGGCGCTGCGCTGCGCACGCGAAAGCGCGCGCGGCCGCGAGATTTTCATACGCCGTGTGCTCCGGCCGCGCCAGCAGCGCAAGCACCCGGTCGCGTACCGCCGTGACGGCGGCCGTCAGCCGCCGCTCACGCACGCCGGGCACATACCCGTCGTCCGGCAGCGGCGCGGAGACAAAGCGCAGGGGCGCGGAGCGCTCCAGCAGCCGCCGCGCGGCCTCCGGGCACGCGGGTGATAGCCCCTGCTCCACCCGGTCGCACAGCAGCACCTCCCAGCGCGGGAAATCCCGGCACGTGCGGCACAGGCTCTGCTCGCCGAGCGTGCGCTGCAGCTCGCACAGGCCATCCACGCACAGAAACGGGCAGCGCCCGTCCGTCTGCGCAAAGTACGTATCGCCCTCGCTGTCTACGCGCAGCACGCGCCGCAGCTTTGCCGCCAGCGGATGCTGCAGGCGCAGGTAATCGTCCTGCGCGTCCGGATCGACAACGATCTCCCACGCGGCGCAGCACGTCTGCGGACATGCCCCGGCCAGGCACCGGAACGCAGTGTAGTCATCGGGTCGGGTCTGGTACATGGCGGCCTCCTTGCGCGTATTTTTTCTATTGTAACACATCGCGCGCCGCAGGAAAAGGGACGTTCGGCACTCCTGTGCGCAAAAAAACAGACGGACACCGAAATGTCCGTCTGTCTGTTGGTTTTTTGACCGGCCGGCAATTTACTGCTTGACCAGATCCATAAGGTTAATGATGCCGCGCGGGCAGATATCGGCGCAGTGGCCGCAGCCGACGCACTTGTCATAGTCGATTGTGGACACGAAGTTCTCGATCTTGATGGCTTCTGCCGGGCACTCGCGCTGGCACTTCATGCAGCCGATGCAGCCGACGTCGCAGATCTTGCGCGTGACGGCGCCCTTGTCCTGATTGCGGCAGCCGACGAGCACAGCCTGCTTATACGGCACCTTCTCGATGATTTTCTTCGGGCAGGCATCAGCGCAGGCCATGCAGCCGACGCACTTGTCGCGGTCGACCTTGGCAACACCGTTGACGATGTGCATCGCACCGAACTTGCAGGCTCTCGCGCAGTTGCCGAGGCCGATGCAGGCGAAGCGGCACTCCTTGTTGCTCTTGCCGCCGAACAGCATGGCAGCCTGGCAATCCTGGGGCCCTTTGTAGTTGAAGCGCTTGACGGCGACGCCCTCCGCGCCGGAGCACGGCACGAACGCGACCATCTTCTCCTCCGCACCGGCGGAGACGCCCATGATCGCAGCGATCTTGTCGGCAGCTTCCTGGCCGCCGGCGACGCAGCAGTTGACCGGAGCCTGACCCGCCGCGACCGCAGCGGCATAACCGTCGCAGCCGGGGTAGCCGCAGCCGCCGCAGTTGGCGCCGGCGAGACACTCACGCACGGCCTCCTGCTTGGGGTCAACTTCCACATGGAAGATTTTAGCGGCGAACGCCAGCAGCGCGCCGAAAACAGCGCCCATGATGCCGAGGACGGCGATCCCTTCGAGAATCAAAGTAAAATCCATATTTCAGCCCTCCTTAGCCGATCTTCATGCCGGAGAAGCCCATGAAAGCCAGGGCCAGCAGACCGGCGGAGACGAGGCAGATCGGGAAGCCCTCAAAGCTCTCCGGATAGTCGGCAAACTCGAGCTTCTCGCGCACGCTTGCGAACAGGCAGATGGCGAGCATGAAGCCGAGGCCGCCGAACACACCGTAGACCACGCTCTGCACAAAGCCGAAGCTGTACTGCGTGTTGAGCAGCACGACGCCGAGCACGGCGCAGTTGGTGGTGATCAGGGGCAGGTAGATGCCGAGCGCGGAGTACAGGGACGGGATGGACTTTTTGAGGAACATCTCGATGAACTGCACGAGCGCGGCGATGACGAGGATGTAAGCGATCGTCTGCAGGAAGCCCAGGCCGAGCTTGACGAGCAGGCAGTTGACGAGCCAGCAGATGGCGGACGCCAGGCCCATGACGAACGTGACGGCGAGGCCCATGCCGGCGGCGGTGTCGATCTTGCTCGAGCAGCCGAGGAACGGGCAGCAGCCGAGGAACTGCGAGAAAATGAAGTTATTGGTCAGGACGGCGCTGAGGATGATGGCAAAAATACTGGTCGTAGAACTCATGTTATGCCGCCTCCTTTTCCTGCGCTGCGAGCGCTTTTTCCTTGGCTTCCTTCTTCTCGGCGGACTTGCGCAGCGCGTACTGCATGAGCGCGATCAGGCAGCCGAGGGTGATGAAGCCGCCGATCGGGAGCGTAAGCACGAGCGCGCCGTACTCGGCCGGGAAGATCTGAATGCCGTTGCCGGTGCCGATGACACCGCCGATGGTGTTGAAGATGCCGGTGCCGAACGAGCCCTTGCCGAGCAGCTCGCGGATGACGCACATGGCGATGAGCACGAGCGTGTAGCCGAGGCCCTGGAAGATGCCGTCGAAGAACGACGGGCCGACGGGGTTTTTCTGGCAGAACGCCTCGGCGCGGCCGATGATGATGCAGTTAACAACGATCAGCGGGATGAACACGCCCAGGGACGCGCTCAGCGCGGGAACGTAGGCCTGCAGCAGCAGGTCAACGATGGTGACGAAGCCCGCGATGACCAGCACGAAGATGGCCAGACGGATATCGTTCGGAATGACTTTGCGGATGAGGGAAATGACCACATTGCAGCAGGTCAGAATGACGAGCACGGACAGGCCCATGCCGATGCCGTTGAAGAGGCTGGTCGTGATGGCCATGGTGGCGCACATGCCGATGAGCTGCACGAGGACCGGGTTATTGGTAATGAGGCCTTCCTTGAACTGTTGTTTGATATTCATGTTTCAGCCCTCCTTAACCCAGCGACTTGGCCGCGTTGATGACGGTCTGCACTTCGGTAACGACGGCGCGGGACGTGATCGTCGCGCCGGAGATGGCGGTGATGTCGCCGCCGTCTTTGGCAAGCTTCATACCGTCGCCCTGGCCGACGAGGTTGTCGCGCCAGGCGCCTTCGTTCGTGTCCGCCGCCTTGGCGCCGAGGCCGGAGGTCTCGGAGTGCTTGGTGACGTACACGCCGGTGCAGTTATAATCATCGTCCAGGCCGACGACCATGGTGATCATGCCCTGCGCGCCGGAGAACGTGGTCTCGGCGACGTAGCCGGCCTGCTGGCCGCCGGTGGTGGCGGTGCTGAGCTTGGTGATGGTGCCGTCGTTCTCAAAATCGGCCTGCTCGGTGTATTCGTCGGCCGCGAGGACGTTGGCATATGCTTTCTTGGTCGTCTCGGCCGCGCGCATGGCGATGGTGTCCTTCGTCAGCTCATTGACGAGACCGAGGGCCAGCGCCATGATGGCGGACACGGCAAAGAGCACGAGCGCGAGTTTGATGATCTGGCCGCCGCCGGATTTCTTTTCAGTCTTTTCAGCCATTTGCAGCAGCCTCCTTTGCTTCTTTCTTCGCAGCCTTTGCAGCGGCCTTCTTGGCCTTGACGTCCTCACGGCTGACGCCGAACTGACGGCGCTGGGTGTGCTTGTCGAACATCCATGCGCAGCAGTTCATGATGAGGATGGCAAAGGAAACGCCCTCCGGGAAGCCGCCGAACACGCGGATGAGCACGGTCAGCGCGCCGCAGCCGACGCCGTAGATGATGCGGCCGGGAGCGGTGACGGGGCTGGTGCTGTAGTCGGTCGCCATGAAGAACGCGCCGAGCAGCAGGCCGCCGGACAGGAGGTTGTCGAGCATCCACTCGACGTGGGTGTAGCCGCCGCCGTTTTTGCTGCCGAAGATGAGCGTCAGCAGCGCGACGGTGCCGATGAACGACACGGGGATGTGCCAGGTGATGACCTTGCGGCACAGCAGGTACACGCCGCCGATGAGCAGCGCGAGCGCGCTGACTTCGCCGAGGCAGCCGGGCATCGTGCCGAGGAACATGGACTTAAAGGTGTAGTACTGCGGCAGCGCCTCGCCGGCCTTCATGTAGCTGAGCGGGGTGGCCATGGTGGTCGCGTCCGCGCCGATGACGGACGTCAGGCTGCCGGGCACGACCCAGGTGGTCATGAACAGCGCATAGGAGGCGAGCAGGAACGCACGGCCGGCGAGCGCCGGGTTGAGGAAGTTCTTGCCGATGCCGCCGTAGAGCTGCTTGACGACCACGATGGCGAAGAACGCGCCGATGATCGGCAGCCACCACTTGCAGTTGGCCGGCAGGGTGTACGCGAGCAGGATGCCCGTGACCACGGCGGACAGGTCGCCGATGGAGTCGGGCTTTTTCATGAGCTTGCGGTAAGCCCACTCAAAGAACACGCACGACACGATGGACACGGCCAGCGGGATGAGCGCCTGCGCGCCGAACTGCCACACGCCGACGCACAGCGCCGGGAGCAGGGCGATGATCACGTCGAGCATGATCTCGCGCGTGCCGCGCTTGGCGCGAACCTGAGGCTGATAGGCAGCGTCAAAGGTATATTCTTTCGGTGTCATTTCGTTTCAGCCTCCTTTGCAGCGGCTTCCGCGCGGGCCTTTTCTTCGGCCGCGCGGGCGGCGAAGAGGAGCTTCGCGGTCTTGAAGGTATGGGTCAGGGGCAGACGGCCCGGGCAATTGTACGAGCAGCTGCCGCACTCGAAGCAGTCGAGAATGTGGTACTTCTGCATATTCTCGAAGTCGCGCTTCTGATAGTACTTATACATGTACAGCGGCTCGAGCTTCATCGGGCAGACGGTCAGGCACTTGCCGCAGTGGATGCACGTCGGGTTCTCGACGGAGCGGTCTTCCTTGTCGGTGAAGAACAGGATGCCCGCGGTGCCCTTGATGTTGGGCGCCTCGAGATTCGTGGCGATCAGGCCCATCATGGGGCCGCCGAGAACGATCTTCTTCGGCTCGACGACGAAGCCGCCGCACTGCTCGACGATGTAGCTGAACGGAGTGCCGAAGCGGCACTGCAGGTTGTAGGACTTATCGCCCATGGCGCTGCCGGCAACGGTGAGGACACGCTCGATGCTGGGCATGCCTTCGTAGCAGGCGCGGTAGATGGCGTAAGCCGTCTGGGTGCTGATGACGTTGCAGCCGACGCCGGACGGCAGGCCGCCGGGCTTGACCTCACGGTTCGTGATGGCCTTGATCTGCATCTTCTCAGCGCCCTGCGGGTACTTGACGTTCTCCGGCACGATCTCCACGCCGTACTGCGCGGGGTTTTTGGACAGGAGCAGGTCGATGGCGTCCTGCTTGTTCTTCTCGATGCCGTAGTAAGCCTTGTCGAGGCCGGACGCGATGCGCGCCAGCTCGATGCCCTTGAGCAGCTCCTCGGGGTGGTTCTTCATGGTCAGGTGGTCGCCGTTGAGGTACGGCTCGCACTCTGCGCCGTTGATGATGAGGGTATCGACTTTGCCAAGGCCGCCGCGGATCTTGAACGCGGTCGGGAACATGGCGCCGCCGTGACCGACGATACCGGCCTCGCGGATGCGGTCAAGGATGGCTTCGGGATCCTTCATCTGCTCGGGCGTCAGGGGCGCGAGATCCGTGCAGGGGGTGTCCTGGAAGTCATTTTCGATCACGATCGCGGGGATCATATCGCCCAGGGGGTGGGGTCTCGGCTCGATGGCGATCACCTTGCCGGAGACCGTCGCGTGGATGGGAGCGGAGACGGGTGCCGGATTGTCAGCGATCTTCTGACCCATCTTCACATAATCGCCCACCGCGACCAGCGGTTTGCAGGGTGCGCCGATATGCTGCATCATCGGGAGCACGACCTGCGGCGGAGGAGCAATGACGGTCACCGGGACATCCGGCGCCTTCATGTAGTTGGGATGAACTCCGCCATGAAACTTAAAGGGCATTTGCATCACCTCTCTATTTTTTGACCCACATATATTAGCACGCCAACCTAATTTCGTCCACCAAAAATGGCGGAAAAACATCAAATTGTACTAATTTAAATATTAACGAACCTGCAAAAAAGCTGACAAATCCAACACTTCCGGAAACTTTGCAACATTTTGTGCATATTGGTTGGATTTTTCGCCGCCGCGGTCCGCAGCGCGGAAAAAAATCCGCGTCCGGGGCTTAACAAGCGCGGAAAAATCCTGTAAAATAAATAGCAAATGCGCTGCCGGCGCGCCGCCGGCAGAAAGGAGGCCACGTTATGCTGACACCCTGGGCAGATACGCTCGACCGCGCGCAGCCCCTGCCGGAGTATCCCCGGCCGCAGATGGTGCGCGACAGCTACCTGAATCTCAACGGCCCGTGGAGCTACGCGATCACGACGAGCGCGAACAAGCCCGCGCAGGCCGACGGCACGATCCTTGTGCCCTTCTCGCCCGAGAGCGAGCTGTCCGGCGTGGGACACGTCCTGCAGCCGGAGGAATACCTGTGGTACATCCGCACGGTCACGCTGCCGGACGGATTCAACGTCGGCCGCGTGCTGCTGCACTTCGGCGCGGTCGACCAGACCGCGACCGTGTGGTGCAACGGCGTGGAGCTGGCCACGCACACGGGCGGCTACCTGCCGTTCACGGTGGACATCACCGAGGTGCTGGCCAAGGAAAACACGATCCTTGTGTGCGTGCGCGACGCGACGAACAAGTCCCAGCTCCCGCGCGGCAAGCAGACGCTGCACCCGCACGGCATCTGGTACACGCCGCAGAGCGGCATCTGGCAGACGGTCTGGCTCGAGAGCGTGCCGCAGAACTACATCCGCTCCCTGCACGTGACGCCGCTGTTTGACGCGCATCAGGTGGAGATCACCGTCGAGGGCGAAGGTCAGTGCATGATCGACCTCGAGGGCAAGCGCTTCACGTTCCCCGCGGGCGTGCCGGCGCACGTGCCGGTGCAGTCGTTTCGCCCCTGGTCGCCGGAGCACCCGACGCTCTACCCCTTCAGCGTGACGCTCGGGGACGACACGGTCTACAGCTACTTTGCCATGCGCAAGTGCAGCGTCGAGACGGACAAGGACGGCGTGCGCCGCCTGTTTCTCAACGGCAAACCGTATTTTCACAACGGCCTGCTCGACCAGGGCTACTGGCCGGACGGACTCTACACCGCGCCGAGCGACGACGCGCTCGTCTACGACATCCAGCTGGCCAAGGACATGGGCTTCAACATGCTGCGCAAGCACATCAAGGTCGAGTGCGACCGCTGGTACTATCACTGCGACCGGCTGGGCATGCTCGTCTGGCAGGACATGCCCTGCGGCGGCAGGCGCTACGACCCGCTCATCGTCTCGACCCCGCTCGTGACGGGCTGGCATCTCGACGACAGCTGGTATCCCCTCTTCGGCCGCACGAACGTGACGGCGCGCAAGGCGTTTTTGAACGAGCTGCGCGACATGGTCACCACGCTCTACAACCACCCGTGCATCGCCGTGTGGGTGCCGTTCAACGAGGGCTGGGGTCAGTTTGACAGCCAGACGGCCGTGCAGGTCATCCGGTCCGTGGACAAGACGCGCACGATCGACCCGGCCAGCGGCTGGCACGATCAGGGCTTCGGCGATGTGCGCAGCCTGCACGTGTATTTCCAGAAGTACAGGTTCCAGCCCGATAAGCTCGGCCGCGCCACGCTGCTGTCGGAGTTCGGCGGCTATGTCCACCGCGTCGAGGGCCACGCCATCGGCGGCAAAAGCGTCGGCTACAAGACGTGCGACGCCCCGCTCTCGCTCGAGTACGCGCTCCAGGCGCTCTATGACGAGCAGATCCGCCCCGCCATCGCGCAGGGCCTCAGCGCCGCGGTGTACACGCAGCTGAGCGACGTGGAGCACGAGCTCAACGGCCTCGTGACCTATGACCGCAGCATCGTGAAGCTCCCGGTGCAGACACTGCACAAGATCTTTTATATCGAAAACGAATAAACAAAACCGCCCGCTGCGATCGCAGCGGGCGGTTAATTTTTGCGTTTCGGGCTCGGCTCAGTACGCCACGCCCCAGTAGATCATGCACTTGGCGGGCTTGCCGCACACGGGGCACACATCGTCGAGGTGCTCCTGCTCAAACGGGATGCAGCGGCTGGACATGCCGGCCTTGTCCTTCATCTCGAGCTCGCAGGCGAGGTCGCCGCACCACATGGTCTTGATGAAGCCACCGTTTTTCTCCTGCAGCTCCTTGGCCTCGGCCAGCGAGTGCGCGGCATAGGTGTGCTCGTCGAGGTTGCGCTTGGCCTTGTCGAACAGGCCCTGCTGCACGGTCTCGAGCAGCTCAGGGATGCGCGCCTCCAGCTCATCGAGCGCGACGGTGATCTTCTCGCCGTTGTCGCGGCGGACGGCGACGCAGTGGCCGGCCTCGATGTCCTTCGGGCCGATCTCGACGCGCAGCGGCACGCCCTTCATCTCCCAGTTGGCGAACTTCCAGCCGGGGCTGTTGTCGCTGAAGTCGCCCTGCGCGCGCAGGCCGGCGGCCTTCAGGCGCGCGACGAGCTCCTCGGCCTTCTCGGTCACGCCGGGCTTGTGCGCCGCGATGGGCAGCACGATGACCTGGATCGGCGCGATGTGCGGCGGCAGGACGAGGCCGCTGTTGTCGCCGTGGGTCATGATGAGGCCGCCGATGACGCGCGTGGACAGGCCCCACGAGGTCTGGTGCGGGTAGACCTGCTGGTTGTTCTTGTCGGTGTAGGTGATGTCGAACGCGCGGGCGAACCCGTCGCCGAAGTAGTGGCTCGTGCCGGACTGGAGCGCCTTGTGGTCGTGCATCATGCACTCGATGGTGTAGGTGTTTTCGGCACCGGCGAACTTCTCCTTGTCGGTCTTGTTGCCGCGGATGACGGGCATGGCCAGCTCCTGCTCGCAGGTCTCGGCATAAATTTCGAGCATCTGCAGCGTCTCCTTGCGGGCCTCGGCCTCGGTGGCGTGCAGGGTGTGGCCCTCCTGCCAGAGGAACTCACGCCCGCGCAGGAACGGGCGGGTGGTCTTTTCCCAGCGCATGACGCTGCACCACTGGTTATACAGGCACGGCAGGTCGCGCCAGCTGTGCACGATGTGGCTCCAGTGCTGGCAGAAGAGCGTCTCGGACGTCGGGCGCACGCACAGGCGCTCCGGCAGCTCCTCGCTGCCGCCCATCGTGACCCACGCGCACTCGGGCGCGAAGCCCTCGACGTGATCCTTCTCCTTCTGCAGCAGGCTCTCGGGGATCAGCATCGGCATGGCCACGTTCTGGTGACCGGTCGCCTTGAACTTGCCGTCGAGTATCTTCTGGATGTTCTCCCAGATGGCGTAGCCATACGGGCGCATGATGAACAGGCCCTTGACATCGGAATAGTCCACGAGCTCCGCCTTGATGCACACGTCGGTGAACCACTGGGCGAAGTCGACTTCCATATCGGTGATCTGCTCGACCTTTTTTTCTTTGGCCATAAGCGCAACACTCCTCTGTATGCCGCGCAGAGATCCCGCGCGGGCGTATTCATAATGTATGGGGTAACTTATATAGTGTATAGAATCCGCCGCCGCTTGTCAAGCGCCAAGCAGCTCCTGCACCGCGAAAATTCCGATCATGACGGCGATGAGAAAGTACATCACGACCGCGGCGACGGAGTGCCGCGCCGGCCGGCGGTCAAACAGCTGGCCCACGCACCAGAACACGAGCAGGCCGGTGCCGATCCAGTAGACCGGGTTGAGCGCGACGGCCATGACCGTCACCTCCACGATCAGCAGTGCGAACACCGCGATCTGCCACGTGCGGATGCGCCGCGCGCGGCTGTTGCAGTAGATCTCGCGCCAGGCATCTGAAAGCTCGCGGCGCTGGCGGCGGGAAAACGATTCGCGCGGCTTTTTCGGCGCGGGCTCGCCCGTTTCGGCCGTCTCGGGCACAGTTTCGACGGTTTCGGCCGCGGTTTCGGGTTCCGTTTCGGTGTAGGGGCGCTCTTGTTCCATGCGTTCCACTCCTTTCCGGTTTTTCGGAAAACCGGTCCTTTTTCCTCAGGATACCCCGCCGCAGAGCGCCTGTCAAGGGCCGGATCGCGGCCGAAAAGTGCATTTCGGGCTTGACCGCACACCATTCGTGCAATATAATGTGTAAATTAGAGATGCTATTTCAAGATGCAATTGAACCCCTTGGAGGTGACCATCTATCAACAGACAGAGTTACATGGCGGAAATCAGCAGCCTGCTTGGCCTGATTACCGACGACAATACCCGTCAGGCGCTCATCGCGCAGATGGAGAACATGTTTGACAACGCGCCCGATGAGGAGCGCCTCATTCAGGAGATCGGCAACCCGACGAAGGTGGCCGTTGCCCTCATCCGCTACGCCGACAGCGGCAAGATCACGCCGGCCGCCGCGCCCGTGGTCGCGCCCGAGCAGGTGCAGCCCAAGCGCGCGCCGCAGCCGCGCCCGCGTGCCGAGCAGTACCGCCCCATCGCGCCGCAGCCTGCTCCCCAGCCGGCCTACGCCGACCAGGCCGCGGAGGATGCCTATGACGAGCAGCCCGCCGCGCCCGTGCTCGACGGCCAGTTCTCGTTCGACGTGCAGCCCGAGGAAGGCTACTATGACGAGCAGCCCGCCGACGATGGCTACTATGACGAACAGCCCACGGACGACGGCTACTACGACGAGCAGCCCGCCGGTGACGACGGCTACTACGACGAACAGCCCGAAGGCGATTATGACGACCCGAACTACGCCACCGACGGCGAGGAAGGGTATTATGACGAGGCCTATTACGAGGACGAGCCGGCCTACAAGACGAACGTCTTTCTAGCCGTTCTCTACACGCTCGGCGCGATCGTGATCGGCGTGCCGGTGCTGGCCGTGCTGCTGGTGCTGGATCTGGCCGTGCTGGCCATCGGCGTCGCGTGCGGCGCCGGCGGCGTGGGCCTGATCGCAACGGCCTTCATCGGCCTGCCCATGGTGGCGGATATGCTCATCCTGCTCGGCGGCGGCGCCGCCGTGATCGCCATCGCGCTGGTCGTGATCTGGCTGGCCATCTGGCTGTTCATCCGCATGGTCATCGGCTGGGTCCGGCTGCTTGTGCGCCTGGGTAAGCGCTGGTGCAGAAAGGAGATCGCCGCATGAAAAAAGCCTGGAAAACCATTCTCATCATCGCGCTGTGCGTCCTGATCGTCGGCGAGATCGTGCTTGGCGTCGGTCTTGCGACCGGCGGCAGCCCCGACCGCATCTGGGAAGCGGCGTATGAGCACTACGACATCGGTGCGATCTTCGCCCTCATCAAGTCCTCCGGCATCGCGGACCTGCTGGCGAGCATCGGCCTGTAAGAAAAGCAAAACATGAGGCGGCGAGCATGGCTC
>OLRI01002404.1_pt1 | contig 13112 bp, 10 predicted proteins | sample 1672871 | NCBI WGS metagenome assembly OLRI01 (sample SAMEA3136732, study PRJEB25190) | human gut metagenome
CGGGGAGCGACACGGCGGCGCAGTCCACGGTGACGGGAGTTGTCTTATTTCAACCCACGCTCCCCGTGCGGGGAGCGACGCTCGAGTTCGACGAGTTCGAGCGGGTCTACCAATTTCAACCCACGCTCCCCGTGCGGGGAGCGACCTATCTCATGATCGAACGGGCGAACCCGTACCTATTTCAACCCACGCTCCCCGTGCGGGGAGCGACCCTCCTAGCCTGGGTAGTCGGACAAATACTGCATATTTCAACCCACGCTCCCCGTGCGGGGAGCGACCCCGTCCGTCATGCCCCCTCCTCGGCTCGGAAAGTATTTCAACCCACGCTCCCCGTGCGGGGAGCGACTTTCCTCAGCGGGCCACACGCCGCCGAACGCGCCGAATTTCAACCCACGCTCCCCGTGCGGGGAGCGACTTGCCAGCAAAGCGCGTCATATGGCACGGTGTATTTCAACCCACGCTCCCCGTGCGGGGAGCGACCCATGTTTATGCTGACCTCGCGCGACTTGTCCCGATTTCAACCCACGCTCCCCGTGCGGGGAGCGACCAGCACGGCGGCGCGCGACATCACCGAGAACCAATTTCAACCCACGCTCCCCGTGCGGGGAGCGACATTGCTAGCCATGTTACTCCCCTCCCTCGCTCATATTTCAACCCACGCTCCCCGTGCGGGGAGCGACCGTGTTGGCGATGCTGCTGGCGAAACCGGTGATATTTCAACCCACGCTCCCCGTGCGGGGAGCGACTGGTACCCCACACCACGAACTCCACGTCGTTCTTATTTCAACCCACGCTCCCCGTGCGGGGAGCGACGCGCCCACTCCTCCGCGCCCACCTGCTGGAACTGATTTCAACCCACGCTCCCCGTGCGGGGAGCGACGTCCCTCCTATCGCGTATCGTCAGGTCGAACCCATTTCAACCCACGCTCCCCGTGCGGGGAGCGACCGGGGTTGATCACGACGACGAGCCAGTCATGCTTATTTCAACCCACGCTCCCCGTGCGGGGAGCGACCACTGCGAGCGTCGCCCTCGCCTCGTCGTGGTTATTTCAACCCACGCTCCCCGTGCGGGGAGCGACCTGCTGAGATGATCGCGCACGGGCTCCTGTCGCGATTTCAACCCACGCTCCCCGTGCGGGGAGCGACTGTCGATCGTTACCTTGCCGGAGAGTCCGCCAAATTTCAACCCACGCTCCCCGTGCGGGGAGCGACACGGGATCTGTGTGAACTTCAACTTGTCCTCCTTAATTTCAACCCACGCTCCCCGTGCGGGGAGCGACGGACATTCGCGACCTTGTCGGCGATGTTCGGCTTATTTCAACCCACGCTCCCCGTGCGGGGAGCGACGGTGACCTCGATGCCGGAGTCGCCGGGCAGGAGCATTTCAACCCACGCTCCCCGTGCGGGGAGCGACCTCGTCCCAGATCGGTGCGAACTCGGTGAACGGATTTCAACCCACGCTCCCCGTGCGGGGAGCGACCGAGCCGGGCCTCGTCAGCGCTCGTGTAGTCGTAATTTCAACCCACGCTCCCCGTGCGGGGAGCGACTACGTCCGCATGGCCTCGATGTCCGAGAACGAGAAATTTCAACCCACGCTCCCCGTGCGGGGAGCGACACGGCGTCAAGTCCCGCACGGCCCAGCTACACGAATTTCAACCCACGCTCCCCGTGCGGGGAGCGACGACGGCTATACGCGTTTCGAGACGAGACAGGATGCATTTCAACCCACGCTCCCCGTGCGGGGAGCGACAGCTCCCATTCCTCGGCCGATACCTGCTCGAAATCATTTCAACCCACGCTCCCCGTGCGGGGAGCGACCTGAAGCCCTCGCCCTGCAACGTCAAGATGTAGTTATTTCAACCCACGCTCCCCGTGCGGGGAGCGACATGTCGATGCCCGGGTCCGCCTCGCCCTTGTCGATATTTCAACCCACGCTCCCCGTGCGGGGAGCGACTGAGCATGTCGGGCATGCCGTCGAGGCCGGAGATATTTCAACCCACGCTCCCCGTGCGGGGAGCGACGGTCTTCACGATCTGGTACATGGTTCCTCCAATCAGATTTCAACCCACGCTCCCCGTGCGGGGAGCGACCGTTCTCGGACATCGAGGCCATGCGGACGTACAGATTTCAACCCACGCTCCCCGTGCGGGGAGCGACCTCTCGAGGTAACGGTCGACGTTGTTCGAATACTTATTTCAACCCACGCTCCCCGTGCGGGGAGCGACCGCAATATATTGCGTTGATCGTGTTCTGTTGTCAATATGCAGACCAAAGAAGAGCGATTGGCCCCGAAAAACAAGCTGCAAGGACCTCAAAGAGGCCGAATGCGGTGCGAACCTCCCCCGTGACGCTTGGGAGCCTCATGTTCGCACCGCAGACTACAGCGCCAAGAATCCCTCGGCTTCATACGTCGGTTTCGCGCCCACGTGCTCTATCTTCGTTTGATACTTGTTGCCCAGATAATAGAATCGCAAGCTGTCCTTCTCAGGGTCGATGAGCTCCACCAGCTTGTTCTTGATGCGCACCATCTCGGCTGCATCGGCAACGCACTCGAACACCGAGTTCTGCACGCGCTGACCATAGTTGACGCAGTGGCGCGCAACCTTCCTCAGCCGCCGCTGCCCCGCCGGATCCTCTGTGTTCACGTCGTACGTGATGACCGTCAACATCTCACCTAGCCTCACTTCCACAGAAACGGCGGATAGCCGTCCAAATCGCCCCGAATGCAGCGCGCAAGCAAAAACGCCTGCACGTGAGGAACAAGTCCGCGAGGAATCTTCTCCTTCAAGAACGGATGCACGATCGCCTCCCTCTTCCGCTCCTGCCATGCGCCGAACAATGCGCGCCTCCCCTCGTCGGTCAAACGCACCTCGCCTGACTCCCGCCGCTCGAACTGCCCGGGCCGCACCACGCGGTTGTTCACCGCCGACAACACGAAGCGATCCGCCATGACCGGCCGCAACTCCTCCATCAGGTCCAACGCAAGCGAGCGCCGGCCCGGCCGATCGGCATGCATGAACCCGACATACGGATCGAGCCCCACGCCTTCGAGCGCCGCCGCGCAATCATGTGCCAGCACGGTGTAGAACAACGACAGCATGGCGTTCATCGGGTCGGTCGGCGGCCGTCGCACACGTCCGGCAAAGCGAAACGCTTCCTTGTCCCTGAGCACCAGTTCGTCGAACACGCCGAAGTACTCGGCCGCCGCATCGCCCTCGATGCCACGCAGCGTGTCCATCGACTCGCACGAAGCCGCGCCGCGCATCGAAGCGTCGAGCCGTGCCGAAGCGGCCTTCACCGCATCGGCGTCGATGCGCAACCCGTGATCGCGCACCGCCCTCTCAAGCACCCAGCGCCCGTTGTACAGCTTCCCCACGATGAAGTTCCGCGCCACGGCCACGCTCTTCTCCGGATCCTCCGACCAGGCGTACTGCGCCTTGCGCAGAAGCACGTTGCCGCGCTGCTCGCCATGCACGTCCGCGAGGAAACGCCCTTTCCGATCGAAGAACGACAGCGCTACGCCCCGCTCGGCACACGCGCCCATAAGCCCCGGGCTCGCACCGCGGTACGAGAAGCACAGAATGCCCTCAAGCGTGTGCAGCGGCACCCGCCCGAGCTCGCCTTCGCCACGCCGCACGACCACGTTCTCGCCGTCAAGCGCAAGATACGCGTCTTCGGTGAACACGTACAGGGTGTTGAGCAGACGCCTCATCGCGCCTCGCCTCCTTCCGCCAAACGCGATGCCACATAATCGGCAACCGACACGCGATCTAGCACATGCGGAAGGCACGCATCGACAAGCGAGCAGGAGCGGCATGCGGAAAACGGCTTCACCTTCGGCGTGTGCCGCCGCCGATACAGCGCATGCATCTCGTCGGCCATCGACGCCACCAACGCGCGTAACTCAGCGCCAAGCTCCACACGTTCGCGCGACCTCGTCTCGCCGTAATACAGAAACCCCTCTGGAACATCGCATCCGAGCATTTCCTCGAGGCACAACGCCTGAGCGGCAAGCTGCAACCGATCGGCTTCGTTCGCCTTGCTGCGCCCGCGCTTGTACTCCACCGGCATAGGACGCCACAGGCCATCCTCTCCTGCAAGAGGATGGCCCGATTCGCCCCTATGGAATTCCACGACATCGCACTTGCCCGTCAGCCCCAGCGTGCGGGAATGCACCGCCAGCCCGCGCACGACGAGGACGTTGCCGCGATGCTCCCGCAGCTCCTCGTCGTGAGCGCGGCGGTGCATCAGGTCGCCCTCCGCCGTCAGCACGTTTTCGGCCCACTCCTGCTCAAGGTGGATGAGCGCCCACTGACGGCGGCAGAACGCGAAATGCTGGATGCCCGACAGCGCGAGGAGCTCGTCCTCGCCGTACACGGCTTACACCAGCCTCTGAACCGTGACCCCTTCGGGGACAACCGCTTCGTCGACGGCGATGGGCTCGTAATCGTCGATGGAGCGCGGCCCGCCTTCCTCTTTGTGGACACGGCGTCGAACAGCTTGTACGACGGCGCGTTGCCCAACTCGCTATCGTGTTTGAACACCACGAGCGCCCGCACCGCCATCTTGCCGCGCGCCGCCGAGTGGTCGTGCTCGAACATGTTCACGATAGCGTCCCACAGAAGCGCGAGGTCGTCCTCGGAAAAGCCCGTCGCCTTGCGCGCGAGGTTCGCCGAAACGTACCCTTCGCCCCGGTAGAGCGCGTAGGGCACGACGTATTTGCGCCCCATCTCGGTGCCCTTCTTCTCGGCGTCGGCCTCCGTGGTGATGGCCACGCGCGTGATGGTGACCTCCTGCGGGATGATGGGATCGACGCTGCGCGCGAACGTGAGCTGCACCGGCCCGCGCACCTGGCCGCAGTTGAGGGCGCCTTTCACGAACGTCGTCATCACCGCGCCGAACGTGCGCACGTCGAAGAACGTCCCGCACATGAAGTCTCGGATCTTCTCGTCGAGCGTCGGATCGTCCTTCTTGAGCTTCTTTATGTCCTTCGCGTCGGCGCCAAGCGCCTCAAGCGCCCGATTGTCGCTCGCGTTGAGCGGCACGCCCTCTTTGATGTAGATGTCGAAACCGGGCTCGCCCTCCTTCGCCGTCTCCACGTAGTTGCGGATCTTGCGCTTCAGGCAAACATCGGTGACGATACCGTGCCCTGTCTCCGGGTCGATGCGCGGCATGTTGCCCGCGTCGGGATCGCCGTTCGGATTGCCGTTCTCCACATCGAAGTACACGACGAAGTCATAGCGGTTCTTGATGGGTTCGCTCATGGTCTAAGCCTCCTGGTTCTGATGCGCGTCCTGGTCTTTCTTCTCATAGCGCTTCTGGGTCTGATGGTGATAGCCCAGAATGAAGTCGCCCTGCTCCTCCAGCGTGAGCCGCTTGGGGAACGCGTCGATCCTATCAAGCAGCTCGCCGCGCATCCTTTCGTAATGTATCGCGAGGCCCTTGCCGTCACGCCCAAGCTTCTCAAGATGACGGTCGCTTAGCTTGATGACCAAGGGGAACACGACGCTCGGCGTGGCGCTCGCCGAGTCGTAGTACTTGTTCTTGATGGTGGCGTTCACGCCCGGGCTGGCGGCTTCTTGGATGCTCTCGAGCACCGAGAACAGCCGTCCCAGCACGTACGGTGCATCGGTGCGCCCTTCGTTCAATGACACGGTGACCTCCTCCTCACTTCTTCCTTTGTTTTTCAATAGGTACGCTTTGACGATGGCGGCACGGCCGCGCGTAACCTTGCGCGTATGCCGCTCGTCGTTGTCCTGCGTTGCCCGCACGCGCAGGATGGCGTTCTCGTACAGCGCCTCGGGGTACGGCAGATCGCCCAAGATGGAGCGCATGAGCGCGCCTCCCAGCACCGAGGTGGCGGGTTTTTGCTTCGAGTTCGGGTTCTCCGTCTCGGCGAGCAGGCGATACGGCGTGAGGTACTTCTTCTCATACGGAGCGCGGGCCACGTCCAAACGGTCGTAGTGCCGCCGCAGGTTGTCAAGCACATCGCCGAACGTGCTTCGCTGGAAGAACCGCACCGACAGGCGCGCCGCGTTCGGCGCGAGCCCGAGCACGAAGAAGTTCGCATCGAGATCGACCCCTTTGATGGGAAGCCCGCAAGCGAGCTTCGTCATCACCTCCTCGATCAGCTGATCGGGATCGCTCTCGGCCCCCTCCGCGCTTGCCGGCCCATGCGGGCGGGCATCGAAGAAGTCGTACGTCAGCTCGGCGCAGGCATCGTCGTTCTTGTCGGCCCAGTACACCACCGTCGTGTCGCCGAGACGCACATGGTGTTTGCGATCGGAGAGCAGGTAGTTGAGCGCCGTCGCGTAGGCGAACGTCGCCCGCTCGCTCACCGGCGCGTTGAGGCCCTGCTCCTCGTCGCGACCGTACGACTCGAACGCCCGCGCGTTGAACCCCACAAGCGACGCGCCCATAGCTTGCGACCCCATGACGCCCTTGATGGAGGGGTGGAGGCGCGCGATGGGCGCTTTCTCGCCGGAAACGAGGCAGGTCATGATGGCCGCATCGTCAGACGGCTGCAGATAGGCGCGATCCCATGCACCGGCGATGGCGGGATCTTCAAGCGCTTCGCGGCCGCTCACGCGGAACACGAGGTTGCCGCCCGCGAGCAGCGCCTCCCCCGCCGCAGCCACGAACGGATCATCGACCGCAGTTGCGGGATCCCACGTCTCGAAGAAGCCGCGGACGGCCGCCGCCGCAGGCGAATCCACGTCGGCGAGAAACGCAAGATGCCGCTCCCGCGCCGCCTCGAAGCATTGGCGCGCCCGCTCGGGTTTGCCCTTCGCATCGATGCCGAGCAAGTACGTGGCGTTGTCGCACAGCAGGTTCGCGGCGATTCCGACGGTTCGCTTCACCTGCTCGGGAACCGTCCTCGTCCATCCGCGCTTTTCTTCGGCGGGGATGATGCCCACGAGCCTCCCCTGAAGCGACAACTCCAGCATGAACGCCACCTGCCGGGAACACCAGCCGGGACGTGCCACGCGGTCGGGATGTTCGACGACCAGATACTCGTAATAGTCGGCGAGCGCTTGCAGGATCATCGGAGCACCTCGCTTCCCGCCACGTCGATCACGCCGTTGCGCATGACGGCGCGGAAGAACATCGGCGTGATGTTCTGCGGATCGGCGTAATCCATGTCGTACAGCATGAGCCCCAAATCACGCTCGCCCTCGCCGGAGTAATGGCCTTCGGGAGGCATCGATCCTTCGTAAGCCTTGAAGTGCGCCGGGAACTCGCGCGTGCCGAAATAGGGGGTGGAATAGCACTGCCCGCGGTCGAGCCTTCTCCTTATAATGTCCTTGAACTTGCCGGGGTTGTCCTCGGGCGTCGCCTTATCGGTCAACTCGAAATGAGCCTCGATCACGTAGCGCACATCGGTGAGGATGAGCGAGGCGCGCTGCTGGATGTCGTCCTTCGTGTTGATGAAGGGAAGTTCGCCGCCATTCGCGATGGCGGTGCGCATCGTGCTGGCGAGCGCTTTCGACTTCACCTCGTTGCGCCGCACGTTCGTGAAGCGGATGGGGTTGAGCACATGGATGCGATCGATAGCGTAGCGAAGCCCCGGATGCCAATAGATGCTCTCGATGAGTCCGCGCGCCGCACTCGGCGTGATGACGTCGTAGGACACGCGCTCAACCGACAGCTCCGGGCGCGTGAACAGGGCGCGATCGCCCCAAACCTCCACCTGTATTCCGTAAGCCATAGGACACCTCCTTTCCTTTGCCTTATAGGTTTACCTTGCCGATTCGATTATCAAGGTGCTTATGGTTCACGTTACGCGCAAGCAGCGACGAGCGCAATACTCTGCCTACAAGAACAGCCCCTTCCCGCCGGCATCGGAGGCGTCGAGGCCGGTGTCCTCGTGGTAGAGAGCGCCATCGAGCAGCACGTACGTGTCGCCTTCCAGCAGCTCTACGGAATGGGCGGCCTTCAAAGCCTCCAAATCGTTGTCGTACAGCCCCACCGAATAATGGGCTAGGCGACGCATCGCACCACGTGTCGCACGGCCTTCTCTGACGGCCGCGAGATCACCGGCGATCCGCGGGTCGGAAACGATGACGGGATGCGACCCCTCCTCGATCATGCGGAAGCGGTCGGCCACATGCTTGAAGAGGATGCAGAGGGCACCGCCGCTCACCCGCCACAGCTCGAGGTCGGCAAGAGCGCCCGACGCGTCAAGGCGGTCGCGGCGAATCTCATGGAGCTGGTTGAAGTACGCGGCGATCACCTCAAGCGATCCGACATCGCACGGCTCGCCAGCGGCGCTCGCATCCATGCCCGCGCCCCGCAAAACCAGCCGGGCCAGCTCCGCCTTCTGCCGAACATCGGCGGGCAAAGCGTACGGTTCCGCAGGTTCGAACAAATGGACCACGCTCTCTTGAACGTCGCGGCGCCCTTCGCGGTTGCAGCGCCCCGCGCATTGCACCACGCTGTCGATGCCCGCGAGCGCCCGGTACACAACGGGGAAATCGACGTCGACGCCGGCCTCCACCAAACTCGTAGCAACCACGCGGCAAGCCTCGCCGCCCTTAAGCCTCTGCCGGACCTCTTTCAACACGCGCTCGCGATGAACGGGATGCATGAGCGTCGAAAGATGGAACGCGCCCTCGGCGCAATCCCCGGCCACCAGATCGTAGAGCCGCTTCGCCTGCTTGCGGCTGTTCACAACGCAAAGCACCTGATCGTGCGCCGCCAACCAAGAGGCGAGGTCCCCATCTTGGACCGCTCCCTCAAAGCGGTAGGAAACCCGTCGCAGCCGCTCGTACAACCCCTGCGGGTCGGGGGCGATCTCCCGCACCGGGCAGCCATAGCGTTCGAACAGCCCGTCGAGCGACGGCTGCGTCGCCGTGCAGAGTACGACCGTGCAATCGTAGCGCTGCACAAGCTCCGCCAACGCCCGCACGCAGGGAAGCAGCTGCTTCGTCGGCAGCATCTGCGCCTCGTCGAGCACGATCACGCTGCCCGCGATGTTGTGCAGCTTGCGGCAGCGCGAGGTCTTGTTTGCGAACAGCGACTCGAAGAGCTGGACATTCGTCGTCACTACCACGGGCGCGTCCCAGTTCTCGGTCGCAAGCCGCAGCGCATCGCCGTCCTCGCCCGCGTCGTCGAAGTCGAAGTTCGCGTGGTGTTCAAGCACGTTGCGCTCGCCGAGCACCTCGCGGAACACGGCGGCGTTCTGTTCGATGATCGAGGTGTAGGGCACTGCGTAGATCACGCGGCGCATGCCGTGGCCCTCGGCGAGCGCATGGCGCAGCGCGAAGCGCAGCGACGCGTACGTCTTGCCGCCGCCCGTCGGCACCGTGAGCGAGAACACGCCCGGAGCCTCCTCGGCCGCGCGGGCACACGCGTCGAGCAGGCTGCACCGCGTTTCGTTGAGTTCGGTCTTCGGCGGGTAGAAGGTCGCAACCTTCGCCTCAAGGCGCTCGCGCAGCACATCGAGCCCTTCGGTCGAAAGCCGCTCGCGCGCGCCGCCTTGCATGAACCGCTCCGTGCAGAGGAAGTCCGCATCCACCAAGCAGGAGAACACCATCCTCGCAAGGAACGCCAGCGCGAAGCCGTCTTTCGGCTCGGGCGGCGTGCGGAACGCAAGCTTGCCGGCGATCGGCAGCTCAACCTCGTCGGCGAACGCGTGGTAGTCGGGCAATTCCCCCTGGCGCGCCCCATCGATGCGGCTCAGCAACGTGGAGCCACCATCCATATCCACCGACGAGCCTCCGTCAGGCAGGCCGCCGTGGTGCCCCGCCACGCAGTACGCCAGCAGCTTCGCGTTCAAATGCTCGAACAGCTCATACGCCCCCGCCGTGGAATGGTCCACCTTGCGGCCTCCACGCAAAATGCGGTTTTGGAATTCCGGCGAGTACTTCCCGATATCGTGGGCCATTCCCGCCGCGTACGCCCAGCCCTCCGCGCCGAAAGGCCGTGCGAACTCCGCCGCCATCTCGGCCACCTCGCGCAGATGGTCGCGCACAAGCTCGATGCGCCCGTCCTCGGCCACATGGGAGACGAAAGCCCTCAAACCTTTTTGCACGTCGTGCCCACCATCCATACGAACCTCCTCCAACTGATGAAAAGATAGCGCATCCATCCGAACCGCCTATCCCGAATACGGGACAGTTGGTCAACCCCTCTTCATTTGATCAAAAATGAGCCCGCAAAGAGAACTCGACTCACCGAAACTCGCTCAAATCCGTGCGGCGAAAACGATATTCGGAAAAGAGACTTTGCCCACACATGCAATTCCCCGAGAACGTCCGAGTTCGTTTTTCGGACCAATGAAAATCTGCGTCGAACACGCTTCCAACCAAAACGCAGAATTTTCGTTGCGCTCCCCCTTCTTGAGCACGCATCGGCAGGGTTGTTATCGACATCCACGTTCGTTTTCGCTCCTTTCCCGACCTTTGAGCACAGTGTATCAATACTGGATCGATACACTTGTCCCCGTCGAGGGAGAAGCTGACAAAAAATTACCCTCCTCGACGAGGGCGCCTAATCCACGTCATCGCACGGCAAGCTTCATGCTCCTTCGGAATTGCTCTCGTGCCGCTATTTGAAGCGCCGGACCCCACCAAAGACCTATCGCATCGCTCTCGCAAAGCGTAACGTTTGCGCATTCCGTCTGAGATCTTTCCGGAACCTGGGACGGCGGGCGCGCCGACGCGCGATAATGGCCGCGCCAGCTTTACACCCAAAGCGCCGTCTGAAGGAGCCCGCCATGATCAACGCGTTTTGCAAGAAGCCTTTGTGGGAGTGCTCGAAAACGCTCGTCGCCGTCGCCCAAGGCCGCACGCCCGCCGACACGGTCATCAAGGGCGCGAAGCTCGTGAACGTGTGCACGGGCGAAATCCAGGAGGGCATCGACGTGGCCATCGCCGAGGGGCGCATCGCCTACCTCGGCACGGCCGACCACTGCGTCGGCGAAGGCACGCGCGTCATCGACGCGGAAGGCCAATGCATCGCCCCCGGATTCCTCGACGGGCACATCCATGTGGAATCGTCCATGATGGGGGCGGGAGAGTACGCGCGCGCCGTCGTCCCGCACGGCACCACGGGAATCTACTGGGATCCGCACGAGGTGTGCAACGTGCTGGGCCTCGACGGCGTGCGACTCATGGCCGAGGATGCGCGCCGCACGCCCCTCAAGGCCATGATCACCACGCCGTCGTGCGTGCCCGCCGTGCCCGGCTTCGAGGATACCGGGTCGTCCATCGGCCCCGAAGACATCGCCGAGACTATGAACTGGCAAAACGTCGTGGGCCTCGGCGAGATGATGAACTTCCCCGGCATCCTTTCCGGCACCGACCACGCGCACGGCGAGGTGGCCGAGACGCTGCGCGCCGGGAAGACCGCGACCGGCCATTACTCGCTCCCTGAAACCGACCGGGGCCTGAACGCCTATATCGCCTCGGGCGTGCGCTGCTGCCATGAGTCCACGCGCCCCGAGGACGCGCTCGCGAAGATGCGCCTCGGCATGTACGCGCAGCTGCGCTTCGGCTCGGCCTGGCAGGACCTGCCCGTGCTCGCCGAAGCGGTCGCGTCGGGCGGCATCGACACGCGCTTCGCCAATCTCGTGAGCGACGACACGCATCCTCACACGCTTGTGGCCGACGGGCACCTCGACCACATCGTGCGCACAGCCGTGAGCCTGGGCATCGATGCCGTCTCCGCCATTCAGATGGTCACCATCAACTGCGCCCAGTGCTTCCAGATGGACCACGACCTGGGTTCCATCACACCGGGCAAGTGCGCCGACATCGTGTTCCTGGACGATTTGGAAAGCCTGCGGGTCACGCGCGTGCTCATCGACGGCGAGGTGGTGGCCGAAGATGGGCGCGCCCTGTTCGACCTGCCGCCGTACCGCTACCCCGATTGGGCAACGCGCTCCGTGCACCTGGGACGCGAGATCGCGCCGACATCGTTCGAGGTGGCCGCCCCCGAGGGCATCGTCGACGGTGACACCGTGCGCGTGCGCGCGATCGAGGTCGTTCCCGGAAAGGTGGGCACGTTCGAAGCGCACGTGGACCTCCCGGTTGCGAACGGCCGCCTGGAGTCCGCCGTGGAGCAGGACGTGCTCAAGGCGTTCGTGTTCGAGCGGCACCGCGAGACGGGCACCTTCGGCAAGGGATTCGTCAAAGGCTTCGGCATCAAGCGCGGCGCGATGGCCTCCACCGTGGCGCACGACGCGCACAACCTGCTCGTGCTGGGCACCAACGACGAGGACATGGCCCTGGCCGCGAACACGCTCGCCGCATGCGGCGGCGGCATGGTCGTGGTCGCCGACGGCGAGGTTCTGGGCCTTGTGGAGCTTCCCATCGCCGGCCTCATGGACGCCCTCCCCGCCGAGGAGATGAGCGCGAAGGTGCACGCCCTCGAGGACGCCTGGGCCGCCATCGGCTGCACCATGCCCTCCCCCTTCATGACGATGGCCCTGATCCCGCTCGCCTGCCTTCCCGAGCTGAGGCTGACGAACCGCGGATTGGTGGACTGCACGAAGTTCGAGTTCGCCGATCTGATCGTTGGGTAGAGGACGGACGGGTCGGAGACGCTTTCCGGTTTCAACCTGCGAGCCTGCGAGGCCCGACTCCCCAGGGTGGTCCGGAAGGCGTCCTGCCCCAGTTTCAACCCCGCGGGCCCACAAGGGTTCGACTGCCAGAATATGCATAAATGCGCATATTCCGAATATTGCATTCATTTTGGCAATCGGTCGGCCCTATGGACAGCCATTAGCAAACTGGCGAACTCTAAAACCTGCCCAAAACCTGCGCGAACCCCATGAATGGCGCGCCATCGCTCGGGATTCGCTCAGCATGCCACGAGTTTTACACCGTCAAGCTTCACGCCCCCTCTCGCACGCACAAGAGTCTCCCCGGGTCGCAAGCCTCCCTCGATCCCGCGCACTCGACTCCGCTTCCGGTTCTTCCCGGGGCCATTTAGTCAACACCCTCTCGCAACGCACCATCCGCGGCAAACCCCCTGTACCCATCGGCGGCAGCCGCGTACAATACCCTCATGTCCCTCATCGACGACATACGCGCCTACCGGCCCTTCAACCAGCAGGAGGCTGCGGACCGCGCGGTCATCCTGAGGCAGCTGGAGGCCGACCCGCAGGT
>OLRI01002408.1_pt1 | contig 13092 bp, 9 predicted proteins | sample 1672871 | NCBI WGS metagenome assembly OLRI01 (sample SAMEA3136732, study PRJEB25190) | human gut metagenome
GCCGCTTTCAGAAGTCATTCTTTCCGGCGGCCCTTGGCGCTCAAGTATAATACCATATCCCGACACGTTTGGCAACCCCTTTTTTCACTTTTTTCGTTTCTTTTTGCGTCTTTGACTTTTTGACTAGTTTTTTAACTGCAATTTGCACGTTCCTTGACGTGGAGGCTGCGGCGGCTTCAGAGGTCATTTTTCTCTATATAATAAGGTATTGTTCTATCCAAACTTCCAGAGAAGTATACACCGCCGTGGATATTACGCCCCGGAATGCAAACACTTTCCTTGCACAGTTTGTCAAGAGCTTTGGCCTCAAATTTTGCTCCAAGATTCTCGGCTCAATTTTGGCGAAACCGCCAAAACACAAAATGTAGTGGTTTCTCCATTGACATATCACTAAATAGTGATATCATAGAATCACATCAATCGAACGCATCCCAAGACTGCTTTGCGGGTGCCTCTTTCGCAAGAGGCACCCGTTTGAACTGTACACAGATAGAACGACGGAGGAACACTATGAAGATCATCAAGCGCAACGGTTCGGAAGTTCCATTTGATATTACCAAGATCATCACTGCGGTCACTAAGGCCAGCGATTCGGTCAGCCGCAAGAGCAGCCTGACCCAGGAGCAGATCCTGTCCATCGCCAACGATGTCACGGAGCAGTGCCAGGCGCTGAACCGTGCCGTGAGCGTGGAAGAGATCCAGGACATGGTGGAGAACAAGCTGATGGACATTCAGGCCCACGATGTAGCCCGCCATTATATCACCTACCGTTATGTGCAGAGCCTGAAGCGCCAGACCAACACCACCGACGAGCGCATCCTCAGCCTGATCGAGTGCCAGAACGAGGAAGTCAAGCAGGAGAACGCCAACAAGAACCCCACCGTGAACAGCGTCCAGCGTGACTATATGGCTGGTGAGATCTCCAAAGACCTGACCGCCCGCCTTCTGCTGGACCCGGAGATCGTCAAGGCACACAACGAGGGCCTGATCCACTTCCACGATTCCGACTACTTTGCGCAGCACATGCACAACTGCGATCTGGTCAACCTGGAGGATATGCTGCAGAACGGCACCGTGATCTCCGGCACCTATATTGAAAAGCCCCACAGCTTTTCCACCGCCTGCAACATTGCCACCCAGATCATTGCGCAGGTGGCATCCAACCAGTACGGCGGCCAGAGCATCAGTCTGACCCATCTGGCTCCCTTTGTGGATGTCTCCCGCAAGAAGATCGCCGCTGAGGTCGAAGCGGAGATGGAAGGGCTGGACGTTACCCCGGAGCGCAAGAAGGAGATCGTGGAGCGCCGCCTGCGCAACGAGATCAACCGCGGTGTCCAGACCATCCAGTATCAGGTCGTGACCCTGATGACCACCAACGGTCAGGCTCCCTTCATCACCGTGTTCATGTATCTGGGGGAAGCCCGCAACGCACAGGAAAAGGCTGACCTTGCCATCATCATCGAGGAGACCATCCGTCAGCGCTATCAGGGCGTGAAAAACGAGGCCGGTGTCTGGATCACCCCCGCCTTCCCCAAGCTGATCTATGTGCTGGAAGAGGACAACATCCGCCCCGGCACTCCTTATTATTACCTGACCGAATTGGCTGCCAAGTGCACTGCCAAGCGGATGGTGCCCGACTACATCTCTGAGAAGAAGATGCTCGAGCTCAAGGTGGACAAAAACGGTGAGGGCCACTGCTACACCTGCATGGGCTGCCGCAGCTTCCTGACCCCCTATGTGGACCCCGAGACCGGCAAGCCCAAATACTACGGCCGCTTCAATCAGGGTGTTGTCACCATCAATCTGGTGGATGTAGCCCTTTCCTCCGGCGGCAACTTCGAGAAGTTCTGGAAGATCTTTGACGAGCGTCTGGCTCTCTGCCACAAGGCACTGCAGGCCCGCCATCAGCGCCTGATGGGCACCCCCAGCGATGCCGCCCCCATTCTGTGGCAGTACGGCGCACTGGCCCGCCTGAAGAAGGGCGAGAAGATCGACAAGCTGCTCTTTGGCGGCTACTCCACCATCAGCCTGGGCTACGCTGGTCTGTATGAGTGCGTAAAGTATATGACCGGCAAGAGCCACACCGATGCCGGTGCCAAGCCTTTTGCCCTGAGCGTGATGCAGCACATGAACGACAAGTGCACCGAGTGGAAGAAGGCCGAGAACATGGATTACTCTCTCTACGGCACCCCGCTGGAATCCACCACCTACAAGTTTGCCAAGTGCCTGCAGAAGCGGTTCGGCATCGTGCCCGGCATCACCGATAAGAACTATATCACCAACAGCTACCACGTCCATGTTTCGGAGCACATTGATGCCTTCACCAAGCTCAAGTTTGAGAGCGAGTTCCAGAAGCTGTCCCCGGGCGGTGCCATCAGCTATGTGGAAGTGCCCAACATGCAGGACAATCTGGAGGCCGTGATAAGCGTGCTGCAGTTCATCTATGATAACATCATGTACGCCGAGCTGAACACCAAGTCCGATTACTGCCAGTGCTGCGGCTACGACGGAGAGATCAAGATTGTTGAGGATGACGGCAAGTTGGTGTGGGAGTGCCCCAAGTGCGGCAACCGTGACCAGAACAAGCTGAACGTTGCCCGCCGCACCTGCGGTTATATCGGCACCCAGTTCTGGAACCAGGGCCGGACACAGGAGATCAAGGATCGGGTGCTGCATCTGTGATGAATTACGCAACAATCAAGTATTACGACATTGCCAATGGGCCGGGGGTGCGCACCAGCATCTTTGTTTCGGGCTGCAGGCACCACTGCCCGGGCTGCTTCAACGAGGTGGCATGGGATTTCGGGTACGGTCAGCCTTTCGACAAAGCTGTGCGCAACGAGATCTTTGCATCCTGCCAGCCCGACTATATTGCAGGCATCTCCCTGCTGGGCGGTGAGCCTTTTGAGCCGGAGAATCAGCGGGAACTGCTGCCCTTTGTCCGCAACTTCAGGGCGTTATACCCGAATAAGAGCGTCTGGTGCTATTCTGGTTACACCTGGGAACAGCTGACCGGCAGTGTTCCCTGCCCGGCCCGCTGTGAGGTCACCGATGAGCTGCTGAGTCTGCTGGATGTTCTGGTGGACGGCCGCTTTGTGGAAGCCCAGCACGATATCTCCCTGCGCTTCCGGGGCAGCTCCAACCAGCGGCTTCTGGATGTACCCAAGAGCCTTGCCGCAAAGGCCCCCGTCTGGTGGGAGGACGAACAGGTGTTTGCCACCCATACCATGGAACGGTAAGGAAATTTGACCCTCTCAGTCATCGCTGCGCGATGCCAGCTCCCCCGAAAGGGGGAGCTTTTTGCATCTTCCGGTCAGCACAAATAAAGCTCCCCCTTCGGGGGAGCTGGCTGCGAACATCGTGAGCAGACTGAGAGGGTTTGCCCCGCAAAAACAACAGCATCTGCAAAATTCGCCAATTTTCTGAATTCAGAAGCGAACCTTGCAGATGCTGTTTCTTTTCTCACTCCCGGCTGCCCACGGCATCCTCAATGACACTCAGGAACTCCTGGCCATAGCGGGCGGCCTTTTTCTCGCCCACACCGGGGATATTGAGCAGTTCCTCCACGCTCAGGGGCTTTTTCAGCGCCATCTGGCGGAGGGTGGAATCATTGAACACCATATAGGCAGGGAGCTTCTGCTTTGCGGCCAGCCGCTTACGCAGGGCATAGAGGGCAGCCAGCAGCTTCTCGTCCGCTTCGCTGAGGGCATCTTCGTCGGCACGGCGGCGGGAGGCCGAGGCCAGCCGCTTTGCACTGGCCGCGGCACGCTGGCGGGCTTGTGCCGCCTGCTCCTCCACCTGTTCGGCGGCCTGTGCTGCCAGCAGACAGTTGGAACAGTTCTCGCACTTCTGGGGCGCGGCCTCACCGAAGTAGCTCAGCAGATACCCCCGCAGGCAGCGCGGCGTGGTGGAGTAGAAGGTCATGTACTTGAGCCGTTCCTCTGCCTTGCGTGCCGCTTCGGCCTTGACATCCGCAGGCAGGCCGTTATCAGCCTCCATCTCCTTGTCGATGAAGAACCGGATGGTGCGCACATCGGTGCCGGAATAGAGCAGGGTGCAGTGGGCTGGCTCCCCGTCACGGCCCGCGCGGCCCGCCTCCTGATAATAGCTCTCCAGATCCTTGGGCATATTATAATGGATGACGAACCGGACGTTTGGCTTATCGATGCCCATGCCGAAGGCATTGGTCGCCACCATGATCTGCACCCGGTCATAGAGGAAATCGTCCTGATTCTGCCGCCGGGTATCCGCATCCAGTTTGGCGTGGTAGGCTGCCGCCCGGATGCCCCGACTCTGCAGCAGGCGGGTGGTCTCGTCCACCTGCCGGGTGGTACTGCAATAGATGATGCCCGCATTGTCCCGCTCCCTGAGCACAAGTTCGAGCAGAACTTTGGGCTTCTCGCTGGGCAGGGCCCTGCGGGTGGCAAAATAGAGGTTGGGGCGGTCGAAGCTGGTGGTCACCTCGTAGGGGGTGTGGAGTTCCAGATGGGTGCGGATGTCCTCCCGCACATGGGCCGTGGCGGTGGCCGTAAAGGCTCCCACCACCGGGCGCCTGGGCAGGCTGTCCACAAACGCCTTGATGCGCAGGTAGCTGGGGCGGAAGTCCTGCCCCCACTGACTGATGCAGTGGGCCTCGTCCACCGTGACCATGCTGATCTCCCGCTCCTGCGCAAACCGCTGGAAACCCGGCATCTCCAGCCGCTCCGGAGCCACATAGATGATCTTATACCACCCCTCCCGGGCGCGGCGGAGCATCAGAGCCTTCTGGTTGTCCGTCAAACTGTTGTTCAGGAAAGCTGCCGCCACACCGGCCTGTACCAGCGCCCCCACCTGATCCTTCATCAGGCTCACCAGCGGAGAGACCACGATGGTGATGCCCGGCAGCAGCAGGGCCGGCACCTGATAGCAGATGGACTTGCCCGCACCTGTGGGCATCACGGCCAGCACATCCTGCCCGGCCAGCAGACGGGAGACGATTTCCTCCTGCCCCGGGCGGAAGCTGTCGTAGCCAAAGACTTTTTTCAGAATACTATGCGGACTTTCCATGGTTCCTCCTATCCATACAAAACCGCTCCGTCATTGCTTCGCAATGCCACCTCTCCTGGTAGGAGAGGCAAGTCCTGGCTCCCCTACCAGGGGAGCTGGACGCAAAGCGGCCTGAGCGGTTTATAACCCAATCAGTATACCACAACTCCCCGGATAATTGTAAAACATCTCTGACATTTCCCTCGTTCGATAGCATTTCCTGCACAAAAATGCTATAATATGGGTACATATCTCCATCCCGGCCCCTGCCTTGTGCATCTGCCGGAAAAGAGCAAAGGAGTATTTTGTATGGCTCAGAAATTGATCACCTTCGCCGTCCCGTGCTACAACTCGGCGGCATATATGCGCCACTGCATCGAGACCCTGCTCTCCGCCGGAGAGCAGGCCGAGATCATCCTGGTGGACGATGGTTCCACCAAGGATGACACCCCCGCCATCTGCGACGAGTACGCCGCCAAATATCCCACCATCGTCAAGGTCATCCATCAGGAGAACGGCGGCCACGGCGAGGGCGTGAATCAGGGCATCCGCAACGCCACCGGCCTGTATTACAAGGTAGTGGACAGCGACGACTGGCTGGACGAAGCCGCCCTCAGGACCGTGCTGGCCAAGCTGAACACGCTGACTGCCCGGGGCACCGCACCTGACCTGATGATCTGCAACTATGTCTACGAGCACGTGGAGGACAACACCAGCCACACCGTGCGCTACACCAACGTATTCCCCCAGAACCGACTGTTCAACTGGACGCATGTCGGCCACTTCCGGCCCGACCAGAACCTGCTGATGCACTCGGTGATGTACCGCACACAGGTGCTGCGGGACTGCGGCATGGTGCTGCCCAAGCACACCTTCTATGTGGACAACATCTTTGTCTACCAGCCCCTGCCATTTGTCAAGAGCATGTACTATATGGATCTGGACCTGTACCGCTACTTCATCGGCCGGGCCGACCAGAGCGTGAACGAGAGTGTGATGGTCAAGCGGGTGGATCAGCAGCTGCGGGTGACCCGCCACATGATCGACTGCCAGGACCTGGATGCCCTCAAGGGCCAGAAGAAGCTGCGCAGCTATATGCTGCACTACCTCTCCATGATGATGGCCATCAGCGACATCTTCCTGCTGCTGGACGGCAGTGCCGCCGCAAAGCAGAAGGAGAACGAACTGTGGGCCTACCTCAAGGCACACACCAGTGCCGGGGTTTACCGCTCCATCCGCTACGGCTTTGGCGGCGTGACCAACCTGAAGATCCCCAAGGGCGACAAACTCGTGCTGGGCGGTTACCGCCTTGCACAGAAGATTTTTAAATTCAATTAACAAATGTTGCTTTTCCTCCTCAGATAAGATATACTTTTTAACGTATCTTAATTCCTGAGGAGGATCTTGTTTTATGGAGCAATTGCTCATCTGCATGTCTCTTTCGCTCATTGCAGGCCTGTTGGCATCCCGTGCAGCGAAGGCGGTCCGTCTGCCGGCTGTCACCTCTTATCTGGTGGCGGGGCTTCTGCTGGGCCCCTTCTTTCTGGGTCGGCTGGGCCTGAGCGGCTGGGGCTTCGGTTTCGGGAGCCTTGCACAGGTCGAGAGCTACGGCATCATCACACAGGTGGCACTGGGCTTCATCGCCTTTGTCATCGGCAACGAGTTCCGGCTCAGCGTGTTGGAGAACATGGGCAGGCAGGCGGTCACTGTGGGCATCCTGCAGGCCGTTATCACCACTGTGCTGGTGGATATCGCTCTGGTGGCCCTGCACTTTGCCCGGCCGGATGTCATCTCAATGGCATCGGCCATCACACTGGGTGCCATCGCCTCTGCCACAGCCCCTGCCGCCACCCTGATGGTGGTCAAGCAGTACAAGGCAAGCGGCCCCCTGACCCGCCTGCTGCTGATGGTGGTCGCCATTGATGATGCCGTGGGTCTGGTGCTCTTCTCGGCCTCTTTCGGCATCGCAAACGCGCTGGAACAGGGCCGCATCGACCCCATCAGCATCCTTCTGGAGCCTCTGGTGGAGATCATACTCAGCCTGGGTCTGGGCGCGCTGGCCGGTCTGCTGCTCAACCAGCTGGAGGTCTACTTCCACTCCCGCTCCAAGCGCATGAGCCTTTCGGTGGCCTTTGTGCTGCTGACGTTAGGCCTTTCCATGGTCAGCTTTGAGGTCGGCCCCATCCACTGCAGCTTCTCGCTGCTGCTGGTCTGCATGATGACCGGCACCGTGTTCTGCAACATCTGCCCCACTTCCGATGAGCTGATGGACCGCCTGGACCGCTGGGTGAGCCCGGTGAACATCCTGTTCTTCGTGCTGTCCGGCGCGGAGCTGGACCTGAACATCTTCGCAAACCCCATGGTCCTGTTCATTGGTGCCGTCTATATCGCTTCCCGCTCTCTGGGCAAGATCTCCGGCTCCTATGTCAGCTGCAAGGCCACCCGCTGCAGCGAGAAGATCCAGAAGTATCTGGGTATCACCCTGCTGCCGCAGGCCGGTGTGGCACTGGGTATGGCCGCCGAGGCTGCCGAGCTTTCCGACGGCCACATGGTGCGCAACGTGGTACTCTTCTCGGTGCTGGTGTACGAGCTGGTCGGTCCGACCCTGGCCAAGCTCAGCCTGACCGCCGCAGGAGAGATCATTCCCGAGGGCCGCACAAGCGCCCGTACCACCAACAAGCCGGAAGAACCGGTCAGCGTGGAGTAACCTCTCCCACAGGGCTTGGCTCCCCTATCAGGGGAGCTGCCGCCGCAGGCGGCTGAGAGGTTTTATACACTACAAAAGCCGCTGCACAGTTGTTACGCTGTGCAGCGGCTTTCTGTTTGCTCTTTATTTCAGCACGATCTCATCGTTCTCAGCATCCACGGTCAGAGTGGAGCCGGAAACAAGGGTACCGTCGATGATCTTTTCAGCGGCGGGGTCCTCCACAGCCTTGCGGATGGTCCGGCGCAGGTCGCGGGCACCAAACTTGCCGCCCTGGCTCTTGTGCACCAGCGCTGCCAGTGCCGCCGGGGTATAGCTGTAGGCAATGCCCTTGGCCTCCATGCTGGGCTTGTACTCGTCCAGCATCAGGGCGGCAATGCCCTGCAGGGTCTCCTCGCTCAGCGGCTTGAAGGTGATGACCTCGTCCACACGGCCCAAAAACTCAGGGCGGAGGAACTGGCTCAGTGCCTTGCGGCTCTTCTCCTCGTTCCGCTCCTCCTCGCTGCGGTTGAAGCCCAGACTTGCGGTGGTCTGGTCGCTGCTGCCCGCATTGGAGGTCATGCAGATGACGGTGTTGGAGAAATCCACGGTGCGGCCCTGGGCATCGTTGATCTTGCCCTCGTCCAGGATCTGCAGCAGGATATTCATCACATCGGGGTGGGCCTTTTCGATCTCATCGAACAGCACCACGCTGTACGGGCGGCGGCGGACCTTTTCGGTCAGCTGACCCGCCTCCTCGTAGCCCACATAGCCCGGAGGGGAACCGATCATGCGGGACACGGCGTACTTCTCCATATACTCGCTCATATCCAGCCGGATCAGGGGATCGGGGCCGTCAAAGAGCTGGTTTGCCAGCTGCTTCACCAGCTCCGTCTTGCCCACGCCGGTGGGGCCCACAAAGATGAAGCTGGCCGGACGGCGGCGGCCCGAAAGGTCGGCGCGGCTGCGCTTGACCGCCTGGGCCACCAGATGCACAGCATCGTCCTGACCGATGATCTTCTTTTTCAGATCGGTCTCAAGGCTGGCGAGCTTTGCATACTCGGTCTCCCGGATCTTCACCGCCGGGATGCCCGTCCACAGCTCAATGACCTTGGCCACATCGTCCATGGTCACCTGGATCTCCCCAGCCGCGGCCTGCTTGGCGGGCAATTCCCGCTCCAGCTGTGCCATCCGGGTCTTGCGCTCTGCCACACGCTCGTAATCGATGGGCTCGTTCACATCGGCGTTTTCCATGTCGGCCTCTTCCTGCTTGAGGGCCTCCAGTTCCTTCTGCATGGTCAGGTACTCGGAGATGACCGGGTGGGCCAGATTACAGCAGGCACATGCCTCGTCCAGCAGGTCGATGGCTTTATCGGGCAGGTAGCGGTCGGTGATATACCGCTCGCTCAGGGTCACGGTGGCGTTCAGCACATCGGCGGGCACCTGCACATGGTGGTGCTCCTCGTAGTAATGCTTGATGCCGCCCATCACGGCCAGCGTATCAGCAACGCTGGGTTCCTCCACCCGCACGGGCTGGAACCGGCGCTCCAGCGCCTGGTCCTTCTCGATATACTTGCGGTACTCGTTGAAGGTGGTGGCACCGATGACCTGGATCTCGCCGCGGGAGAGGGCGGGCTTCAGGATGTTGCCCGCATTCATGGCACCCTCGCTCTCACCGGCAGAGGTAATGGTGTGGATCTCGTCAATGAACAGGATGACGTTGCCCGCCGCCTTGACCTCGCTCAGCAGGCCCTTGACCCGCTGCTCGAACTGGCCGCGGAACTGGGTGCCTGCCACAAGGCTGGTCAGGTCGAGCAGGAAGATCTCCTTATCCTGCAGCCCTGCCGGCACCTGCCCCTTGGCAATGCGCTCAGCAATGCCCTCGGCAATGGCGGTCTTGCCAACGCCCGCCTCACCAATGAGGCAGGGGTTGTTCTTCTGGCGGCGGCTCAGGATCTGGATGGTGCGGTAGATCTCCCGGTCGCGGCCGATGATATCATCCAGCTTCCCCTCCCGGGCTTTGCGGGTCAGGTTCTCGCAGTAGGTATCCAAAAACTTGCGGCGGGGCGGCTTTTTCTCATTTTTGCCCGCCTTCTTTTCGTTTTTGCCGTTCTGGGCACCGCCGTTCACCCCCAGCGGGAAGGTGGCGCTGGAGCCGGGCACAAGGTCGCCGTCCTCTTCGCTCTGGTCCGGCTGGCCCATGCCCATCATCATGGAGAAGGGGTTCATGCTGCTCATGTCCCCCATCTCCTGCATCATGTTTTCCATCCGGTCTTCCATGGCATCCATGTCCTCATCAGACATGCCAAACTGTTTCATCAGATCATCGACCGGTTTGATGTGCATCTCCCGGGCACAGTGCAGGCAGTACCCCTCGTTTTTCATCTGGCCATTTTCCATCCGCTGGACAAAAATAATGGCAGGCCGCTTCTGGCATCGAATGCAGACCATTGTTCCTCCTTTTCCCTCCCCGCTCAGACAAACGGGTTGAACACATTGAATACTTTATAGTAAAGGCTGCCGCTCATCACCGTGTCGTTGAGCATGGTGAGGTTGCCGCCGGTGATCACAATGAGCGCCCAGACCACGCAGAGCACCAGATAGATGTCCACAAGGCTGGCAATGCCGCCCACGCCCCAGCCCAGCCAGTGGTTCACTGCACCGATCACGGGCAGCTTGTTCACCAGCCCCAGCACCGTGACCAGCAGGCTGACCAGCATCCGCAGCAGGGCAAACGCCACAAAGAACAGCACCAGCGAGATCACCGGGGTCAGCAGCGGAGCCAGCACCTTCTGGACGATGGTATCCGCCAGCACAACGGCGTTGTCATTGAGGACGGCAGAGATGGAGCGCTCGCAGGCATCCACGATGGATGCCCGGAACGCCTCGGGCAGAAAGCCCGCGTACCGCTGGGCAATGCCATCCAGACTGACGGCTCCCCCGGCGGCGATATTGGCAGCGATCTGGTCCCGGAAGCTTCCGGCGAGGAAGCGCTCGAACACCTGCCCGGCTGCCCAGCCTGAAAAGGCTCTGGCACCGAACAGACTGATGAGGCTGCCCGTCAGCTGCACCACCGAGGCCAGAAAGCCTTTGCGGGCATACCGGACGGCCAGCACCAGCCAGACCACCGTACATAGGATATCAAAAATAAATGACGGATTCTTGAACATACGCTTAACCTTATTCCGAACTGGCTCACCCTCTCAGTCACGACTGCCGTCGTGCCAGCTCCCCCAAAGGGGGAGCCAACGCTTCTGACAGGGGAAGCCACAAAATAAATTGCACTCTTTTTCCTCAAAGCCGCAATTGCCTCTCCCTTTGGGAGAGGTGGCAATGCGCAAGCATTGACGGAGAGGGCTATTCAGCGGGTGCTTCCAACTTCTGCACCGTGTTGCCGCTGAACAGCAGCAGATCCTTGCTGTTGGCCAGCAATGCCTGCGGGCTGGTGTCAAGGTTCTGGCTCCACTGCTGGGTGCCAGATGCATCAAAGCACTCCACGGCGTTATCGGCCAGCAGATAGAACAGGTTCCCCGCCCGGACAATGGAATTTGCTGCCGAGACAGCAGCGCTGAACTGGACGTTCAGGTTTTTGTCCAGCGTCACAGCCTGAGAGACCTGCCCCGATGCCAGCAGCAGGGCCACATTGCCTGCCGCGTCCACCGAAACATCTTTCAGCTCCGTGCCCGCAAAATCATAGACTGCACGCTCGCCGCCGCCCGCATTGTAGAGCACCGCCCTGGTATCGTAGACAGCCAGGATCGTAGAAGCAGAGGTCCACCCCAGCCACTGGGGCACGCCGCCCTGATTCACCAGACTGACGGGATCGCCCGATGCCAGATTGATGAGGTAGAGGTTGGTCATCACCTGTCCCCCGCTGACGGTGACGGCTGCCGCCGCCAGCTTCCGGCTGTCGGGGGAAAAGGCCATCCGCAGGGGGGTGCCGTCGTTGGAGGTCATGCTCCAGCTGAGCTGCTGCTCCATGGAGGGGCTGTATACCAGCAGCTTTGCCATGCTGGTCTGGTCCTCCGTGACCACAGCCAGCGTACCGTTGTCCGACATGGCGCAGAGGAAAATGCTGTTTTCCAGCTGCTTGGTGTAGAGGTTCTGGGTACGGCTCTCCACCCGCAGCTCGTTTCCGGAGCGATTGTAGAGGACAAAGCGGGTCTTGCCCGCGGCCAGCGCCGGGCGGGCATAGCCGCTCTGGATGCTGTTCAGCTTTTTGCCGGTGCGCGACCAGACCACACAGCCCTCGTCCCCCAGCTCCACAAAGCTGCCGGTCAGGGGGGCCATCTGCTCCAGCTCGGCCACACCGGTCTGCTGGGGCCAGCCGGAGCCGGGCAGCAGGGCAATGCGGGCCGTATCGGTCAGGTCCTTCAGGGCCGCCACCGAGCTGCCCGCGATGCCGGTGGCAAACAGCACCACCGCCGTCAGCAGCACCAGCAGCACCGCCGTGCGGCGGATGCGCCGGTTCCGCACACGCTGGCGGGCAGCTTCCAGATATTCGACCCGCCCTTCCGAAAGCGGCTCGTCACTCTCCGGACGGTTGCGATTTTTTCTCATAGGTCGTAGTCCACCTTCTCCAAAAATAGCCCCTTCGCGGGCAGCGTCGGCCCGGCCTGGCTGCGGTCCCGGCTGGCAAGGATGCCGGGGATGGCATCGGGCTGCATCCGGCCCGCGCCCACCTCACACAGGGTGCCTGCCAGAATGCGCACCATGTTATAGAGGTAGCCGTCCGCTGTCACCTCAATGTCCACCTCGTCGCCCTTCCGGGTCACATGGCAGTCAGTGATGGTGCGCACGGTATCTCCGTGGGCAGCAGCAGAGGAACCCGCCGCGCACAGGGCCAGAAAATCGTGCTTTCCCACAAACTGTTCCGCCGCCCTCTGCATGGCATCCACATCCAGCCGCCGGGGCACCCGGGTGTAATATTTTTCATCAAAAGGCGAATCGATGGGGTGGTTGTGGATGCGGTACAGGTAGGTCTTGGTATGGGCGGCATAGCGGGCGTGGAACTCCTCCGGCACCACCCGGGCGCACAGCACCCGGATATCCGGGGGCAGGTGCTGGTTGATGGCCAGCGGCAGCTTTTCGGGGGGGATGCGGGTCTCCGCGTGGAAGTTCAGCGCAAAGCCCAGCGCATGGACCCCGGCATCGGTGCGGCTGCACCCCTTGATATCGGGGCGGCTGTGGAGCACCGCTTCCAGCCCATCCTGAAAGGTCTGGGCCACGCTCCGCCCGTTGGGCTGCACCTGAAAGCCGCAATAGTTGGTGCCGTCGTAGGCAAGGGTCAGTAGATAGTTCTGCATGGAACTCCTTCCGTCACGGCTTTGCCGTGCCACCTCCCTCAAAGAGGGAGGCTATAAGGCCCCCTCCTCGAGGGGGCT
>OLRI01002411.1_pt1 | contig 13054 bp, 8 predicted proteins | sample 1672871 | NCBI WGS metagenome assembly OLRI01 (sample SAMEA3136732, study PRJEB25190) | human gut metagenome
CGTTACCAAAACATTGCCGACAAGATAGTGGACAGCCTCAACCGGCACTATCAGGCCGAGCCGGGAACAACTTATGGCTTCCTGCTCCTCCATTCCACCGGACACCATCCGGGAGGTGATGAAATTGATGTGCCCATCAACTATGCCGACTATTATTATCTGGAAGCATTGGCAAGAAAAGAGGCTCTTAAGCAATAATTAGGACTTTTTGAGACGGTAGTTCATCTTTTTGAGACGTTTTGTATGGTGAGCAAACTACTTTTCCACTATTTTTGTAGCACAGAGATATTAGAATCATTTTTATAAAAGAAAAAGACATGAAAAACTTATTCGACATTAAAGACAAAGTGATTATCGTCACCGGCGGTTGCGGTATTCTGGGTAAAAGTATTGCCAACTACCTCGCTGAGCAAGGCGCAAAAATCGTAATTCTCGACCGTGTAGAAGAAATCGGTAAAGAACTGGAAGCAGAGCTCAACCAGAAGACGGAAGCCCTGTTCCTGGTAACGGACGTTCTGAACAAGGAGATACTGGAAGAAAACAAGAAAGCCATCCTGGAACGTTTCGGCACCATCGACATTTTGCTGAACGCTGCCGGCGGTAATATGCCCGGTGCCACCATTGCTCCGGACAAGACGGTACTCGACTTGGATGTAGACGCTTTCAAGAAAGTAGTTGACCTCAATCTCTTCGGTACCATTCTGCCTACCATGGCATTTGTAGATGTTATGGCAAAGAATAAGAAAGGTGTGATCGTAAACTTCTGTTCCGAATCAGCACTGCGTCCTCTGACACGCGTGGTAGGTTATGGTTCCGCCAAAGCCGCCATTGCCAACTACACCCGCTATATGGCAACGGAACTAGCCACCAAATTCAGTCCTGAACTCCGCGTAAACGCCATCGTTCCGGGTTTCCTGCTGACCAATCCGGACGGATCTTATACGGACCGTGCAAAGACTATCATCGCCCACACCCCATGCGGACGCTTTGCTGAACCGGAAGAATTGTTCGGAACCATTCACTACCTCATCAGTGATGCTTCCTCCTTCGTGACAGGTGCCCTGTCGGTAGTAGACGGTGGTTTTGACGCCTTCTCTATCTAATACTAACTCATAAAACCATTCATTATGATATTATGTGAACAAACCTGGCGCTGGTACGGTCCTAATGATCCCGTCAGCCTGTGGGATATCAAACAAGCCGGAGCAACCGGTATCGTGAACGCCCTGCACCACATCCCGAACGGTGAAGTGTGGACTGTAGAAGAAATCATGAAGCGCAAAGAAATGATCGAAGCTGTCGGTCTGCGCTGGTCAGTAGTAGAAAGCGTGCCTGTACACGAGCATATCAAGACTCAGACAGGAGATTTCCAGAAATACATCGATAATTATAAAGAAAGCTTGCGTAATCTCGGTAAGTGTGGCGTAAACATCGTAACCTACAACTTCATGCCTGTACTGGACTGGACGCGTACCGACCTCGCTTACGAACTGCCCGACGGCAGCCGCGCCCTGCGTTTCGAACGTGCCGCTTTCATCGCCTTCGACCTCTTCCTGCTGAAGCGCCCCGGTGCCGAAAACGACTACACCGACGAAGAGAAGGCCAAGGCCAAAGCTCGTTTTGAGCAAATGACGGATGCCGACAAGCAACTGCTCATCCGCAACATGATTGCCGGACTGCCCGGTTCGGAAGAGAGCTTCACACTGGAGCAATTCCAACAGGAACTCGACCGCTACAAAGACATTACACCTGAAAAGCTGCGTGCCAACTTGATTTACTTCTTGCAGGAAATCACTCCGGTTGCCGACGAAGCCGGTGTAGAGCTGGTTATCCATCCGGATGATCCCCCCTGCTCCATCCTCGGCCTGCCGCGCATTATGAGCAGCGCTGCCGATTTCCAGGCACTGATAGATGCCGTTCCCAACAAGAGCAACGGACTTTGTCTTTGCACCGGTTCGCTCGGTGTAAGCAGCTCCAACGACCTGGAAGGCATGATGAAGCAATTCGGTGACCGTATCAACTTCGTCCACTTCCGCAGCACACAGCGTGACGCAGAAGGCAACTTCTACGAAGCCAACCACCTGGAAGGTGATGTGGATATGTATCACGTCATGAAAGCTTTCCTCGAACTGCAACAGAAGAGACAAGTATCCATCCCCATGCGTCCCGACCACGGGCACCAGATGGTGGACGACCTGAAGAAGAAAACCAATCCGGGATACTCCTGCATCGGCCGCCTGCGCGGACTGGCAGAACTGCGCGGACTGGAAATGGGTATCGCAAAGTCTATCTTTAAGGATTCCCATTAAGCAGTCTCAACCACCTGACGCGTCCATACTATTAATTACGGGCTACAAGGCACCTATTATTCGTGCCTGTAGCCCGTAACTAATTATAAACTATTCTATCGGTGAATTTATATTATTCTACCTACTCAATAGTTTCATTTTGACACTTTGCTTTTTATGCATAACGAGAATGCCATATTTCCGTCCCGTTACAGGGAAGAACAAAAAGAAACGAGCGAATATCGGCATTTCACTGGTTGACAGCGCAATACAGAAATACATACAACTCTAATAAAAGAAAAACAGACGGTCTGTAAGCTAAAAACAGATGGTCTGTCTTCCATATATAGACCGTTCGTCTCCCATCTATAGATAGTTCGCATCAGATATATAGATTATTCATGTCCCATCTATAGATTGTTCGCGTCCCATCCATAGTTCCTTTGTGAAAGAAGTATAGTTTCTTGCATACGTATTGCATATACAGCTTGTTTTATGCAAAAAACATGGATGTATATTCTGCATATTATGCATCCGGAATCTATTTCGGATATTTTCGGGAAAGCCTCTGTCACTAAAAGAATCATTCCGGTTACTTTTTGTCCGGAATAAAGCGTAACGAGTTTCACTTCTGTACGAATCAGAACCTAAAAAGAATGCGGAGCCACCTAAAGTACTCCGCATTCACAAGATAAAAAGAGGAAGGAGGACATATACATAATACTATATGTCACTTGTTCACCTTCAAAAGATACGTTTTTTTCATATTCAACGTTCAAATACCTCTATGTTTTTATTCCAAGCTTAAAGAATATCAAATCAAATCGCTACAGCTTCTTCTTACAAAAAGGTTCACATACCTTTCATCAAGCACCTTCCACGATACCGGCAACGTATAGGTAAAATCTACCTTATCACCAGTATGAATCATCATTACCGGGGAGTATTCTCCCGGCTCCAAATTAGGCAGGATCACCAACACCTCTGTGTCGGTATACTTAAACACTCTTTTAACATGTATCAATGTGCCCTTATCGGAGACGGGAGAAAGACCCAGGTAAATAGTTCCAAGTGAAGATAGACACAGGTTTTCACCTGTAATAACGACCGGAGCATTCGGAGTAATCGTGCCATTACGCAAACCCGTCAACGGATCGTACACTTCCTTAATAACAGGAACCTTTCTTCCGAAAATCATCGAAGTTCCATTTCCTTCCTGCTTCTTATGATGTAGCTCAGCCGCCATTTTCTTTCTATCTTTCATCATTTATTCTATTCCTTATTAGTTAGTAATAACAGCTTCTTAACTGCACTACAAAATTACATCACAATGCATATACATTTGTGGCAAGAACAAGAAAGATCAAGCATCCGGGTTTTCTATATATGACGAGGTAAACAAGATCCGGCACTTTTTTCGGAAATGGGGTATCTCTAAAAAGAAATGTTACGATTTCCGAAACAAGTAGCCCTCGAAAAGTGTTAAATAGACAATAGACAAATCTCTAACTCACACAGAAGATTATGATAACAAACGAGTTAAACACAGGATTAGTAAATGCCGTCAGAGAGAAACTCCCATCCAAAGACAATCTTGCCAATGCTTTAATGGACATTCTTTATATAGGCAAAGAAGCTATATACCGCCGGCTACGGGGTGAAGTACCTTTCACACTGACCGAAGCCGCTATTATATCCAGAAAACTGGGTATATCACTGGATAAGATGATAGGCGTAAGTTTCCAGGACAATGCTGTATTCGACATGAATATAGTGGGCAGCAACAAGCCTCTCGAAACCTACTATTCCATGTTGGAAAAGCAGGTAGAACTGTTTCATGCAGTCGAGGAAGATGAGAACTCGGAAATAGGAACCTCCTCCAACATCATTCCCCAGACTCTCTCTCTGAATTATGACATGCTCTCCAAATTCCGCTTATTCAAATGGATGTATCAGAATGAAAACATCCGATGCAAGCATTTTGATGAATTGAATATTCCGCAGAATATGGTAGACAAACAAAAGGAATATGCCCGAATGGTATCCCGCATCCATTCCGTAGACTACATCTGGGACAATATGATTTTCAGTCACCTAGTCACGGACATCCAATACTTTTGCAGCATCCACCTCATTACGGATGAAGACAAGAATCTCCTGAAAGAAGAATTATTCGTATTGATAGATGAAATGGAGGCACTGGCCGCCCGAGGGAAAAGCAAAGCAGGCAACGACGTCAGAATCTATATTTCAAATATCAACTTCGAAGCGACCTATAGTTATCTGGAGACAAGTTCCACGCAACTCAGCCTGATCCGCATCTATTCCATCAACTCCATTACGACACAGGATCCCGAGATGTTCCGCGGATTGAAGGAGTGGATTCAATCATTAAAGAAATTCTCAACCCTGATATCCGAAAGCGGCGAGATGCAACGCATTCAGTTCTTTAAGCAGCAGCGAGAAATCATCAGCACATTGTAGCGCTTTCTTTCGAATAATGAAATATATCCAAAGATATTTATCCTATATTGAAAACAGATAGACCGACTATCTGTTTTTTTTCACGTTTCAGCTATTTCCCTTAGCATTCTTTTCAAACAGAAAATAACTCCGCCTTGCACACATGAAATCATACATAGAAGTTTCATATACAAGTTCTATATTTGTATAAGTCACAAAACGTTCTATGATAATTGATTATTAATAAAAAAGAAAAAGGCTATGACAAAGAATTATATTGTAAAAGAGTTGATTAATCAAATGAAAGAGAGAATTCCTCCGGGACATAATTTAGCTAATTATCTGACGGATACATTATATATGGGAAAAGAAGCGGTTTATCGCAGGCTGCGAGGAGAAGTTGCATTCACCTTTGATGAAATAGCCGTCATTTCCCATAATCTGGGTATCTCTATCGATCAGATTATTGGAAACCACTTATCCAACCGGGTCACTTTTGATTTGAATCTGCTGCATTCACCCAACTTGATGGAAAGTTACTATGAGATTGTAGAACGCTATCTGCGTATATTCCAGCTTGTAAACGGAGATGAAAACAGTGAAACATATTCCGCCACCAACACCATTCCTTTCACCCTCTACTCATCTTATGAATATCTTTCCAAATTCCGTATTTGCCGGTGGATCTATCAGAATGGGAAGATGAAAACGCCTAACTCTCTGAGTGATATGCATGTGCCTGAAAAGATCATCAACGCTCACAAAAAGCTGAGTGAAAGCATCAGAAAGGTAGGAAAAACCTACTTTGTATGGGACAGCAATGTTTTTCAGTCTGTCGTGAAAGAGATAAAGTACTTTGCCGGATTGAACCTGATATCCACATCGGATGTCATGTACCTGAAAAATGAGTTGCAACAGTTACTCACGGATCTGGAGCACTTATCCATTAAAGGTGAATTCAACGAAGGACATGAATTATACATCTACCTGTCGAACATTGATTTTGAAGCAACATACAGTTATGTTAGCAGGAAGGATTATCAGATCAGCCTTTTCAGAGTGTATTCTATCAATTCGATGGACTCACAAAGTCCCCAAATCTGCCAGATACAAAAAAACTGGATACAGTCTTTGAAAAGGCACTCCACACTGATTTCGGGAAGTGGAGAGGCACAGAGGATTGCGTTTATTGAGAAACAGAGGAATATTATTGATGTATTATAAGAAAGGGGATAGCTAAACTATCCCCTTTCTTATAAATTAGTCTATAGTCCTCACACAGCGATAATGAACCCAAGACAGACCAGAGTCTGTATAATCCCACGATTGTGTTTGGAGTTGACCATTTTCCGAAGCATTGGGACTAGGACCAACTACATAAAACTTACCGGATTCACTAACGGTTTGTGACCATAGCCAATTATCAACCTTCACGAATCCACCTGACCAAGTCGGCACAGTAAAACCATCACCATTATAAGAGGTTTTCATCCCACCTAAACCATAGATTAGTAATAATTCCCTTTGAGTAGGTAACCGCCAATTGCCTGATCTCCCCTCACATTCGGCCTTTGCGCCCATTCCGGTATTTACCTTATCCACCAAATCAACCTCAAACTTCGGAGCCACCTTATTATATTGAGCCGGAGATTCACCTGAAGCAAGCAATATAGAAGACTTCATACCTCCACTATTGTCGCGGGAGATAATAGTAGCTCCCGAGACTTTGGGATAACCTCCGCTACTGGCACCATTTCTGACACACCGAAAGTATTGCTTATCCCAATCCCAAATAGAATTAGTTGTAGTTCTACCACTTGAGAAGTCCATTGTAAAACGCGTATTTGAATCAATAGGATCGACCGATGAAGACCAATTCCGATCCGCATACCATCCAAACATATTTTGTCCTGCATAACCACTACCTTGGGTTGCATCTCCCCCTAAAGCATCACGATAAACATACGACAATATCAATTCATTAGCATTGGGAAGTCGCCATCCATCACCTATAGCCTTACATATTTTATCAGCCTCAGTAATATCTTTCTTAAGTCCCTCGTTTGCTCTATTCTCATCATAGTATAATCGTTTGTCGAACCGAAGCGGGTAAAGATAGAAAAGAGGTTCTCCACTATCTGTATAGGATGTTTTCTCCGATACCATTTTTAAATCAATCGTAGTGTAGAACGGATAATCCGTATAGGACGTTTGGTTTCCTGCACGCATCACATTTTTAAATGTAATTCTTATCGTTCCACTTTTACCTTCTTTCCACTTACCGGGATGGAGTTTCAACCTGAAATTGTAACCTCGATTAATTACGCTATATCCCATCTTATCATCATCCGAATCCACAACAGATTGATCCCACATAATATTATCCGCATTACTTCTGCCTGCGACTATATCATTATCCGTATCAGAAGTTATTAATAGTCCGGTTCCATCATCACCACTAACTTCCAATTGTTCTACTTTTGTAATCTCCCAGTTATTATTTGTAAGGAGTTGCAGATATTGCTCTGCTCCCAGATGCACTTCGTAGGAACGAGGAACTACACTTTCATAATACTGAAATGAGAAATCCAACAATGCTTGGATAATGCTAAATTCCCTCTGTGCACCTAACAGAATTCCTTCTTTATTGTGCAGAGTGAATAACAGTTTGTCTACACGCCAATATTCACTTTTCCCATCGCCATCCACTTTAACTTTCGGCTCTACGCTAAAGGCCTGTACACTGCCGTAAAACGGTGTAGTTGTGACTCTATCCGGATTCAGAGCCGGAATTAAACCTCCCCAATCCGGGTACGCTATTAAGCCCGCAAAATCCCTGTCCGGCTCAAGCCGTGCATCAAGTCTATCCGTAGAAAACATCACATACACAGATTGCGGCTCAATGGTATTAGCGGCAACATTAGTTGCCCTAAGGCGAAAGAAGAGATTCTCTATTTCATTTCCGTATGCATCCACAAACTTGATTACCCCCGGCTCTATCATCTTCTGCGTCACTGTAATCTCCTGGGAAAGCCTCGCCGTTTTCAGCAGAACAGTCCCCGTACGAGTGTCACCGATTCCTAACGCATTATCAAAATACCCCATACTCAACTTCAACTGTGTATCACTATTTGATACACCAGACATTGTAGCACTCCCACCGGCAGTACCATCATTAATTCTGAGCCAACTCTCCCCATTTGTAACGGTAGCTGTCCAGCCGCCAGGGACATCAGTAAATACATCTACGGCGTATTCACTAATCTGAAACTGAGATATCTGCACATCTGTTACGCTCACACCAAGCATATACTGCCCATTGTAGACTACATCCTTTATTTTATTACGGTTATAGCTAATCACACGCGTTTTCATGTTAGACATTACTGTATAGGAAGCCAAGGCGTCAACTTTATCAGTAAACCCCGGACCTGAAACCTCATTAATGTCAACAACATATTTGTAATTTCGCATCAAAGGCATATACTCTACCTCCGTTCCTTCCTCTATCGTGACCTTTTGGGTAAAATCTACCCGATAATAGTAAGAGTCTCCAATTTCAATCATCTTCCCCATTACAATCAGACATGTCGCATTCTTGCGACTTGCATTACCGTCCTCACCCACTCCACCGGCATCTATTGCCGCAGAAGCTTCAAGAGCATAGATTTCTCCAATATAAGAGGCAGCGCCATTCACCTGATACCTAATAGCATTCTCTGCACCCAAAGTCTTACCCGGGTCGGATGGCATATTGGGGGCAGTTGGTGTCAGGTTTATCTTCCCATTACTATCCCATTCAGGAGACACATATCCATTTGTATTGAAATTGGCCAGATACACATCTTCTATCTTGAAATTAGAAGTTGAATTTTGTATATCAATACGCGCCAACATTCGCTTCATCTCAATGTTGGCTATACTCACCGAAGGTTCTATCTTCGCCACCTCTATCTCTCCGTACATAGGAATTGCGGTGTAATTATCAGCATCAGCAAGCCACTTTCCGCTATTTTGAAAAATCAGACTGTTCAATACATCATTTTTGGGAGTTCCTTTCGTTAAACCGGAAAGTGAGCAATTTGCCACTACCGCTATGCACACTTTCTTGGAAGAGAGAGTAAGCGGAGCTGAAAAATCTACCTTTGAGCTACCTCCAGCTAAATTCTGCTCAATATTCTGGCTTTCCACTTCCACCCATTCCAAAAGAACAGCAGGTTCTACTGAAGCATCAAACACCAGAATATCTACACTTTGTACCTCATCTTCTTTATTAGCCTCTCCCACTCCTACCATTGAGCGTGAAGCTACTGACGGCATTTTCACATCGAAAACAGACAGACTAAATTCCACGCTGTTTTCAGTTTTCTTTGGAGGAGTTGCAAACTCCTCTTGTACACACCCACTGAGGCATACCACTGTCATCAGAGTATACATCAACAAATGCTTTTTGAATATTGAAACAGTATATCTCATTATAATTTTCTCTTAAAAAGGTTCATATATCTATGCTGTAGCAGACGCATCGTCCGGTACAGTTAATTCTATCTCCACATCCGGATTGTCACCATTCGTATTGTGTAATACCAGCGTGGCTTTAGAGCCCTCTGTGGCATTGGCCTTGTAATAGAAGTAAAGCCACCCACCACCTGTGCCATTTGCCCAAAGCATCGTTTCAGCATTCAGCAGAATATTATCAGGATCTCTTATTTCGCTTATTTCCCAATTCCATTTCCAACTGTCTGTAGAGTTAGTTAAGGCAGTCGTGTTAAAGACTATTTTACGCCGTCTTTTGATTCCTTCTGTGGTGGGATCATTATCGGCAAATACGATATCCGGGGTTATCCAGTTGCCAGCTCCACCCCACTGTTGTATAGGTACACCAAGATTCATGTTACCGGCAGTAATATAAAATCTCATATCACGAAAGTCGGCAACAGTACCGATATAGTCACTTATCACAACACGAATAGTATAAGTATACACACCATTAGCTTCGGACGAATTAAGCAGGTTAACTTCAGACCAAGCTGTATTGGTTACTGTTAATTGCGCTCCTGCCGGATAGCCTGTGTATGGTATCGCATTATAGTTCGTTTTTACTACTATATCCACAGTATTACCTTTCCCTTCCAGTCTCACATTAGCTTGTGACAATTTAAGATAATACTGTCCGTCAAAAATCACATCTATTACCGGATTTTTATCCCACGGAAGCGGAGTAGCCGATATCTGATAGATTGTATTCGAGATTGTAATGTTATAGTTGATGTATTCACCCGATTCCCATGAATGAGGTTTGGTAGCAACAATATCCTTGAACATAAACTCCCGCTCACCTAAATTAGTGGTAACAACAATCTTCGCCTCATCGGAGAATTGATCGGTAGGCAACATCAAAAATGTGTCACCAAGCAAGACCTTATCATCTGTTACCGTATTATTACTGCCGAGAGTAGAAACGATATTTCCTGTAGTGACGTCATTCCACACAAAGCCAGGCTTTCCATTCACTGTTGTCTTGGCAGGTATAGTGCCCACAGTAAGTTTACCAACATTCGGCACACCCTGAAATTCAATCTTCTGAATAGTTACCACATCAGGTACTGGATCCTTCTTTTGAAACGTAAAAGTAACTTTGGTCAGAGTATGATAAAAATGTATACCCACGCCTTCATTCCAGCCGGGTGTAGATACGGCAGCCATCACATCCACATGATTGGCAGCATCAGCATCGGCCGTATAATTCAGCAACATTTGTGCAGGGTTAGCGAAAGTTGCGGCAGGCGCATACGTACCCTCATATGGATACCATGAAAAGAACTTCATGCTGGCTCCCAGCAGGGCCGGCCAGTATTGTTCCGGCAATATAGTACCCGTTATGCCTCCTGCATTCACCCGGGCTTTTTCGTTGAAGTACATTTGTGTAGCAGACGCAGCAGGTGTCAGGGAAGCTGAAAAGCCGAATAATTGATTCTCCAGATCGGATACGGAAGAGACAGCCGTACCACGGGTAACGGCACCTCCATCTTCTCCAATACGTTGCACAACAATCTGATTTCCGCACGTCATTTCTTCTCTGATACACGAAGAGAATATGACCGGAAGAATAACTGCCGTTACAATCGTCCTAATACTATTATTAAACTTTATCATCCTATTCCTTTCCCAATTAAAAAAACATCCGCCCGAAAGCATCACAGATACATATCCAGATCAATATCCTGAACCTTACCCCATCCTTCCACACTTATCGTTATTATCTGAATACCGATTTTGCCAACCCGAGCTGTAATTTGATACACATTATTCCTCCGGATCTCCGTAAAAGGTTGCGCTGTCGGAGTACCTGAATTATCGACTTTTGTTATTGTTTTTATCACCTTCTCTGCTATTCCTGTAACACTTGGAGGTCCTTTCAGAACATTTACCATACTAATAGCCAATTGGTCGGAAGAATCTGACCTGAAAATACGCTCGGCAACATAAAATGAGCAGAGTATTTTTCTATTTTCGGCTCCAGCTACAGATGAATACGCCCAGGTTTCAGTTGTTGCAGCTGTCCAAGTCTGCGTCAGCAAATCACCATCTACTGCATTTGTCATCACTTTCCCGTAATTCTTCGAGGGGTTAGCGTTGTCACGCGTATAGTTGGCCTCATTTCCCATCACAAAATAACTGTTATGGGTGAAGTTGTGTAAAGTGACACTGGTGACATCCTTTGTGTATCCTGTCACAGCTCCACCATCTGTAGCTTCAAGGAAGATATCGACACGAGCCACAGCACGCTCGATAACCATCTTTACCGCCTTGACTTCATCAGACGCCACGGATATATCCCTGATTACCCCAGTCATTGGCATACCGGTGGTCGAGACAATCTCTCCGTCACTGTCCAATATGTTGGCTATATCATAGTCCACGCTCTGTAATAGCCATGGGCTGGTGACAGTATTGAGCTTACTCGTAAGACTTTGCGGCTCATTCGCGATGACAATAACCATAATATCGTTGTTAGGAATCACTTCGAGGTTTTTCGCAGTTATATCGGTGGCTGTGGCCGGAGTATCCAACGTAACAAGTTTATTCACATTCAGCTTCACGTCGCCCGACGCGTTGCTGAACACAATAAACCGGATGGATTTTATTTCCTCCTGCCGCTCCACTTCCGATTTGTCCTCAAGTCCGATGCTAAGCTGCGCCCGGGTAACAGGGAGCAGTTCATCATCCATCGCATCCTTGCTGCATGAGAACAAAAGGGCTGTGAAGGCCATACAAACGATATATAGTATTTTTTCCCTCATTCTTATATTTCGATATCATGAAGCCAATAAACCCAGGGTCCTACAAGAAGACCGATTTGAAGGAATCCTCCTCCCGGCTTTTCTACTACGGAGAACATCAGGCTCCATTCGCTCTGCCTGTCAAGATACTCCTGAAAAGGAAGCACCGTACCGTCATGACGGTACTCCGGCCGAGCAATACTCAACAGTTTCATCAAATCATAGCTCCACACTTCTGTTCCTGTATCCGCATTTCTTATAATAAAACGGTAATCCCATCCCGTCCGGTTAAACAGACGCATAGTATTCATACGCGCTGACATTAGCACTTCAGAGGTGTCACCCGGTCCTGAATAATGAGACGCATATGTAATCGGTCCCTGACCTGTAGGCTCGTTTTCCCAGGAATAGATGGCATTTTCAGGCGACTGGATTTCAAAAGAGTACTGATTCTCAGTTTCTTCTCGACCTTCATAATCCATCAACGCAATATTAAACCGGTTGGTGTTACGTACCATGTTTACCTGATAAACATTGTGACTGGTATTGGATGGCAAATGATTCACTTCCACAATTGCTCCGAAATAGAGGTGCGGAAACTCAAAATCCACGATATCCGATTCACGGTTCAGAGCTAAAGTGACTTGCTGATAAGTGGTCGACCGCAAAGCCATCCCGCTACCTCCATTTCCTAAAGCGCTAAATTTGTCGGACAGTCCGCCTACAGTCAGCACTTTATAGCTGCCAAAGTCCAGTTCGTCAGTCAACGGCATTCGGTTTCCACCAATCAGTTCAGTAGATTCCGCTCTTTTAGAGAGAACCAGTTTGTCATCACTATCAAAAACAAATACATCTACCGACTTAACCTGCGGATTGAACGCATCCGCATATTCCATATTGTAGTCGAATGTGAATTCCAGCCAAAGTTCGCACCGAGGCAAATCCTCACGTATACTATCGCACGAAGCGATGAACAACAGCGAGGTGACAATAAAGAATAGCGATTTGGTTTTTCCGAAC
>OLRI01002412.1_pt1 | contig 13047 bp, 14 predicted proteins | sample 1672871 | NCBI WGS metagenome assembly OLRI01 (sample SAMEA3136732, study PRJEB25190) | human gut metagenome
GCCGTCGTGGAAACGGAACTGGAATCCCTTCGTGCAATGCTGATCTCCATAGATGTCGGTGCGCAGGTAGAAGTATCTTTTTGTGTTTCAGCGGCAGAGCCGCTCTGCGGGCTGCGCGCGCATTTTCAAGGTTTGGAATGGGAGCAGGATGAGGACGGGCTGCAATATGTGACGCGGAAGCTGGAAAGATTGAGGGGGTAAAGGCGCATGGATAGGATCAAGGAAAGTTTTGACAGTCTCCCCATCGCGGCCTGCTTTTTCGATAAAAACGGCGTGGTGCGGCTCATCAACCGCCGGATGCTTGCCATTACGAACTGGCTGCAAAAAGGCGGTATACAATCGCTGGCAGAGATGCAAAGCGCCTTGCAGGCGCCGCCGGCAAGTGTGTGCTGTCTGGATCCGCACCTTCGGATTTACCGCTTTCCGGACGGAACAGCGCTGCGCTTTGCGCAGGAGCAGATCATAACAAAAGCAGGTGCCCGATATACACAAATCACTGCCGCAGACGTTACGGAGTTGATTCAGAAGCAGAACCAGCTAAAAGCGGAAAATGCGAAGCTGGAGAAAACAAGCGGCTCAGGCGGCTGCTTGCGCAGATGCCGGAGATCATCCGGGAAGAAGAAACGCTGGCCATGAAGTTGCGTGTGCACGATGACATTGGACACAGCATCCTCGCGACGCGGCGCGTACTGCTCCAAAACACAGACCAGAAGGAAATTCGTGCAACCGCAGCGTTGTGGGAGCAGTCCATTTCAGTGCTTTACCGCTCCAGTCAGATGAGAGCGCAATCCGAACCGTTGGAAGCCGCAAAAGAACGAGCGGAAAAGCTTGGTGTCAGAGTCCTGCTGGCAGGAGATGAGCCGCGAACGCAGCGTATGCGCGCACTGATTGCACTGGCAATCAGCGAATGTGCATCGAACTGTGTCCGTCACGCCGACGGAACAGAGCTGTATGTGTGCTTTTGGCAGAAGCCGGACTGCATAGCGGTCTCCCTAACCAACAACGGTGCGGCACCAAAAGGAAAAATTACAGAGGGCGGAGGTCTTTCTATGCTGCGTCAACGCATAGAAGAATCCGGCGGCAAAATGGAGATTCAGAGCGTCCCTCGCTTTAAGCTGATGCTCAGTTTGCAGGAAAAGGAGGAAGCAGCATATGAAGGTGATGATCGTTGAAGACCAGACCATGATTCGCAGTCTGTTGGAAAGCTATTTTCGCGCCGAGGACGGATACCGGATCACGGCGTCCATTCCAGGCGCGAAACAAGCAGTCGAGATGTGCAGGACAAATTCTGTCGATCTGATTTTGATGGATGTGCAAACAGAGAACCGTGAGAACGGGTTGATTGCTGTTCGCCAGATTAAAGCCATACAGCCGAAGAGTAAAATTATTGTTGTGACTTCGCTGATCGACGGCGCCGTTCTGGATGAGGCAAAGAAGGCCGGGGCCGACAGCCTGTGGTACAAGGATTCGACGCAGAAGCGCTTGATGGATGTCGTCCGGCAAACACTGGCGGGTGAACATATTTTTCCGGACGCACCCCCGACGGTTGAGATCGGCATGGCAAAAAGCACGGAATTTACAAAGACGGAACTGAAGGTTCTGCGGCATCTGCTGCGGGGACTGTCCTACACGCGCATTGCGGCAGAGATGGGCTGCGAGATGTCAACGGTCAAATTTCATGTGTCAAATATGCTGCAAAAAACCGGGCTGGAAAATAAGCTTCAGCTTGCGCTGGCTGTCAGCGACGTCAAGTTGATTGCCGATCTGGCGGAAGAATGATCAGAACTCGGTGGTTTAACGATTACGACGGAACAGAACGCCACAATCCTCGCAAAAAACACGAACCCCGCCGCAGAATTGCTCTGCAGCGGGGTTCGCTTATGCGCCTGAACAGCCGAAAAGCCTTATATCAAGCGGTTTTCGGGCATAGAAAAAGTCCACCGTAATTCTATCAAAATTACGGTGGACTTATGGTGGAGCAGGCGGGCGCCGTACTCCCCATCGAAATCAAGTCCGGCAAGGTGGATAAAGAGGATTATCTTCTTGCGATGGAGCGCAGCCCTATCAAGGATGTGGAGATTAAGGTGCTGCTGAAAGTGACGCTGACTGACGACATCAACAGTCGCGAGGTTTATATGAAAGGGATTTGAGTTTCACTGTTAATGATATAGTAATCTGCCTACACGTTTGATTTTAAGTAATGCAAACTGTTCAATTTGTCTTATGATTGGATGAAGTATAAAGATCTCGTATTTCCTTTCTAATGAAACTTATGTTCTTCCTCTTCATTACACTCCATTGATCGCGTAAATTATCAGCGGACAGAGCTTCATAGCAGAATAACCAATAGCGATCCATCTCTGTCTTTTCTAACTCTTTGGCTACTTGATTAAGATCCTTTACCTGTGTCGCATCTCTTTTACCATGGTTCTGTTGCACAAAATAAATCCATGTCATAGTCAGTAGCAAGCAATCCCTGCTGTCTTTCACATATTTCAGCGAGCCTTCATAATCTTTTTCAAAAGCATCAACTAAAAAGTTAAAACGAACTGCAAAATACGTTGAGTAACACAAGCTTTCGTAATCATTAAGCTTGGTTGCTTCCTGATATACTGCATCCGAAAATTCCTTGATATCACATACGGCAACTTCATACGGGATAAATACGTATTCCTCCATAAGCGGTAGAAGGTATGGATAGAGTACAGCCATATGCATAAAACGTTTTGCTGCCAACTTCTTCCCGTTGGCGGAGAGTTTTGCTCCTTTTAGCTTTTTGATGGCATAATTCACAATTGCAAAGTTACCTGTTTCCTTGGCCAACATTAAAGCAGTATCAATAAATGCGTTCACTTGTGGATACTCAACCAGTCCTGATACACCAACTTTGGGCAGGTCGTTCAGCTGGCGTTTCCAGTTTGCATCTATGCAAGTTGGGAGCTCTACAATCTTGGTTTTCTTGTGATTTAAAGACAAATCAAATTTGCGAAGCTCTTGTTCAAGATCCTGTAGAAATCGTTGTGCCTCATCACAGCTGCTAACATAGCAGTCGTAGTCATCAATATTTCTAACATAGCGGTAGCCTTTATCGTAAAGTTCCTTATCAACGACAGTTAGGATAATCTCTGCCAGTAGATTTGAGGCATGTGGCCCAATAAGGAGTCCATGTGTTTCGCCATTGCGCATATTAGAACATACTTTATCAATTCTGTTATAATACAATTCTTCATCTTTGATTTCTTGTTTTGCAATATTTTTTCCAGCTAAGGCCCATGGTATCGAATGCGTATAAACACTGGCAAAGCAAGTGGAAATATCAGTTTGAACGATAAAGCGGCGTGCCACTCTGCTACTATCATTGCTTTTTCCAACATTATGAATTAGCAAATCAAGTTCCGGGTTGCCATCTGTTCGCCAGTTTTTATAGTTCATTTCAAAAATACGTTTGCTGTCGTATTCCTTACGAACGTGAATTCGACTGACACGATAATTCTGCCCGTCCGTCTGTTTGTGAAAGTGGGTGCGCAACTGATCCCAGTCATTTTTTAGTTCAGCACATAACATTTGATACCTAAAAGGATTTGGAATTCCCATAAGTCGAGGTATGCTAATATTACGCATTACACGAAAAGTAATGTATTCATTCCAGCACATATTAAGTTTAAATTCCTCTGAACGTGTTTTGCAGTAATTGAAGAAAGGAACAGAAGTAAATACGGGCGGGAGTTTCTCAGCAAAGAGCCCATATGCAAGAAGCCCTTCGTAGAGTTCATCGGATGATATTTCATCCATAAAGTCTGTATACTTTTTGTCCATGAATATGTTCGCCTCCCCAAATTGATTTTTAAGTAACGTAACCAGCAAATAACAGGATATTTGTTAATTGCTGGTTGGTTGTTTGTACCGACAGTGCCACGTCTTGACCGCTCTTTTTGCGTTCTGATTGCCGATTACAAAGACCATGTCAATATTCTTCGTAATGCTGCTACGATTTTGTCCACTTGTTCCTCATTGTTGTCCATGCCGAGTGTGATGCGAATTGTTCCCTTCGCATACGCTTCTGGCACCGCTATTGCCTTGATTACATGTGACAGCACTGTGTCTTTGGAATTACAAGCTGATCCTGTTGCAACGGCAATCCCCATCAAGTCAAGACGGTGCAGCAGCATTTCCCCATCAACGCCTCTGAAAGAAATGGATATGCTCCCCGGAACGTGTTTCTCAGCACCGTTCACAATAAAATCCAGAGAGGCGGAATGAAGCCCGCAGATTAACCGATGCCGCAGACCTTCAAGGTATTGCTGTTCCTCGTCAATAGACTGCATATGTTCTTGCAGCGCTACTGCCATACCAACAATTGCTGCTACGTTTTCTGTTCCGGAACGCATTCCCTTCTGTTGATTTCCACCCCAGATGATTGGCTTTATCTTTGTTCCATTCTTAATATAAATAAATCCGATTCCCTTTGGGCCGTGAATCTTATGTCCACTTACAGAAATCATATCTGCTTTCCATTTCTTAGGGTAACAATTCAACTTACCATATGCCTGAATACAATCGGTATGAAATAAAATCTTTGGATCAAAAGACTTTACAATCTTTCCAATCTCCTCAACCGGTTCGATGGCACCAATCTCATTATTCACGCACATAATAGAAACCATCAATGTATCTTTACGAAGCGCCTTCTTTAATGCCTCTAAATCTACGATTCCATGTTCATCGACAGGAAGATAGGTCACTTCAAATCCCTCATCTTCCAAAAAAGATAATGGATTATATACAGAAGCATGTTCAATACAGCTTGTAATAATGTGCTTTCTCTCTCTTTTATTTGCAAATGCAGTACCGATCAATGCAAGATTATTCGCCTCTGTACCGCCAGAAGTAAAATAAATCTCCTTTGGATCAACTTTCAGGCTCTTTGCAATAATCTCTTTCGCATGATTGACATACTTCTCTGCATCAAATCCTTTCATATGCATAGAAGAAGGATTGCCGTACTCCTTCTCAAGTACTTCATCCATAATCTCACGCACCTGCGGCAGCGCCCTTGTGGTCGCGCCATTGTCAAAATAAATCTCTGACATTCTCGTTTACAACTCCTTCAAAAAATATATTATGTCTTATTGTTTTTTTGTTCCATTCTCTACACTCAAAAAACAGCCATAAAAAATGGCATAATCGTATATAAACATAACATAAAATGAGAGAGAAGTAAAATGGATTTTGCGGATAAACAGGCGAAAATGAAAAAGGAAATAAATTGAATCTTTGTTATGTACTTGAAATGGACAAAGATATGCGCGAAATATTTGGAAGTATTGCCGGTGGAGCAGCTTATAAATTTGGACTTTTCTTTCACAAAAAAACACAAAGCTGGACTTGTGGCTCACCTGCAAAACCTGTAAAGCTTACTGAAAATGAGGCAATCCAAAAGGCAGAAGAAATACGTAATGATTTGGTAGCAGGTGCTGAAATAATATCTTCCTTTGGTCCTTTAAATTCCACAGCAGATTATGAACAACTCTACAAACAACTGGAACATATTTCTGGAATTAATACAGTATGGCGAATGAAATATTATCAAATGTTATTTCCAATATTGTTTGCACCATTTTATGGACAAGATATACAATTGGATGTATTACATTTTCTAAATCAAACACCAAGCGAGATTCCTTTTATACGCATGGGACAAATCGCACTGTTTTCAAAAAAATGTAATATTCCTGGTATTGTTTTTGGTCATATTTGGGGAAGATCCACTAATCACAATAATAAATCTAATGATTCTGAAACTAATACGCTTTCCGACAAAAAACATAAACTTCACTACTGGATGTACACGGTCTTTGACGATACCAGTTGGATGGAATGCCAGCAAAAAGAAATTATGGTTCTCGGCATGGATAACATAGGAGATTATTCTCAATATGATTCTAAGGAATCTCTTCGTCAGGAATTGATAAGCACTTATGACAACAGTACCTCTCGAAAGAATCAGGCTTTAATGGCATGGAATTTTGCAAACAAGCTGGCGATCAATGATGTCATTTTTGCAAAGCGAAGTAATACTCTTGTTGGTAAAGGTATTGTCACCGGAGATTATATTTTTGATGATTCTCGCCAGGAATATAAAAATATCCGTACCGTAAAGTGGCTTCAAATTGGCGAATGGGAACATCCCGGTAAGTCTGTTGCCAAACGCTTAACTGATATTACCCCATATACTGACTATATCGAAAAACTTATTACTATCTTTACTCCTGATGAATTGGATGATGTAGATACACAACCTGAAGTAGACTATCCAGAATATTCTTCTGCTGATTTTCTTTCCGATGTATATATGAGTGAGCAAGATTATGAAACATTGGTAAATGTCTTAAAAATGAAGAAAAATATCATTTTACAGGGTGCACCTGGTGTTGGAAAAACATTTACTGCCAAACGTCTTGCCTATTCTATTATTGGTTCAAAAAATCCTGACCGTGTTCAAATGATTCAGTTCCACCAGAGCTATTCCTATGAAGATTTTATTGAGGGATATCGTCCGACAGAAAATGGATTTACAATCAAAAAGGGATCTTTTTACAAATTCTGCAAACTTGCTGAGGATGACGATGAAAATGATTATTTCTTTATTATTGATGAAATCAATCGCGGTAATTTAAGTAAACTATTCGGTGAATTATTTATGTTGATTGAAAAAGACAAACGTGGTATTGAACTCCAGTTATTATATTCTGATGAGAATTTTTCTGTACCACCCAATGTATATATTATCGGCATGATGAATACTGCTGATCGTAGCCTTGCCATGTTAGATTATGCTTTAAGACGACGTTTTTCATTTTTTACTATGAAACCGGGATTTAATACTATTGGTTTTCAGACTTACCAAGATTCTTTAAAAAGTGACGCTTTTAAAAAATTGATTTCTTGCATAAAACAATTAAATTCAAAAATAGCAGCAGATATTTCTCTTGGAGAAGGATTTTGTATCGGGCATAGCTATTTTTGTGGACTAACTGCCAAAACAGCTACTGTCCAAACACTTACATCCATTATAGAATATGAATTGATTCCTCTTTTAAAAGAATATTGGTTTGATGAACCTGAAAAAATCATCGACTGGTCTGATAGATTAAGGAGTACCGTCAAATGATTCCCATTCAAAATATTTACTATATGCTGTCCTATGCTTTTCAAACATTACAGGCAGAGAATTACAAAGACTTAGCAACAGAAAACTTTCATAATACTGCAGAATTATGTGCAGCGATTCTTGATAAAGGAATTGGTATTCAATTAAAACATGGTTTAAGAAGAGATTATGTATCAAAATCCGAATCTCTTTCTACACTACAGGGAAAACTTAACATTTCAGAATCCATCAAGACCCAGACAATGCTCAAAAAACAAATGATTTGTACCTATGATGAATTCTCAACCAATATACAATTTAACCAAATTATTAAATCCACTGTATTACTGCTTCTTAAAGCGAATATTACAAACAGCCGAAAAAAGAGTCTAAGAAAACTATTGCTATTTTTTTCTGACGTTAATGAAATTGACCTGCATTTTGTAAATTGGAATCAACAGTATAATCGCTCTAATCAAAACTATCAAATGTTAATCGGTATGTGCTATCTAGTCTATAAGGGTCTTCTGACAACACAAAATAACGGCACTACTAAACTCATGGATTTTTTTGACGGACAACGAATGTGTCGCTTATATGAAAAATTCTTGCTTGAATATTATCGGAAAGAACATCCAGAACTCACCGCCAATGCATCACAAATTGCATGGCAGCTTGATGATACTGAAAATCAAATGCTTCCTAGGATGCAGACAGATATTATGTTATCCAAAAACAATAACATACTTATTATTGATGCCAAATATTATTCGCATATGACCCAGCAACAATACGGAATACATACTCTGCATTCCAATAATCTTTATCAGATTTTTACCTATGTAAAAAATAAGGAATTTGAATTGAGAAACTATGAACATACTGTATCAGGAATGCTTCTTTATGCACAAACCGATGAAGATATTATTCCTAATAACACCTACCATATGAGCGGAAATCAGATTTCTGTTCTTGCATTAGATTTAAACCAGGATTTTTCAAAAATCTCCAGAACTTTAGATGACATCGCCAAAAATTTTCTTTAAAATTTTTAAAGGAAGGGACCTAATATCCCTTCCTTACTTCTATTACCCCTATTGTAACAAAAAATCTATAAACTTCCTCATAAAGCGAAGAACCAAAATGGATACACCTATAGCTGCCGCTATACATACAATTGAAAAAAACATCTGAAAAATCACCTGACTATCCATAGCATATGAAACTGCGTTATTCATTGTATCTCCCCCTGACTATCTTTTGATACTTCATTTTACCATATCTCTGTATTTTTATCAAAAATTTTTCATTTTAAAAATTACATTTTTTATATTTTTTTACATTTATTAGTTGTTTTTCTTCTTAAATATGATATACTATTCCTCACCAGTTGTATCACCGAGTTCTTGACACACGTATACTATACGTATTATAATATAATTATAGAAAGGGGTGGCATACTATGCCAATGAAACCAAAAGAAATGATAAGATTATTAAAAAAAAATGGTTTCATAAAAATAAGTCAAAATGGTTCCCATGTGAAAATGAAGAATTTTAAAACTGGCAAACAAACAACAGTTCCTCTTCATAGCAAAGATTTAAAAAAAAGACTAGAAGATGCCATCCTAAAACAAGCGGGCTTAAAATAGCCTTATTTCATCTATAATAACTCACATACATTGGAGGTATCCATTATGAAAAAATTATTTTATCCTGCTGTATTTCATATTGCAGAAGAAGGCGGTTATTGGGTGACTTTTCCTGACTTTCCCGAATGTCTAACTCAGGGAGAAAATATGCAAGAAGCCTATGATATGGCTATAGATGCTTTAGGACTTATCTTAACTGATGACATTAACAACCATAAAGAACTTCCAGAACCGTCTAACATCACACATGTTGATGATGGAGTTGTCGTAATCATCCCATATGATTATTTGGAATATAATCGAAAGTATCATAATAAATCTATCAAAAAAACTTTAACAATCCCTGAATGGTTGAATAACGAAGCATTGCGATTGAATTTAAACTTTTCACAGATTTTGCAGGATGCTCTTTTAAACAAAATTCAATCTCGTTAATGGCTATAATTCTTTCATTTGGTAATACTGCAATCATAGATTATAATATACTTAACAAGGCAGCTAATACGATAGCTTCACCTATCCATTTCCGGCAAGTTTAGGTTAAAAAACAGAACCCCCACAACTTTATAGATAGCAAATGTGATGTCGGAGCAAGTAAAAATGCGGCTGAGCATTTTCTACGCAGCGAAATCTTCACATGTGCTATCTATAAAGTTGCGGGGGTTCGTCTGTTTTTAATCTAAATCAATCCAATCCTACACCGGATATGCTCCATTCTTTACATCGGCTTTTGCAGGATCAATCTTATTCTCCTGTGCCGCTCTGTATTTAAAGAATTCGGTTGCTACCTGTGGGAACAATGCGTATGTAAGCACATCTTCGTCCTGTTCTTTCCACTGGCTCATCTCTGCCTCGATCTTAGATAATTCCGGTTCAAGAAGGTCGGCTGGACGACAGGTAATTGGCTTTTCATCGCCGATTGCCTTTTTCTGTACTTCTTTATTCATTGGTTTTACGGTCTGACCGTATTCTCCACGAAGAAGGGCTTTTGACTCGTTTGTAATCATTTTATAACGCTCTCCGGTAAGTACATTTAATACAGCCTGTGTTCCGACAATCTGACTGGACGGTGTAACTAATGGTGGTTCACCGAAATCTTTACGTACCTTTGGCACTTCCTCTAATACCTCATAGAACTTATCAGATGCGCCCTGCTGCTCTAACTGAGATACGAGGTTGGAAAGCATTCCTCCCGGTACCTGATACATTAACGTCTTGATATTTACGCCAAGTACCTTTGGACTCATTAAACCATTTGCCAGATATTTCTCACGTATTGGGCGGAAATAGTCTGCAATCTCGCCTAAAAGCTTCTGGTCAAATCCTGTATCAAATTCTGTACCGCGGAATGTTTCAGCCATAACTTCTGTTGCCGGCTGGCTTGTTCCCATTGCAAATGGAGATATGGCTGTATCAATGATATCGACTCCTGCTTCTACTGCTTTTAAGTAAGTCATTCCACCGACACCACTTGTATAGTGTGTATGAAGTTCGATAGGAATGTCTGTTGCCTGCTTTAATGCAGTTACAAGGCGAGTTGCTTCATTCGGCACTAAAAGACCTGCCATATCTTTGATACAAAGGGAATCTGCACCCATTTCTTCGATATTTTTCGCTGTATTTTTCCAGTAATCTAATGTATAGGCATCACCAATTGTATAAGAAAGGGCAACCTGCGCATGTCCTCCCTCTTTCTTTGTTGCATTTACCGCTGTCTGTAAGTTTCTAAGGTCATTTAAACAGTCAAAGATACGAATGACATCAATTCCGTTTGCGATAGACTTCTGTACGAAATATTCTACAACATCATCCGGATATGGCTTATATCCTAAAATGTTCTGTCCGCGGAATAACATCTGTAACTTTGTATTTTTGAAGCCGTCTCTTAATTTACGAAGTCTCTCCCATGGGTCTTCCTTTAAGAAACGCAGGCAGGCATCAAATGTTGCGCCTCCCCAGCATTCTACTGCATGATAACCAACCTGATCCATCTTATCTACGATTGGCAGCATCTCCTCTGTTGTCATTCTTGTAGCAATCAGAGACTGATGTGCGTCACGGAGAACAGTTTCAACGATTTTAACTGGTTTTTTCTTAATTTCAGCCATAATTTCTCCTCTTTTATTTCAAATCACGTAATGAATTACTCTTATAAACTCATCATCAAATCTAACGATTCTTTATACTCCAAAAATTGCCATAAATGTTCCGGCTGCTACCGCTGTACCGATAACTCCGGCAACGTTTGGTCCCATCGCATGCATCAGTAAGAAGTTTGATGGATCTGCTTCCGCACCAACTTTCTGGGATACACGGGCTGCCATAGGAACGGCAGATACCCCGGCAGAACCAATTAATGGATTTACCTTACCACCTGTAACCTTACACATAAGTTTACCAAACAGGACACCTGCTGCAGTACCAACAGCAAAAGCTACAAGACCTAATACTACAATCTTGATTGTGCTGACATTTAAGAATGCCTCTGCACTTGTTGTCGCACCAACGGATGTACCAAGAATAATAACTACGATGTACATAAGAGCGTTAGACGCTGTCTCTGAAAGCTGTTTTACTACGCCGGACTCTCTAAAAAGGTTACCGAGCATCAGCATACCAACTAATGGTGCTGTTGTAGGAAGAATCAGACATACAACAACTGTTACAACGATAGGGAACATAATTTTCTCTGTTTTTGTAACGGTTCTTAACTGTTCCATCTTAATCTGACGTTCCTTTTCTGTAGTAAGGAGTTTCATGATCGGTGGCTGAATAATTGGTACAAGTGACATATAAGAATATGCCGCTACCGCAATTGGTCCCATTAAGTCTGTCTGCCCAAGCTTTCCGGCAAGGAAAATAGAAGTAGGACCATCGGCTCCACCAATAATGGAAATTGCTGCTGCTGCCTTTCCGTTAAATCCCATAAGCATTGCAAGGAAATACGCGCTGTAAATACCAAACTGCGCCGCAGCTCCCAGCAAGAAACTTGCTGGATTGGCAATCAGCGGACCGAAGTCTGTTAGTGCTCCAACGCCTAAGAAAATCAGTGAAGGGAGAATACTCCATTCATCTAATAAGTAAAAATAATGTAATAATCCGCCTTCTTCCATAATGGACGGATATAAGTTAACCAGCAGCATACCAAAAGAAATCGGCACTAACAAAAGTGGCTCATATCCTTTGGCGATGGCCAGATATAAGAAGACTAAAGCAACCAGTATCATAATGAAGTTACCTGGCTTTAAGAATGCAAATCCGGTCTGTGCTGCGAGATTCGTCATTGTCTCTACAACATAACTCATAAATCTTCCTCCGTTTTATTTTGCAAATATGCTCTAGTTCATTGTAGCCAGTACATCTCCGCCTTCTACCATATCTCCAACTGCTACTTCCACACTTGCGATAACACCATCCTGTGCTGCACAGATTTCATTCTCCATCTTCATAGCCTCTAATACAAGAACAGCGTCGCCTTTCTTTACAGAAGCACCTGCCTGTCCCTTTACTGCTACGATCTTACCTGGCATTGGTGCTGTAATCTTTACGGCACCGGCACTTCCGGAAGTCTTTGGGGCAGCTTTCTTAGCTGGAGCCGGAACGGCTGCTGGTGTACTTACCGGTGCTGCACTTGCTTCTCCTGCACCTAATTCTTCTACTGCTACATCATAAGCAACACCATTAACTGTAATTCTATAATTTTTCATTGTAAATCCTCCTTTGAAAAAATCATATCGTTGAAATTCATCTGCTATTAGTATAATCTAAAAATGGTTCGCTCGCCAACTGCTTACAGCGAAATCATGAAAAGGATTTTGAATAGGCCTATACGCTTTGTAAAAAGTTGGCACGGTTATCAAAAAAACGAATAAAATGCAGAATTTGTTATAACCATTTGTTATAAAAGCAAAACATAAAGTGAATTTCCATTATTTGCTATAGTTTGTTAAAATAATCTCAAGATTAAATGATTCCAAAAAAGCGCGCAAGGGAGAATTTATTTTTAAACGCTATTTTGCAACAAAGTTATTTTTTGCACGATTATGCATGAACATGAAGGAGAGGATTTAAGATCATGAGTGATAATAAAAAGAACGTCGATCTTAACAAAGTAAGTTATAATTTTGGTACAAAAGGCTGGACTGTTATCGGTTTTGAAATCGTCATGCTGTTCTTTATGACAGGTATTACAGTTGATGGTCTGAATACAATCGTACCTATGATGGCAGAGTATCATGGTTGGAAC
>OLRI01002417.1_pt1 | contig 13032 bp, 11 predicted proteins | sample 1672871 | NCBI WGS metagenome assembly OLRI01 (sample SAMEA3136732, study PRJEB25190) | human gut metagenome
TGTGCCGAAGATAGTTCGCTGGAAACGGCGCGTGAAAATAGGTAGTCGCCGACTTAAAAAAACGCTTCAGAAGAAATTCTGAGGCGTTTTTCTTGTTTGATCTGCTTCAGAAATTTTTGCTACATATTGCGCGTACAGTGCACGAAAAGGCACGGAGAGATCGTGTCTATCAAAAGGGGGAATATGAGGTGGAGCGAAAATCTGCAGTCAGGGCGGTGGGGATGTTTCTGCTGGCGGCTCTTACCATTTTGACTTTATGCCGTTATCAGCACACTTCTGCTGTCCGACCGAAGGATAGATTTTCTGGCCAGATCTCGCAGCTACACAGCACAGCAGACGCAGACGGTGACGGTGTAGACGACCAGACAGACATCCTGAACGGCGCACTGGCATATGTGAGTACACATCCAAAATACAAAAGCCGCTATTATGAGACCGGTTATCCCGACGACGGCTATGGAGTCTGTACTGATGTGGTAGCATATGCTCTGAAAAATGCAGGGTATGATCTGCAGGCTCTGGTAGACACGGACATTCGGGAACATCCAGAAGAATATGGAATTACAGCGCCGGATAAAAATATAGACTTTCGCAGGGTGCGAAACCTGAAGGTCTTTTTCTCCCGTAATACGGTCAAACTGACCACCAATGTTTCCGAAACGGAACAATGGCAGGGCGGTGATATTGTGATCTTTGAAAGACATATCGGCATCGTGTCTGACTGGCGAAATAAAAACGGAGTGCCCTATGTCATTCACCACAATGACCCATGGCAGACGGCTTATGAGCAGGACGTTCTGGAAAGACGAACGGACATCGTCGGACATTACCGCATTTCTGAATAAAAGTAGAAAAAACGGCCCCGCCGCGTTGAGCATTCAACGTGACGGGGCCGCATACATTATTGGGTGGTGTACCGGTTACGATACGAGCTTCTGCTTAGCCCTTGCCTGCGCAGCCGAACAGCTCGATCTTCTCCTTGCACTTGGCCTCGATGGCCTTTGCGCCGGGAGCCAGCAGCTTGCGGGGGTCGAAGCCCTTGCCCTGCTGATCCTTGCCCTCTTCGATGTACTTGCGGGTGGCCTCAGCAAACACCAGCTGGCACTCGGTGTTGATGTTGATCTTGGAAACGCCCAGGCTGATTGCCTTTGCGATCATCTCGTCGGGGATGCCGGTGCCGCCGTGCAGGACCAGAGGAATGTTATTGGTGGCCTTGTGGATGCGATCCAGAGCCTCGAAGTCCAGACCCTTCCAGTTTGCCGGGTAGACACCATGGATGTTGCCGATGCCGGCAGCCAGGAAGTCGATGCCCAGAGCAGTGATCTTTGCGCACTCCTCGGGGTCTGCGATCTCGCCGGCACCCACAACGCCGTCCTCGACGCCGCCGATGGAACCGACCTCTGCCTCGATGCTCAGGCCCTTAGCGTGTGCCAGAGCAACCAGCTCCTTGGTCTTTTCCACATTCTCCTCGATGGAGTAGTGGCTGCCATCGAACATGATGGAAGAGAAGCCGGCCTCGATGCAGGCTTTGCAGCCCTCATAGGTGCCGTGATCCAGATGCAGGGCAACGGGAACGGTGATGCCCATGGAATCGACCATTGCGCTGACCATGGCAGCGACGGTCTTGAAACCGGTCATGTACTTGCCGGCACCCTCGGAAACACCCAGAATCACAGGGCTCTTCATTTCCTCGCAGGCGGTCAGAACGGACTTGGTCCACTCCAGATTGTTGATGTTGAACTGAGGCACACCGTAGTGGCCATCACGTGCTTTGATCAGCATTTCGGTTGCATTTACCAACATTATTCATTACCTCCACAAAATCATTGGGGTCTTGCTCGTTTCATATCCGCTTTGTGCACGGTTTAACGAACCTACAGAATTAGTATACCCCAAACAGCGGCCAAAATCAATCCAAACCGGTGTTTTTCCTGTAACAATGCGGGGATTCTGTTTCTGGCAGGGTGCAGGGGGTTACTGCCAGAAGCGCGTATATTCGATAGAATGCAACAAATTTCCATATAATGTGCAATAAGCGGCCGAAAGACAGAAAGCTTGATGAAGGACGGATTTTCAACACAGATCCACATTCGTCAAAATGATATTGGGCAATTTGGCAAAAGCGGACAGGATGCAGTTCAAAAAATTGTCATATTTCCGACTTGTATTCTACAAATTGTACGCAGGAAATCAAAAAAGGTCGAACCAAAAAGTGGAAAACCTTGTGGAAAGTGTGGAATTCCACAGGCAAAACAGGCTTTAAAGCTGGACTTTTGAACTTTCTCCACAGGGTTTTCAACATGTGGAAAAATAATCGCTCTTCTACGGATTGTATACCGCGTTTTTGTGGAAAACTTTTTTCTCTGGCAAAACAGAGGGATATCTACCCAGCAGCCGGGTAAAGCTGATGCAGGGCGGCAGAACATTTCTGCAAAAAAGCGGAAACGGTCTCCGGCACCACGAACAGAAAAACTTTTGCAGGACGCGGATAAAAAACGGTAATTTGCTGGCAAACAAGGTCGGCTTATGCTATACTTCAAAATGAGTTATCAGCTTCAGATCATACCGGTGCGCGGCCCAGAGTGCGGCGCGCCTTTTGGAGGGTGTGCACAGCACCTTCCGGTGATACAACGGAAGGAGAAAATCATCATGGAAGAAAAGAACCAGCCGCGCCGTCCGCGCCGCAGCCCGGAAGAGCCGCTGCAGAAGAACGAGAGCCTTGTTTATGGCAAAAATCCGGTGACCGAACTGCTGAAAAGCGGTTCCGGCGTGGACACCGTGCTCATTGCTGAGGGCATGGCTCCGGCCGTGGCAGCTTACTATACCGCATTGGCAAAGGAAGCGGGTGCCACGGTGAAGCGGGTGCACCCCAACAAGCTGCGCCTGATGACCGGCACCGAGAGCCATCAGGGTGTGGCGGCATTTGCCAGCGAGATCGAATACGTGACGGTAGACGACCTGATGGCAGCAGCCAAGGACAAGGGCGAGGCACCTTTTCTGGTGCTGAGCGATGGCATTGAAGACCCGCACAATCTGGGTGCCGTGATGCGCAGTGCTCTGCTGTGCGGTGCGCATGGCATCGTGATCCCAAAGCGCGGCGGAGCATCGGTCACGCCTACCGTCATCAAGTCCAGCGCAGGTGCCGCAGAACGCCTGCCGGTGGCTCGTGTGGCCAACATCGGTGAGACCATCCGCCGCCTGAAGGAGCAGGGTGTGTTCGTCTACTGCGCCGATATGGACGGCGTGTCTCTGCGCAGGAACAACCTGACCGGCCCCATTGCACTGGTGCTGGGCAGCGAGGGCAGCGGTGTTTCGCAGCTGGTGAAAAAGCTGTGCGACGGCGTGGTGCGGCTGGATATGGCAGCACCGGGCACCGGTGTGGACAGCTACAACGTGTCGGTGGCTGCGGGCATTATTCTGTACGAGATCCAGTCCCAGCGCGCAGCACAGCAGGCATGATCCGGCATTCGGGCCGGAACCTCAATTTGAATTACAGGAGGGACAAGAATGCCGAAAGATAAAAATAATGGCCGGGAAATGACCCCGGATGAAAAGTTCCGCTCCTTTTTCAGCACCACAGCGGTGGATATCCCGGAGGAGATGACCCGGAGGGACGAAAACCAGCCGGAGGAAAAGCCGCAGAAACGGTTTGGCCTGTTTGGCCGTGGTAAGGAAAAGCAGGAGACTGACGAAGCTGCAGCAGAGCAGCCGCAGGAAATGCCTACCGGTGAGGTGCGGCTGGGTGAGGATGCGCAGCCGGAACCGGAAGCGGATCTGGAACTGATGCTGAAGCCGGAGGCAGACCCGGAACAGGAACTGGCCCCGTGGCCTTTTCTGGAGAAGGAAGCAGAGGATGCACAGCCGGAAGCGCCCGCCAAAAAGCCGGAGGAAAAATCTGCACCGCAAACGGCGGAACCCCCGGCGGCAGTGAAGCCGGAAACACCTCGGCAGAGCGCTGTCCCGGCGGCAAGACCCGCAGAGCAGCACAGCACGGCAAAGCCTCTCCGGCACCCCAAGAATGCGCCGGAGGTGCTGCTGCCGCAGGAAGAGCAGGAGCAGCAGGAGATGGCACAGCTCAAGGCGATGATCAACGGCCTGAGCGACCAGAAGCCGGAAAAGCCTGCACCGAGGGCCGAAGCAGCCCCGGCAGCAGAAACTGAACCGGCTGAAAGCAAAAAGAAACCGTCCGGTGCACCGCTGCCCGCGGCTGTGTTTGCAGCGGTAAAGGAGACGGCACCGGAGCTGCAGCCGGAACCTGTGCCTCAGCCGGAAAAAACGGAGCAGCCGGAAAAGCAGCCGGTGGCCGATTTCTTTGGCAAGGCGCAGAGCGAGGACGCACCGCAGGTACCGTTGGCCCCGGCAGAGGAGCCTGCCGCAAAAGAGGACACTATGAGCCTGCCGCTGCTGCCGCTGGACGGTGAAGAGCCGCAGCAGGCACCGGAGAAGGCACCCGCTGCGCCACAGCCGGAACTGAAAGCTGAGGCGGAGGACGCGGTGTCTCCGGAGGAACATGCTGAAACGGAGCTGACCGAGCCGGAGGCTACGGCGGATAAGCTGCACCGCATGAGCGCAGAGCTGACGCTGCGCTGCGTGCTGGGCGGCATTCTGACTGTGGTGCTGCTGCATTTTGGTTTGGTGTCGGATGGGCTGCTGCCCGCCATGGCGGCGCTGGACCCGGATGCTGCCCCGGCGGCATTCTATGCTGCAAACCTGCTGCTGCTGGCAGCAAGCCTGTGCGTGGGCTTCCCGGTGCTGCGCGACGGCCTGAACGGCCTGCGCGGACGGTCTTCTTCCGAGACGATGCCGGCGCTGGCCGCAGTAGCAGCGCTGGTGCAGGCGGTCACAGCCATGCTGAACGCAAATGTTTACCGCGGCACCACCGGCATCTCGCTGCTCAGCGGCATGGCCGCGCTGGGGCTGTTCCTTGCGTTGCTGGGCAGCCGGGTGATGCTGGCTGCTGTCAAGGGCGGCTATGAGCTGGTGACCAATGGTGTGGAGTTCGAGGGTGCCTACCGCGCCAAGGATAAAGACCTGTTGCGTGCCCTTGCACGGGATCTGGAACAGAAGGACCCCTGGGTGCTGCTGAGCCGCCCGATGAAGAAAGCTGACGGCTTTGTGGAGCAGAGTTTGAGCGAACGCGCAAGCGAGCGCCGTGCACGCAAAGTTTCGTACATCCTGCTGGGCGTTGCTTTGCTCAGCGGCGTGCTGTTCCTGCTGGCAGGTGCCGGCTGGAACAAAGCTGCGGCTGCCATGGCAGCTGTGCTGTGCATGGGCGCACCGCTTTCTTCTACCCTGATCGCGGGTGTTGCCTCGCTACGGCTGCAGCGTGCGGCTGCGGCTGTGGGCGCAGTCGTGCCCGGTTGGCAGGCCATTGAGCAGCTGGGCGGCATTGATACGCTGCAGATCGATGCAGACGACCTGTTCACCGCCGACAGCGCACAGCTGGAGGATATCCGCATCTTCAAGGGCGGCCGCATCGACCGCGCTATCCTGTACGCGGCCAGCGTGTTGAACGAGAGCCACGGCACCCTGAAGGGGCTGTTCCGCCAGATCGTTGAGGAACGCACAGACATCCTGTTCCCGGTCAAGGATCTGGAGCAGCACCATGGGCTGGGCTTTTCCGCCTGGTGCGATAACAACCGCATCCTCATTGGTAACCGCCGCTATCTGGAGCAGGAGGGCGTGCCGCTGCCGGACGAGGAATACGAGATGCAGCACTCGAAGAACGGCGAGCTGCAAATTTTGTATCTGGCTGTGTCCGGCAATCTGCACGCTATGTTCGTGCTGAAATATGTGGGCGGGCGCAATGTGGCCCGCAGCCTTGCCGTACTGCAAAAGGAGAACATCCGCCTGCTGGTCACATGCCAGGACCCCAGTCTGACTGCACACCACATTACCGAAGCATACCGCCTGCCGGAAGGCATGATCACCGTGCTGGATCAGGAGCAGTGCAACGCCATCAAGGCCGCACCGGCAGACCCGGAGGACACCTGCTGCATGATCCATCTCAAGGCGTTTGCCAGCCTGACCGGCGGCCTGCAGGCTGCGGATCAGGCCCAGAACGCCGAGAGCAGCGCCACCACGGTACAGATGGTCTCGGTGCTGTTCTCCATTATCATTGCAGCGCTGCTCACCAGTGCAGGCAGCATCTGGGAGCTTTCGGTGGCAACGGTGCTGATGTATCAGGCAGCGTGGAGCGCCCTGAGCATTGCTGTGTGTGCACTGAAACAGCATAACTGAGAAAGATTCTCATAATAAATAGGAATTATTCTTGATTTCTCTCAAAAAATATGGTATACTCTGTTCAGAACCTGAGCCGCAGGCGAAAAAATTACCGCCGGGCTGAATGATAGAGCCGGGATCGGTCGATCCTGACAGAAGATCCGTTTTTGAAAGGAGAGCATCATGGAACTGAAGGGTACCAAAACCGAGAAAAATCTGATGGAAGCGTTTGCAGGCGAGAGCCAGGCACGCAACAAGTACACCTTCTTTGCCAGCATGGCAAAAAAAGAAGGCTACGAGCAGCTGGCCGCGATCTTTGAGGAGACCGCCGGCAATGAGAAGGAGCACGCAAAGATCTGGTTCAAGCTGCTGTGCGGCGGCGCGATCCCCGATACCCTGACTTGTCTGGACATGGCAGCAGGCGGTGAGCACGACGAGTGGACCGAGATGTACCCCCGCATGGCCAAGGAGGCCAAAGAAGAGGGCTTCCATCAGATCGCAGCACTGTTCACCATGGTGGCACAGATCGAGAAGGAGCACGAGGAGCGCTACCGTGCGCTGGCCGAAAACCTGAAAAACAACAAGGTCTTTGCCCGCGAGGAGCAGCAGGTATGGCAGTGCCGGAACTGCGGCTACACCTATATCGGCAAGTCCGCACCGCTCAAGTGCCCGGTGTGCGCACATCCGCAGAGCTACTTTGAGCTGAAAAAGATCAACTACTAAGCTGAAAATTCAAAAGCAGAACAGCGCCGCCGCATCCGGTTTGCCGGGTGCGGCGGCGTTTTGTACAAAATTGAAAAGCGGATTTTATTATTCTCCACAAAATAAGGCTCAGCTGCCCGGCAGAATGGGCAAAAAACTTGACCCGGTTTTGCACTGCGTGTAAAATAATACGGAGACAGGAATATTTAAAGGATCTTGCAGCAAAGCAGGCGGGGAGGGCAAAGCCCATGAAGCAGGGGTTCAAAGCGTGTGTTTGTGCAGTGGTGCTGTGCGCAGAACTGTTTGCAGCCGGGGCCTTGTCGGCCTATGCTGCGCAGGAGCAGCCGCTGCCGGACAGCGGCATGACATTGGACACTGCCGAACTGACGCTGGATATCACCGAAGGAGACCCGGCCCCGGTGGCCTACCTGAATGTGCAGGCACCCAACGACTACTTCTTCCTGATCTGGACTTCCAGTGATCCGGCAGTGGCATCGGTGGACGGCACTGGCAAGGTGACCGGCCATGCCGAGGGCACTGCGGCCGTCACGGCCCGCAATGAGCGCGGCGAAAAGACCACCTGTACCATCACGGTGCGCAAAAGCACAGCCAGCCGCCTGGTGCTGAACACCAGCGATCTGACGCTTACCATTACAGAGCAGGAGCCTGCCCCGACGAAACAGCTGAAGCTGGAACAGAACAAAGGCGGGTTTACCTATGTGCGGCAGTGGGTCAGCAGCAACCCGGCGGTGGCATCGGTAAGCACAAACGGTACCGTAAAGGCGCAGGGGTCCGGCAAGGCCGTCATCAGCGCACTGACCACAGCCGGGCAGGTGCTGCGCTGCACGGTAACGGTCACATCGGAGATCGGACGGGTGCAGATGAGCAAAAATGCCATGTTGCTGCAGGCAGTGGGAGCCAGTCAGAAGCTGACCGCGCAGGCTGCAGGCACCAAAAACGGAACGATGACATGGCTCAGCAGCAATCCGGGCGTGGCAACTGTGAGTGCGGATGGCATGGTAACGGGGGTGGGCGACGGTGAAACGATGATCCTTGCCGTTACACCGGAGGGTCGTGCCGATGCCTGCTATGTGGCCGTGGGAGCGGCGGCGTGGCGGTTCCGCTCGGAGGACGAGCTTGCCGAAACGCTGACCCTGACCGGCCAGCTGCCTTATTCGGATGGAAAGTAAAAAGAAAAATGGGAGCGTTCTGTGCAGCAGGATGCTCCCATTTTTTCAAAACCCGCTGGGCAGAAAGATCATGGTTCCCCGGGCAGACCACGCCATCCGCTGGGCCATGCAGCCGGGCGCACCGGCCAGCAGAAACAGGGCCAGTGCGGCGAGCAGCAGCACCCATCCAAGGCCGCTGTGCGGCCTGCCGGAAAAAGGATCCCCTTTTTTGCGTCTCATCCCGCTGCCCCCTTTTTGCTGTGCTGGGCCATCCTATGCGCCGCAGGCACCGATTGTGCAACCGGCCCGGCTGTGGTACAATAAAACCTTAAGAGATACATTGTGCAGGGAGAACGATCTTTATGCTTACCATCACACTGCTGGGCACTGCGGCTACCATGCCACTGCCGGACCGGGCACTCTCGGCGGCGTTTGCTGCCTGCGGCGGTCACGGCCTGCTGTGGGACTGCGGCGAGGGTACGCAGGCAGCGGCACACCGGGCAGGCGTGAACCTGATGCGGGCAGATGCCATCTGCCTGACCCACTACCATGGCGACCACATCTTTGGTCTGCCGGGCCTTTTGCAGACTCTGGGGGCGCAGGGCCGCACAAGGCCGCTTGCCCTGCTGGGGCCGGAGGGCCTGCCGGATATCTGGGCGGCGGTGCGGGCACTGACCGGCCCGCTGCCCTATCCGGTGAAGCCGCAGGTGCTTATGCCGGGCCAGCCGCTGGCGCTGGATGCGCTGAGCGAGGGCTGGCCTGCCGGTGCGCGGCTGGTGCCGTTTGCCACAAAGCACCGGGTAAAAAGCCTTGGCTACCGGCTGGAGCTGCCCCGTGCAGGCAAATTCTCGCCGGAGCAGGCCCGGGCGCTGGGGGTGCCGGTGCAGCAATGGAAGCTGCTGCAGAAAGGGCAGAGCGTTGCCGTGGAGGGCAGAACGGTGCAGCCTGCGCAGGTGCTGGGCGCCCCGCGCAAGGGGTTGAGCGTGGTATTTTCCGGCGATACGGCCCCCTGCCCGTATTATTTGCAGGCGGCGCATGACGCAGACCTGCTGATATGCGATGCCACCTATGCCCTTCCGGAGCAGGAAGACCAGGCCCGTCAGTGGGGGCACAGCACCTTTGGGCAGAGTGCATCCCTTGCCGCGCAGGCGAGGGCAAAGCGGCTTTGGCTGACCCATTATTCCCCCATGATCACCGACCCGGAGGAATATGCCGCGCAGGCACAGAGCATCTTCCCGGCGGTGGAGTGCGGCTTTGACGGCAAAAGCATCACCCTGCAGTACGAGGAGGCACAGCCATGACCATCCGGATGGACGAGGGTGCGGCAGAGCTGCTGTACACCCTGCACAGGGCGGGCTATGCAGCCTACGTGGTGGGCGGCTGCGTGCGGGACAGTCTGCTGGGCCTTACACCGCACGACTGGGACCTGTGCACCAGTGCTCTGCCGCAGCAGGTGATGGAGCTGTTCGGCGCGCAGCGGTGCATCCCCACCGGCCTGCAGCACGGCACGGTAACGGTGAAGCAGAGCGGCGGGCTGTACGAGATCACCACCTTCCGCACCGAGGGAGCCTACACCGATGGCCGCCACCCGGATGAGGTGCATTTTGTGCCGGATGTGCGGGAGGACCTGGCCCGGCGGGATTTTACCATCAACGCCATGGCCTACAATGAAAAAGAGGGTCTCATTGACCCCTTTGGCGGTCAGGCCGATCTGCAAAGCGGCATCCTGCGGGCCGTGGGCGTGCCCCGCCAGCGGTTCACCGAGGACGCGCTGCGCATCCTGAGGCTGTACCGGTTCGCAGCGCGGTTTGGCTTTGCCATCGACCCGCCCACGGCGCAGGCGGCACAGGAGCTGTGTGCCCATCTGGACTGCGTATCGGTGGAGCGCATCGAGGAAGAGCTTGCAAAACTGCTGAGCGCACCCGCCCCTGCGGCATATCTTGACAAAAAAATACTGTTTGTTATTCTGCCGGAGCTTTCATCGGAGGCACTGGCGGCGGCAAAGCCGGTGGTGGATGCCTGCCCGGCGGGTGCAGAAAACCTGCCCATCCGGCTGGCGGCGCTGCTGCTGAGCCTTGGCGAGGACGGCACCCGCCGCACCCTCAGGCGCCTGCGCTGCTCCAACAACCGGATCGAAGAGACGGCGGTGTTGGTGCGGGAAGCCAGAGGGTGTGACGGCAGCTTTCTCTTCGGACACGATTCGGGCCATTCCATCGCCCGCCCTATTGCCTTCGGCAACAGGGTCCCACCCCAGCGGACGGTCCTCAGAGAAACTACCGTCACACCCGGCTTTACCATCTACGCCCGCCGACTACTGGGCAAATATAACTTGTGTACCGTGCAGCGCATTGCTGCACTGGGCACAGCCCTGCAGCCGGAACACGCGGCTGATTTTGCTGCACTTTCCGAATTGGCCGAACGATTGGATGCGGACGGCGTGTGCTGCCGCGTCAGCCAGCTGGCTGTGAATGGCCGTGATCTGATGGCGGCAGGCGTCCCGGCGGGGCCGGGCATCCGCAAAGTGCTGGAAGCGCTGCTGGACGGTGTGATCCGGGAAGAATATCCCAACGAGCGGCAAGCCCTGCTGGCCGCAGTGCAGCAGCTCGCTGCGTCTTGACAAGCTCTTTTTTCAGAGTTACTATTATACTACTGTTTTAGTGTGTTGAATGCACCAAAGGAGAACTTATGACCACACAGACCCCTGATTCAAAGCCGCGTGCCCTCATTGCCATGAGCGGCGGCGTGGACAGCTCGGTGGCGGCATGGCTCATGCAGCAGGCAGGCTATGACTGCACCGGCATCACCATGCGGCTCACCCGCAACGAAACGCTGGGACAGTCCGGCTTTCACACCTGCTGCTCGGAAAAGGACATCGAGGACGCGGCAGAGGTGGCGTATGCCATGGATATCCCGTACGAGGTGCTGGATTTCACGGCCGACTTCCGGGAACAGATCATTGAAAAATTCGTCCGCGTGTATGAGGCGGGCGGCACGCCGAACCCCTGCATCGACTGCAATAAATATATGAAGTTCCGCCATCTGCTGGACTGGGCCCGGGCACACGGCATGGAGTATGTGGTCACGGGCCACTATGCCCGGGTGGAGCAGGACGAGGCCACCGGCCGTTTCCTGCTCAAAAAGGGGCTGGACGAGGGCAAGGACCAGAGCTACGTGCTCTACAACCTCACTCAGGAGCAGCTGGCGCATATCCGTCTGCCGCTGGGCGGCCTGCACAAGACTGAGGTGCGCGAGATCGCGGAGCAGCACAAATTTGTCAATGCCCGCAAGCACGACAGTCAGGACATCTGCTTCGTGCCGGATGGCGACTATGCCCGCTTTATGGAGGACTTCACCGGCAAACACTACCCGGCAGGCGATTTTCTGGACGAAAACGGCAGGGTGGTGGGCACCCACAACGGCGCGGTGCGGTACACCATCGGCCAGCGCAAGGGGCTGGGCCTTGCCATGGGGGCACCTGTGTACGTCTGCGGCAAGGACATGCAGGCAAACACCGTCACGGTAGGGCCGGAGGAGATGCTGTTCGACCGCATCGTGTATGCGGACGAGGTGAACTGGATCGCCATTCCGGAGCTGACCGGGCCGCTGCGGGTCACAGCCCGCACCCGGTACCATCAGGTGGAGCAGGCCGCCACCGTCTACCCGGCGGAGTGCGGCTTCCGGCTGGAATTTGACCAGCCCCAGCGCGCCCCTACGCCCGGTCAGGCCGTGGTGCTGTATCAGGGCGACACCGTGCTGGGCGGCGGCACCATTACGAGAGTGGAAAAGTAACAAGGAGAACAAAATGCAAAATCAGTATTCCCGCACGCAGTTGCTGCTGGGCGCGGAAGCTATGGAAAAACTGCACAATTCCCGCGTGGCGGTGTTCGGCATCGGCGGCGTGGGCGGCTACACGGTGGAAGCGCTGGCGCGCAGCGGCGTGGGGGCACTGGATCTGATCGATGATGATAAGGTCTGCCTGACCAACCTCAACCGCCAGATCATCGCCACCCGCAGTACGGTAGGGCAATATAAAGTAGATGTGGCTGCACAGCGCATCCACGACATTGACCCGGACATCAGGGTGACCACCCACCGGTGCTTCTTTGGCCCGGAAACACAGGACCAGTTCGACTTTACCCAGTACGACTATGTGGTGGATGCCATTGACACCGTTACCGGCAAGCTGGCGCTGGTGATGAAGTGCAAGGAGGCAGGCACTCCCATTATCTGCTCCATGGGCGCAGGCAACAAGATGGACCCGACCCGCTTTGAAGTGACCGATATCTACAAGACCTCGGTCTGCCCGCTGGCCAAGGTGATGCGTACCGAGTGCCGCAAGCGCAGGATCAAGCACCTGAAGGTGGTCTACTCCAAGGAGCCTGCCATGACCCCCATCGAGGATGACGCCATCAGCTGCAAGTATCACTGCATCTGCCCTCCGGGCACCCAGCGCAAGTGCACCCAGCGCCGTTCGGTGCCGGGTTCCAATGCCTTTGTACCCTCGGTGGCTGGCCTGATCATCGGCGGCGAGGTGGTAAAAGACCTTGTGGGCTTTGTACCAATGAAGGGGTAAAACAAAAGGCAGACTCCTGCTGTGTGGGACGATTTTGAATGCGCTCCGCGTTGCTTTGCGCATAAGCTAAGGAAATTATATTTTTGATTTTGGGGTCCAGAAACGCCTGCGGGTGTTTCTGGACCCCATTTTCATGGGCGGGGGTCGTGGAGGAAAGGCTTGTGCTTGCGGGCAGAACCCTCTCGGTCACGCCTGCGGCGTGCCAGCTCCTGAGAGGGTTCAGCCCGCTGAAAACAAGCAGAACGTTAACTCCGCCGCGCGAATGTTTCCACAGGAAACCAGCGCGGCAGCTTCCGCTTTCGGTTATGACTCCTCCCGTGAAAAGGCAATTCTGGAAAATCCGCAGATTTTCCAGAATTGCGAAAT
>OLRI01002418.1_pt1 | contig 13030 bp, 12 predicted proteins | sample 1672871 | NCBI WGS metagenome assembly OLRI01 (sample SAMEA3136732, study PRJEB25190) | human gut metagenome
CTAAACCCGAAAAAAATACATGACTAAACACGAAACACCGACTTGACGAAATACACGGTCGAGGAGATGTTGAACGCGATGCTCGACGCTTCAGGCCGACGAGATCACCGGCGCCGCGCGCTACGAGCGCAACGGGGGCCGCAAGGCGTATGGGGCCGGCCACTACTCGCGGGACCTTACCGTCAAGGCCGGCAGGATGAGCCTGAAGGTGCCCAAGCTCAAGGGCGCGGTGTTCTCCCCGGCGGTGATCGACCGCTGCCGGCGGCGCGAGGAGAGCGCCCGGGGAGGCGCCGATCGACATGTACCTGGCCGGCGTCTCCACGCGCCAGGTCGATGACGTGTGCCGGCTGCTGTGGGGCGACCGCATGCCATCGCAGACCCTGAGCGACAAGCTCAAGAAGGTGTACGCCGACATCGACGGATGGCGGGAGCGTCCGTTGGGACAGGAGTGTCCGCATGTGTTCATGGACGGCGTGTGGCGCAGGCGCTGCCGGGGCGGCAGCGTGGAGAACGTGAGCGTGCTCGTCGCGATCGGCGTCGGCGCCGACGGCCGGCGCGAGGTGATCTCGGTGGCCGAGGGCATGAAGGAGGACGCGGAAAGCCGGCGCTCGTTCGTCAAGGGCATGCTCGCACGTGGTCTGAAGGGCGTCGAGCTGGTGACGGGCGACCGGTGCGCGGGACCTGTGGCCGCGGCGGGCGGACTGCTGCCGAAGGCGCGCTGCCGGCGGTGCATGGTGCATTTCGAACGCGACATACTCGCCAGGGTCAATCCCGGGAACCGGGATTGGGCGGCCGACGCGTTGAAGGCCGTGTTCTCCATGGAAACGAGTGTGTTTTGTCAAGTTGGGGTCTGCGTTTCGAGGTGGTGACATTTTTTGGACTCCCCGACCGGGAGGAGAACCCTTTTATGGTGAGGTACGGCAAGGAGCAGCGCGACAGGGCCGTGGACCTGTACATCAGATACGAGCGCTGCGCCGCGGACGTGATACACGAACTCGGCTATCCCGGCAGGGGGATGCTGCCGGTGTGGCACCGGGAACGCCTCGAGGAGGAACGCGCCGGAAGACAGTCCACTCGCGGGAAACGGTACCGGCGGTACACGGACGAGCGGAAACAGACCGCCGTGGAACATTACCTCGGACACGGCAGGCGTCCGAAACGCACCATGCGCGCGCTCGGCCATCCGAAAAGCCATGAGCTGCTCACCGCGTGGATCGACGAGCTCGCCCCCCCCCCTCCGGCCGACGCAGGCTGAGGCACGGCCCGGTTCCCGAGGAATCGAAGCGGAAGGCGGTGGTCGCGGTCGCGTCCGGAAGGTCGAGATCACGCGAGGCGGCCGCCGAACCGGGCGTGGAGGCGTCGTGAGAAACCGGAAACGGCAGATACTCGCCGGGTCCAAGGAAGCGCACGTGACGGAGACACCCGGAGAGAAGCCCCCGACGGCCGGGGAGGGGGAAACCGGCGCGGAGCCCCTGACGCCGGCGGCCATGCCGACGGCCGCATCCGGTCCCCGGGACGCGGCCGGCCTGGCGGACGCGGCGGCGGCGCCGGAGAAGAGGCCGGCGGGGACACGGGCCCGCCTGGACGAGCTGGACGCCGACGTCGAGCGGCAGCGGCGGGAGAAGAGGGAACCGGACATCGAGATCGCGATCCGCCGTGGGGCGTTGGAGCTGTTGGGGAAAGAGCCGGGCGCAGTCCCGGAAAACCTGACCAGCCGCAGGAAGGCCATCCTCGTCAAACAGACCAGTGAGAAGCTCGGCGTGACCGCCAGAAGCCTGCTGCCCATGGTCGGCATCGCGCGCAGCACGTACCACTACCAGCTCAACGCCATGAAACGTCCCGACAACCCCGTACCCGCGATCCGCCTTCGGCTTGGGCGAGCAATCCTCCATATCCGCGTGACTATCGCGACCGTCCCGCGATCCACGTGAAGACGCCGCGCTATCTGCGCACGCGACAGCCCCTGCCGGTCGGGTCTCCTGATATCTTGCACAATGGGCATCGGTATCGCCATGATCCTTTCCTTCCCGAGCACCGGCCGGCGGCAACCGGCCGAATCCAATTCGAATTGCAACTCGGGAATATACAGGCGGCGGCACCGATGCCTTTCACATCACCGGGAAACGATGACGGCACCGGGGACAACCATCAGCCCACACTGCGGAAAAACACTGCCGAACCCGCCCAACAAACATTGAAGCAATACAAACGAGTTCTATCACGGGCGGGACTGGCGGGGCGTGGGCTTCGACGAGTTCCGCGAACGCCTGGCCGCCTACCTGACCCACTACAATGAGACCAGGATCAAGAAGTCACTGGGCTGGATGAGCCCGATGCAATACCGCAGAAGCCTTGGACTGGCCGCCTAGCCGTCCAAAAAAACATCCGCACCCCCCTACCGAACAAGCGTAAGTAACAGTGTAATCCGCAACATCTACACAGCTAAAATTTATTTGCCGCTGCAAGGACAAAGGCAAACCAAACTGTACAAGAGCTTGGATACAATCGGCCCATGCGTAAGAGCCTCCGGCTGTTTGCCGAGTTCGGCTGATACAGTGGTACTCGTAAGAGGCACTGCTGAGACAGTGCGCACGGTATGTTAGACGAGTTTTGAGATTTAATACATTATGAGTTTTAATACAATTGGCCGCCAAAGAGAGAAATGTGAAGTAGGGAATCGGCGATTATTGACTCGTCAGATTGGCGTTACCCTCACAACGGTTTGCACGCTGATCATGATGATTCTAATCGTATATTCACCTGTCTGGTTTGGCGGGCGGAAAATGTCTTTTACTAATTTCACTTATTATCAAGCACCGTTTTCATCATTAGGAGTATGGATAGGTGGCCCATTTTTATCCGACGTGGCAGACAATATACTTCCCAACGCAAGTCTGAGCTTCAATCCGTTCAACTTTACATTGTGGATGCCTGAACTATCTATTGGCACCACTCAAAGCGTGAACATTTATTTCTCACCACTCAATTATTTCTATTTGCTTCCTTTCGACATCGCGATTATAGCGATTTCATTATGTAAGACGGCTGTAGCTTTTGCAGCAATGTTCTTCTTTATTCGTCAGATTGGATATACCTGGCGAGGCGCATTATTTGCTGCGGTGTCATATGCGCTATGCTCTGTTATGGTTGTGTGGAATGGTTGGCCTCATTCAGAGGTCACTATGTATGCACCGATACTGTTCTTATTGTTGGATAAAGGCCTTAAGCGTCTTCGCATCACCTATATTGCGTGGTTTGCTTTCGTGCTATTCCTTATGTTCATGGCTGGTATGCCCACATATGTAGCATATTTCCTATATATTGCTGGGGCGTATACTTTAATCTACGGCTTTTTGATATATCGACATAATGTTAGACACCTATTTGCCTATTATGTCGGTGCGTTCGCGGCCGTTGCTCTCGGCGTACTGATGTCATTGCCGTATACCGCATCACTTTTAACCAGTGTAGGCGATAATGGCTACGCTTCCTCTCGCAGTAGCTATGCGTTTGCAGCATTGGATTTTGGACAGCTGTCTACATTGATGTCACCTTATCTGGCAACGAACGTACCAATCCATCTCAACGAAGGTACGATATTCGCAGGAGTCCTGTCAGTAATCACACTGCCGTTCTGCTTAGTGAATGTACGTCAAAAGCCAAGAATGCTGTTCTTTGCAATCACTGAGATAATTGTTGGGTTGATGGTCTTTACGGGCATATTTGATATTGTCTTCTCACGGCTTCCCATGGTTAACACATCCCTGAAATACCGAATTCTTGTAATAATGTTATTCGCTCTTTCAGTTTTGGTCGGTATCAATATGGATGATTTATTGATTCCGTCTACTCGAACGACACAATGGCGTATTCAAGTAACCATAGCTCTTGCGTTTGCAACAGGTATTTTTGGAGCATGGACTCTCTATTATCGGACACATAAAAACCGTACTTCTGGCGCAATAGCTGCCTCTATGACTCAAATAGTGCCCGTTACATTTGCAATTTCATGCGCATTGATGGTGGTGCTGATACTTACCGCAATGTTGCGCTTGCTATCTCCATCTTCTGTTATATCGACAGTGTGTACTCTTGGCTTACTGGGATGCTCTATCGCAGACATGGGAATAACGGCTTCCGCGTACCTACCATTGATTGATAGGAACGCACCCGTTGTTCCGGCAGCCACGAGTAGCATCACATTTTTACAACGGAACACAAACGATGGAGAGAAATTCGTCACTACGGGCTCATGGACGATGATGCCCATGTCGTATGCGTATTATGGGATTCGTGATATTCGTGGACACGGTTTCTTATTTACCAATCCGGATGTGAGTGAATATTACTCTGCAATCGATGATCAGGTATTTAAGGAATCCCCAACACGACCTGTATTCCAATCAATCCAAAATGAGAATTTGCTGAAATACATGGGAGTCAAATACGTGGTTTCTGTTGACGGGCAGGACCAGAAATCCATCGACGCAGCCGAGACTGAAACCGTTCATCATATGAATGATGGCCTCGACATTCGTCGACTCGACGCATATTCCGCGCAGATTCAGCTTACAGACACCGTTCGTGTGATGGATACCCGCAAACAAGTAATTGCTGACATGGCCAATAAGTATCAATCGGATATGGTCTATTTCAGCAAAGATGAGGGTATTCCCACTGATATCTATGCTAAGCAGCAAGCTTTAGCCGCTGACGAACACATCTCCAACGTAACCGTGAATCGCGATGGTAACTGTGAATTTGATGTGACGGTCAACGAGACGCGCTACGTACTTGTCAACGAATACAACGATGGCAATTGGGAAGCTTCTGTAGACGGCGATTCAACGCCGGTATATAAGGCAAATAGTTTGTTCCGCGCAGTCGAGATTCCTGCTGGTACCCATCACGTGCGTATGACATACCATAATGCGATGATTCAGAACCTCTTCGTAGTTTCAGGCATTACAGCTGGCCTTACCATACTTGGCGCAGTCATATCTGTTGTATTCGAGAATCGCTATAAAGCTCGGAAGAACAACTCGAAAGAGTCGACTGAGGTCTAGTCCCTGCGACTCTATGCAAGACACATCCACATGGCGAAAGGGTCCACTTTGAAAGAGAAGATGGATGAATCAACGAGAATATCTCGAGGTATCTAGTTCTGGCTGTAACATGACCACTATGGCTGAAGAACTGTTTACTCCCCATAACATCATTGTGACCGGTGGCTGTGGTTTCATCGGTTCGAATTTCGTGCATTACGTATACAACCATCATCCCGACGTGCATGTGACCGTGCTTGACGCGCTTACCTACGCCGGTAATCTGGAGAACATCAGGTCGATTCTGGGCGACCGTGTGGAGTTCGTGCACGGCGACATCTGCGACGCGGAATTGCTGGACCGGATCGTCCCCGGTCATGACGCGATCGTGCATTACGCGGCGGAGTCCCACAACGACAACAGCATCGCGAACCCGGAGCCGTTCCTGAAGACCAACGTGGAGGGCACGTTCCGCCTGTTGGAGGCGGCCCGCAAGTACGACGTGCGCTACCATCACGTGAGCACGGACGAGGTGTACGGCGACCTAGCGTTGGACGATCCGAACAAGTTCACGGAGGAGACCCCGTACCATCCCTCGAGCCCGTATTCGTCGACGAAGGCGAGCTCGGACCTGCTGGTGCGCGCCTGGCACCGCACGTTCGGCATCCGCGCCACGATCAGCAACTGCAGCAACAACTACGGCCCATACCAGCATGTGGAGAAGTTCATCCCCCGCCAGATCACGAACATCCTCGAGGGATTGCGCCCGAAGCTGTACGGCAACGGGGAGAATGTGCGCGACTGGATCCACACGGACGACCACTCCACCGGCGTGTGGACCATCCTGACCAAGGGGCGCCTGGGCGAGACGTACCTCATCGGCGCGAACGGCGAACGAAACAACATCACCGTGCTGAAGGACATCCTGACCGTGATGGGCAAGAGCCCGGATGATTTCGACTGGGTCAAGGACCGTCCCGGCCACGATCGCCGCTACGCGATCGACAGCACGAAGCTGCGGGCCGAGCTCGGCTGGGAGCCGGTGCACACGGACTTCCAGAAGGGCTTGGAACAGACCATCAAGTGGTACACGGACAACCGCGACTGGTGGGAGCCCGCCAAAGCCGCCACCGAAGCCAAATACAAGCAGCAGGGTCAGTGAGTAGATAGAGGGGAGTTCTACCGTTTGGTGGCTCCCCTCAGTCGCCTTAAGGCGACAGCTCCCCTCGGAGAGGGGAGCCAGGGATTAAGGGGAATGTATGGCATTTGAATTCGAGAAGGAACTGAAGGTCACGGAGACGAACATCCCGGGCCTGTTGGTGTTTGACCTTCCGGTGCACGGCGACAACCGTGGCTGGTTCAAGGAGAACTGGCAGCGGGCGAAGATGACCGCGTTGGGGTTGCCTGATTTCGGTCCGGTGCAGAACAACATCAGTTTCAATGCGGTCAAGGGCGTGACCAGGGGTATTCACGCGGAGCCGTGGGACAAGTACATTTCGATCGCGGCCGGTGAGATTTTCGGCGCGTGGGTGGATTTGAGGCCTGGCGAGAGCTTCGGCCAGGTGTTTACGACGCGTCTTGACCCGAGCAAGGCGATCTATGTGCCGCGTGGCGTGGGCAACAGCTTCCAGGCGTTGGCCGATGGCACCGTGTACACGTATCTGGTGAACGCGCACTGGTCGTTAGAGCAGAAGAAGACGTACACGTTCGTGAACCTCACCGACCCGGAACTCGACATCCACTGGCCCATCCCGCTGGAGGAAAGCGAACGCTCCGAGGCGGACCTGCACCATCCGATGCTCAAGGACGCGAAGCCCATGAGCCCGAAGCGCACCTTGGTGACGGGCTGCAACGGCCAGTTGGGCCATGCGATCCGCGCCTACGCGGAAGCCCATGGTCTTGAGGGCTTCGAGTACACGGACATCGACGAGTTCGACTTCTCCGACCCGGCCGCGTACGACAGGTACGATTGGAGCCTGTACGGGACGATCATCAACGCGGGCGCCTACACGGCCGTCGACAGGGCCGAAACCCCGGAGGGCCGTCCAACCGCGTGGAAGGCGAATGCACAGGGCCCGGCTTTGCTCGCCAGGGTCGCGAAGGACCATCACATCACGCTCGTGCACGTGAGCTCGGACTACGTGTTCGACGGCGTTCAGGAGGAGCACTCGGAGGACGAGCCGTTCGCCCCGCTGGGCGTGTACGGGCAGACCAAGGCGGCCGGCGACATCGCCGTCGGGACCGCGCCCGAGCATTACATCCTCCGCAGCAGCTGGGTGATCGGCGAGGGGCGTAACTTCGTCAAGACCATGATGATGCTCTCGAACAAGGTCGCCGACCCGGAGGACAAGCTGGACCGGGTGACGGTGGTGGACGACCAGTACGGCCGCCTGACCTTCACCAGTGACATGGCCGGGGCGATCTTCCATCTGCTCGACACGCACGCCCCCTACGGGACCTATAACCTGACCGGTTCCGGCACCGTGAAGTCCTGGGCGGACATCGCCCGGGAGGTGTTCGACCTGACGAACGGCAACGGAAGCAAGGTCAAGCCCATCAGCACCGACCAGTACTTCGCCAACGCGACCAGCCCCGTCAGCCCCCGCCCCACCAACTCCGCCCTCGACCTGACCAAAATCACCGAGACCGGATACACACCCGCCAACTGGGAAGAAACCCTCAAAACATACGTGAAAAAGGAACTCGGCCGATAATTCGGCTTTCCAAGAGCATGTGATTGGCCAGCTGCTTTCACTGCAGTGAATTACTCAATCACATGCTCTTTTCGCTGAGCGCAGCAAGTGTAGGATACACTGCTTGCGCAAATCGGCGAATGCCCGATTGCCGGAGCATATACACGTAATCTTCCGGTGGGTAGGGGGTGCGGATGTTTTTTTGGACGGTCAGGCGGCCAGTCCAAGGTGTTTGCGGTATTGCAGGGGGCTCATCCAGTCCAGTGACTTCTTGATCCTGGTCTCATTGTAGTGGGTCAGGTAGGCGGCCAGGCGTTCGCGGAACTCCTCGTAGCCCACGCCCCTCCAGTCCCGCCCGTGATAGAACTCGTTCTTGAGCCTGCCGAAGAACCCCTCGGCGGCCGCGTTGTCCGGGCTGCATCCCTTGGCGCTCATCGATCTGGTCAGCCCGTGCTCCTCGCAGATGCGGATCCATCCGGGCCACCGCCAGTGGCAGCTGCGGTACGAGTGGACGACCGGACGCTCTCCTTACCCCCCGGGGCGAAAATCAAAGTGCGCAAAAAGTCGGGCACCACCGGCCGAAATGGTGATTTCGTCAAAATGCCTGTCATACTGAATATGTCCGCATAAAAGATAAAGAGGAAGCGTCCAAGCCTTGTCGAACTCCACCCCCCTCGTCTCAATCATTGTACCGGTGTATAACGCCGAGGATTATCTACGTTATTGCGTGGATTCGATTCTGCAGCAGTCGTACGTGAATCTTGAGGTGATTCTTGTAGATGACGGGGCCAAGGACTCCAGCCCACAGATTTGCGATGAGTTTGCGGCGCAAGATAACCGTGTCACTGTGATTCATCAGGAGAATGGCGGCATCGCCAAGGCCCAGAACACCGGGCTTGATGCCGCACATGGTGAATACATCGCGTTTGCCGACAACGACGACATCCTGGACCGCCACAACATCGAATATCTCCTGCACGCGTTGCAAAACACCGGTGCGGACATGAGTAAAGCCCGCTGGCGTCAGTTCGGAGTCTCCCAACTAGATGAAGTCGCTCAAGAAGCCGCAACCGGCGCAGAAACTCCAAGCAAAATCACCGTGTTCGAGCATCCGCTTGCCGCCTATCAGACCGTATTCTGCAAGAGCCTGCGCATCATTGGAGATAAGCTTGGCCGCAACACCGAAGCCCGCTACTTCAACGAGGCCAACTGGTGCCGCTTGTACAAGCGCGAGCTGTGGGACGGGATTCGATTCCCAGAAGGCATGTATGCGCAAGATGTGATGGTGGCTGGTGACCTGTACATCCGCATGCGCAAAGTGGCTGATCTCGACGTGAACCTGTACAACTGGCTGCAATCAGCAGGCTCAGTGACTCATCAGGAACGCAGCTTCGGCTTTTACCACGACAATTTCACCGCAGGAGCCGCAAACTTCCGACTCTGTTTGGAGCAAGGCGTACGTCCTGGCCGCAGCTACTACACACTCGTCGGAGCCCTCCACGAGGAGACCGCCGCACCTGATTTTAGCGATGCCCTAAATGAGCAGCAGCATAAGGCCGATCAGGATGAACTCAACGAGCTTCTCGGCAAGCTCAGCTACGTACAGCGTCTCCATTGCGCCATGATCCAGCAAATTCGACTTCTTGAGAAGCACATCTACGACGCCAGAATCAAGAATATGAAGTAGCAATTGTATATATAGTGGCAACGGTAGGGGGTGCGGATGTTTTTTTGGACGGTCAGGCGGCCAGTCCAAGGTGTTTGCGGTATTGCAGGGGGCTCATCCAGTCCAGTGACTTCTTGATCCTGGTCTCATTGTAGTGGGTCAGGTAGGCGGCCAGGCGTTCGCGGAACTCCTCGTAGCCCACGCCCCTCCAGTCCCGCCCGTGATAGAACTCGTTCTTGAGCCTGCCGAAGAACCCCTCGGCGGCCGCGTTGTCCGGGCTGCATCCCTTGGCGCTCATCGACCGGATCAGCCCGTGCTCCTCGCAGATGCGGATCCATCCGGGCCACCGCCAGTGGCATCCGCGGTCGGAATGGATGATTGGATGTTCTCCTTCCCTGAGCGTGGCGACCGCGTCAAGGAGCATCCGGTTCGCCATGTCGGCGTTCGGGGAGCGCGACAAGGTCCGGGAGACCACCATCCCGTCGAAGCGGTCGACCACCGGGGAAAGCCGGCGCTTGTACCCGTCCATGGTGGACTGGGTGACGTCCGTGACCCACATGTGTCTGTTCAATAGAAAGTGGGCCGTGTGAGCGTGTGGATGTCTTCCATGTGAGCGGCAGGTTCTGGTCCACTTCAGCGTGTGGTGAGAAACGAACACCGGCCCGTCCTGCCTGGACTAGTTTCCCGAGTTGAAAGTCAAACCGTTCGGTTTTCTCGGGAAAGGAAAGGAATGACGGTACCGGTGTCCGTACAACAACGTATCAGGGTGCTTGACGCGCATGGCATGTCATGGAGGAGCATCGCGAAAGAGGTGGGCGTGGCCCGCGACACGGTCGCGAAGTACGCCGGGAGGGAGGATTGCTCTCCCGGACCGGAGCGCTCCGTATCGCGGCCGTCGAAGCTCGATCCGTTCAGGGCGACGGTGGACGGGTGGCTGCAGGCGGACCGGTTCATGCCCCGCAAGCAGCGGCACACCGCCAAGCGCGTGTACGACAGACTCGTGTCGGAGAAGGGCTACGAGGGCTCGTATTCGCCGGTGCAGCGGTACGTGAAACGGTGGCGCGAGGAGCATCGCCTCCCGTCGGACGGGTATCTGGAGCTCAAGTGGCATCCGGGCGAGGCGCAGGTCGATTTCGGCATGGCGCAGGCCGTGGTCGGCGGGGACCGGGTCGACGTGCATTGCCTGGTCGTCACGTTCCCGTATTCGAACATGCGCTACTGCGTGGCCCTGCCCGGGGAGAACGCCGAATGCGTGTGCGCGGGGCTGCGCACGGTGTTCGAGCACATAGGCGCGGTCCCCCTGACGCTGGTGCTTGACAACGCCACCGGCGCCGGCCATCGGATCGCGTGGGACAAGGTCACCGTCGTGCACGTGTTCGAACTGTTCGTGGAGCATTACCGGCTGGAGACCAGGTTCTGCAACCCGAACTCGGGCAACGAGAAGGGCAGCGTGGAGAACGCGGTCGGGTTCCTGCGCCGCAACATCATGGTGCCCATGCTCAACGCAGAGTCCCACGGCCAACTGACCCGGTACATGCTGGAGCGTTGCGACGCGATGGCCAAGGAGACGCATTACCGCAAGGGCGCGCCGATCGGCGGCCTGTTCGCCGGTGAGAAGATGGATATGCAGCCGCTTCCCGCCAAGCCGTACGACGCGATCCGTTGGGAGGTGAGGAAGGCCGACAAGGACGGGCGTGTGCAGATCGACGGCAACTACTACCTCGCCGGCCCCTCGTGGCGCGGCTGGACTCTCGACGTGGGTCTGCGCGCGTTCGACGTGACGATCCGCACCCAGGACGGACGCACCTGTGCCAGACTGCCGCGCGTGTACGGGGATTCGCCGGCCACGGTGCGCAACCCCGCCACGCTCCTGCCCGCGTTGAGCCGCAAGACCCACGCATGGACCGATTCCACCATCCGTGACGATTTCCCCGACAAACTCAGGATCGCCATCGACCGCATGGACGCCAAGACACGCAGGACCACGTTCCGCGTCATCGCCAAGGCCAGCGCCGCGTCCGGCTTCGAGGCCGCCGTCCGGGCCGGAGAGCACCTGGTCGAACAGGGGCACGCGATCGACGAGGCCAGTGTGACCACCATGGCCCGGCGCATCGCCGCCGGCGAGAAGCCGTACGAGCAGTCGGTACCCGACCTGACCGGATACGACGTGTTCATGAAACCCCGACAGCCATGGGAAAGGAAGGAGGCCTGACCATGGGAACCCACCGTCCGCCGGTCGTCATGCCCGACATGAAACGCAGGCGCACGTCCACCGGCGAAAGAATCGCAACGATCATGACCCTGGCCAGACGGCTGCCTCTGACCCGCCAGGTCCTCGCCGACCAGCTCGCGGACGCGACCCCCAGCCAGATGGAATTCATGGAATCGTGGATGAACGCCGAGATCGAATCCAGGGAACGCTCCAAACGCTCACGCCTGCTCAAGGCCGCCGGATTCCCCGCCGACAAGGAGCTCGGCGGCTACGACTGGACCCCGATCCGCTTCCCCGTCGACTACGGGCGCGGGCAGATCACGACCCTCGACTTCATCGCCGGCCACGACGACCTCGTCCTGTTCGGCCCTCCCGGCACCGGCAAGACCCACCTCGCCATCGCGCTCGGCAGGAACGCATGCCGCAAGGGCATACCCGCACGCTACTTCACCGCCGCAGGCCTGGTCATGCGGCTCCTCAGGGCCCAATCGGACAACCGGCTCGACCGGGAACTCGCCGCGATCGGCAGGACCCCGCTGCTCGTCATCGACGAACTCGGCTACGTGCCCATCGACGAGGACGGCAGCAGGCTCCTGTTCCAGGTCGTCACCAACGCGTACGAGACCCAGAGCATCATCTACACCACCAACATCGAGTTCAGCGGATGGGGCAGGATCTTCGGCGACCCCAACATGGCCGCCGCGATCATCGACCGCACCGTCCACCACGGACGGATGATCCGCTTCGAGGGCGAATCCTGGCGCAAGACCCACGCCCTCATGCAATAACCAATGCAATAACCAACAACCAGCAGGACCGGCCAACGCCGAAACGGCCTGAAACCCGCCGCTCACATGGACTAAAAGAAACGCCGAAACGGCCTACTCCAACTTGACAAAACACACCCACAGCATGTTCGGCGCCTCGGCGTGGAAGTCGCGTCCCACGAGGTTCGCCGGGGCCTCGCCGATCTCGCCGGCGTAGGAGCTCCACCGCTTCGGCCGCTTCAGGTACACGGGCCGCATGGCCCCCTCGCGCATGATCCGCCTGACGACCTTCTCCGAGACGACGAGCGGGTCGGACTCGTCGAGGCGCGGGTCGTCGGCTTTTAAAACATTGATCGTCTCCCGCATCACCGCGTTCTCCAGCCGCAGGGCCTCCACCTGCCGGCGCAGCTCCTCCACGTCATCGCCGGCCGCGGGCATCGGTTCGGCCGGCATCGGCGCGTTTCTTGCGTCCATCAGTCCCGGTGTCCCCTCGCTCCGGTAGCGGCGCATCCACTGGTACACGCTCGTCGGCGTGCAGCCCGCGTCGCGCGCCACGCGGGCGAGGGGGCTCGCCCTCGAGCGCGCGTCTGGCCTGTATTTCGTCAAGTCGGTGTTTCGTGTTTAGTCATGTATTTTTTTCGGGTTTA
>OLRI01002423.1_pt1 | contig 13015 bp, 12 predicted proteins | sample 1672871 | NCBI WGS metagenome assembly OLRI01 (sample SAMEA3136732, study PRJEB25190) | human gut metagenome
TATAAGGATGACAAAGTAGAATTAAAGTATGTAAGCAAAGCTGGTATTAAGGCTACTTTTGAATGTGAAACAGAATTATCACCAGAAGATGCTGCTGCACATTGTAAGTCTTTATTCAAAAAGACTCCAGAAGGAAGTTATATGTATTTCTCAATCCAGCCTGACGGTTTCTTTGGATAAGATGCATTTTAAGGCACAGGTGAATTCCTGTGCTTTTTTTGTTTAGAAGGGAGATTTTATGGATATTAAAGTCGTTATTGGGCAGATGATTGTATTATTTGCTTTGATGGGGTTAGGCTTTTTATTGTATAGAGTAAATATTTTAGATTTGAATACAAATAGTAAACTCACATCTCTAGTTTTATCGGTCACGACACCTTGTATGGTATTGAATTCTGTATTATGTACAGAAAAGTACAGTGACTCAAAAACAATCTTTACTATTTTAGGTATTGCAGTTGTTACTTATGTTATAACCCCTTTTATAGGTGTGCTCATTAATAAATTATTGCATGTACAAAAAAATCAAACAGGTTTATATGTATTTATGACAGTATTTTCTAATATTGGTTTTATTTCTATATTGACAAATTTTTCTGTTTGTTCTGCTGCAAAACCAATAAAGTTTTTAGGCTCTAGTATAGAAAGTAACTTAGCTTTATCTAATTTAAAGTAGTCGTCATTAACTATTCTATCAATTAAATCATTGTCTTTTCCTTCTACCTTAACTTGTTTTCCTGCTTCCATAGAGTGAACTCTTATTCTTTCATGAAGTTCTTGTCTATCTCCACCTGCTTTTACACATTCCATAATTATATATTCAGTTGCCATAAATGGGAGCTCACTCATTATATGTTTTTCTATTATTTTATTATATACAACCAAACCTTCCATAATATTGTTCCAAATAATTAGTATAGCATCAACTGCTAAAAATGCTTGTGGTAAAGCTAATCTCTTATTAGCTGAGTCATCAAGAGTTCTTTCAAACCATTGAGTTGAAGCAACCATTGCTGTACTTTGTTGTAAAGCTATAATAAACTTAGCAAGGGATGAAATTCTTTCACTTCTCATTGGATTTCTTTTATATGCCATTGCTGATGACCCAATTTGGCTCTTTTCAAAAGGTTCTTCTACTTCTTTTAAATGTTGTAATAATCTTAAATCATTAGTAAACTTATGAGCAGATTGAGCTATATTTGCAAGTAAGTTCATTATTTCTGAATCAACTTTTCTATCATAAGTTTGACCTGTTACTGCAAATCTCTTATCAAATCCCATTTTTTTAGAAACTAAAATATCTAATTCTTCAACTTTTGAAAAATCTCCATTGAATAAATCTTTAAAACTTGCTTGTGTACCAGTAGTTCCTTTAACTCCTCTAAATCTTAAAGTTTTTTCTCTAAATTCTAATTCTTCTAAATCTAACATTAAAGATTGTAACCATAATGTAGCTCTTTTTCCAACAGTTGTAAGTTGAGCTGCTTGAAAATGTGTAAATCCTAAAGTTGCTACACTTTTATTATCCAATGCAAATTTAGAAAGATTATTCATAACATTTATAAGTTTTGCTTTTATAATTTGAAGACCATCTTTAATTTGTATTAAATCTGTGTTATCTCCAACAAAGGCACTTGTAACTCCTAAGTGGATAATAGGCATAGCTAAAGGTGCTTGTGTTCCAAAAGTATGAACATGAGCCATAACATCATGTCTAAATTCTTTTTCTTTTTTTGCTGCTAACTCATAATCAATATTGTAAATATTTTTTTTCATTTCATCTATTTGTTCTTGAGATATATCTAATCCTAATTCTTTTTCAGATTCTGCTAAGGCAATCCAAAGTTTTCTCCAAGTTGAGAATTTCTTATCAGGTGAAAAGTTATACATCATTTCTTTTGAACTATACCTTTCACATAGTGGGTTTGAATAGATTTCGTTATTCATTATTTACCTCCATTTTCATTATAATGGCATCTTCAGTAGGATCTGAATAATAGCCTTTTCTTATTGATATCTGTTTAAAATCATTCTTTTTATAAAAATTTATTGCTCTTTCATTACTTTCTCTAACTTCTAAGAAAATATCTTTTGTTTTTATTTTATCTAAAAGCTCTTGAGCAAAACCTTTATTTCTGTACTCTTCAATAGTTGCTATTGCAAGAATCTCATAGACATCTATACTGTCAAGAACCATTAAATATCCACAAACTTTATCTTCTATTAAATAAACATAGATAAAAGAATTTTCGCCTTTTGTTAAAGTTTCAAGATATGTTTTGTTAAAAGCAGAATTTACAAAAATTTCTTTTTCTAAGTCAAAAATTTGTTCTATATAGTCTACATCATTGATTGTTAATTTCTTAATCATTAATATTCCTCTATATTTATAATTAATAAAAATAAGTGAGTTACATTAAAATTTTATAAGATTACTGCGACGTCCTATAATGGTGAAAGAGCCTTTGTGGAGCTCTAGAACCATTATAGGCTGGCAAGTAATCGTTATAAATTAGTAACAAACTATTTTTATTTTACTAGCCCTATTCTGTTTAAAGGCCAGAATCTAACTAAAACTCTTCCCTTCATTCTACTTTCTTTAATAAAACCTATATATCTTGAATCTTTACTATTATCTGTATTATCACCTAAAGCTAAATAATAGTTATCTTTCAAAATAATTTCTACTGTTTCTCCATTTAATAATTTATTTCTAATTTCTTCATCAGATATAAAGTCTAAAATAGGCCCTGTTTCTTCTCCATTAACGACAAATTTTAAATTAGGCATAATCATTTCTACTATAGTAAGACTTCCTTGTTTCCTATAATCATTTCTATGATTTATATATTCATTAACATCATATTTTATTTTTAATTTATCAAAAATTATATGTTTTAAACCATAGTAAATATTTTTAAAGAACTCGAATGATTCCTTATAAAATGCTTCATCTACAATAGCATCAACATTCACTCCAGCATTTTCAAGAGCCTCTCTATAATTTCCAGCTGGAATAATCTCTAACTTATCTCCTTTTTGCGGAATTCTCCATTCTCGGTCTCCTATTCCATCATTACTATATCTTCTAAAATCTGTTTTTTCTCCATTTATATATAAGCTTCCATCTTGTATTTTTATAGTTTCTCCAGGTAATCCCATTGCTCTTTTTGTATAAAAATCTTCATCTCTCATTGGCTCGTCAAAAATTATAATACTGTTTCTTTTTGGACCTGTGAATTTGTATGAAACCATATCTGCAAAAACTCTATCTCCAATTTCTATTGTAGATATCATTGAACCAGTAGGAATTTTAAAGTTTCCTATATAGAATTTTTGAATAGCTACAACTAATATAAGTGCTGTTCCTATTGTTTCAACATAATAAAGAATTTTCTTAAAACATTTAGCCTTATTTTCATTTTTTACTATCTTATTAACAAATTTCTCCCTATGAGCATCAAATTTTTTAGCTAAATCCTTTTCTTTTACAAAGATATAAGCAAAGAAAAGTGTTAGAAAAAAATAAAATATTCCATAAAATATTGTCTTCATTAACAACTGCCTCCTAATGTATTAAAATCTTATTAATTATACCACACTTTTTAAGTCTTTATTAATAAAAATTAAAAACTTTTAAGTAGCTTAAAGTCAAGTTTTATATTTAAAAATATAAAGCTTATATGTTAACATTAATTAATTATCAAATTTCTTATATAAGAATCAAAACATCATTCTCAAATTATAAAAATAGGAGGAAGTATGAAAAAAAGAAATTATAAAAATAAAAATTTATTTAAAAAAATTAAAAAAATAATTAATAGAATATTTATTGTTGGAGGTTTTTATGAAAAGGAAAGTTTTATTTTTTAGTTTTTTATTATTTATTTTTTGTTCATTTAATTTATTGACTGAAACTTTTCCACAAAAAGCTAGTAAAATTGAGGATTTTATTCCTAAGGGTTGGAAAAGTATTGTAAAAAAAGAAGGAGATTTAAATAATGATAATATTAAAGATGTTGTCTTAATCATACAAAAAGATGACCCTGATAATGCTGTACCACTTTTTAATGCTTACGAAGCTTTGATTGATATAATTGACGCAAATCAAATGATAATATTAGTTTTATTTAAAGATAAAAATTCTCAATATAATTTAGTTGCTAAAAATGAAAAAGATTTTATTATTTCAGCAGGAAAAGCTACGGAAGAAATGGCTAAAATAGAAATGTTTATATCTCATAATTTTGATGAAGATTTATCTAAAGCAATATCTATAGAAAACAATACTCTACATATTTTTACTGCCGTAAGAAACAACTATGGTGATCTAAACTTGAGTGAATATGTTTTTAAATATAAAAATAATAAATTTGAACTTGTTAGCTTAAAAAGTTTTTCTGAAGAAATTCATAGCTCCTACGAAACAAAATATTCTTTTTTTCTTAATTTTTTTACAAAGAAAGTAAAAATAGAAACTCTAGTTGTAGATTCAAAAACTAACAAAAATTTAACAGATAATAAAAAAGAAAAAACTTTAAATATTACTGAAAAATATATTCTAGATGATTTGACAGGAACTACAAAATCAAAGATTATTAAGAAATATGTTTATAATAAATAATAATATTGAGAAAAGTAATTAATTATGTTATACTTTCGTATATTCATTCTATATTAGGAGGTTTTTATGAAAAAGAAAGGTTTATTTTTTAGTTTTTTATTATTTATTTTTTGTTCATTTAATTTATTAGCTGAAAATTTCCCACAAAAAGCTGGTAAAATTGAGGATTTTATTCCTAAGGGTTGGAAAAGTATTATAGTAAAAAAAGGGGATTTAAACAAAGATAAAATTGATGATGTTGTTCTATTAATTCAAAAGAATGATCCTAAAAATTTTAGAAATGCTGAAAGTGGGTATATGTATATGCCTATAGAAAATGCTAACTTTAATCCTATCATAGTACTAGTACTATTAAAAGATAAAGATTCTCAATATAATTTAGTTGCTAAAAATGAAAAAGGGTTTTTTCCTTCAGAAGGTAAGGCACATGAAGAAGTGCTTGAAACTATTCCTGATTCTGATTCAATAACTATAAAAAACAATACTTTAAGAATCTATACTTTTTTTGAAGGTATTAGAGCAAGTGCTAGTTCTACTAACTATGTTTTTAGATATCAAAATAATAGATTTGAACTTATTGGCTTAGAAATAATTAACAGCGGTACTAATGGTGATGATTTAGAATTCAATACTTACTCTATAAATTTCTCAACTAAAAAATTAATTAAAACAAAAGAAACAGATAAACTTGGTAGTGATGAAAAATCAAAAATAGAGAAAAAAGAAAAAACAATTAACATTAATAAAAACTATATTTTAGAAAATATGACAGAAAAAACAGCAAATGAAATATTGGAAAAATACGGTAATTAATTAAAACTATTTAAGAGAGAATATTTTTCTCTCTTATTTTTTTTAAATTTACTTGTTATAATATTAATGAATATTATTTATACAAGATAAGGAAGATGAAAATGAAAAAAAATACTAAATGGATTTTAGAAAATAAAATAAATTATGAAAAAATTTTTGAAAATAGAGAAGAAAAAAAATTAGACTTTGTTATTGAAAGTTTAATTGAAAATAGAAATTTATCTCTTGATACAAATTTTGATTTCAATCCTTTTGATTTAAAGGATATCGACATAGCGGTAAAAAGAATTTTTGAAGCTATTGAAAATAACGAAAAAATTTATATCTATGGTGACTATGATGTCGATGGGATAACTTCTGTTTCTCTTTTATATTTGGCACTTTCAGAATTAGGTGGAAATATAGACTACTATATCCCTTTGAGAGACGAAGGTTATGGATTAAATAAGGATGCTATTCAAAGTTTAAAAGAAGAAGAAGCTAGTCTAGTTATAAGTGTTGACTGTGGAATTAATTCAATAGAAGAAATTAATTTTGCCAATGAATTAAGTTTAGATTTTATTATCACTGACCACCATGAGATAATTGGTGATTTACCTAAAGCTTTTGCTGTTATAAATCCAAAAAGAGAAGAAAATATCTACAGCTATAAATATTTAGCAGGTGTAGGAACAGCCTTTATGTTAACCTATGCACTGTATAGCAAACTGGATAGACTAAATGACTTAGAAAAATTTTTAGATATTGTTGCCATAGGTACTGTTGCTGATATAGTTCCTTTGACTTCTGACAATAGAAAATTTGTAAAAAGAGGTTTAAAACTTTTAAATAACACTAAATGGATAGGGATTAAGCAACTTTTAAGAAAGGTTTTTCCTGATGATTGGAATACTAGAGAATACTGTTCTTATGATGTAGGTTACCTTATTGCACCTATTTTCAATGCTGCTGGACGTTTGGAAGATGCCAAGCAAGCTGTAAGTCTTTTTATTGAAGAAGATGGCTTTCAATGTTTAACTATTATAGATCAACTTTTAACAAATAACACTGAAAGAAAAAATATTCAAAAGAAAATTTTAGAAGCTTCTATTACTGAAATTGAGAAAAAACAGCTTTACAACAAAAATCTGATTTTAGTTGCAAACAAATCTTTTCATCATGGAGTTATAGGAATCGTTGCTTCAAAAATTTTAGATAAATACTACAAACCAACTATAATAATGGAAATTAAAGAGAGTGAAGGAGTGGCAACTGCTTCTTGTAGAAGTATTGAAGGTTTAAATATAGTTGAATGTCTAAATTCTGTTTCTGATATCTTAGTTAAATATGGAGGACACTCAGGGGCAGCAGGTTTTACTGTAAAAATTGAAAATATAGAAGAATTCTATCAAAGGGTTGATAAATATATTGGAGAAAACTTTCCTAAAGAATTATTTATCAAGACTATAAAAATTGAAAATATACTTGCACCTTATAAAGTAAATTATGAATTTTTAAGAGAGTTAGAAATTTTAGAACCTTATGGTGCTAAAAACCATACTCCTATTTTTGCTTTTAAAAACTGTGAATATGAGAATTTAAGATTTACAAGAAATAGCACTGAACATTTGATGTTAGATATAAAAAAAGATAATTATTACTTCAAGAATTGTATTTTCTTTGGTGGTGGAGATTATTACGATATAATAGCTAATTCCCAAAAAATAGATGTAGCTTTTAAATTGAAATTGGAAACTTTTAAAGATAGATATATGTGTAAACTTCAACTTGAAGATGTTAAAAATTCTATGGAAAATACTAATTTTAATGATAATTATTTAGAACTAAATGGAAGAGATATCTCATTTCCTATACATACTGTAGTCTATCCTAAGAGGTCTGATATAGAAAGTCCTTTAAATCTTGTTTTCAATGACTATGGTCTTGCCATTACTAAGGATAGAACTATAATTGAAAATATAGATGTCAACTTAGCTAATATTTTAAAAATTTTAAAAAATGAATTCAATTATAATTTTTCTGTAGAGATAGAAAAAAAATATTTAAAAACTGACAATATAAATTTACATCTAAAAATTGATATTGACAGGAATATTATTTTAAAAACTTTTCCTGTGAAAGATGCTTTAATATTTCAAGAAATAAAAAAGGAATTAATTTCTAATTTTGACTATAATTCTATACAAAAGAGAGTTTTAGCTTCAATCTTTAAAGATAAAAAACCTACTCTTGCAGTTATGCAAAAAGGAAGAGGAATAAGAACTATAATTGAGACTATAAAAAAATATTATCTATATAAAGGAAAATCTATTTCTATCAATAATGCTTATAAAAAAGCTGATTTTTATATATTTGTTTTTAATTTTAAATACTATGTAGATTTAGAAGGAGTCTTTGAAACATTAGATAAAATTCATTCTAACAATATTTTAATTATTACAAATAAAAGTTTTGAAATTTCAGATTTTAATGTTATTAAAGATAAATATACTATTGCTAAAAATATCGAATATCTACCTTACTCTGATATTGATAAAATTAAAAAGTCTGATATTTTTTATCATCCATTCTTAACAAACGAGGAAAAAGAAAAAATTTTAAATTTAATAGACAAAGAAGAAAAGATTTTTTCAACAAAAGAAATAATTGTTCATTTTTAATTCTTGATATTTATTAGCTTTTATTTTATAATTAAGTATAATGTATTGGATTTATTAATATTATAAAAAGGAGGATAAGACTATATAATTTTATTTATAGTATATTGTACAGTCTTGACAGAAAAATGAAAAAGTTTATTAAGTTTTTATTGATGGCAATTGGTATGGTTATGTTTGTTGCTTGTGGAGGAGAAAAAGAAAAAACGGAAGCTGCTCCTGAAGCACAAGGTTCAAATGAATTAGTAATTTATTCACCTAATGCTGATGATGAAGTAAATAAAATTATTCCTGCTTTTGAAGAAGCTACTGGAATAAAAGTTATTTTACAATCAATGGGAAGTGGAGACGTTCTTGCAAGAATCGCTGCTGAAAAAGAAAATCCACAAGCTGATATTAACTGGGGAGCTATAAGTATGGGTGTTCTAGCTACAACTCCTGATTTATGGGAAAGCTATACTTCTGAAAATGAAAAAAATGTTCCTGATGCTTATAAAAATACTACTGGTTTCTTCACAAACTATAAACTAGATGGTAGTGCTGCTTTACTTGTAAATAAAGATGTATTTGAAAAATTAGGACTAGATCCTGAAAAATTCAATGGATATAAAGATTTATTATGGCCTGAATTAAAAGGCAAAATTGCTATGGGAGACCCTACAGCTAGTAGTAGTGCTATAGCAGAACTTACAAATATGTTACTTGTTATGGGAGAAAAACCTTATGATGAAAAAGCTTGGGAATTCGTTGAAAAATTTGTTGCTCAATTAGATGGAACTATTTTATCTTCATCTTCTCAAATCTATAAAGCTACTGCTGATGGAGAATACGCTGTTGGAGTTACTTATGAAAATCCAGCTGTAACATTACTTCAAGATGGTGCAACTAACTTAAAACTTGTTTATCCTGAAGAAGGTTCTGTATGGCTACCAGGTGCTGCTGCAATCGTTAAAAATGCTCCTCATATAGATAATGCTAAAAAATTCATTGACTTCTTAATTTCTGATGAAGGACAAAAGGTTGTTGCTGAAACTTCTACAAGACCAGTAAACACTTCTATTAAAAATACAAGTGAATTTATAAAACCATTTGAAGAAATCAAAGTTGCATACGAAGATATCCCTTACTGTGCAGAACACAGAAAAGAATGGCAAGAAAGATGGACTAACATATTAACTAAATAATTAGGAGAAATTTAATGAGTGTAAATATAATAATAAAGAATGCTCAAAAAAGATATGGAGATAATATTATTATTGAAGATTTATCTCTTGATATAAAACAAGGGGAGTTTTTCACTCTCCTTGGACCTTCTGGGTGTGGAAAAACTACTTTATTAAGAATGATAGCAGGTTTCAATTCTATTGAAAATGGAGATTTCTATTTCAATGAAAAAAGAATAAATGACTTAGACCCTTCTAAGAGAAATATTGGAATGGTTTTCCAGAATTATGCTATATTCCCACATTTAACTGTTGAGCAAAATGTTGAATTTGGTTTAAAAAATAGAAAAGTTTCTAAAGATGTTATGAAAGCAGAAACAGATAAATTTTTAAAACTTATGCAAATTGATGAATATAGAGATAGAATGCCTGATAGATTATCAGGAGGGCAACAACAAAGAGTTGCTTTAGCAAGAGCCTTAGTAATAAAGCCTGATGTTTTATTGATGGACGAGCCTTTAAGTAACTTAGATGCTAAATTAAGAGTTGAAATGAGAACTGCTATAAAAGAAATTCAAAATAGTATTGGAATTACAACTGTTTATGTAACTCACGACCAAGAAGAAGCTATGGCTGTAAGTGATAGAATTGCAGTTATGAAAGATGGTACAATTCAACACTTAGGGCAACCTAAAGATATTTATCAAAGACCTGCTAATTTATTTGTTGCAACTTTTATAGGTAAAACAAATGTTTTAAAAGGAACTTTAGATGCCTCTACCTTAAAGATAGTTGGAAAATATGACATAAACTTAACTAACATTAAAGATAAAAATGTTAAAGGGAATGTTACTATTTCGATAAGACCAGAAGAATTTGTAATTGATGAAAGTCAAGCAAAAGATGGAATGAAAGCTTTTATAGACAGTAGTGTATTTTTAGGTTTGAACACTCATTATTTTGCACATTTAGAAAATGGAGAAAAACTTGAAATTGTACAAGAATCTAAAATAGACAATATAATTCCAAAAGGAACTGAAGTTTATTTAAAAGTAAAACAAGATAAAATTAATGTTTTCACAGAAGATGGATCTAAAAATATTTTAGAAGGTGTTAACAATGATATAGGTGTTGCTTATGTTAAATAAAAAGAAAGATATATGGATAGTAATTTCATTATGTGTTCTAGCATTTTATATAGTATTTATGATTTATCCTTTAGGAATCTTATTTAAAAATGCAGTAATAGAAAGTAATGGAAATTTCACTTTTGCTTATTTCTCAAAATTCTTAAGCAAAAATTATTATTTTTCCACTATATTTAATTCGTTTAAAGTCAGTTTAGCTGCAACAACTTTAACTTTAATAATAGGAACTCCTTTGGCATATTTCTATAATATGTATAAAATCAAAGGAAAAACTTTTTTACAAATTACTATAATACTATGTAGTATGTCTGCACCATTTATTGGAGCATATTCTTGGATTTTATTATTGGGAAGAAATGGATTAATTACCAATATAATCAAAAACTTAACAGGTTTTAATTTCCCAAGTATATATGGATTTGGTGGAATTTTACTTGTTCTATGTATGCAACTTTATCCTTTAGTTTTCCTATATGTTTCAGGTGCTTTAAGAAATATTGACAACTCTCTACTAGAAGCTAGTGAAAATATGGGATGTACTGGAACTAGAAGATTCTTTAAAATAATTATTCCTCTATGTATTCCAACTATATTGGCAGCTGCTCTTATGGTATTTATGAGAGCATTTGCAGACTTCGGAACTCCTCTATTTATTGGAGAAGGATACAGAACTTTCCCAGTTGAAATTTATAATCAATTTATGAATGAAACAGGTTCTGATAAGAATTTTGCATCAGCTGTAAGTATTATTGCAATTATAATTACATCTTTGATTTTCTTATTACAAAGATATATAAATGGAAAGTATAAATTTACAATGAATGCACTCCATCCTATTGAAGCTAAAGAAGTAAAAGGAATAAAATCTGTTTTAATTCACTTATATTGTTATTTAATAGTTTTTATTTCTTATGCTCCACAACTTTATGTAATTTATACATCTTTCCAAAACACATCTGGAAAGCTTTTCACAAAAGGTTACTCTTTAAAGAGTTATACAGAAGCCTTTGGTAAATTAGGAAATGCTATTCAAAATACATTCTTGATTGGTGGACTTTCTTTAATTTTAATCATTGTTATTTCTATTTTAATTGCATACCTAGTTGTAAGAAGAAATAACTTTGTAAATAGAACTATAGATACTTTATCTATGGTGCCTTACGTTATTCCTGGTTCAGTTGTAGGGATAGCTTTGGTTAGTGCTTTCAACAAAAAACCTTTTGTTTTAGTTGGAACTTTCTTAATAATGGTAATATCACTTATCATCAGAAGAAATGCTTATACAATAAGATCATCTGTTGCTATACTTCAACAGATACCACTTTCTATTGAAGAGGCCTCAATCAGTTTAGGAGCTTCTCGTATGAAGTCATTCTTTAAGATAACAACTCCTATGATGATGAATGGTATTATTTCAGGAGCACTTCTAAGTTGGATAACAATCATTACTGAACTTTCTTCAAGTATAATCTTATATAACTATAAGACAATAACATTGACATTACAAATATATGTTTATGTTTCAAGAGGAAGTTATGGAATAGCTGCTGCTATGTCTACAATTTTAACTTTAATGACTATTGTTTCACTATTAGTATTTATGAGAGTATCTAAAAATAAAAATGTGATGATGTAGAAAATTCGGGCTGTTACATATTATAATCTTAATTCAAAAGTAAAAAATAAGTGAGTTATGAATGTAGATTTTAGATAAAAAATCTACTCAGTAATAAACTATTTTTTACTTTTTATTAATTTGCAACAGCCCCATTTTTATTTGTTATATGTGTACATTCCTAAACGATTATTCATAAGCCAAAAAATTGGAATAAATATCTTTTTTGATAATGGTAAAATTTTTGACATTTTTTTTGTAAAATTAATAAGTCCTATTTGTTTTAATTTGGGCTCAAGTTTTACAACTTCACTACCATCTTTTACTCCCCACTTAAATTTAACATTATTCATTTTTTTCAAAGTATCATGTTTGGCTGTCATTCTTATAGTTCCCTTGTAAAGTAAATCTAAGTGTAATTCAAATTTTTCAAAATTATTAACTAATATTTCTAAAACTTTTTTTACTTCATCTTCAGTGAAAAACATTAAAACTCCCTCAGAAATTATAAGTAGCTCTTTTCCATCAGTTACAACTTCCTTAGTCCAATCAGATTCAAAAACTGATTTTGAAATATTCTTTACTCTATTATTTTCTTTAAAAAGTAATTTTCTACTTTCTATAACTTCTGGTAGGTCAAGATTATACCAAGTTATTTTTCCATTATCTACTCTTTCAAATCTTGTATCAAGCCCACAACCTATTGAAACTATTACACAATCTTGATATTTTTCTATAAATTTTTTAACTTCTTCATCCATTATATATGCTCTTGCTAATACTCCATAATAACTAGCCCAAGCAGTATCAAATTTTTTAAAATCATAATCTAACTGTGAAGCAATTTCAAAAGATTTCTTATCATGTAATACAGATTTAGGGTTTTCATAATCCTTTGCTCTTGCATTTAATGTTATAAGTAATGTTTCTGCTACTCCATCTAATTTAATTTTCATAAAAGCCTCCTAATTTTAAAATATAATATTAAATTTTAT
>OLRI01002426.1_pt1 | contig 12998 bp, 10 predicted proteins | sample 1672871 | NCBI WGS metagenome assembly OLRI01 (sample SAMEA3136732, study PRJEB25190) | human gut metagenome
GAAACCAAGGTACATGTGCTTCAGACTGCATATGGGTATAGATTCCTTGCTTCTTGTGGATCTCACATGACTAAAGTCACATGCTCCTCAGCCGCTTTAAGCGACAAGGCTAAATATCGGCGGATACGCCTGTAACTTAGGATATGCGCAGTCATGCGCTTTTTTCCATGCCAGATATGGCAGGTTCCCACACCACAGGTAGTCCGCTGTATATCTGCCTGTGTTTATGCTGCTCTTAAGAGTTCCATTTCTAAAAATAGTTCTCTTAAGTCCGCATATACACATGAGATCCTACGCTTTACTGAAGGGACTTTTGCCTCCAGCAAAGACCTTTCCGTTACCGGAATGGGTTTTAAAAGTTCCCGTATAAAATATCTTGCTCCAATATTATAGGACGCTGAAAGATCACAGTTATATCTTTTTCCATTCTGGAATGTACATAAACTATGATTGCCTGGATCACGGACAACTGTTCCCGACCCATCCCAGGCAAGCCTGCTGGTATTCCATGCACAGATCCTGGATATCCGCATCCCTCTGCGATGCGCCTGATGTTCACATCTTTTCTGGATATCTCTTTTTCTCCACAGATGCAGCTTCTGTTTCTTTCTTCCGGATATCTTTCCTTTTATTTCCAGATACTCAAACACAATCACATCCACATGGTTTTCTTCTGCATATCCTGTGACTGCACCTGCAATCTTTCTTCCAAGTTCTGTGTTAAGACGCTTCGCGTAGGCCCATCTGCTTTTCACCTGTGCAGAACCATGTTTCCTCTGGAACCTGCTTATTCGTCCCAGCACACGGTACATCCGGTCTTTTTCACTGGGAAAATCAATAAATTTTCTTCCCAGGACAGTTCCATCTGACCGCATAATAGTGCAGACTGCATCCGTATTGATTCCTAAATCCACACTGCAGATAATCTGTTCTTTTACAGGTGCCTTTGTAAGCGGCACCTCTTCTGTATAAGAAAAACGCAGGAAGTATTTACGATGCCTTTTTTCCAGCACGGGAGCTGCTGTTCTTTTTCCCGCCCAGTATTTCCTCAGATATTCCATATCTGTATGGCTGAAACCGACACGGAACCATTTCCAGTCATGGCCGTCATAAAGTTTCAGGTACGCTCCATCTTTTTCCTCAGTATCTTCACGGTACATCACATCACGGTAAAATACCGGCATAGCATGATTACCACACACCAGCTTCGGCGTGCCGCCTTTCTTATCCATTTTTTTCCACAGTTCCAGCCTCGTCTTATATGAGGATACGCTTCCCAGGGCATGCTGGATAGCTGCCCTTCTGAGATAAGAAGGCATCTTTGGAAAACGCAGGTCAAAATCAAACCTTGCCTGGTTCTTTTTGGTGGTATGTACCAGATGTTCTGCCGTGTTGAAACGGTTTTTAGGTTCTGTGATCACTGCCAGTTCATCCCATATCTGGGCATAGATCTCAATCAGACAACTGACCGCAGAACGATAAATATCCAGTGTCTGGCGGATCGGGATATTCTGTTTTCGCAGTTCTACGCCATAACTGGATACTGTCCTCATCTTTTTTCCTCTTTCTTACAAATATAAAAAACGAGTTCTTTCAGATTACTGTTTTTCTTTTTGCCCTTCGATATAAGAACATACCTGTTCCCTGCTCCTGTCACTCACCGTTACTGCACAATAAGATGGATTCCACAGATGCCCTCCCCAAAGCTCTTTCTTCAGTTCTGGATGCGCAAGAAACATCTGCCGGGCAATGTTCCCCTTCATGATCTTGATCATATCAGAGATATAAAACTGTGGTCTGCAATCTACAAGCAGATGGATATGATCCGGCATAACCTCCATTGCCAGGATCTGAAATTTATATTCTTCTGCAAGATTCTGTAACATTTCTTTGCATTCTGTATCGATTCCGTTTTTTAAAACCTTTTTTCTGTATTTTGTACACCAGACAAGATGATACTGCAAGGAATAGACATATCCCCTACCATATGAAAGTTTGTTTTTATCTATATTAAATATATCTTTTTCTCTAGTAGATATGGGGATTACTCCCCATACCCCTACGCAAAACCGTACGTGCGCTATTAACGCATACGGCTTTTCACTTTATATTTCATACTTTATCTATAAAACAAACTTACCTTAATACTTGGTTCTAACAATGGGAATGTTCGAAGCAGTCCATTAAAAAAGGTATCCGACGTATAACTTCTTTTCTGGCTTCTCCGATTCAGCCATTTATACAATAACCATTTTGTCTGTACTAGGAAATTCTTCACTTCCCTTGTATTGTCGGTCACTCCATAATACTGATAATGTCCCCGCAATTTTGCATTCACTGTTTTAAATATCAGTTCCAATGGCATTGCTCGATGTGCCTTTATCCATTCTTTCATTGCTTTTATCTTACTGCGAAATTTCTTCTTGCTGGTCTTTACCCTACAACGGAAAAACTCTCTCTTTCCGTCCATTCCGCAATAAAATGTGAAACCAAGAAAGTCAAGGGTATCTGGTTTTCTCTCTCCTCTTGCTTTTCTGTTGTGCCTGGCAAACCTCCCGAATTCCAATATCTTCGTCTTTTCTCCTGCCAGTTCCAATCCGTATTTTGCAAAGCGTTCTTCCAGCCTCTGCTTAAATATTTTTGCTTCATACTGGTTCTGAAAACAACAGACAAAATCATCACAGTATCGGATAAGATAACACTCTCCTTTACACTGTCTCTTCACGATTACATCAAACCAGTTATCCAATACATAATGCAGATATATATTTGCAAGTATCGGACTTGCTCCATTTCCCTGTGGGGTTCCCCGTTCGCTGTCGAGATATTTGCCATTTTCCATGACTCCGGCTTTCAGGAATTTATCTATAATCTCAAGAAATTTCCGGTCTGCTATATCATGTGCCAACATCTTCATCAGCCATTCATGGTCTACATTATCAAAGAAACCTTTAATGTCTGCTTCTACCACATAGTTTGTCTTTCGATACTGCACCATTTCTATGATTTCCCTTACTGCCTGATGGCAGTTCCTGTTCGGGCGGAATCCAAAACTCTCATTATAAAACTTCGGTTCATAAATCTGCTCCAGTATCTGTGCAATCGCATTTTCCACCAGTTTATCTTCATAACTGGAAATTCCAAGCGGTCTCATTTTGCCTTTTGTTTCCTTCGGAATATAAACACGCCTTGTTGGATTCGGGCGATAGCTTCCGTTTTTCATCCTTTTCACAAGATTTGCGAGATTTTCTTCCAGATTCTTTTCGTAATCCTCTTTTGTCACCTTATCAATCCCATACGCTTTCTTTCTGTCCATAGTCTTATGGATTGCTCTCAGCGTATCCGCATTGATGTAGGCTGCAAGATTCTGAACCTTTCTGTCGGTTCTGTTTGCTTTTGCGATATTATACTGTATTCCAAGTAACTCATTCACCATGTTCATCAGCTCTCTTTTGTCTGCATAGTTCTTTGTTCTTGAAGCTATAAAGTGCACAGCCCTTTTCTCCATCTGCTTTCACAGACTTCTGCGATAATATGGCTGTGTCGGACTTCCTGCCATTCATTTGGATTCCTAACGCATTTCTTTGTTTTGGTTTCCATACCTTTTTTTAAGGAAATGACAGGATCTCAGCTGTTCCGATAACATACTTATCATCAACCTCGCCAAGTTCTCAGACTGGGGGCCGCCGTTATGTCCTCGCCATATCGGACATAATCCTCCTTCTGCATTTTTTTGCATTTTCTCTTTTTGTTCTCCAATTGCTGTTTTCCTTCAGATGCCGTATAATGGAAACAGCATTTTTCAAATTCAAATTAAGGAGAACATAAACTGATGATACGATTTAATAATGACTACAATCACGGTGCGCACCCGGAGATTCTGGAGGCGCTGGGGGCTATTAATGGGAACAGTTATGGTGGATATGGGGAGGATGAATGGTGTGAGAAGGCTGCGGAGCTGATTCGGGAGAAGATTCATTGTGCGGATGCGGCGGTTCATTTTTTTCCGGGGGCGACGCAGGCGAATTTTATTGTGACGGCGGCAGCGCTTTCGCCGGTGCAGAGTGTGATTGCGGCGGATACCGGACATATTAACTGCCATGAGGCGGCTTCGATTGAAAATACCGGGCATAAGATTCTAGAGCTGCCGAATACGGATGGTAAAATTTCGGCGGAACAGATTGCGGCGTGTGCGGCGGCTTATTATGAAGGCGGTGAGCCGGAGTATCTGACGGAGCCGAAGATGGTATATCTTTCATTTCCGACTGAGCAGGGAACGCTGTATTCGCTGCAGGAGCTGACGAAGATTCACGAGGTCTGCCGGAAGTATGATATGTATCTGTTTGTGGACGGGGCACGGCTTGGATACGGGCTTGGATCAGAGAAGAATGATGTTTCTCTCGAGGATCTCGCTGCTCTCACAGATGTTTTCTATTTCGGCGGAACGAAATGCGGTGCGCTGTTTGGTGAGGCCGTTGTGCTTACAGCTGACTCGCTGAAAAAGCGGTTCAAAGCCTACATGAAACAGAACGGCGCTGTCCTCGCAAAGGGATGGCTGCTCGGACTGCAGTTCCACTGCCTGCTGGGGCATGATCTTTATTTTACGGCGACACGCCGCGCCGATGAACTTGCCATGAAACTCCGCAAAGCATTTGCGGCGCAGGGGATTCCATTCTGGGTGGAGAGTTTTACGAATCAGCAGTTTGTGATTCTCACCGATGCGCAGAAGGAAACTCTGGAAAAACGCTATATTTTCGAGCCAATGGGGAAATCCGCGGACGGCGGAAATATTGCGCGGTTCTGCACCAGCTGGGCAACGACGGAAGAGGAAGTGCAGACACTGATTGATGACCTCAAAGCTTTATAATTTTTGTCCAAAACGGCATTCTGCAAACACCGGCGATCTCTAAATCTGCTTTGCAAATTCAAAGAAAAAGCTGTACCGGTGTGCCACGAAAATGCAGATTTTGCCTTGTTTTACTCCGAGAAAGGAATCTTTATGTCTCATAAAATTGGTATTACCGCCTGCTCCAACCCCATGCATCCTTCCTTTTCCGCCGATCTGGCGCGTCTCTGTCAGATTCTGCGGGAGCTGGGCTTCGATCCTGTTTTAAGCCCCTGCCTCTACGACAACGGTTCCGGCTTTTCCGGCACGGGCGCGGAGCGGGCGGATGCGTTTATGAACCTTTACTGTGACCCAGAAATCACGGATATTTTTGATGTTTCCGGCGGCGATATGGCGAATGAAGTTCTGCCGTATCTGGATTTTTCTGTCATCGCCGCCTCCAGCAAGCGCTTCTGGGGATACAGTGATCTCACAACGATTGTCAATGCTGTCACGACTGCGACTGGAAATGAGTCGATGCTGTATCAGGTTCGAAATCTGCTGTACGACCACAGCGCCGAACAGATCACTCTGTTCCAAAACGCTTTTTCCGGGCAGTCTCCCAGCCTCTTCGACCTCCCTTGCACATTTCTGCAGGGCGATCACATGGAAGGTGTGATGATCGGCGGAAATATCCGCTGTTTTCTGAAGCTCGCCGGAACGGATTTTCAGCCGGATTTCCGCGGAAAAATCCTGCTCCTCGAAGCCATGGGCGGCGGCGTTCCGCAGATGGTTACGTTTCTGTCCCAGCTGAAAATGATGCATGCCTTTGAACAGATCAATGGTATTCTCCTCGGAACATTTTCCCAGATGGAACGCGACCAGCTGACGCCGGATATGCCGCAGCTTGTCCGCCAGGCGGCCGGACCGGATCTCCCGATTGCAAGGACTCCGTATATCGGCCACGGCACGGATGCACATGCCGCCGTGATCGGCAAATTTTATCAGATTTCTTCTGACTGATATACATCCGCGTAGCGCACGCCGAACTCCTCTGCGTCTGCATGGCGTTCCATATAGATATCAATGTGGCCGTACGGCGTGCCACGGTCCTCGACCGTGTAAATTTTTCCGCCGATATTCAGCTTCGTTCCAAACGGCAGAACGCCGGTTGCAATGGTCCGGCCCTGCACCGGCATTTTTCCGGATGCGGTCGGGCCGCCCGCCCAGCGGCCACAGCAGACGGCGCAGTTGCAGTAAGCGGTCAGTTTAAAATTGCCGAGATATTTTCCCGAAGCGCTTTCCAACCGATCACCTGCGGTACTGTTTTCTGCACTTGTATTCTGCACATTTTCTGCTCCCGCCTTCTGTTTTCCACCATTCCCGTTTTCTGTTGTCTGGTTATCCACAGAGTTTCCTTCTTTTCTCCCATTATCCACATCTCCCGTTTCTATTTTGCTCTCACGTATTTCCTCCGAAATCACCCGCACAGCAAATTCTGTCGATTTCTCATAGTTAAAATCTGAAATCAGAATCCCCGTCGCCTCGCTTCCAGCGTGGATTACTTTTCCATCACCGAGATAAATCATGACATGGTAAATAAACCCGCTCTCCCGCTGGTAAAACAGCAGATCACCAGGCTTTGCCTCCTGCACCGGAATGCGTGTTCCAGCTTTCGCCTGCTGGCGTGAGGTTCTCGGAAGGGTATACCCGAAATTAGCAAAAATCTGCTGGGCAAAGCCGGAACAGTCGCAGCCGTTTGTAAGACTCGTCCCGCCCCAGACGTACGGATTTCCCAGGAATTTTTTCGCGTACTGCAGGACCTCGCCGCGCGCTTCGTCAGAAGAAAGAAGTGTTCTCGTCGTTGCATATGTATAGGTGTACGCCTTATTATTCCATGGCTTCACCCACATTTCCGCCATGGGAAAACTTTCCTCCTGCCAACGGTTTACCTCTTTTTCAGCCTCTTCTCCGCGCAGGAGATACCGCGCGCAGACAAATCCACGGACATCGCCGGATTCCACATAAACCCAGTCAGAATCCGCATCCGCTAAAATATAACAGAGGCTTCCCTTCGGCAGGATTCCGACGATTTTCTGATTTGTGTCTTTTCCTTCGCGGACGTGAAGCCAGGAATTCACATCGGCGATAGCATATGTTTTTTCAACCGTATGAAACAGCCACGGCATACGGGAAATCGTGACTTTTTCAGCTTCTGCCGCCTGCCACTCACTGTAGCTTTCCCGCGTGCGCTCAGCTTCCTGCTCTGCCGAAAAGACGGGTTCAGCCTCGGCGGCTGGCGGTTCCGCAGACTGTGATAAATCAGAATCCGAAGAGACTTCTGCCGTCTTGTCCCCACCAGTTGCATCATCACTTCCTGCAGATCCGTTTTCTTCCTCCGGCGGTTCCATCTGCTCCCCATCTCCGCCGCCGATTTCTTCCTGCCCCGGCCATGGATCGTTGGAAATATCTTCCCCTTCGCCCGGCCACGATCCATCCATTTCACTGTTTCCCGGTGTTTCCGGCATGTCTCCCTGATCTCCCGGTTCTGCATTTTCCGGCCCCTCTGGCTCTGTCTCGCCCGTTTTTCCCGGTTCCGTCATTCCTGCATTCTCTCCGCCGTCAGGCTCCTGCGGTTCCGGTTCCTCCGGGACTGTCTCATCTTCTTTTCCCTCGGATCCACTTTCCTCTTCCATCTCATCATTCTGCGTACCTTCCGGTTCTGTCACCTCTTCCGCTTCCGCAGGTGCCTCCTCCGCCGCATCTTCCTCCACGCAAAAAGAAGCAGCCCCAACGGCTGCTTCCCCTGCAATCTCAATTCCAATCTGTCCCGGATCGGCCGTTTCCTCTTCTGCTGCATAAACGGCTGTCGGGTTTCCCAGTGTCACTGCGAGCGCACCGATCATCGCGGCGCGCACCAGCTCGGCGCATTTGTCGCCCATCATTGTTTTATCAACCATTTTCGCTTTCTCCTATTCAATTTGTCCGGCCAGACGGAATTGATCCGAACAAATAAAACAGAAGAAACACCTCTGGTATCGCTTCCTATTCCTCTGCCCGAAACAGTCTGACCGCATTTTTTTCTGTCGTCTCAATGACTTCTTCTTCCGAAATTCCCTTGAGTTCTGCGATCTCCTGCACCACGTACGGCAGATACAGAGAAGAATTTCGTTTTCCCCGGTACGGAACCGGTGCCAGATACGGACTGTCTGTTTCCAGCAGAATGCGCTCCATCGGAGCCATCTGAACCACTTCTTTGATCTTCTTCGCATTTTTGAACGTCACCACGCCGCCAATGCCAAGATAAAATCCCATTTTCAGGTATTCCTCTGCCATCTCCACAGAGTAGGAAAAACAATGAATGACGCCGCCGATCTCCTCCGATTTTTCCTCTTTCATGACGCGGAGCGTATCGGCCGCCGCCTCCCTGCTGTGAATAATCATCGGAAGTTTTTCTTCCCGAGCAAGCGCAATCTGACGGCGGAACCAGTATTCCTGCTTCTCGTGATTCTCCTTGTCCCAGTAATAGTCAAGGCCAATCTCACCGACCGCGACCGCCTTTTCCATGCGGCAGAGTTCCCGCATCCGCGCCATCACGTCCTCGTTCAGATCGCCCACCTCATCCGGGTGAAGGCCGAACGCGCCGTAGATGAACGGATACGCTTCCATCAGTTTTCTTGTATTTTCCAGTGATTCCAGATTTGCCGAGACATTGATGATACGCCCGATCCCGTTTTCCTGCATCGAGGAAAGCAGCTCTGCGCGGTCTTCATCAAATTTCTCATCGTCATAATGTGCATGTGTTTCAAATATCATATCCGAATTTCTCCTTAAAAAAACGAAACAGAAACGGAAGAAAGCTCTGCATAGCCTTCCCCTGTTTCCGTTTCCACGTTTATCTATCCTATCGTTCGTTGTTTTCGTAAAAGTAAAGTGCGCCGCTGCGCCTGTGCTTATTATAACGCATTCATTTTTCCCGCGTCAACCAGGAAACGAAAAAAAGTCACACTTCAACATGATCACCGCCGCGCCGCAATCTCATCCAGCAGGCAGCCCGCCACTTCGTCTTTTCCCATGAGCGGAAGCTCCTTGATGCCGTCCTTCGTGATCAGCGTCACCACATTCGTCGCCACACCGAAGCCGGCACCCTCTGTCTTCAAATTGTTTGCCGCGATCATATCCAGATGCTTCTTCTCCAGCTTTGCACGCGAGTTTTCCACCATGTTCTCGGTTTCCATCGAGAAGCCGCACACAAACAACCCCGGATGACGGTTCTTTTCCACCCATCCCAGAATATCGTCGGTGCGCTCCAGCGGAATGCTCATGTCACTGTCCTTCTTTTTGATTTTCTGATCCGCCACCGTCACAGGCCGGTAATCGGCAACCGCGGCCGCCTTGATCAGAATGTCTGTCTCCGGCAGCGTTTCCTGCACCGCCTCCAGCATATCCTTCGCCGTCGTCACCGGACGCAACGCAACGCCTGGAACCGGCGGCAGTGCAACCGGACCGGAAATCAGCGTCACCTGCGCGCCGCGGAGCATTGCCTCCCGCGCAATCGCATAACCCATGCGGCCGCTGCTGTGGTTCGTCAGATACCGCACCGGATCGAGGGATTCCTGCGTCGGGCCTGCAGTCACGGTGACACGCACACCGGCGAGCGTCTTTTCGCGGGCAAGTTCCATCGCGATATAATCGAGCAGCACCTCCGGGTCCGGCAGTTTTCCTTTTCCGACGTCCTTGCACGCCAGCATTCCCACGCTCGGCTCAATGATACCGAAACCGTATTTTTTCAGCGTTGCCAGATTATCCTGTGTAATCGGATTTTCCAGCATCGCCGTATTCATCGCCGGTGCGACCAGTTTTTTGCACTTCGCTGCGAGCACCACCGTTGTCAGCATATCATCTGCAATGCCGTGTGCCATTTTGGCAATCACATTGGCGGTAGCCGGGGCAATCATGATCAGATCCGCTGTTTTTGCCAGTGAAATATGCGTCACCTCATATTTAAAATCACGCGCAAACGTATCGACCACGCAGCGATTATTCGTCAGCGTCTCGAACGTCAGCGGGGTGATGAACTGCGTCGCATTTTCGGTCATGATGACATGCACATCCGCTCCGGCTTTCCGAAGAGCGCTCGCCACGTTTGCCATTTTATAGGCGGCAATTCCGCCCGTCACACCAAGTACAACACATTTTCCGTCAAGATTTTCCATTGTAACTCCGTTCTGCTGCCTCGAAGCAACTTTTTTCCTATGATAGTTTTAAGTATAGCAGACAGAAAAACAGATTACAACCAATCCTGTTTGCCATTGATGCAAAAAGGCTTTATAATAAAAGGACAAAAGAGCTCTACTTTTAAAATAATCGCGAGGTATTTTTATGATTTTAGCCATTGATATCGGGAACACAACCGTTACGCTCGGCGGCGTCCGGACCGCACCGCAGCAAGCGTATTCCCTCGAATTCACAGCCCGGATTGACATCAACCACACCTGGTCTGCCAGCCAGTATGAATCTGCGATCGAGCAGCTTTTTGAAGACAAGAATCTTTCCCCGTCCGACTTTCGGGGCGTCATCATTTCCAGCGTTGTTCCGTCGGTTCTGACGCTTCTGCAGGAATGTGTCCGTAATCTGTTCGGCACAGAACCGCTGCTCGTCACATCCGAAAGTGATCTCGGCATGACATTTTCCATCCCGGAACCGGAAAAAGTAGGCCGCGACCGCCTCGTTGATGCAGCCTGGGCCGCCGCACATTATCCGCTGCCGGTCATCACCGTGGATCTTGGAACAGCGACGACCTTCAATGTCATCCGGGAAAACAGCGTCTTCTGCGGCGGCGCCATCGCACCGGGACTCGATATGGGACTTGGTGCCCTCTCCGAGCGGACCGCCCAGCTCCCACGGCTCGACCTCCAGATCCCGAAACGCATCATTGGCAGAAACACCGAAGAATGCATTCTCTCCGGCACCATCGTCGGCATGGCCGCGATGCTCGACGGAATGGTCCAGCGCATCGAAGCCGAACTCGGCTCCCCCGCCACCCTCATCCTCACCGGCGGCGCGGCACGCTTCGTCGAACCGCTCGTTTTACATCCTCATATCTATGACCCGAACCTTCTGCTGAAAGGGCTGGCGTTCCTGTGTGAGCGGAATTGTGCAAATTAAAATCGTACTTCCAAATATTCATCAGACTCTTTCATTCTGCATGACGTTAAAAAGCGTGTCTGTTCTCCAGGCACGCTTTTCTCTATTTTTCTATGGAATCGCAACCCTTCTTTGTGTTGCCTCTCCGCTTTTCAGTTTTTCCTGATTCTCCTCTTTCAGTTTTAAAATACACGGGCGAATGCTTTCATCATACGTTTCTGTTGTCTGAAATACATGCCCATTGTATACAATCACATCATCGGAATACAGAAATACAAGCGCCATCTGATTCATCTCATGATCGTAGATCAGAAAATACCAGTTATAATCATACAAAATCCTCTCTGTCATGTTGAATACCCGTTTTGGCTTCTGACAGGAAATTTTTTCTCCGTAAATGGTCGAGAGAATTTCGTCCATCTCCTCCGGATGATCCTCGCGCGTGATCGCGAAGGACATTCCGGCTCCGGTGTCTTCCGGGATATAAAGATAAATCATCTCGGCTTTGTCCGTATCAAAGGTTTCGATTTCCTGCAGCAGTTCCTGATCCGATTTTTCTGAGATGAAATCTGCTGCCGTCAGGAAAACATCTGTCGTACCCCGCTCAGGACCAATGGGATTTTCTTTCTGTGTATACACCGCCGTCATTCTTTTTACCAGACATCCTGCAATCACGCAAAGGATCACTCCAGCTAACACAGTGATTTTTCTCTTTTTCATACGTTTCAAGGAAATCACCTTTCTTCCAAAACAGACATTCCGGGAACCTTCCAAAAGTTGAATTTTCTCTTTTCAGTATATCATAAATTTTTCCGGGACACACTCTTTTCCTTCTCCCTATGCACGGAAAAACTCCCGGCAGTGCCGGGAGTTTATGACTTTCTTATTTCATAGTAACTATTCAGAACCCCATCTCGATTCCGCTTGCGCTGCATCTCGATGTTGCTTCTCGCCATATGAAATTCCAGAAAACCGTTCATTCATGCAAGCATGATTCACGATTTTCTTCCATTTCGCATGGCTCTGAATAGTTACATTTCATATTACTTTTTCACCTGCTCATATACCAGTCCCGGATAAGCTTCGAGGCTGACACCGTTTTTTTCAAACATTGGAAATGCTTCTGCGCCGTATGCGCATACGGCGGTTGCCATGCTTGCCTGTTCAGTGTAGCTCTCCCAGTTGTCGGCGGTAAGGCCAGGCTGGTATGCTTCCCAGGCGGTTTCGTATTCGGTGCTCTTATCGGAAGGAATCGCATCTTTCAGGCTCTCGCCGGACCAGACGGCAAGCTGATCTGCTTTTTTGTAAGTGTATTCCGGGAGCTGATCGTCGCCCAGCGACTGGTACAGCTCGTAGCGGGTAATGGAGTCTTTGGAACTTCCGTAGGATTTTTCCATTTCTTTTTTCACGGTATCCATATCGGCATCATCCGGGTAGGTGATGTCTACTTCGCACAATACCGGTTTTCCCGTCGCTCCGGTCTGATCGAGGTTGATAAACTGAAACATGACTCTGGAAGTTTGCTCGCCGAAAACAGTGGCTTCTGTATCTACTGCGATCGCGGCTGCACTGTTAGTTTCGGAGAAAATTTCCACCTGGTCCCGATCCAGATTCCAGTCGGCAAGCACTTCATCCACCGTTTTCCCCCATCCGGTATCCGGCGGCGTAATTTCCTTGCTGCTCTCTTTCGCTCCCTGACATCCAGTCAGCAACAGAGCACACATTGCAAAAATACCTGCTAATTTTTTATTCATACACCTGCATCTCCTTTCCGCTTTGTTATTTTTTTCACATACTTTTTTGTTAACCCTATACTACCATATATTCTTCTGAAAATCTATGACGTTTGGTGAAAATTTTCTTACATTTTTCTTATGCATTCGATTTAAATCAAAGAAAAAGCAACAACATCCCTTATAGAAATTCTCTACCGCTAGTGAACCTCACATGACTAAAGTCACGTGCTTCCGGCCGCTTTAGGCGGCAGACAAAATATCGGCGGATACGCCTGTTTCTTAGATCTTGC
>OLRI01002428.1_pt1 | contig 12986 bp, 10 predicted proteins | sample 1672871 | NCBI WGS metagenome assembly OLRI01 (sample SAMEA3136732, study PRJEB25190) | human gut metagenome
CTGATCTCTTCTTGCCACCATCATCGGAATATCCTCCCCCTTATAAGGATTATCTCCCATGCTGATCTCCAGCTTCACTGTCTCATAGGCCAGCTCTGCATAATTATTTTCCTTGCTCAGATGTCCAAGAATCACCTGCTGCAGCCCGTCATGCAGGATGTCACAGAGCAGCCTCCCGGAAGATTCATTGGAAAGATGTCCCTTCTCTCCCATAACCCTTCGTTTTAATACATAAGGATAAGGCCCTACCTCCAGCATATGGAGGTCATGATTTGCCTCCAGTACCACAGCATTCAGATCCTTTAGATGCTCAACCGTATATTCATCATATTTCCCTAAATCTGTAGCTACCGCCACTGACTTCTCTCCGCCGTCGATCCGGTATCCGGAGGGTTCTCTTGCGTCATGGGAAATAGCAAAAGGACTGATCTTTAAATCCCCCAGCCCAAAGGACTGGTCTACTGCTATTTCATGAAGAAGGCCATCCGGCATCTTCCCCAGGCTCTTTGTACCGCGTATTCCCTCAATGGTACCTCTGGTCGCATAAACAGGGATCTCATATCTCCGGCTGAAAACGCCAAGCCCCTGGATATGGTCTATATGCTCATGGGTAATCAGGATGGCCGAGAGCTCATCTCCTCTGATCCCCAGGCTATGTAATCCTTCTTCAATCCTCTTTTTGCTGATTCCTGTGTCCACCAGCAGATGGGTGCGGTCGTCTCCCACATAGATACAATTCCCGCTGCTCCCGCTGGCAATACTGCATAATCTCATCATCTTGTAAAAAATTGCCTTTCTTTTTATAAGTCTGCAATGATATTGTCTAACTGGATCTGCGTCTCGGCAAAGACTCCGTTGTTATCGATCACCCTGTCGCAGTGTTTCATATAAATATCCTTGGGAGGCTGCGCTGCAATAATGCTGTCGACTTTGGCAGCCTCATAGCCGCGGGCATAAAACAGACGGTTTTTCCTGATCTCATCCTTTACATACACATACCAGAGTTCATCGCAGAACTCCTCGTAATGGTCTTCGATCAGAACGGCAGACTCAATAATCAGAAGATTGGTGTTTTTTCGTTCCTCTTTTGCAATGATCTTCTGAACCTCTTCTTTCACTACCGGGTGAACGATCCTGTTCAGAACAGACAGCTGTTCTACATTTGTAAAGGCAATGCTGCCCAGCTTTTCCCTGTTGAGTTCTCCCTTTTCATTCAGGATCTCTTCCCCGAAATGTTCTACAATGGCATCATAGCACCTGCCGCCTTTTTTCTGAAGCTTTTTAGCTAATGCATCCGTCTGGCAGATGGTTGCCCCGTACTTATTATTCAAGTATTCCAGTATCTGTGTTTTCCCCGAACCGACACCGCCGGTAAGTCCTATGATCTTCATTTTTCTCCACCTCTTACTTTGCTTCGTACCAATTATCTCCTGTATGCATATCTATCTCAAGCGGCACATCCAGTGAAGCCGCATGTTCCATTTCTTCACGGAGGATTTTTTCCACCTGCTCCACCTCCGTCTTTCTGGCCTCTATCAGCAGTTCGTCATGAACCTGGAGCACCAGACGTGAATCCAGTTTCTCCTCCTTAAGTCTGCGGTTCACAGAGGTCATGGCAATCTTAATGATATCTGCCGCCGTCCCCTGGATCGGCGAGTTCATGGCAACCCGTTCTCCGAAGGATCTCTGCATAAAATTGCTGGAAGAAAGCTCCGGCACCGGACGGCGTCTTCCAAATAATGTCACCACATAGCCCTGTTCCTTCGCATGTGTCACTGCATCATCCAGAAAAGTTTTGATTCCCGGATAGGTATGAAAATAATCATCAATGTATTTTTCCGCCTCTTTCCTGGTAATGCTCAAATCCTGGCTCAGGCCAAAGGAGCTGATGCCGTAGACAATCCCAAAGTTAACCGCCTTGGCATTTCTGCGCTGCTGATCGGTCACCTCTTCAAAAGGAATGTGAAACACCTGAGACGCTGTGATCCTGTGAATGTCCTTTGCTTCCCGGTATGCCTCGATCAGATGGGCGTCACCCGAGCAGTGCGCCAGTACCCGAAGCTCTATCTGGGAATAATCTGCATCCACAAATACACATCCCTCTTCCGGAACAAATACTTTGCGGATCATCCTGCCCAGCTCGGTCCTCACCGGAATGTTCTGAAGATTTGGCTCTGTACTGCTGATCCTTCCGGTGGCAGTGATGGTCTGGTTGAATTTTCCGTGTATTCTTCCGTCATCTGCAATAAAGTTAGCCAGTCCGTCTGCATAAGTAGACTTAAGCTTTGCATACTGCCGGTATTCCAGAACCTTTGCAATGACCGGATAATCCGGCGCCAGCTTCTCCAGTACATCTGCCGCTGTAGAATAGCCGGTCTTTGTCTTTTTCCCGCCGGGGATCTTAAGCTTTTCAAAGAGGATCACCCCCAGCTGCTTGGGCGAATTGATGTTGAATGTTTCTCCCGCCGCGTCATATATCTCCTGTTCCAGCATGCTGATATGAACAGCCAGCTGATCGCCATATTCCTTCAATGCGCCGGAATTGATCTTTACGCCGTTTTGCTCCATATCAAAAAGCGTAAACACCAGCGGCATTTCTATTTCCATAAACAACCTGTCCATCTGTGCTTCTTCCAGACGTTTCATCAGGATATCTGATGCCTCTCTGGCTGTATACGCCTCATAACAGACCTTGATATATAACTCTGATTTATCTTCAATCATTAATCCAAGGTGTTCTCTTGCCACATCCTCATAACCGTAATGGCTTTTCAAAGGATCCAGCAGATAGGCAGCCACAGCCATATCAAAACAGTTCTCTTCTTTTTTAATCTGAAGGTAGGGAAGATCCGCTTTCAGATCAAATACGGAAAATCTGCCCGTTGTTCCTGCAATCCTGGAGAGCTGTTCCAAAAGCCAGGAAGCGCTGATCTTTTCCCCCGTACGGATACAATAGGTGTCTTCCGGTGAAAAACTGATCCCGATCCCTCCAAGCTCTGCCTGGTCTGCAAACAATGGAAGCACCTGCTCTGTATCCTTAAAGATGCAGGCGCCGATGCAGGCCGCTCCGGCTGCTTTGTCCAGAATCTCTTCTGCCTTTTTGCGGTCCGTGATCTCTGTAAAGAAATCCTCGATCTGATTAGCCGGAGCCTTCACATCAAACCGCGAAAGCAGATTTTTGAACTGAAGCTTCTGGAAATAAGCATAAGCTTCTTCTGTATAAATATTTTCAAGCTTTGCCTCTGAAAGCTCGTAGGGGAAATCCGCATGGACATTGATGGTGGCAAGCTCTTTGCTCATCACCGCCAGATCCCAGTGCTCCTTCATGGCACTGGACGCTCTGGGAGGCTTGATCTCGTCTGCATGCTCATGCGCATTTTCAATAGAATGATATTCCGTAATAATCTTTGTCGCTGTCTTTTCTCCGATGCCCGGGACTCCCGGAATGTTGTCAGAGGAGTCTCCCATCAGCGCCTTCAGATCAATGAACTCCGAAGGAGTCACCTGGTATTTCTCCTTGACGTCCTCTGCATAATAATCTTCCACCTCGGTGCGTCCCTGCTTTGTCTTCGGAATCCGGATCTTTACATGCTCTGTGGCAAGCTGCAGAAGATCCCGGTCGCCGGAGATCACCGACACTTCCATGCCTTCTGACTCACAGCGTCTCGACAGCGTTCCCAGGAGGTCGTCCGCCTCCAGCCCAGCACACTCGATAGTCTTGATCCCCATAGCCTTTAAGACTTCTTTCATCACAGGAACCTGCTGGCGGAGTTCTTCCGCCATTGGCTTTCTGGTTCCCTTATAATCTGCATACATCTCGTGCCGGAAGGTAGGCGCATGCACGTCAAAAGCCACCGTCAGATAATCCGGTGTCTCTTCTTCCAATATTTTAAATAAAATGGTCAGAAAACCATAGACGGCATTAGTATGAAGGCCCTCGGAATTCGTGAGATCCGGAAGCCCGTAGAACGCTCGGTTCAAAATACTATGGCCGTCTATCAATACAATCTTTTGACTCATAATCAACTTCTCCATCCTAAATTTAGAACTATCTTTTACTATACACCAAATCGACAATTTTTAAAAGGGATAAGTTGATCTTATATCTTTTTTACCGCAGGGATCAGCATACCTCCCAGGCTGTTCCCCAGGGTCATGACAAGAAGATAGATAAAGGTTCTGCCGCTCCACACTCCTGCCAGTGTAAAATAGAACATATTTGCCACACAGTGTTCAAATCCAGCCAGGATAAACACACTGACACACAGGAATAAAATTACCGGATTTCCCTTCTCTTTGAATCCATCTACCGCCACATACATCAGGATGCCGCAGAAGACAGCAAGGATAAAAATGCTGAAGACCGAGTCCCCAAGCTTTGTCTCGCAAACCGTCCTTGCCTGCTCTTCAATCGAAGATGAAATCCTTGCTGCAAAAAGGCAGACGGCTGCAAGAGAAGTGCCTGCAAGATTGCCGAGCCACGTCAGGAAAAGCAGCCAGATATATGATCGTTTTTCTTTCTGCTCCACCAGATAACCGATCCGCCCCGTATACAGATTCAGACCATTCAAAACTATGGCATACAGCCCAACCGTAAAAAACAGTGATCCCGCAATCTTATTTTCTACAGACAAATATACCGTGCCGCCAATGGCGATGGCAATACCTGCCGCCACGGCACGAAAAAAAATCCGAGCACTTTCTCTCATAATATTCCGCCTCCATCTCATCAGACGAATATCGAATTCAGATAACGGACTCCCCGAAGCACATGCGCCGCCAGTACTGAGGTAGTCACGTTTCCCACACCGCCGGGCACCGGGGTGACAGCCTCCACGAGGGGGTCTGCCTCATCAAAGCGCACATCGCCGCAGAGCTTGCCCTCTTCATTGACGTGGATGCCCACATCCACCACGACCTGACCTTCCCGCAGGCAATCGGCCCCGATGGCTCCCCGCCTGCCCATGGCGACCACCAGCACATCGGCCTCCCGGCAGAGGGCGGGCAGGTCCCGGGTGCGGGAATTGCAGAGGGTCACAGTAGCGTTTTCCCGATCCAGCATCATTGCAGCGGGCTTGCCCACCACCAGGCTGCGGCCCACGACCACGGCCCGTTTGCCGGACAGCGGCACGTTGTAGTATTTCAGGATCTCAAGGCAGGCCTGCGCCGTGCAGGGCGGATAACCGATGGGCATATTGGTAAACACACCAGCCATCGAGCCGTCCGTGATGCCGTCCACGTCCTTTTCCGGGGCAAGCGCCTCCTGGACCCTGCGGTCATCAAACCGCTTTGGCAGGGGCCGGAAGATCAGGCACCCGTGAACCGATGCATCCCCATTGATCTGCCGGATCACATCCAGCAGTTCCTCCTGCGTAACATCTTCCGCCAGATGGAACTGCCGCACCTCCACGCCAACCTTACCGCACCGGGTGACGATCCCCTTTTCATAAGAAATGTCATCCTCCCGCGCGCCGACCCGTACCACAGCCAGTGTGGGCACGATGCCCTTTTCCTTCAGCGCGGCACAGCGCGCGGCGTTTGCTTCGTTCATGGCGGCCACCACGGGCGCACCCTTCAAGATCTGAGCCATTTTCTTTTCCCCTCACTCATTTGATACAGTCTGATAGACCCTGTCAGCCTGCGGCACAAACTCGGCCAGCAGCTGTTCCGCTCTGGCCTCCAGCGCATCCGCATGGGCTTTGTCTGCCATCAGACGGGTGTTGACCTTCACGTTCAGCCCCGCCGCCTGCATAGCTGCCTTGCAGAACAGCGCCGCGCATCCGGCATCGGAACGGGCCAGCACGCTGCCCTTTTCGGCGTACTCTGCGGCCAGTGCGATACCCTCACCGCAGGCAGTCATCACCTCCAGCGGCACGGCGCAGGCTCTGTCCAGTGCCTTTTCCAGCACCGCGGCCTTGTGGGCCTGCTGTTCCGGGGTCTCTTTCGGCAGCTTGTAGGCCGCCGCAACAGGCAGAAATGCCTCCGCGTCGGCCTGCACCAGCGCTTCCAGCCGCTTGCGCAGGGCCTCGGCCCGGACATTCAGGGCAGCGATGTCCGCTTCCACGGCAGCATATCTCTTTTTGCCCACGGTCAGGCTGCCCACCATGCTGCCCAGCGCCACACCGGCCGCGCCCACCAGCGCCGAAGCGCCGCCGCCGCCCGGAGCCGCCGCCTTGCTGGCCAGCTCCTCCAGAAAGCCTTCACAGCTCAAATTCATCAGTTCCACGATATACTTTCCTCTCTGTTACAAATCCATCCAGCTGCCAGTCCTGTTCCTCTGCAGCCGCTTCCGGCACCCGCTGGGCCTCAAAGGCCGCGCCCAGCGCCACGGCGTTCCGGCACCTGGGCAGGTAGCGGTCATAGTAGCCCTTGCCCATGCCCACCCGGCGGCAGGCCGCATCAAAGGCAGTGCAGGGCACCAGCACCAGATCAAGCGCCTCCGGCCGGATGAGCGCCGCCCGTTCCAGAACCGGTGTGCGGATGCCGTAAGCCCCCACTTCCCAGCCGTCCGGCCCCGGTACGGCGGCGGTCAGGGTAAAGTTTTCCCCACAGACCGGATAGGCCACCGTTTTGCCCAGCCGGGCCGCCTGCTCTGCCAGCCCAGCAAGATCCACCTCCCCGCCAAAAGCGGCGTAGAGCAGCAGATTCTCTGCCTTTTGGAAGCAGGGCATGGCCAGAAGGCGGGCACAGATGGCTGCATTGGCCGCCGCTCTTTCTGCCTGCGGCAGACCCCTGCGGGCCAGGATGCCCGCCCGGCGCTGCGCTGCTTTCCGGTCCCGGATCTCCATTGACACTTCTCTCCCCTGAAATTTCATACCCACTCAATATATCTGAAATGCGGAAGAATTGCAAGAGCATGGCTGGAAAATAACTGCAAAATAGGCTATAATGGTGCAGAACAAACCAAAAAGGAGAACGATTATGCTCATTTATCTGCTGCGTCACGGCCAGACGGAGTACAACGCGCAAAAACGATATCAGGGCCAGCGGGACATCCCCCTTTCCGCCGCGGGCATCGCCCAGCTGCGGCAGGCAGATTTTGCACCAGAGGTGGTCTATGTCACCCCGCTGCAGCGCACCGCCCAGACGGCGCGGGTGTTCTTTCCCGGGGCAAAGCTCATTCCGGTGGACGGGCTGAAGGAGATGAACTTCGGCCGGTTCGAGGGCCAGACCTTCGTTCAGGTGGAGCAGGACCCGGAATATCTGGCATGGGTGCAGGAAAACGAGCACGCCGCCCACCCGGATGGGGAGCGCAGGAGCGATTTCTGCAACAGGGTGTGCAAAACGCTGGCTGACCTCATTGACAAGGCCCTTTCCGAAGGGCAGGAGCGGTTGGTCATCGTGGCCCATGGCGGCACACAAATGGCTGCACTGGAGCGGTTTGGCGTGCCCCGCCGCAGCTTTCACGACTGGTGCGGCCCCAACGCGGGCGGCTATGTGCTGGATGCCCGGGACTGGCCGGAGCAGCATATCCTGCACCTGGTGGAGACCGTGCAGTACACAAAGGAGAACGGATGATGGAACAGGGCCTGCTGCATCTCTACTGGGGCGACGGCAAGGGGAAGACCACCGCCGCCATGGGCCTTGCCCTCCGCGCACTGGGCAGCGGCAAACGGGTTGTCATCGTGCAGTTCCTCAAGGGCGGGCAGAGCGGCGAGATCCCTCTGCTGGCCCAGCTGGGGGCAAAAATTTTCCGGGGCAAGGGCGGGCAGAAGTTCGTGTTCCAGATGAACGAAGCGGAAAAGGCCGCTGCCCGGGCCGTGCAGAACGAAAACCTGACCGCCGCACTGGCCGAGCCTGCCGACCTGCTCATTTTAGATGAGGCCGGTTCGGCCTGGGAGCTGGACATGGTGGACAAAGACCTGCTCCGGCGGGCCGTTCTGGAGCGTCCCGCCGCGCAGGAATGCGTGCTGACCGCCCACAAGGCCCCGCAGTGGATGCTGGATGCCGCCGACTACTCCACCGAGATGAAATGCTTCCGCCACCCCTACCAGAAGGGCATCAAGGCGCGCAAAGGCATCGAATACTAAAAATGCCCGGAGAACCGCAGCTTTCAGCGGCCCTCCGGGCGTTTTTGTGTTTACTGTTTTGCGATGATATCGCGGCTGGCCGCCAGCAGGCCAAGGGCCAGCGCAGCGCTCAGGATGTCGGCCACAGCCTGAGCCATCAGCACGCCCTGATACTGGAACAGATGTACGCAGACCACCAGTGCCAGCAGAAACACCACGCCCTGACGGCTGATGGAGAGCAGGAAGGACGGTACGATTTTACCAGTTGCCTGGAACAGCACCGTGAGCAGGAGCACCACGCCGCCAAAGGCTGCGGTGTAGACCTGCCAGCGGAGCATCTGCGCACCAGTGGCGATCATCCCGGCATCCTGCACGAAGAGCTGCATCAGCGCCCCGGAATTCAGGCAGAGGATGAGGGACAGCACCACAGCGATGGAGACAAGGAAGGTCAGACAGAAGCGGATGAGCTTGCGCATCACGTCCCGCTTTTTTGCGCCGTACAGGTAACCGAACAGTGGGATGCCGCCGAACGAGAAGCCAACCAGCACCAGCTGGGCGATCATGCTCACCTTGCTGGCAATGCCCATGGCGGCAATTTTATCGTTGCCGTAGAGCAAGAGAAACTGGTTCATCACAATGACAGTCAGGCTCTGCATCAGGTTGCTCAGCGCGGCAGTAACACCCACGCCCAAAATCTGCTGCAGCTCCCTGCCCGTGACGTGGCACTGGGACAGCTTGACAGACAGGCAGCGGCTCTTTTTGTGGAGCAGCCACAGGAAGTACAGGTCGCTGCACAGGTAGCCCACAATGGTGGCAATGGCCGCACCCCTTGCGCCCCAGCCCACTGTGGTGATGAGGATGGGATCGAGGATGATGTTGATGACCGTGCCGCCGATGCTGCCGATCATGGACTGGGTGGCCATGCCCTCACAGCGAACGAGGTTGGAATGGATAAAGTTCAGCACCGTGGCCGGGGCACCAATGGCCAGCACGGTGTAATAAGCCTCTGCGTGCGGCATCGTCTCAGCAGTCGCACCCAGAATGCCCAGCAGCGGGACGCGGAACAGCATCATCAGGGCTGCCAACACCACGCCCGTGGTCAGGGCCACATAGAAGCAGAACGAGCTGACCCGGCCGGTGCCCTCACGGTCGTCCTGTCCCAGCAGGCGGGAAATGAGTGAGCTGCCGCCCTGGCCGTAGATGTTGCCGAAGGCCATGAGGGCTGTGAATACCGGCGCACAGAGCGAAACACCCGCAATCAGCGCCGTATCGTTGGACTGTGCAATGAAAAAGGTATCGGCAAGGTTATACACCACGCTCACCATCAGGCCGAACACCGAGGGCAGCGCCATCTTGAAATAGGTGCGGTACAGATGATCGAGATCAAAAATAGAATCCATTGGTTTTTCCTCCACTTTCGTCCCTATTATAAAGGTTTTGCTTGCATTTGTTTGTGACACATGGCACAATGAAATAAAAGAAATGAGGTGAACTCATGCAGGAAATTCGTGACCCAGCCTGTCTGGAAACGCTGTACCGGAAGCTGGAACTTTCCTCCCGGACCAGAACAGCAAAACGCCCGCGCAGGAGCTTTCCTGTGCGGGCGCTGCATCTCTTTTTGTGTTTTACCGCACCAACAGCAGCAGCCAGGCGGATGCCACAGCCTGCAGGATGAGCCAGCGGGCCACGACCTGCTCATCGCTCCAGCCCAGACGCTTGCGCACATGGTCGTGCAGCGGGGTCAGGGTGTTCTTGAGGATGGAGATGTGCAAAAACCGCTTGAAGCTGATCTTCAGGATGCCCAGGCTGCCGTCCACGATGAACACCAGCGCGGCCAGCAGGAAGGCGAAGGGATGGCTGCTCTTGAGGGCCAGAACGGCCAGGAAGAAGCCCATGGCGCGGCTGCCCGCGTCACCCATCAGCAGGGTGGAAGGCTTGGCGTTCTGCCACAGGTAGGCCAGCAGGGCACCAATGAACACGATGCCTGCGGTGGCGTAATCCCCCAGTTCCTCCCAGTAGGCCAGCAGGAAGGTGCCGATGCTGACCACGGCAAGGCTGGCGGAAAGGCCGTCCACGCCATCGGTGCAGTTGACCACATTGATGCTGGCCCAGATCAGGACGATGATGAGGATGAGGTAGACGGCATAGGGCAGGCTGAAGCTCCAGCTCAGGAAGTTGACCTCCGTGCCGTTGAAGTTCAGGTAGGTCACACCCGCCACAACGGCGATGACCAGATCGATCAGGCCCTTTTTGTACTCGTTCCAGGCAGTCTCGGCGGCATCGTCAAAATAGCCGGAGAGCATGGACGCAATGAGCAGGACGGTGTAGATGACATACTCTGCCTTAAAAGGCACCACGGCCAGCGTGACCAGTGCGATGCAGAGTACAAAAATGAGGCCGGAACCCCGGGCCTTGCCCTTGGAGAGTTCGCCGTTCACGGCAAACGCGCGGCCATGGTCGTGGGGGAGCTTATCGTGGAACACCGAGTCCATCAGCGCGGTCAGCGCAAATGCAAGCAGAAAGCCCAGCGCATCCACGGTGCGCGGGTTGCCAGAAAGCAGTTGAAGCATATTTTTTTCCTCTTTCCCGGAGCGGCAGAGGCCGTTCCTGTTCTTTCACTGCTGGATACAAATGAAGTGTATCACGCCCGGGCCAAAAAATCAATCTCCGGGGCAAGGTCTACCCCGGGGGTAGATGGGTTGACATTTTTCGCCCCCCTGTCTATAATGGGAGGACAAACGCCCTTTCGAGGGTATTTTTTTGTCTCACAGGAAAATCGGAGAAAAAGGAGAAGACATGAAACTTTCACTTGAACAGCTTTCGGCCCGGATGCGGCAGGGTGAGACCATCCCTTCCCGCCAGACGGCCCAGGTGGCTCTGGCGCTGAGCATCCCCTCCATTCTGGAGCAGCTGGTGGTCACTGCCATGGGATACATCGATGCTGCCATGGTGGGCCACATCGGTGCAGAAGCTACTGCTTCCATCGGCATCGTCAGCTCCAGCACCTGGCTGCTCCACGGCGTTCTGGTGGGCCTGTACACTGCCCTTTCCATCCAGATCGCCCAGTATCTGGGGGCCGACCGGCAGGATGATGCCCGCAGCGTGCTGCGGCAGGCCATGCTTTTCAATGTGATCCTGGGCGTGGGTGCCGCCCTCTTCGGCCTGGGCATCAGCCCCTTTCTGCCGGGGTGGCTGGGAGCTGACCCCTCCCTGCGGGCAAACGCCACAGCCTACTTTGCCATCTGGTCAACGGCGCTGCCCTTCACCATGGCCATGGGCATGTACGCCTCCATCCTCCGGGCGGCAGGCTACGCCCTGACCGCCAGCCTCATCAGCGTGCTGGTCTGTGTGCTGGATGCCATCTTCAACTTCTTCCTCATCAACCCCACCCGGACGCTGCGGGGCATCACCGTCTGGGGTGCCGGGCTGGGTGTGCCCGGCGCAGCCCTGGGCACCGCCCTGGCCACTGTGGTAGGCGGCCTGCTGGCTTTGGCCATCCTGCTGCTGCGGGAAGGCCCCCTCTGCATCCGGAAGCCTGCCCCCTGGAAGATCACCCGCTCCTGCCTGCGGAACCTGCTGTGGGTCGGCGGCCCTCTGGCGGGAGAACGTGCCGCCATCTCTCTGGCGCAGGTGGTGGTGGTGCGCATCGTGGCCGGCCTGGGTACCGTAGCCATTGCCGCCAACAGCCTGGCTGTCAACGCCGAGGGCCTGTGCTACATGGCAGGCTACGGCATCCAGAGCGCAGCTGTCACCCTCATCGGCCAGGCCGTGGGTGCCAACCGGAAGGATATGGCCAAGCGGTTTGCCTGGCTGTGCACCGGCCTTGGCATGGGGGTCATGGCCCTTTCCGGCGTTGGCCTGTGGATCTTTGCCCCCACCCTGATGAGCCTTTTCACCACCGATGCGGCTGTCATCGCTCTGGGTGCTCAGGTTTTGCGCATCGAAGCCTGGGCCGAGCCCATGTTCGGTGCCTCCATCGTGGCCAGCGGTGCCATGCAGGGTGCGGGCGACAGCACCTCCTGTTTTGTGCTGAACATATTCAGTATGTGGTGCATCCGGCTGACGCTGGCGTTCCTGCTGGCTCCCCGGCTGGGCCTGATGGGCGTTTGGGGTGCCATGTGCTGCGAATTAAGCATCCGGGGCCTGCTGTTCCTCATCCGCCTTGCCCGGGGCAAGTGGCTGGAAAAGGGCGCGCTGTCTTAAATCGAATCGAGAAAAGCAAAAAAGAAAGGACGCTTTCGCGTCCTTTCTTTTTTGTTCTGTCACTCACTTCCGGCCATGCAGGATGGGAGAGAGAGGCTTATAGATCAACATGCAGATCAGGGCATCCAGCAGGCCCTTGACCAGAGTGAAGGGCATATTGAAGATGACCAGGCACTTGATAAGGCTGTTTGCAGAGGGCAGGATCGCCTGATACATACCCAGGATGGCTTCCAGCGGCATGTGGTAGAACTTGACGTAGGCCGGGTAGGTGATGAAGTAGTTGGACGGCACACTGAACAGGGCCATGGCCACGGCACCGGCCACGGCACCGATGATGGCGTTCTTGCGGCTCTTGTGGTGCTTGTAGAGGTAACCGGCCAGTGCGGAGAACACCGCACCCAGCATGAAGTTGCACAGCTCACCCACCAGTGCGGTAGAAGTACCCTTGATGACCACATGGAGCAGGTTCTTCATAAAGCTGATGATCACACCGTACACCGGGCCAAGGGCAAAGGCACCCAGCAGGGCAGGCAGGTCAGAGAAGTCCATCTTGACGAAGGACGGGATGAGCATCGGGAGCGGGAACTCGATGAACATCAGGATAAAGGCCACCGCGCTGAGCATGGCGGCAACGGTCAGGTTGCGGGTCGTGTTTTTCTTCATGGTAATATCCTCCCGGGGCGTTCTGGCCCCAAATCGTAGATTGGAAAGCCCCTTTCGCATGGTTTCGGAACCGGGGGTTCGGGAAAAAAGCAAGTTCAAATGATCCGTTAG
>OLRI01002435.1_pt1 | contig 12951 bp, 5 predicted proteins | sample 1672871 | NCBI WGS metagenome assembly OLRI01 (sample SAMEA3136732, study PRJEB25190) | human gut metagenome
TTCGACAAAGTACGCTATATTCCATGGAATTGCACGCCGTACTTATCCGGCCTGTCTTTGGCAGGTTATGAGATGCTCTATCAGACAGATGAATATGGTGATGAGCTTGACACCTCGATGACCTGCGGATATATCTTGACAGAATTGCTTGATGATCCTTGGGCCGACACCTTGTATGTTTATATCGATTGGACTTTGATCGAATATCGAGTGCATTATATCTATCCTAATGGAACAAGTGGTTCTATGGGGATGCGTTATGAAGGCGAGTTAAGCCTCCCTTCTGAGGGCACGGGGTTTGATTATCCTGGTCATGAATTCGTCGGGTGGTTCACGGAGCCAGATGGTGCAGGTACTCAAGTTCTTCCAGGAATGAGATATTGCAATATAGTGCTGAATGACAAGGTCACAGAATGTAATCTTTATGCTTGCTTCAGACAGCTCGAGCTAGAAGGCAATATCGCTATTGTGGGCGAGGCGAATGTGGGCAAGTCGTTGTCGGCTGTTGTGAGTGGGATACCTTCTGATGTGCAGTTGCGATACCAATGGTATCGAGACGATACTCCCATAGAGGGCGCTACCAGTCCAACTTACGTTCCTGTTCGGGCTGATGGTCAGAAGAATCTTACTTGTAAGGTCTCAGATGTGAATTATGCTGGCGTCCTTGCTTCTGATGCGATAGGTCCAATTGTGCATATAGTCACGGTCGAATACTGGTCATATACTGATGTTTCGCCTAGCGATCTGGTGATCGTTCATTCTGAACAGGCCAATGTTCTTGACATCTTCAATCATAAGTTCGACCAAAATAAGGATGATGATCCCTCAAATGATCTGGTGGGATATCAGCATCGCGGATGGTTCGACGAGTGGACTTTTGAATACTACGACAGTTCAATTTCTGAAGATGAATTCACCATGACCATTGAACAGATCGCTGACTTGGTGGAATGGGATGGCATAAGCAATATCGTCATGTATGCAGCTATGGATCTGCGTGTAATCAAAGTAACGTATGAAGCGGGTGATTATGGTGAAAGCCATCTGTTTGATAATGTCAAGTTTATTCCTTGGACTGTGAGCCCCTATTATACTGGACTTATATGGGGACAGCATAGATTAGTCAACCAGACTGACGAGCTCGGCCATGAGATCACGTCCGAGACAACCTGCGAATATATCTTGACAAAGCTTTTGAACGATAAGTGGTCTGATGCCTTGACTATTCATATTAATTGGGAAAAGCTTGTTTATACGGTGCATTACGTCTATCCGAACGATATTCAAACTTCCCAAGATGTCGAGTTTTCTGATGCGCTGAACCTTCCTGTAGACGGGCCTGGGTTCGACTATCCAGGATATCAATTTGTTGGTTGGTTCACTGAGCAGAATGGCTCTGGAAAGAGCGTTTCATCAGGTAACTCATTCTCATCACTCGTTTCATCCGATTTGGTTCAAGAAGTGTGGCTCTATGCCTATTTTGTTCCAGTAACGTCAAGGCTTGCTGTGTGTTAGTTGTTGACATAGAGGAAGCAGCTCTAGTTGTGGTTGGCAGGTGGCATAAGCTATTTGCCAACCACAACTATGAGCGCACCTTGCTCGATACGGACGTTAGGCGCCAACCTGCTGGCCCATTGCCTTTTTTTGTGATGCTTTTGGGTGTACAGGCTTTTGATGCAATGTATTACAACCAATAGTCCGTGCCGGGCTCTTCGTGGTTTTCCAAAATAGTGAATTATCATCGATAAATCGATATTATTTCATGAAAAAATATCGATTTTGGGATAATATTTCAAGATAGACACTAGTTCAAATAGGGATGTAAGCAAGGGGCAGGCCAGACGAGCGACTAGAGGAGTAAGCAAAGGAAACCAACCCTCATGTATTGTGATGCTCAAATGCAGCATTCGGTGGCCTGGAAGGATCAAGATGCGACGGAAGATAACAGAGCAGCTGGAGCAATGGGTCTCTTCTTCTCAGAAGAAGCCTCTTGCGGTGTTCGGGGCTCGTCAGGTCGGTAAATCCACGAGCATTTTGGAATTTGCGCAGCGGTGTTATGACGATGTGGTTGAGATCAATTTCTATAAGGACGCTTTTTTGAAGCAAGCTTTCTCCACGAGCCTTCGTCCGCATGATATTATTCAAGCCTTGGAGGCGTTGCTGAATAGGGACATCGTTCCAGGTAAGACGCTATTGTTCCTTGATGAGATCCAGGCGTGCGATGAGGCTCTGACCTCCCTGAAGCTCTTCTGCACCGATGCCCCAGAGTATGATGTGATCGCGGCAGGCAGCCTTCTAGGTGTTCACGTCGCGGGCAGCGGCTCATTTCCGGTAGGATACATCGATATCCTTGAAATGCATCCGATGGATTTCGAAGAGTTCGCTTGGGCATGCGGAAAAGAACGCCTTTTCGATCTTGTGCGTGATTGCTTTCGTACCTATTCTGAATGTCCTGTTCATGACAGCATGCTTGAGTTATATCACGATTACCTTTTGGTGGGTGGTATGCCTGAAGCGGTTTTGGCACACACGGTGGGGGAGCGCTTACCTTCCGTGCGAGCGATACAGCAACAGATCCTTGATGGTTATGTCGTAGATATAGTGAAGTATGCCAGAGCGATCGATTCGGCGAAGATTCTCGCCGCGTGGGAAAGCATGCCTGCTCAGCTTGCGAAAGAAAGTGGCTCAACAAAGTTTACTTGGAAAACGATCGAGAGCCGAGCAAACGCTGAGAAATATAGTTCGGCTCTTGATTGGCTTACTGCAGCAGGGCTTGTTAGTAAGTGCATTCAAGTTTCAGAAGGGGTTGCCCCCTTATCGTCTTTCGCGATCCCAGCATCTTTCAAGGTTTATATGGAGGATACAGGGTTGCTCTCTTGTAAATACGATGCTCATAAGGCAGATTTTACTCAGAACGATCATCGATCAGCAAGATTTCGAGGCGGCATGGCAGAAAACTATGTCATGCAGCAGTTGTTGGCAGCGGAATTCCGTCCCTATTACTGGGGGCAGCAAAGCACCTATGAGGTAGAATTCGTTCTCCGTCTCGAGGAAGGGATTGTCCCTATCGAGGTGAAATCTGGTAGACGAATAAAGTCAACCAGCGCAAAGCGATTTGCTGAGAAATACGATTGCCCTTACCTCATTCATGTTTCGCAGAAGAATTTTGGTCGAACAGAGTCCGTCAGGAGTATTCCGTTGTATGCCGTTGGGCTTCTGCCGAATCCATCGCCTACTAACTCTTTGTTACCAGTGTAGAAGAAGACGAGTCCCTCGGCTTTTTTGTATTTCATTTCCTAGAGATGAATAGATGCGCCTGATAGCATTTTTTTGAAACCTCGCCTCAAAAATGGCGCTCTGAAACCGAATCTAAGACCCTTCTAAAATTCGTAACGGATAAATACTCATAAATAGATAGAGGGCGCCTTATATCGCTTTACATTGTCTTTCAGAGCAAAACCCCAGGTCACAAATCATCGTACTACAGATCCTAAATACCCTGAGCTCTTTATTTATGTGTAAGAGCAGGTATTTTGAAGGCGAAACAGTATACAGCGTGCCAGTCTGTAACACAAGAAGTATTTCAATTAGTTTGCTTCAGATCCTCCTGTGTCGAGTGTGTTCCAGCGTGAACACACTCGAATGACCGCCTAAATGATGTCAGATTGCTCATGAATTGCAGAATATGGCTTATATAGCACGTGTTAGCATGAATTCTTCATTGCTATACAAATGAATATCACCAGGTCAGATGGAGACGCGAAATCAGTAAAATGGGCCGATTTTGAGCCCGATTTTAGGCAGTTTTGAGGCTCGAAAATAGACCTCAAAAGGGGCTGAAAATCGCCTATGTAGCACACTGATCCAGGCTCACAAGTAGTGCCGTGAATACCCCTGAAACAGGCTTGAATTGTGGAGGAATTGTGAAGAAAAGGGGGTTTGAAGAAGGTTTTAAGGGTCAAAACGTCACTTTCTCCATCCCAAAACGTCATAAATGCCCCCGTCTCGTCACCAAAGGGGTCAGAGGGCGTCTCCGCGCTTCGTTCATCGCGGCATGGTAATGCCAGATAGATATGAGTTTTCTGGAGGCTCAGAAACCGTCTCCGCGGCTTCTAAAACCCGAGCGCGGAACCAGCGCGGCTCAGGCGCGGAAGATACCGCGCTCATCAAAGGTCGGATTTCGCGACCTGGTGAAATGCAGTCGAAAAATGCCGCGGAAATGCCGCGCTTATTCATGCCGAGCTGGACAAGCGCGGAAGCGCGGCGTAGAATGTCAAGCACTTCGTCCTAGGGGTGGGCTGTCTACGCCTGGGCGAAGAGTCGTAAGGGCGCCTTGGGTCCGAGGGAAGGATCTCGAACCGGGGCCACGTGTTAGAAACAGGAAGACGATGCAAGACTGCATGAACAGACAAGGGATGGAGCTGGCTAGCGCTAGCACATCTACTGCTGTGCCTGCGGCTAAGCGCCGTGGTCCTGTTGCAGCTCTTATAGCCGCCTTAATCGTGGCGGCAGCGTTGTTGTTCGCAATGCCTTCTCTTGCGTACGCGTCCGCGGAAGCAGAAACTGCTCCGCAGGGTGCGGCTTCGCAAGAAGTCCTGCTATCAGAACAAGGTAGCAGCAAATCGGTGAACAAAACGCCGGACGAACCCAAAACGCCTCCAGCGTATACACAACAAGATGCGTATAAATCGACCTCGGCAAGCACCGCTTCCGGGGTCGAAGTCGTTTCTGGAGGCAGTGATAGCAGCGATAGCGGCTATACACCGGGCGATAATAAGTCCTCTATAAACGATAAAGACAGCGATTCTGACTCCGATAGTGCTAGCGAAGATAGCACGAACGGAACTGAAAACGAGGATGATAGCACCCTGAACGAGGGTGACGATACCTCTGACAATAATTCAAGCAATGATAGCACCGATGATAGCAACGGTGCTTCTTCTGGTTCTACCGACGAGAACGCTACTGATAACAATCAGAGTGCGGTTCCAAATGGTAGCGATAGCAAGGCTGACGACGTGATTGCTACTCCTGGTGATAAGGAGAGTGCAGATCAGAATGCCGGCACCACCTCGGATAAAACCGAGGAGGTGTACGGACCGCCATCGCCTATAAGCGATGCAGACAGCTCAAATGCAGAGATATCGGCTACCACAGGCTCATCTGGTATCACTACGCAAGCAAGTGCTCAGGTAAATATTGTATTTGGTAAGGGCTGGGATCAAACTGCAGCAAATGCTTTACCTGCAACCAGCACATCCGATGTATACAGTACGTCCTCGACGATGACGACATACGGCCAGCCCAACGATCCTGTCTTCACGAGCTCTGGCAATCGTTTGCAGTATGGCGGAAAGTCCATCACTCTTGGCGATACTATTACTATTGATGCTTCTGCAGCTTCTGGTCTTGACATCGACGGTGTTGCCCAGATTTATGGCTGGACTGGCTCTCAGTGGATTTTCATTGTTAAGATGGAGGTTGGCACAAGAGTTCAGTATAAGAAGATCATAGGTTCTTTTACTGGAGTTGTTGGCGCTAAGCTTATGGATACTAATTACACTGCTGGTCGTTATACAGAGATTACTGCTTACCCTGTTTATACTATGAAGACCGTTACGGTTGGTATGTATCTGAATGGCCAATCATCTGAAGCTGGCTCAGATGCTGGCATGCTTAATGAATCTGTTACGTTTCTTAATCACAGTGACTCTTCGAATAAGAAACTTGTTTGGTATGTTTGCCAAGAAACTTCCGATATAAGTGATTCAATTGAGAAGGGTCTGTATTTTACGGATGATCAAATTGCTGCTGGTGTTACGTTTGCCGACTTGCTCGACAAGCTGTATGGTTTCCGTAGCAACTCGACAGCTGCTCTTGGTAGTCTTGGCCTCAAGCAGCAACCATTGAAGTTCAATGTGGTTGAGCGCGAGCTCAAAGAGAACATCTCCTTTACTGTTACTTATAACGCGAATGGTGGTTCGTTCTCGCTGAGCCCCAATCCGCAAACCTATACTGATTCTAGTGCGACCCTTCCTACTACCGTACCTACTCGCGCAGGTTACGATTTCCAAGGTTGGGCATACAGCAGCACTGCAACTACGGGTGTCAAGACAGGCACCATTCAGTCCGTAACGGGCATGCCTACCATTTCAAATGGGGGCGCTTACACGCTCTATGCGATCTGGGCTGTTCAGCAGATGGTCGTGACCTTTAACCAGAACTACACTGGCTCTCCTGCGGCCACTACGAAGAACGTCGATTACGGTGGAAACACCACCGCAGCAGCTGCGCCTACCCGTACCGGGTATACCTTCGATGGTTGGTATGCGAATGCTGCTGGTACTGGCACGAAGACTGAGGCGAATGGTGCCATTAATAATGTCACCTCGAACCTGACCTTCTATGCGAAGTGGGTCGCGAACCCCACCATTACGTACAACCTCAACAGCGGTACTGCCACTGGCATCACCAATACCTCTGTTGCTCCTGGTGGCAGCCATACGGTTACCTCCGTTACCCCTACTCGTACTGGTTATAAGTTCACGGGCTGGTTGAGCAGCCAGGACAACCAGGTCAAGCAGGGTGGCGTAACCATCTCTAACATCACTTCGAATCTTACGCTGACTGCTCAGTGGAGCCAGCTCCTTACTTATGTTTACAATGCGAACAAGCCCTCTGGTGCGCTCTCCAGCACGAATCCGTCTGGCGTTCCCACCACGGGTGGCACGGTCGCTTCCGGTGAGTCCTTCAACCTGGCAACAGGTACCCCGACCCTTACGGGTTACACCTTCGCAGGTTGGAACACCGCAGCAAATGGCACGGGCACCAGTGTTGCAGCTGGCGGCTCCACCTCCATCACTGCTGCGACCACCTTCTATGCACAGTGGACCGAGAACACCGGTTACACCATCAACTTCGTACAGAATTATCCTGGTGCGACTTCCGACGTTTCGGGCGGCACCTCTCTTACTGGTTTGAAGTGGAGCCAGACCGCAACTCTTGCAAACGCTCCTACCGCTCCACTGGGTTACAGCTGGAATAACTGGTACGTACAGCAGAACCGCACCGCTTCTGGTACGGCTGCAACCGCGAGCGCTTCTACCATGACCACCTCTTTCGCACAGCTGTGGGAGAAGGCAAATGCGCTTGGTTATGTGAACGCTTCCACCAAGACCATTACCCTCTACGGTAACTGGACCAAGCTGACCGACGTTCAGCTGATCCTGAATCCTAATGGCGGTACCTACAATGGCACCACCAACAACTACACCATCAACGTCCTGAATGGTACCGGCAGCACCGGCACCATCCCGACGAACATCGCCAACCCCACCAAGACCGGTTATGTCTTCAAGGGTTGGGGCGACAACACCACCACTGCTAAGTACAATGCTGGCGACAGCGTTACGGTGGGCACTTCCAATAAGACCATCTATGCGGTTTGGGAAGCTGCGAAGATCACCATCAACTTCGAAAAGGGCTCTGGCGTTACGGGCGTCACTGCTCTGAAGGGTGATCCGTACACCACTACCGTCAACTACGGTACCAGTTTCACCGTTGATGCTGGCAACACCGTCTACACCCGTCCTGGTTATGCATTCACCAACTGGTCTTACACCAACGCAAGTGGTGCAGCTGCCACCGTCGGTTCCGCGGGTTCTGCTTCTTCGCTGAACTTCGCGAACGTGAAGATCGTTTGGAATGCAGATAAGTCCGCAGGCACCATCACCCTGTCTGCGAACTGGGGACCCTTCACCTACAACATCGCTTGGAACGGCAATGGCAACACTACCCATCCTGCCACCCCAGGTGTCACCAACAACAACAGCGTTCAGGCTGGCGCAACTGTTACCCTGCCGACTTCTCCTACCCGTCCGGGTTACACCTTCAAGGGCTGGAACACGGCAGCTGATGGTTCCGGCTCTGCCATTACCGGTGGCACCGTCAGCTCTGTTTGGAATCTGTCTGGCGTGAACAGCGGTTCTACCCTGAATGCGTACGCTCAGTGGGAAGAGAACAAGGTCACCATCACTTTCAATGGTGCATCTCCTTCCATCGCGAATGTGAAGTACGGTTCTACCGGTACTCCTTCCAACAGCATCACCCTGTATGTGGGTGCAGCCACCGGTAATCTTTACGATTCCGCAACTGCCACCACGCCGAATGGCAAGAACATCTCTTCGGGCATCTACCCGAACTTCGTTAACACCAACTATGAATACAACGCGACTCATGGCGCGAAATGGACCAGCGGTTCTGCAACGGGTACCACGGTAACCAGTGGCGTTTCCTCCACTGGTGTGTTCACCCCGCAGCAGAACGCCAGCAATGTCTACACCGCAGGTACTTATTACCTGACGGCTGCACCGAAGTATTACACCTACACGGTCGAGTACTACATCCAGCCTGTTACTGGCTCCACCTACACTAAGCTGGACACCCCGGCTGTCACCAACGGCTCTGCACCATTTGGCCAGATCATTCAGGTCAGCACCGTTGCGGGCACCAATGGCAACCTCACCACCATCGTGCGTGACGACAGCCATGCCAACCTGACAGGCTTCCACTACAACAATTCCCATGCGAATAAGGTCGAGTCCATCGTTATTGGCGCAACTGCTGCCAACAACGTCATCAAGCTCTACTACGATCGCAATGAATACACGGTCACCATCTCTTACACGGGCACGGTTCCTCCGGGATTCTCTTACACCCCGGCAACCCAGACCGTGAAGTATGGTGCGACTGTTACGGTCAACACCCCGGCTGCCTCTTCTATTCCTTCAGGTTACGTATGGAATAGCTGGCATGTGGTTTCCGGTGGTACCTCGACCGTGAACGACACGCGCGTGAACTCGGGTTCCTTCTTGATGCCGAACAACAACGTGGTCATTGAAGGCGAGTTCGCGAAACAGACTTATAATGTTCTGTTCAAGACGGACAGCACTACGGGTAATTATCTGCAGGGCACCTCTTACCAGGTTTCCAAGCAGCTTGAGTTCGGCCAGACGCTCGACAGCGTCCCGACCGCAACTCCAAAGGACATCAACAACTATTACTTCATGGGTTGGGAGCTCTACGAAGGCTCCGAAACTGCTGCGAACTCTAAGGGCGTTTTCTCCGCTGAGGAACTGCTGGGTTCGGGTCTGAATCCTGCAACCCCATGGACTTGCCCGGCCACCAACGTCATCTTCGTAGCGCGCTTTGGCAAGACCATTGCCATCAACTACACCCCAGGTGCAGCAGTTGGCGCATTCGCTGATAAGGCCGGTAGGGTTGACGATGACGGCAACAAGGGTAGCCTTGCCATTCTCGGTACCACCTACACCCAGCTTCAGCTGGGCTGGGATGTGCCCATTTATGGTGGCGCACTGGACGCAACGGGCGACCGTAACTCCGGTAACCCCCACGCAGCTGCAGGTTATAAGTTCGTCGGCTGGGAATGGGTCGACGCGCTGAATGGTAACGTTACCAAGCGCGCACTGGGCCACTACACGGGCACTGGCAAGAATGCCACTTTCGTCTGGGAATCGGGCGATACGATGCCTACCACCATCGAACAGTCCCTCACCTTCGTGGCGATCTGGGAAGAGACCACGCAGCACCTGCACTTCGACGTCTCTCACTCCAACCTTACGGGCGTTACCGGTGCTCCGGCTACCGACGTTGCCCTGAAGACGGGTGCACATGCAACCTTGCCGCTGTCTCCGTCCTACACTGCAGCAACCAACGCTTCAGGTTACAAGTTCCTGGGTTGGACCACCGATTACAACTATGTGAAGAACTCCAGCCCGCTCTACAACGCTACTAATCGTTTTGACATGCCAGCTGGTACGAAGAACGCTTCGGTCTACACCCTGGGCGACTATGGTTACGGCGTTACGCTCTACCCGGTCTTCGAAGAGAACACCGTCACCATCAAGTACGATTACGCAACGGGTTCCACCTCTCTCATGGGTAACCTCTCCAAGAACACCGAGACCATCAACGCGGTCTCCGGTACGGCAGCTGGCTCCAACGCCACCGCGAACACGGGTTACACCTTCCAGGGTTGGTACTCCGATGCGGCCCACACCGTTCTGGTTTCCAGCACGCCTAACTTCGTTCCCACCAAGAGCAGTGGCGTGTATGCGGGTGCGACCTACTATGCGTACTTCACCATCAACTCTTATGACATCATCTTCAAGATCGGCGATCATGGCACGTGGACCGCAGGCGGTACCGCAGACAAGACCACCAAGCTTGATTACAACACCACCTATGGCACGAACGTACCTTCCGTCAAGCCTAATACGGGCTACAGCTTCCAGGGCTGGGTCGACCAGAATGGCACTCAGATCTCCGACGCTGCTCTGAAGGCAATGAAGGTCGGTACCTCCAACATGACCTTCACCGCTGTTTGGCAGGAGAAGGACTCCTTCAACCTTAACTACAACCTCAATGGCGGCCAGACCGCTTCGGGCGCAACCACCATCGCTTCTCATGGCGTCAAGTGGACCGACGATCTGAACACCGTCATGAAGAACGAGGCTAAGTCCGGTCTGAACATGCTGGGTTACATCTTCGATGGCTGGTATGCAAAGGCTGACCTCCAAGCTGCCTACTGGCGCGATCACCTTCGAGACCGCGCTGCGCACCCTGGTCGGCAACACGGCAGATGTCGACGAAGCTGACATCACCCTGTACGCCAAGTGGACTCTGCGTGAGATCACCATCCACTACGTTCCCGCTTGGCCGAACGGCAACACCACTACGTATGCAGACAAGACCGTTACCTGGAACGACGTGAACCTGCTGAAGGACGCTGCTGGCGTTGACTTCTCCACGCTTACCGCTTCCGGTTACACCTTCACCAAGTGGGCTGCTGGCGCGAACGCCACCGCTGCGAAGGGCAATACGGCTGTCTCCAACACCACCAAGGTCTCCGACCTCTATAAGGCACTCTACGGTTCTACCGATAACACCAAGACCGAGATCACCCTCTACGGTATCTGGGGCGACAACACCTTCACCGTCCAGTTCAAGGACGACACTGGTGCGGTCAAGAACACCGTTTCCGATCTCAAGTGGACCAGCACGGTCGACTACTTCAACTATGTACCTTCTGACTCGAAGCGTCTCATCGGCTGGAAGTACACCCCAGCTGGTGGCACCGAGCAGACCTGGACCGACGCGACCACGCCGCTTTTGGTCTCCGCTCTGGCGGGCAACAATGGCGATGCGCGCACCCTGGTTCTGACGGGCGTTTACGAGAACAATGCTCACTGGGTCATCAACTTCAACAAGGTCGGCATCGACGATGCGGGCAACATCCAGATGGGTACCTCCACTAAGGTCTCCTCTGAAGCTGGTTACATCCAGAAGGGCAACGCCATCAACATCGAGAGCTTCAACGGCCACAACTTCCCCGTTGAGTTCGAGAACAACAATGGCGCTGGTCGCCGCACCGACCTCACTGGTTATGTGCTCGACAAGCTCATCTCCAACCTGACGGCTACTGCTGCTGAGGTCGACGCTGCTGCTGCAGCTGGCACCGACCTGGTCTTCAACGTCTACTGGGTCGAGCAGCTCTTCACCATCCCCTACCTGCCGGGCTCCTTCTGACCTGACCATGCCGGCTGACAAGACGGTCGCTTGGACCTCCACCAACCTCGCTGCGGGCACCAACCCCGAGTGGGAAGGCTACAAGTTCTCCAAGTGGCAGTACAAGAAGGACGGCGTCTGGACCAACGTTCCTGCTGGCGCTAAGTTCTCCGATCTCGCCATCTCCTCCGACCCGAGCGTCAAGCTCGAGCTGGCGGCTCTGTGGGAGACCGACACCGTTCGCATCACCTACACCACGCAGATGGGCGGCACCGCTTCTAATGGCGCTGGCTTCAACATCGCAGCGAACGGCTCCGATTATCAGGACATCAAGGCTGTTGGCGGCACCCCGTACACCATGACGGCTACCGCGAACGCTGGTTACAAGTTCATCGGTTGGTACCAGGACGGTACGCTCCTCACCACCGATGCCACCTTCACTCCGGTTCCGGACGCATCTGGTATGTTCTCTACGACCACTTACCAGGCACGCTTCGAGACCCTGGGTGCGATCGCTTACAACATCGAGCACTATTATGAGAACCTGGCTGGTGGCTTCGACATGAACAAGACCACCACCGGTACGGGCATGGAATTCTCCACCGTCACCGTTTCCAACGGCATGCTCCAGAACGTGAAGGGTTACACCTACACCCCTGGCATGACGGGCTCTATCGAGAAGATCGATTCCCTCACTGCAGGCCAGACCCTCAAGCTCTATTACGTCCTCAATGAGTACGAGGTCTATGTGAACCCTGCTCCTATGGGCTCCGACAACCCTGGTGCTGGTAACTTCACCATCACCTGGACCCCGTCCATCTCTCAGGACACCACCAAGCGAGAGCCTCGTGCTCCCGACCGTTACCGCAGAAGACGGCTGGAAGTTCAAGTGGTCCATCGACTACATCGAGTCCGATGGTGGCCGCCCGGCAACCTCCGTTGTGGATGGCGGTTACACCTTCACCATGCCTGACGGCGAAGTTACCATCGTCGGCGTTTGGACCCGCGACGGCCACACCGTCACCTTTACCCCAGGCACCCCGGGTCACGGCACCGTCACCACCATCAATGGTAAGACCCAGCCGTTCACCGTCTCCCATGGCAAGAATCTGAACGATCCTTCCGCTACGGGTAACTCTAACGACATCAAGGTCACCCCGGACGAGGGCTGGTCCTTCGCTGGCTGGACCTGGCGTGACGCCAATGGCAACTCCGGTACCGCTGGCATGGACCCGAACAGCGTCACCATCAACGCTGACACCATCTTCGAGGCGATCTGGGCTCAGACCTTCCATGTCATCTACTTCCCAGGCGACTCTGCACACGCAGGCGACGCTTTCAAGAACTATGTTCTGGCTGAAGATG
>OLRI01002441.1_pt1 | contig 12915 bp, 8 predicted proteins | sample 1672871 | NCBI WGS metagenome assembly OLRI01 (sample SAMEA3136732, study PRJEB25190) | human gut metagenome
GGTCATCAATATCTTAAGTAAAGAAATGCATCTGCCGTCGGAAGAAAAACTGTGACAGATCCCTGCCTTCGCACAGTTCCCCATGTGCTTCCCGTCTCCCTTACGTTCCACGCCGCTGGACGTGCAGGCTACATCAAAACGAGCGGCATCCGTCAGGATCTCCAGCTTCTGCATGATGGATAATTCTCCATTTTGTATAAGATATTCCAAGTTATCACCGCCTTTTACCGAAAATTCCCAAAACCAGAACGCCTGTTCTGTTATGTATCTAAATTAGCACATATGTTCGATTTTTGCAAGTGGTTATTTTTTCCGAAAAAAAGCTTGCAAAATCACGCATTTCGCAGTTAAATAATATAGGAGTATTTTGTATCACAAGCCGCCAGGCGGCAGAATGAGAGGTAATCACATGAACCAGCTTTATACGGACCGGCTGGCCCGGGTATGCAGCAGGCTCCGGGAACAGGGCCTGACACAAATGATAGTAAGCGATCCCTTAAGCATCGGGTACCTTACCGGTGTATGGATCGAGCCCTACGAACGGCTTTTTGCCTTCTATATCCGCACCGACGGGAAACATATCTTCTTTCTGAACAATCTTTTCGTCATTCCGGACATTGATGTAACTAAGGTCTGGATGTCCGATACGGACGACTGTATCGGTATTGTAGCTTCCCATGTGGATGCCGGATCCGATATGGGGATTGATAAAAGCTGGCCTGCGCGCTTCCTCCTCGACCTGATGGAACGCAAAACGGTATCTCTTGCCACTGTCACAAACGTAGTGATGGACGAAGCGGACGAAATGCTCAATATGGGCTTTACGGACAGTATCAATGCCATCCTGGCAGATGTTCCACAAGAACGTAACACACTGCTTTTCTCGGCCACTATGAGCCCGGAAATAGCCCGTATTTCGAAGAACTACCTTCACAATGCAAAAGAGATCACCATCGGACGCAAGAACGAAAGTACGAGCAACGTGAAGCATGTGGTCTATACCGTACATGCAAAAGATAAATACGCCGCCCTGAAACGCATCGTAGACTATTATCCGCAGATTTACGGTATCATCTTCTGCCGTACCCGCAAAGAGACACAGGAAATTGCCGATAAACTGATGCAGGAAGGTTATAACGCTGACTCGTTGCACGGAGAACTCTCACAGGCACAGCGTGACACGGTGATGCAGAAGTTCCGCATCCGCAACATCCAGATTCTGGTAGCCACCGATGTAGCCGCACGCGGACTGGACGTAGACGACCTGACACACGTCATCAACTACGGATTGCCGGACGATACGGAAAGTTATACGCACCGTAGCGGACGTACAGGACGTGCCGGAAAGACAGGTACATCCATCGCCATCATCAATTTGCGTGAAAAAGGAAAGATGCGCGAAATAGAACGCATCATCGGTAAGAAATTCATTGCCGGTGAAATGCCTACCGGTAAGCAGATCTGCGAGAAACAGCTTCTCAAAGTGATAGACGATCTTGAAAAAGTAAAGGTAAACGAGGAGGATATCAATGATTTCATGCCTGAGATTTACCGTAAACTGGAGTGGCTGAGTAAAGAAGACCTCATCAAGCGCATGGTATCGCATGAGTTCAACCGGTTTGTCGACTATTATCGCAACCGCGAAGAAATAGAGGTGCCGACTGATAGCCGCAGCGAACGCGCCGGAAAAAGCCGTGAAGGAAAAAGCAGCCGCCAGGCAGAACCGGGTTACACCCGCCTTTTCATCAATCTGGGTAAGATGGATAACTTCTTCCCTCACGAACTGATCACCTTGCTCAACAATAACACACGAGGAAGAGTAGAATTGGGACGCATCGACCTGATGAAAAATTTCTCGTTCTTCGAAGTGGAAGAGAAACAAGCACAAAACGTCGTAAAGGCGCTGAACCGGACAAACTGGAACGGACGTAAAGTCACAGTAGAGGTAGCCGGAGAAGAGGCATCTACAGAGCACAAAGGACGTGGAAAACGGAATGAAGGTAACGATCAGGGTGGCAGAGGAAGAAGCAGCGCTCCATCTGCCGACCGCAAAGAGAGAGGCAAAGGCAGCAAAGACAGCAAACAAGCCGACAGCCGGAAAGGCAAAAAGCCAAGCCGTGAGGAACGGGGATATTCCGCAGCCCGCGGCCCCAAAGGCAAAGATGAATGGAAACAGTTCTTTAAAGATGCCGAACCCGACTTCAGCGAAGAAGGATGGGCAAGAAGAAAGCCTAAAAAGAGCTAAATACAAAAGGACAGGAAAAACGGCTGACGGACTTACAAAAGGATTCAAATAGCCGTTTCTGACCAACCTTCCCTCTTTATAAGATCACTCTTTCAGAGAGATCCCGAACGAAAGCCCGGCGCTTCATCCCACTCAGCTACCGTCTGAGTGAGACGGAGAGCCGGGCTTTCCCGTTCCGACAAGCAAGCTCCCGGATGAAATGCTTACTGCATTTACCCCAAAAGGTTACTGCATCGGGAGCAAATGCCGCTGCATCGGAAGAAGAGACCCACTCTATCGGTACATTCTTCATAAAAGCTCCCGTTTCCGAGCCGGTTGGTATCCGAAGAGGAGCACGAACGAACTATCAAAAAGGCACTATATTTTTATCCGAAAGGTCTATTTGCTCACAGATCACCGCTTATAGCAAAAATCAGAAAGGAAACAGAAGAATTCTCAAGTATCGGATCCTTTCCCTGATGCAAAATCCAGCCATTTTTATTACCTCCACAGGAGAGAGGGCCGAAATAAACGATTCTGAATGGGTCGGAAAAGCAAAAAGTCAAAATGACAACATCCACCGCAGAGCAACAAAGAGTAAACCTGACCTATGGGTAACGAATGATATTCATCTGCGGAAAGCTGTGGAATCCGCAGTGAACACGAGTTGCGATCCCCCATAGTAAAAATCCTTCCCCTCTTTATTATTGTCTTTAAAAGTGCTACCTTTGCGTGAATTAAAAAAAACAGGTAATAGTTTTCGGGTATGAACAAATTGAATGGTTTCCTTTACGGTTTGCTGTCGTCGGCCTCTTTCGGCCTTATTCCTCTTTTCACGATCCCTGCCATGCGTGAAGGAATGAACTTCGAATCCATTCTGTTCTACCGGTTCCTGTTTGCCTGCCTGGCATTGGGATGCATCCTATTGCTAGACAAGCAGTCTTTCCATATCAAGCGGAAAGAGATCCCGTCATTAATGTTACTTGCTTTTCTGTATCTGATGTCCGCAGTCTTTCTGTTCTGGGGATATAAATTTATGGCAAGCGGCGTAGCCACCACCATTCATTTCATGTATCCGGTATTGACCACTCTGATCATGATGATCTTCTTCCGCGAAAGGAAATCGACGTGGCGTTTCTTTGCTATCGCCCTCGCAGTGGTCGGTGTCTCCTGCCTCTCTTATGGCGACAGTTCGGGAGGAATTACCGCCCTCGGATTGTTTATCGTCCTCCTGTCGGCTTTGGGATATGCACTTTATCTGGTTACGGTCAGCCAGCTCAAAATCGGACAGATGAAGGGATTACGGCTTACTTTCTATGTTTTCCTGTTCGGTACGCTCTTATTGCTGGCAGGCATAGGTACTACTACAGGCATACAAACCATCCCTGACTGGCACACGGGTGGAAACCTGGTACTCCTGGCACTGATCCCGACAGTGGTCTCCAACCTGGCATTGGTACGGGCGGTAAAAAGCATCGGCTCCACGCTCACTTCCGTACTTGGAGCCATGGAGCCGGTGACAGCTGTTTGTGTAGGTATCTTTATATTCGGAGAACCCTTTACCCAAAGCATCGGGATCGGTATTCTGCTGATTATTTCGGCAGTAATCGTTATTATACTGAAACGTTAGGAGGTATGTCGAAACCGTACCCTGCGTTACTCTGCGGTAAGTGATGCCCTCACCCCTCTATTTTCAGTTCTTGTATCAGATGGCTTGCTTTACCAAACTTCTCGATAATAAAGAGCATATAACGCACATCGACCCCAATGCAGCGTTGCACATCGGGCTCGAAAACAATATCACTGCTCATGGCTTCCCAGTTTCCATCGAACGCCAATCCCAACAATTCGCCTTTGCCATTGAACATGGCGCTGCCGGAGTTTCCACCTGTGATGTCGTTGTTTGAGATAAAGCAGACATTCATGTCTCCCTTCGTATCGGCATAACGCCCGAAATCACCCGATGACAGCAGGGACAGCACCTCGGGTTGCACGGCAAAGTCGGGATCGCCGCTGTGCTCTTTTACCTTCTCGAAAATACCCTTCACCGTAGTGTAATAGCCATAATCAGCCCCATCGTAAGGTGAATAACTGCCAATGGTACCGAAACTCAACCGCATGGTAGAATTGGCATCGGGATAGAAATTACGGTCGGCATACATCCGTCTCATGGCAGCATTGAACTCACGTTCGTCCTTCTCTATATTGTCGGAAGCCTCAGCCATCTGACTACGCATATCGAAGAGTTTTACAATGAGATCGATGCCCAGCGAGACAGCAGGATCATCGATCATGTGGAAAGTTGTGTCACGCTCCAGAAAACGCTTCAAGCCGCGGGGGGAGGTAAGTTCCGAATGAGCATACAACGTGTCGACATACATCTGTTCATTGCCTCCGTAAAGTGTATCTATGGTCTGATAAAGATCGGGCAGATAAGCCTTATCCACTTTGCTCCGATACTCCTTCAGCATGGCCACAAACACCTCCTTATCGATGGAAACGTCATAATTTGCATACTTATCGAGTAATTTCTGGAGCTGGGCCACGACCTGTTTCTGTTCCGCCTCAAAATCAAAATTGAGGATAGTCAACGCAAATTGCACCAGCTCGGGACCATTGATAAATGACTCCCCGAAATAAGACATCGCCCGGTTCACCTCCTTGCGGTCCTTATAATTCAGTTCGAGCGACGACATCAGATGCAACAGTTTCTCACGTTCTGCCGGAGTCTTCTGAATCCACTGCCGGAGTGCTTCTTCCGCCTGCCGTTTCTTGTCAAGCACCTTCAGCTTGCGTATCGCTTTATTGGTTCCGATGCTGTTTTTCCAGTAATTGGAACTTTCATCATATTTTGACGCATACTTGATACGGATGGAATCCCTGCGATCCATCTCACGTTTCCAAATGGCCTGTTTCACTCCGCGGACATCGATCATAGCCTGGTTCATGCCGTTCATCATCTCTTCGATGCCAAACGAAGAAAGATAACGTTCCGTGCTACCGGGATAACCCAGAGTCATGCAGAATGAACCTTCTTTGTATCCATCCAATGTGATGGGAGCCACGTATTCGGGGCGATAGGGCACGTTGTCGGGTGAATAGTCGGCAGGACGGTTATCTTTACCGGCATAGATACGAAAGACGCAGAAATCGCCAGTATGACGGGGCCACATCCAATTGTCCGTATCCCAACCGAACTTACCGATGGAAGACGGTGGAGCAAACACCAGGCGTACATCGTTGAAATCGCGGTAAACAGAAAGCCAAAACTCATTGCCACCGTAATACGCATCCACAATGCCGACCAGTGTAGAGTCCTTTTTAGTGACTTCATCTCCCAGCAACACCATCATCGAATCGATGGCCAGGCTGCGTTCGGATTCGGTCATACCGGGTGTCGTAGCTTTCAGTACCCGCCGGGTTACGTTTTCCGTACGAAGCAGAAACCGGACATACAGCTCGGGATTGGGCAATTCTTCCTCCCGGCTATGTGCCGTGAACCCGTCTTTCAAATAATCATGATCCACCGAACTGTGTTGCTGTATGCTGCTGAATCCGCAATGGTGATTGGTAAACACCAAGCCATCTTCGGAGACGACTACTCCCGAACAGAATCCTCCGAAACTGACCACAGCGTCTTTCAGAGACGGGTGCCTGGTGCTATAAAGTTGGTCGGCAGGCATCTGCAAACCCAACTCTTTCATCGTCTTACGGGTTTCTTTATTCAAATTGCCAAGCATCCACATACCTTCATCGGCATGCATCGAAACCGGATAGAGTAAAAGCAATGCCAGAAACAGAGCCTCCCCCCACCTCTTTCCGTTGCGGAAAGAGGTAATCACTTTCATTTTATTCATTTATATAAATCATGTTTATTCATCTTCTTTTCTCTGGCGACACGCTTACCGTCACTCTTCAACAATCAGCCGAAGTTTCTTCGCCCCTACCCGCGCCTGAAGCCATGCACTGATTTTCGCTTTTTCCTCGTTCTTCGGATGACGGGTGAATTTCAATACGGCGAGCGCTATGGTATCCGTTTTCATCGAATCGACCGTTGTCTCGATGGTATGTGAAATAGACAAAGCCGTCACCGACGGATAGAGTACTTTCAGTTCCGGGATAATTTTCCGGCTCATTTCATCGTAAGACTTATACCGTTCGAGGCTTTGCTGGAGCGTGGCTATCTTGACTTGCTGTTCCTGCAGGCGTTGTTCACTGTTTTTATAGAAGTCTTCCATAACCATGGCACGGATAGACGGCATATCCATCGCTTCATTATTGTTCATCCCCTGCAGAACGATCAGTTTCGTATTCTCCAGTTTATAATCTTTCATCTTGCTGCGGGCAATGGCAATGGAAGCTTCCGGCACCTCCGGACCAATCAGCACAACCCGGATTTCGCATGAATCTCCTTCATAATGAATCTTCTTATTCAAGACCTGGGTATTGTCGAAGTTGAGCTGTTCGGAAACGAAACGATTCGCCGCCGCTTCGAAGAAGGTGCTTCGGATAATTCCCATAGTCAGGTAAATAGCCGGACACATGGTCAGGATTACGATCAATACGATGTATTTCCGCACTTTCTTTTCCCGGTTCTTATCCACAAACTCTTTCCGCTGGAAATGCATCAGCCTCACACCGATAAACGTAGCCAGACTGATAAATACGGAATTGATGAAATAGAGGTAGAACGCACCCAGAAAATAGATCAGATTGCCCGAAGCCAATCCGTAACCGGCCGTACAGAGAGGAGGCATCAGCGCAGTGGCAATGGCAACTCCCGGAATCACATTTCCTTTCTCCTTGGTAGAGAGGGCAACCACTCCGGCAAGTCCGCCGAAAAGTGCGATGAAAACGTCATAAATGGTCGGTGACGTACGCGCCAGCAGTTCCGACTGCGCCTCAGCGATGGGAGTGAAAAGAAAGAAAACAGTAGCCGTCGTGACACTGAATGCAGTTGTAATCAGGAAACTCTTCAGGGAACGCTTCATCAACTCGAAATCGTTCATACCGACAGACAGCCCCACCCCCATAATCGGGCCCATCAACGGAGAAATCAACATGGCACCGATAATCACGGCCGTCGAGTTGACATTCAGTCCGAGTGAAGCCATGAAAATGGCAAAAATCAGAATCCAGAGATTAGCTCCTTTAAACTCAACTCCCTTACGGATAGAGTCGACGGTTGCCAGTTCATTGTCCTTATCCTTTCTCAGATCGAGATACTCTCTCAGAAACGCCTTAATGGCAAAAATGTTTCGGTTGTCTGCCTTCATAACTATTTCTTCTTTATAATTCGGTTAATCACAGGAATCTGGCTCAGCGGTAAGTCTTTCCGAACAACATAAGCCATAAATATCAGCAACAATACAGTACGGAAAGCCAGACGGAGCACGATATTCTCAATGGGAACCCACTCTCCGATCACATAAAGCACTGCTGTAAACAGCACATACGTACCAAGGTGTTTCAGGTCATAGTGAATGGGATATTTCTTCTGCCCGATCCAATAAGAAAGGATCGTAATCACAGCGTATCCAGCCACCGAAGCCCATGCCGAAGCCACAAATCCGTAAGTGGGGACAAGCATCACATTCATTCCTACAATGATGACACATCCGACAATGGAAAAGTATGCTCCCCAACGGGTTTCGTCTATCAGCTTATACCAGAACGAAAGATTGAAATAGATACCTTTGAATATTTCCGCTCCGATCACGATGGCGACAACGCTCAGTCCCGCCCAATAATCAGGTGCCACCATATAACGCAAAAGATCCAGGTAAAACATTACCACCAGAAAAGCGAACATCGCAAAAATAAGGAAATACTTCATCGCCTGTGCATACATCCGGCGGTTATCCCCTTCCTTTTGTTTGCCGAACACAAAAGGCTCGTAGGCATAGCGGAAAGCTTGGGTGAACATGGCCATTACCATGGCAATCTTGGTGGCGGCCCCATAAATGCCGAGCTGCACCAATCCCTCCTGCCGGTCGGCAAAAAGAAAAGGATAGATAATCTTATCTACCGTCTGATTCAGAATGCCTACCAACCCGAAAATCAATATCGGGAAAGAATAGATAAGCATCCGCTTCAACAACTGTTTATCAACCCTGTAAGCGAAACCGCGAAGTTCGGGAATCAGGCAAAAGAGCTGCAGACAGGTTGTTATCAGATTGGAAACGAAGATATACCCCACCAAATAGGTCGGGTTATAGAACCAATCGACCCAAGCGGGAAAGTGTTCATGCAACCACGGACACAGCAACAGGAAGAACAAGTTCAGAACAATGTTGGCAATGATGGAGACAAACTTAATGGCAACAAACTTAATGGGCCGCTTCTTGAAACGCAGATAAGCAAACGGAATGCACAGAAAAGCATCGAGTGCCATCACTATAATCATCATTCCGATGAAATCGGGATGATCGCCATATTCCAGAAGATGAGAGACCGGTTGGAGAAACGTCAGGCAGAGAATGGCAAATATCAGTGAAATGCCCCCTACCGAAATCAGTGAATTGGCATATACTTTCACCGGATCTTCTTCCGACTTATTGGCAAAACGGAAGAAACCGGTCTCCATACCGAACGTCAAAAGTACCATAATCAACCCGGCCCAGGCATACACATTGGTAACCACTCCGTATCCGCCGGACGCAGCCGGCAGAACTGCGGTATATAAAGGCACCAACAGATAGTTCAGGAACCTGCCAACCATACTACTCAACCCATACAAGGCTGTATCTTTTACCAGGGATTTTAATCCGGCCATGTTATTTTTGTGATTAATAGTGTTTCCACTAATCATTAAACAGTGTTTTCTGACTATTGTAGAGACTGCGCCCCAAATGCTTATAGGCGAGTTCCGTCACCTCACGTCCGCGGGGAGTACGCTTCAGGAATCCCTCTTTGATCAGGAACGGTTCGTAGACCTCCTCAATCGTTCCGGCATCTTCGCCCAGTGCAGTGGCAATAGTCGTAAGCCCCACGGGACCACCCTTAAATTTATCAATGATAGTACAGAGAATCTTGTTGTCTATCTCGTCCAGTCCGTATTTATCGATATTTAGCGCCTCAAGCGCATAGTTGGCTATCTCCGTATCGATAGAACCGGACCCTTTCACTTGTGCAAAATCACGCACCCTGCGCAGCAGCGCATTGGCTATACGAGGTGTCCCGCGGCTGCGCGAAGCAATCTCACCCGCTGCCTGAGACGAACAGGGTACATCGAGTATGCCGGCCGAACGGCTGATAATGTTGCTCAGAATATCGTCATCGTAATATTCCAGATGCAAGTTAATACCGAACCGGGCACGCAGAGGTGCCGTCAGTAATCCGCTCCGGGTAGTGGCTCCCACCAATGTAAACGGGTTCAGATCGATCTGGATACTACGCGCCGAGGGGCCCTTGTCGATCATAATATCGATCCGGTAATCCTCCATGGCCGAATACAGATATTCCTCCACTACCGGTGAAAGGCGGTGGATCTCATCGATAAACAGCACGTCGTTAGGTTCGAGACTGGTTAAGACGCCGGCCAAATCACCCGGTTTGTCGAGTACCGGTCCGGAAGTTACCTTAAATCCTACTCCCAGTTCGTTGGCTATGATGTTCGATAAAGTGGTTTTACCCAATCCGGGGGGGCCGTGAAGCAATACATGGTCCAGTGCTTCTGCTCTCAAACGAGCTGCCTTGACAAAAATACGGAGATTATCTACCACTTTATCCTGTCCATTGAAGTCTTCGAAACTCAATGGCCGGAGGGCATTTTCAAAATCCCGCTCTCTGCTGGTCAGCTGATGATCACGTATATTAAAATCTTCTTCCATTCCTTTTTTATAAATAGGTAGCAAAGATATAGATTTCGCTACATAGTAAGGCAGAGTTTCACAGAGTTTTTCCTTTACGAAGTACGTTTAAGCTTTGTTTAGGCTAAGACAAGCCCAAAGGTTCCTCCGACAAATCTGCCGTTCTTTATTGTCTGACTCCGGACAGCTGATCTCTTTCGCTGCACCGGAACTTATATCCCGTACAAAGTTTTCCAACGGTTCTCTCCCGGAAGCAGTTCAAGCCAATGGTTCTTCTGTCGGACATTTTCATTACACACCGACCTCACTTCCGGTTCTGAAAGCCCATTTCTCCTCCGTTCAATGCGGATCATCGCCCCATATACAACTTCCGCTCCTCGTCCGTGAGCTTCTCTATGGAATAACGCAGCATAGTGCGGGGCATCACTTTGCTATATTTATCCAGAAACTGCAACAGCAGGGTCTTGTCCCGCTTTCCCATTTCACGCAGCATCCAGCCTATAGCCTTCCGCATCAAGTCATGTTTGTGTTGCAGCAACAATTCCGAAAGACGGAGAATATCGATGAAATCGTTATTCCGGATGAAGGTAACCGTAGATACGACAGCAATACGCTGATCCCACAGCAGAGTACTTTCCGCCAGCCGATAAAGATCATCACGCGACTTATCCTTTAGGTATTCACCCACAATATAAGGTGCCGACAGGTCCACAAGGTCCCAATTATTTATGCGCTCCGTCTGCGACAGATAAAAACGGTAGATCGCTTCCCGCTCCTCTCCACCACTTTTCTTAAACCGCTCCACCATCATCAGTAATGCACACAAACGACATTCATGCCATTCGGATTGTAAAAGCTCCGCCATCACCTCAAAAGGCGCGTTCTTATACTTCTTCGCTACAAGCCGGGTTGCAGGAACCACTATTCCAAGAAACCGATCGCCTTCACCATATTGCCCCTTGCCGGTTTTAAAGAATCCGGGAAGATATTCCCTTTTTACCGGATCAATATAAGTCTCCAGTTCTTTTTGAATTTCTATCGCTTTCATCGGGATATTTGAGTCTACAAAGTTATATACGGACAAAAATAGTCAAAAAAGCCGCAATGAGTGGAAACATATTCTTAATTTTGTAGGAAAATTAACGGGCATATTTATGGTTTTAAATTACATCTGGATCGCATTCTTCGTGATTGCTTTCGTAGTTGCCGTCTGCAAACTTTTGTTCTTCGGCGATACCCAAATATTCACAGAGATCATCAACTCCACCTTCGATTCATCTAAAACGGCATTCGAAATCTCTCTCGGCCTGACAGGTGTGTTGTCGCTTTGGCTCGGTGTAATGAAGATTGGCGAGAACAGCGGCCTGATTAATGCCCTTTCACGCTGGCTGAGTCCGGTCTTCTGCCGCTTGTTTCCGGACATTCCGAAAGGACATCCGGTCATGGGATCTATTTTCATGAATATGTCCGCCAATATGCTGGGGCTTGACAATGCTGCCACTCCCATGGGACTGAAAGCTATGAAGGAACTGCAAGAACTGAATCCGAAAAAAGACACTGCCAGCAACCCGATGATTATGTTCCTGGTGATTAACACTTCGGGACTGATCATTATCCCGATCAGCATCATGGTCTACCGGGCTCAAATGGGAGCGGCCCAACCTACAGACATCTTCATCCCTATCCTGCTAAGCACCTTCATTTCTACACTCGTAGGAGTCATTGCCGTCAGCATCTCCCAACGCATTAACCTGATAAACAAAGCTATATTGACACTAATGGGTTGCCTGAGCCTTTTCTTCGGCGGAATTATCTATCTGACAACTACACTTTCCCGTGAAGAGATGGGAGTTTATTCCACTCTGATTGCTAATGTAATCTTATTCTCGGTCATTTTACTGTTCATTATAGCAGGTATCCGGAAAAAAATCAATGTGTACGACTCCTTTGTCGAAGGAGCCAAAGAGGGATTCACCACTGCGGTCCGGATCATCCCCTATCTAGTGGCTTTTCTCGTTGGAATCGCTGTTTTCCGCACTTCGGGTGCCATGGATATACTGGTCGGCGGCATTGGGGCAATCGTAGAATTTTGCGGACTGGACACCGGCTTTGTGGGAGCACTGCCAACGGCCTTAATGAAGTCACTGAGCGGCAGCGGTGCCAATGGCCTGATGATCGACACCATGAAACAGTTTGGACCCGATTCATTTGTCGGACGTGTCAGTTGTGTCGTTCGCGGTGCATCGGACACCACCTTCTATATTTTAGCAGTATATTTTGGAAGCGTAGGCATCACAAAAACACGTAATGCGGTCACGTGCGGACTGATTGCCGACTTTGCCGGAATTATTGCAGCCATTTTAATCAGTTACTTATTTTTCTTTTAAAAAGAACATCAACAAGAATTAGGTATCCAAGGGCTATCTCCGGCAGAAATCCGTAACGACAGTTCGGCAGCATTGGGATGGTTGAAAGTACCGGAGTGTCTAAAGTAGTCATTCACTTAGAGATATTCCGTCAAAGAGCTATTATGACAGTTGACTTCACAAACTTTACCATGTTCTGCATACACCAAAAATTCTGATGTTAACTTCTCCAAAGACTCTGACAACTAGAGTCCAGAAAAAGTATACCTAAAAAATCTACTAAAGGAAGACAGATTATTCTGATAATAAACATCTTACATTATAAAATCTTGTTTCAAAAAACGTACGTCTGATGCAACAAAGATAAGACGCTTTTTTTGTCTGTGCAAATATTTCTGCATCGTTGTAACAATCAGTCATTTATCCCTTTTACATATATTCTGTGCGAGAACTAAAGATTGTGTTTCAAAAGACGTACGTTTTTTGAAACACCATTGTGTATTCAAGACCGTCA
>OLRI01002445.1_pt1 | contig 12900 bp, 8 predicted proteins | sample 1672871 | NCBI WGS metagenome assembly OLRI01 (sample SAMEA3136732, study PRJEB25190) | human gut metagenome
CGCCGACCCTCTGCTTGTAAGGCAGATGCTCTGAACCAGCTGAGCTAAACGCCCGGTAGCTTCTTGTTTTAAAAGCGTTGCAAAGATACGGCTATTTCTGATAACTGCAAATTTTATGCATACTAATTTTTCATTTATTTTTCACCATAACACTTAAATCACTGATATACAGAATATATAATCATCATTTAATTTATGAATTAAGTAAAACAAAAAGGGGAACTATACCTTATTATATATAGTTCCCCCTTTATATCGAAATTTATTTTATTCTTGGCCGAAACGCTTTGCCTGTTCAGCAATCAGTTCCACATCATCAAAATAGTTAATCTTCATCGCTTTTCGCACATCATCCAATGTAGCAGCCGCTGTAGCACGAGCTGTCTCACAACCCTTACGTAACATTTCGTAAATAGCCGGAATATCCTTTTCAAACTCTTTACGACGCTCGCGGATAGGAGTCAATTCCTCTTGCATTATGGCGGCCAGGAACTTTTTCACCTTCATATCTCCCAATCCACCACGGGTGTAATGCGCCTTCAGTTCATCCAAGTTAGGATAATCCGGCAAATAACGACCGAAATGCTCGGGTTTGCAGAAAGCGTCCAAATAAGTGAATACGGTATTTCCTTCCAATTTACCCGGATCAGAGACTTTCAAATGAGTCGGGTCAGTGTACATACTCTTCACCTTCTTTTCCACTTCATCAGCCGTATCGGACAGATAGATGCAGTTCCCTAACGACTTGCTCATCTTTGCCTTTCCGTCTGTGCCCGGCAAACGAAGACAAGCCGCATTGTCCGGCAACAGGATTTCAGGTTCTACCAACGTGTCACCATAAATATAATTGAAACGGCGTACTATCTCACGAGTCTGCTCGATCATTGGCTCCTGGTCCTCACCTACCGGAACAGTAGTCGCCTTGAAAGCGGTAATATCGGCAGCCTGACTAATAGGATAAGTAAAAAATCCCACCGGGATGCTAGTTTCAAAGTTACGCATCTGGATTTCGGTTTTCACCGTCGGATTACGTTGCAGACGTGAAACGGTAACCAAATCCATATAATAGAAAGTCAATTCGCACAATTCGGGAATCTGAGACTGGATAAAGATAGTAGATTTCATCGGGTCCAAACCGACAGCCATATAGTCAAGCGCTACCTCAATCACATTCTGGCGTACCTTCTCGGGATTTTCTATATTATCGGTTAATGCCTGTGCGTCGGCAATGAAAATAAAAGTCTTGTCATACAATCCGGAATTCTGAAGCTCAACTCTGCGTTTCAACGAACCTACGTAATGACCGATATGCAATCTTCCTGTAGGACGGTCGCCGGTCAATATGATTTTTTCTTTTCCCATATCTCTTAAATATTATCTTATATTAAAAATTACGCAAAGATAGGAATATTCTGACACAAACACTTAACTTTGAATCGCTATTTCACATATAATAATTGTTTCTATGAATAAACTAAGACAGAGCATTAAACTAGTTCTATTTATTTCTGTAGCAAGCTTGTTCTTTGCTTCATGTTCCGATGACGATGACAAAAGCATTCCCGTACCGAAGCCTTCACGGATGATTACTGGAATTAAAGTACATAAAATTTCGGATGTTATCACTTATCAGGGAATGATAAGCCTCACTTACGACAACAACAAACGACTGACCCGCATTTACAGCAGTTCACCGTTAGCGGCAGTAAATTACACGTACAAAGAGAACTCTGAAGTCAGTTATACTTACTCTACGGAAAATTCTCCTTTGGTAGAAATAAGCACCTCGTTGGAAAACGGCAGAAGTTATGTATGCAAATTCTCCAACCGGGAAAGCCCGGTAACCTATTCTTATGATAATGAAGGTTATCTGAAAAGCTGCAATAACAATGGAACCGTATTGGAGTACAATTGGGAAAGCGGAAATTTATCTTCCATAACCACTACTCCGAGAGGAACTTACAACAGTGATTACAAAGTTTCCAATATCGCCAATGATTATAGTCTGGACTTGAACACACTGGCACAATGGATTGATGACCGCGAAAACTATACCACCGTAATGAACACTTTCGGACAGATGGCCGAAATTCTAGGAAAAAGAAGCTCCAATATTCTAGAAGACACTTATTATATATACGACTATAGTTTCCGGCAGGATGGAAGACTAAAAGATATGACCCTGATGGGCGGATCGAAAAATATAGGATATTCATTCCGCTTTGCGTATGCCGATGATACAGAAGTATCCGAATAAATATACAGAAATAGAACATTCGGAGAGGATTTCAGACTTTTATTTTAATTTGTGTTGACAAAGATCTTGATTTATTTTGTTATCTTGGAAATAAGTCGTTACTTTGCACAAAATTTAGTAATGCTATGTATCCTACAGGAACAAAGATAATATAGACATACGAACAAATGCGTTAGTCCTCGTACGAGGATGGACGCATTTTTTTTTAATATTTAGCGACATTAAAACAACTATTATAATAAAAGAAACTTTCAATGAAAAAGGATTTAAAGAAAGTCCTGGTATTGGGTTCGGGTGCCCTCAAGATAGGCCAGGCAGGAGAGTTTGACTACTCAGGTTCACAAGCGCTGAAAGCATTGCGCGAAGAAGGCATTCATTCGGTGTTGGTAAATCCTAACATCGCGACTATCCAGACTTCGGAAGGCATAGCCGACAAGGTTTATTTTCTTCCTGTCACTCCCTTCTTTGTTGAAGAAATTATCAAGAAAGAACAACCGGACGGTATTTTATTGGCATTCGGTGGACAAACTGCATTGAACTGCGGCACTGAACTTTACCTGAACGGTACACTGAAGAAATATGGTGTAGAAGTACTGGGTACTTCGGTAGAAGCCATCATGTACACTGAAGACCGTGATTTATTCGTAAAGAAGCTGGATGAAATTCCGATGAAAACCCCGAAGAGCCACGCTGTGGAAAGTATGGAAGAGGCTCTGAAAGCTGCCCGCGAAATCGGTTATCCGGTTATGGTACGCTCTGCTTACGCACTAGGTGGTTTAGGCAGCGGCATCTGTCCGGATGAAGAAGCTTTCATCAAACTGGCTGAAAGTTCATTCGCATTCTCTAAACAGATCCTGGTTGAAGAGTCATTGAAAGGTTGGAAAGAAATAGAATTTGAAGTAATCCGCGATGCCAACGACCATTGTTTTACAGTGGCAAGCATGGAAAACTTCGACCCACTGGGAATCCATACCGGCGAATCTATCGTGGTGGCCCCCACTTGCTCTCTGACAGAAGAACAAGTAACAATGTTGCAAGATTTATCTACAAAATGTATCCGTCACTTGGGTATTGTGGGTGAATGTAATATCCAGTATGCTTTCAATGCAGAAACAAATGACTACCGTGTTATCGAAGTAAATGCACGCCTGAGCCGTTCTTCTGCCTTGGCTTCTAAAGCAACCGGATTCCCTCTAGCATTCGTTGCCGCTAAAATCGCTTTAGGCTACACACTAGACCAGATTGGCGAAAAGGGTACTCCCAACTCAGCCTACGAAGCTCCCCAGTTGGATTACTTGATTTGTAAAATTCCCCGTTGGGACTTGACTAAATTCGCAGGTGTATCACGCCAGATTGGCTCCAGCATGAAGTCTGTGGGTGAAATCATGTCTATAGGCCGCTCTTTCGAAGAAATCATTCAGAAAGGTCTTCGTATGATAGGTCAGGGTATGCATGGTTTCGTAGGAAATGACCATACTAAATTTGAAAACCTGGATGAGGAACTGGCCAACCCGACAGACCTCCGTATTTTCTCCATCGCCTCTGCATTGGAAGAAGGATACAGTATTGAACGCATCCACGAACTGACCAAAATCGACTCGTGGTTCCTAAGTAAGTTAAAAAACATCGTTGACTATAAGGTCAAACTTTCGACTTATAATAAGATCGAGGATTTACCTGAAGATGTGCTTCGCCAGGCTAAAGTATTAGGCTTCTCCGACTTCCAGATTGCACGCTTCGTATTAAAAGCCAGTGGCAATATGGAAAAGGAGAACTTGGCTGTACGTGCCCGTCGTAAAGCTTTGAATATCCTTCCGGCTGTCAAGCGTATCAATACCGTCGCATCTGAACATCCCGAATTAACCAATTACCTATATATGACATACGCTACTACGGGTTATGACGTCAATTATTATAAGAACGAAAAATCGGTAGTTGTATTAGGTTCAGGAGCTTACCGTATCGGTTCATCCGTAGAATTCGACTGGTGCTCTGTAAACGCTGTCCAAACCGCACGCAAGTTGGGTTACAAATCCATCATGATTAACTATAACCCCGAAACAGTTTCTACCGACTATGATATGTGCGACCGTCTGTATTTTGACGAGCTTTCATTTGAACGTGTACTTGACGTGATTGATCTGGAGCAACCGGGTGGTGTCATTGTATCAGTAGGTGGACAAATACCTAATAACTTGGCGATGAAGCTTCACCGTCAGTCGGTACCTGTATTGGGAACTTCTCCGCTTTCTATCGACCGTGCGGAAAACCGTCATAAATTCTCGGCCATGCTTGACCAGCTGGGTATTGACCAACCGGCATGGAAAGAATTGACCAGCCTGGAAGACATGGAAGAATTTGTAAACAAAGTAGGTTACCCGGTATTGGTCCGTCCTTCCTATGTGCTCTCGGGCGCTGCCATGAACGTATGCTATAACGAAGATGAACTGAAGGAATTCTTACAGATGGCTAAAGAAGTTTCTAAAGAATATCCGGTAGTCGTATCACAATTCATGCAAGATACTAAAGAAATAGAATTCGACGCTGTAGCCCAAAACGGTGAAGTAGTGGAATATGCCATCTCCGAACACATTGAATATGCAGGTGTCCATTCAGGTGATGCCACATTAGTATTCCCGGCTCAGAAGATTTATTTCGAAACAGCTCGCCGTATCAAGAAGATTGGTCGCCGTATCGCTAAAGAATTAAACATTTCCGGTCCGTTCAACATGCAGTTCTTGGCTAAGAATAATGAAGTGAAAGTGATTGAATGCAACCTGCGCGCATCACGTTCATTCCCGTTTGTTTCCAAAGTATTGAAACGCAACTTCATTGAAACCGCAACCCGCATCATGTTGGGTGCTCCATACAGCCAACCGGATAAGTCGGCATTCGATATTGACTGGATCGGTGTTAAAGCTTCCCAGTTCTCTTTCTCCCGTCTGCACAAGGCAGACCCTGTATTGGGCGTAGATATGTCTTCAACAGGTGAAGTGGGTTGTATCGGTGATGACTTCCATGAAGCTTTGCTGAACTCTATGATTGCTGTAGGTTTCAAGATTCCTACAAAATCTGTCATGTTCTCGTCAGGTGCCACCAAATCCAAAGTAGATTTGCTGGAAGCAAGCCGTATGCTGGCAGAAAAAGGATATGAGATCTATGCAACTGCCGGAACCGCAACTTTCTTGAATGCACACGGAGTAAATACCACACCGGTTTACTGGCCGGATGAAAAGCCCGATGCAGAAAACAATGTCATGAAGATGATTGCCGAACATAAATTCGACCTGATAGTCAACATTCCGAAAAACCATACCAAACGTGAGCTGACTAATGGTTACAAAATTCGTCGTGGAGCAATCGACCACAATATTCCTTTGATTACCAACGCCCGTTTGGCAAGTGCTTTCATTGAAGCATTCTGTGAAATGAGTGAAAAGGATATTCAGATAAAGAGCTGGCAAGATTACAAATAATCTTTCTTAGGGATATTCAAAAAGGAGCTGATTCGTTTTTCTTGAATCAGCTCCTTTTTTATCTCCTAACGGGAAAGATCATTAAAACGATAAGTAAAAGTAGCCATCGCATAACGTCCCAATCCCCAAGTCCAAGTTTCTCCCTGTCCGGTATCATTCATCCAACGATTGACAAAATCCCGTTGTTGCAGAATATCAACAACCTGAAATTTAAGTAACCCTCTTTTCCCTTTCAGAAAACTGTAAGTCAGCTCACTGTTCCAAAGCCACTGCGTCGTATTGGAGGCCTCATCCTTATATCCCCTGCGATTCATACTTCTCACAACGGTATAAAGATTCAAGTTGAGAGGTAACTTCAGTCGACACTCCGCGCCATAATAAAAATCATACGTCCTGTAATCCGAATTGTTTGTATAACTGTTATCGGCTTGCTGATAAGTGATTGCTCCATTTATCTTAAACTCATGCTCTTCCAATTTATAGGCAAACTCCACGTCCTGCATCAAGTAGAGCATTTGGGAGGTGTTACGATCATTCTCATTGGCTTCTCCCATTATCTGCACATACGAAACCCTCCGGTTATAATTTGCATTAGTAGCAAGACGAGCGAAAATTTTCTTGAATAATTTATTCTTATAATATATATTCCCGCCAATGCCCCAATTACCATTTATATTCTCGGGCCGACTGGTATATACCCCACTCTTCTCATCATAGGTTCTTTTCCGGCTTATATCATTTATCGTATTATTATATCTCAAACCACAATATAACATTTCCTGCTTTTCCATATTTCCTCCTCTGTAATTCACAGATATATTTTGCCCGAAAGCGGGTTTCAGCCCCGGATTCCCCATTGTTATGTTCAGAGGATTAGTATAATCAGGCACAGACAACAAATCATAAATGGAAGGCTGCCGGGTGTATCCGCTATAATACACACTCATATTATGGTTATTGCCCAAATCATAATCAAAATGCAGTTCGGGCACTATGTTCAACACGGTAATGGTCGTATCTATCTTCACTTTTCCCCTGTTGCTTTTCGTCGTAGACTTCTGAGGCGACAGCCCAAACCGGATATTCAACCTCACTTTTCTCCAATTAAGTGTGGTACGCAGTCCGAATTCATTGGAATGAAGATCATTACGAGTATAATCACTTAAACTATCCACCCTTCCTGCCTCATAACCAAATGGAAGACTTCCCCACAAAGCATCCTCATCCAAATTGTACGTAACCGCATTATTACTCTGCCGTTGATACTCATGCCGATAATAAACCTGAAGCATTTGTTTTCCTATTGGCTCCGTATAGCTGACCTCCCCCGCCAATAATAAATTTCTGGCAGGTGACTCCCGGTATTGATTTCTATATAAAACCGAATCTGCCCCCAGGTCATTCTTCAATTGATAATAAGTAATAGACGATTGCTGATAATTGCCACTCGCCTGATTACTATAATCATTTCTTAACTCTATGGAGAGTTTCCGACCGATATCATTCAATTTATGAGTGATCAAAAGATTATTGCCTATCATCAGATTGTTCGTCTTATTTTGAGAATTTCCCGTATTTTTATTTATCCTGAACTCAGGAGGAATCATTGCATCGTCCCTCCAAGGCTCTGAAACATAGTCCAAAGGATTGGTACTGAAAGTCGCCGAAATATTTTCTGATACCGAATTTAACCGGCTATGATTGATGTTATGCCTGAAATTAATTTCCGTCCGGTCACTCAAACTTCCCGTCATATATATATTCTCCCAAAAAGAACTATTCCTACCCGTACTCAAGCCATTATTATAGGCATATTGGCTACCGTTAGGCAGATATTCTTCTGACTGGCTTCGCGATTCATCCGCGCTTTTATTATTATTATATGAAGCACTGACATTGAGGTTGAGCTTCTTTATTTCCGTTCCCAAGCTAAAACCAATATCCTTCATTTGAGCAGGATTATCGGCCATATCACTGATAAAATTACCATATCTGGGGAGTTTTCCTAAATCACCATACAAGGACATCCGCCATTTTCCGACAAATTTATTCAAACTCATTTTCGCTCCATACATATCCCCCGAACCTTTCAAAGCTGAAACGTCCCCCATTAATCCATCTGTCAAATCCTTCTTGGTCTTCACATCCATCACCGTTTTCTTCTTACCATCTGACACCCCTGTCATTTGCTCTTTATCCGACTGCTGCTCGTATACCTTTACCTCTTTCAAAGCATCTACCGGCATATTGTTCAAAGCAACTTTGCTATCTGCGAAAAACTCCTTTCCATTTAATAAGATCTGAGTGATTTCCTTTCCATGAAAATTCATCTTGCCGGATTTCTCGTCTAATTCCAATCCGGGAAGCTGCCTCACCAAATCCTGCAGAACAGCTCCTTCCGATGTCTTAAAGGCTCCGGTATTATATACTAATGTATCTCCGGACATCTTCATTTTCTGCAGTTCGGCCTTTATCACCGTTTCATCCAATACAATACTGGAAGGTTTCATCATCAGAGCACCTCCATAAACTTCTTTCCGATAAGCAGGAATATTCACTTTTTTTTCAAGGGTTTCATATCCTAAAAAAGAAGCCCTTATTAAATAATTACCGGGATTCATAGGGTACAAACGGAAAACACCCTTCTTATCGCTCACCGTACCTTCTATAAAACTCGTATCAGGCAAAGAATAAAGTTGGATATTTACATCCGGCAAAGGATCGGGATAAGGGCGTTCTCCCTGTTCTCTGACAGAACCTGTCAAATGATAAGCTTTTTCTTTTCTTGCTTTATCTGAATCAAGCTTTTTCTGTCCACTAACCGGGAGAACAAAAGATAATAAAATAAACAACGAGAACAGTTTAGTCATCTTGAAATATCAACAGGGTCCTATTTCAATGCTTCCGCAATGGCATTCATCAGATATCCAAATTCTTCTTTCTCATACCCGATGGAAGTATAAACGGCTTCTCCTTCTTTATTGAAAAGATAGGCGCGAGGAATTGACTTTTCAGCAAATAAAGAGAACACCTCACGTTTAGGATCGGGATATAACGGGAAAGTGAATTTCTTCCGTTCATTATAAGCCTTCAACTGTTCATCCGTATGCTCACGACCAATTACTAATAATACGAAGTCCTTGTTATCTTTATATTCAGCCCACAAAGTTTTCTCTATTTCAGCCAGTTCCAGCTGACATGGCCCGCACCAAGTGGCAAATAAACTCACCAAAACGACCTTACCTTTCAATTCAGTCGAAGAAATATCTCCATATACTGCAGATTTTAAATGAAAATCAGGTAATTTATCTCCTTTTTTCAATTCTTGAGCATTTACGGCAAATACCATGCAAAGCATCATGAACAATAATCCTAACTCTTTCATTTTCATAGTTCTCAATATTTAATTATGGAATAACAAAGACAAATATATCTGTTTTTCTTATATTTGCCGCCAGAAAATATTATTTTTTAGCCTATGATGACTTTTATTTCATGTGCCAAAACAATGACCGGACGGAGCAAAATACAAACTCCTGTTACCAGTACACCACAATTCCAAACTGAAGCGATACAGAATGCACTTGATATGTCCCAATTCTCTGCTGAAGAACTGGAACGACTTTTACGTGTGAACAGTAAAATAGCAGCAGAGAACTATATGCGATTTCAAGATTTCTGTTCGGACTCTCCCTCGGCTTTAGCTGCCTTACTGGCTTATACCGGTATCGTATATAAACGTATCCACCCACAGGATTTTACCCCTGAAGATTTTCAATATGCACAGGATCACTTGCGAATCACTTCTTTTCTTTACGGATTACTCCGCCCGTTAGACCAGATCAAGAATTACAGAATGGAAGGAGATATCAAACTACCTGAACGTGGAGGAATATCCATGTTTGACTATTGGAAGCCAATTCTGACCGACACCTTTATCAAAGAAATTAAAGCAAAAGGAGGAATACTAATCAATCTGGCAAGTGGGGAGATGAAAGATTTATTCGATTGGAAACGCGTGGAGCAAGAAGTACAAGTGATCACACCAGAATTTCAGGTATGGAAAAAAGGAAAATTAACCACCGTTGTGGTTTATGCAAAAATGTGCCGTGGAGAATTGACACGCTTCATCATTAAAAACCGGATAGAGAATCCTGGGGATTTAAAAGGATTCAAATGGGAAGGATTCAGTTTTGATGCCGGATACAGCACAGATACCCACTATCTTTTTAGCCTTCTTTCATAAAAAAATATTAAATAGTCAACCTACTCAAACTTTTTATCAGCACTCATGTTATTTAGTTGAATTTGGGAAGATAAACCTGGACAATAATTAACTAATAGAAATGAGTATGAAAAAATTAATGTTTTTGCTGGCTGCGGCCAGTTTAAGTTCTGTAGCGTTTGCACAGCAGAAAAGCAATTCACAAAACGTCCTTGTAGGCGAGAGTGTAGATGTAATGGAGGTACCTGTGGATAAGTACAAGGTAGAGACCAATCACTTCTTCGATAATTGGTTCTTCTCTGTTGGTGGAGGTGCACAAGTACTGTTCGGCGATCAGTCCGATCTTGGTAAATTCAAGAAACGTATTGCTCCCGCTCTTCAAATATCAATCGGTAAATGGTTTACTCCCGGCTTAGGATTACGTTTGCAATATAGCGGTTTGCAGTCGAAGAGTTTTTCCAGTGAACCTTCCGCATATTCCAAACCTCACATGTTAAGCGAAGGATACTATCAGGATAAGTTCAACTACATGAATTTGCATGGTGACATCTTATTCAATGTCAGTAACATGATAGCCGGATATAATGAAGACCGCATATACGACTTCGTGCCATTCGTAGGTTTCGGTTTTGCCCACTCATATGATGCTCCACGTCGTAATTCACTGGCATTCAATTTCGGTATCATCAATACATTCCATCGGGATGAATGAGATTGGAGTATCGTCTGCCAATCCTGTAAAGCGAATCGTTGGATCAATATCGACGATAGAGGATAGTCTCTTATTGGGATATATCCTCGAAACCATTTCAAAACGATCCTTGTAGAAAGAGACATCCAATCTATTTCCAATCATTTCTGATATTCTTTTTGTAAATACAGATTCCGATGAAACCTCTTGTGATGGATTAATAGATAGAGCCTCCAACAAATAATCGTCAATACTTTCTAATAATTCTTTTGCCTCTTTATCCTTTTGTAATTTTGCATTTTGTGCAGCAGTATAGATATCAACTAATTTTTGTTGAATTTCAATTGGAGGAAGAGGTATTCTAATTGTTTTCAAGTATGAGGAAGAAACCCTCTGCTGCCCAGCCGATCCTCCAAAAGAATTCTGAGCGGACTTAAGGACTCTATAATCTCGCAGAATAAAATGTATGTATTTAATTAATACATTACTACTCTTTGGTCTTAATACAAAAAACTCAGTAGAGCCACAACCAACTCCTTTAAGTAGATTTTGAGCAATAGCAGACTTCCCATTCTGCATGCAAGGCGTTATTTTTGCCCACAACAAATCACCTTCCTTAAATTTTGTATAACCTTTTGTATTGGCGACTGTAATATTTTTAGCCAAAGAGATTATTCCATACCTTTCATCAATGGCTTCCATCGGGACATATGAGATTACATCATTATCCGTCAGTTCTGAAAAAGTTACTGATGGGTTTATGTATAAAATGTCTCCTAATTCATATGTAGGATATATTTGGGAAGAATAGTCAAAACGCTCTTGGTAAAATGAAACATCATACCGCATTCCAACTAATTTTGATATTTCGACTCTTCTGATTATCATAAATCTATTATATTCACAATGAAGAAAAAAATGAATTTAATTTATTTGCAATTTCTGGCAATTCATTGCCTTCAATTTTTTTCCCAGTAGCGTCATATCCAACATTCTCAACTTCTACCATTAGGACCTCATAGTTGTCGAAATACTTAAAGATGCGTTCTTTATATAATTCAAGCATCCGTTCTGCCCGTTGCCCCTTATCCAGCCCTTTCTCTTCGCGGACAAGTGCCTTAACATCACTTAATGTCTGTTCAAACTGTTGAGTCAATTTTTGGGGATGTTTTTTCAAGAACAGAACAGATGATTTTACTCCGGCTTTGACATGGGCAAAGGTGTGTTGTGGCAATGATACGACTGCCAAGATTCGGAACTTTTCAATCAACCAGTCTCGCACGTATTGGCTCGACGAATTGGTCAAGATTCCGTCTGGGACAACAATCGCAAGATAGCCGTTCTCCTCGTTCAAATATTTATAGCATCTTTCCAAAAACAGCACCTCGGTACTTTGTGAAGTCCGCCACTTGTTTTTGTTATTATCGTCAGCGATTCGATCCTTAATCTCCGTAAATCCAAGATTTTTCTCGAACAGTTCATACTCCTTGTAATATCCGACCTCATCTGCTTTTATCGTCGAACCGAAGGGCGGATTAGTCATTATCAGATCGAAAGTTCCATCCTGGAAATTGAGATTCCGATTTTCAATCTCCAAAATACGGTTATTTTTCAAGCCATCATTGGTGATGATGTTGGTATGACCATCGTCATGAATAATCATGTTCATCTTCGCTACGCGCGAAATTTGCTCATTGATTTCAATACCGAACAAATGCTTCTCGGCAAATACATGCCAATAGTCTCGCCATGAGGCGCTGCCTATTTCATCATCACTAAAAATTTCATTAGCGTCATCTCGCACTGCTTTTAATGCATGCAACAGGAATCCTCCGCTTCCACATGACGTATCGAGTATCTTCCAGTCTTTATTAACACCGATGGCTGATACAATAAACTCAACAATAGGCTTGGGTGTAAAAAACTGGCCGAAATCACCGCGGAAAAATTCACCTATAAAACTCTGGAATGCCAAACCTTTGGCATCGAGGTCTGTTTTGGAGAGATTTATATCCTGAAGATATTGAACAACGGTGTAAATTTTATGCTTGTCCAGCTTAATATCGTCCTTGAACACTTCGGGATCTTTCTTTCGTCCATGCTCGTAAAGATCGCGTATGCGAGCTTCAAGCTCGACTTTTGCTTTGTTGTTTTGAGGATCCTCGGGATAATGTATTATCTGAAAGTTATACGGTCGCCCTTTGCTCTTAGGATCGTTATCTCGCCAACGTTCATCCCTTATCTTACAAAA
>OLRI01002454.1_pt1 | contig 12859 bp, 11 predicted proteins | sample 1672871 | NCBI WGS metagenome assembly OLRI01 (sample SAMEA3136732, study PRJEB25190) | human gut metagenome
TCTCTTTCGTGCAGCTCCAGAATCATGACTCGTCCGATGATATCACCGCTTTCCCACTCAGTTTACGAGTTGCTTTCAGTCGCTCAAAGGTTTCCTTGCTGACTACATGCTCAATCCGGCAGGCATCCCGTTCGGCAGTAACAGGATCGACACCAGCTGCCACAAGTATCTCTGTAAAAAAGAGATGCTTTTCGTAGGTATCCTCGGCAACCTCACGGCCGAGATCAGTCAGGTGCAGGAAGTGATCTCCATCCATGAGTAGGAAGCCGCCCTTTTTTAGTGTAGCCACCGCATGGCACACGCTGGGCTTGGACACATCCAGGTACCGGGCCACATCCACGGAGCGTACCATACCTCTCTGCTTTTGTAGGACCAAAATAGCCTCCAAGTAGTCCTCGCCAGACTGGTGTAGCGCCAAATCATTTTGCCCCCTTCCCTTTGGAAGTATTTCCTATAACAAGGAGCCGGCCTACTAAGGTCGGCTCCTTGTCACGGGTTCAATTGTTCAAAAGCCGGATGCAAATGCAGTGCTTCATTACTCTGCCGGCTGGATCAACCGCACATCAAAGAACATGGGCGTGCTGGAAAAGTCGTAGCCCGCAACCTTGTCCGTGTTGTAGACAATCATATCCTTGACGAACAGCAGGGGCAGATCCAGCACATTGTCGTTATCAAAGTTCAGCAGCTGATCAAAGATTTCCTGAACTCTGGTAGGATCATCAGTGGTCTGAAACTCCTCAATCAGAGCCAGGAACTTGTCGCTGCCCTCCACAGCGGTGAGGCTGGGCACATGGGGAGAGCGAGACAGCATGGGGATGAAGTAATTGTGGGGGCTGGTATAGGGCTGCTCCGTGTTCCACATGATGAGGTCGTAGTTACCAGCAACGCCTTCCTGCCACCAGGTCATCATCTCCTGGCCTTCCGTCTCCACATCGATACCCACCGCCGCCAGTTGGCTCTTGACCGCTGTGGCCAGCGACTTGTTCAGTGCATCTCCGGAATCGTAGGTGTATTTCAGGGACAGCGTCTGTCCGTCCTTCTCCCGGATGCCTGTGGACTCATTCAGCACCCATCCGGCTTCATCCAGAAGCGCGTTGGCTTTTTCGGGGTCGTAGGTACGGACGACATTCAGTTCCACATCCGTATAGGGGATGCCATCAGGGAACAGGTGGTCGGCGGGAGTCTCCTCGCCGTAGGTCAGCCCTTCGGAGAGAGTCTCCTTGTCGATAGCGTAGGCCACGGCCTCGCGCACTTTCAAATCAGACAAAACGCCGGAGGCGTTGAGCACCAGGTTTCGGGTCTTGGAATCGCTCTCCGCCACCGCGCCGGCAATATTGGGAAGAGAGAGGGCCTGCTGATAGTCGTCCCAGGTCAGAAGCGCGCTGCCGTAGATCAGGTCGATCTCGCCGCTCTGGAGCGCCTGGAGCCGAGCAGAGGCGTCGGGGATGTACTTGACAATGACTTCATCATAATAGGGCTGCTCTCCCCAGTAGTTCTCGTTGCGGACAAAGCGGACATAATCGCCGTCCACAATCTCCTCATACACATAGGGGCCGGTGCCCACCACGCCGTTCATGGACTGGTAGTTTCCCTCCTCCAATACGGCGGGAGATACCAGGACCATGGTTTCTGGATAGCAGAAGTCCATTAGATAGTCGAAATAGGCATTGGGATAATGGAATGTCACTGTGTACTCATCCACGACCTCAATGCTCTCCACCTTGGCCACGGCGGAGATGTTGCTGAAATTGGGATTGGGGTGTGCAAACTCAAAATCTGTCTTGACTGCCTCTGCATTGAACGGCGTCCCATCGTGGAACGTGACGCCCTCTTTCAGATGGAAGGTCAGAGCAGTTCCGTCATCGGAAAACTCCCAGCTCTCCGCCAGGCAGGGGACGACCTCCCCGTTTTCATAGTTGACAAGGCCCTCATAACAGAGCTTTGTGCCGATATTGTTCTGCACATCCATGTTGAGGGGATAAAGGGTGTTCAGCTCCGCACTGACCGCCGTGGTCAGGATCTTGGGTTCGTCCTCCGTCTGGCCAGAGGACGGTTCCTGCGAAGTGGAAGGTGTTTCATTTCCACCGCAGCCTGCCAGCGCGCCGCAGAGCAGAGCGCCGCAGAGGGCAAGAGAAAGCAGTCTCTTTTTCATGGTTTACTTCCTTTCGTTACTGTTTTATGCCAACACGGACGATTTGCCCGGCTTGCATCGTGAGAATGGTGTCGGACAGGCGGTAGGCGCTGTCCATATCATGGGTGATAAGCAGAAAAGCGCAGTCAAATTCCCGATGATATTGTTCCAGGACACGCATGACGGCATCGGCGGAGATCAGATCCAGACCGCTGAGCACCTCATCCAGAATGAGGTACTTGGGCCGGATCGACATGGCCCGCACCAGGGAAAGCCTCCGTTGCTCTCCGCCAGATAGCTGCCGGGCGGGGATCTCCAATAGCCGTTCTTCCATGTGGGTCAATTCCATGAGCTCGCCAATGCGCTCCCGGCGCTGTCGCTTTGAGAGGGAGGTAAGGTTGACCATCGCCTCCTCCACATTACTGCGGACAGAGCGCATGGGGTTCAGCGTTCCGCTGGTATCTTGAAAAACCGCCTGGAGCTTTGTGCGCCGTTTTCGCCAGTCCTCGGTGCTCCAACCGGAGGTGTCTTCTCCATCAAGGAAGATTGCCCCTTGATCCGGGGCCTCCAGGCCAACCAACAGGCGTGCCAGGGTACTTTTCCCAGAGCCGGACTCTCCTACCAGAGAGGTGAAGGAGCCGGGTTCCAGACGAATGGACACATCCCGAAGCGCAGCAAAGGAGAGCCCGTGCGTGCCGGCGTAGGTTTTGCTGATGTGCTCGGCAATTAGTCCGTCCATGTCCATCCCTCCCTGCTCATCGGGTGATTTGCTGCGGCATATTCCTTGGTCCACGCCTGCTTTGGGTGTTCCAGAAGTTCCTGCATCGTTCCCTGTTCGGTCAGCATTCCATGCTCCATCACATGGACCGTTCCGCAGAGGGTGCGGAGTGCGGCAACATCGTGGGAGATAAACAGGATGCCTGCGGTTTCCCTCTGTTTTTCCAAAAGTTCCAGCAAGAGTGTTCGGTTGTCCGCGTCCAGCGCGGAGGTGGGCTCGTCGGCCAAAATATATCTGGGATGCAGGGCCAGCAGTAATGCGGCCGCTGCCCGCTGGAGCATCCCGCCGGAGAGCTGGGCGGGATAGCTGTCCAGCACCCGCCGGGGCTGGGACAGGCCCAGTTCCGTCAGAAGCGTTTCTGCCCGCTCCACCGCCTCTTTCCTGGAAACGCCTATTCTCAGCCGCAGAGTCTCTTCCATTTGGCGCCCCATCTTGAGTCTGGGGTCAAATGCAGTCATTGGGTTTTGCGGGATAAAACCCAGAGTCGTCCCACACAACTCCCGCCGCTTCCTCGCGGACAGAGCCCATAGGGATTGACCTTCCACCTGGATCGTACCGCCGCTGACCTGACAGCCACCGCTCAAAATACCGAGCAGTGCCTTGAGCAGCGTGGTCTTGCCCGCCCCGCTCTGTCCAGTCAACCCTATCGCCTCGCCAATCTCGATCTGAAAGGAGATTTGATTAAGAAGTTGAGCGCCGCTCCGGGCGGTCACGGACAAATTGTTTACCTCAAGCACGGGCGGACACCCTCCTTTCGATCCAGCGTCCCAGCATATGGAATGCCATGGTACACAGCACGATCATCAAGACCGGATACAGCGTAAGACCGGGATAGGAGAGCAGATAGTGGTGTGTCTCCGACACCATGCTGCCCCAGTCCACCACATTGTCTCCCATGCCCAGCCCGATAAACGAAAAGCTGACGATGGACAGCGTCATATCCGCACAGGAAAGGCAGATGAAGTGGAGGACATCCCAGATGAGGTTCGGGAGGATGTGGACAAACAAGATACGGCTCGGCTTTGCACCGGAGGCCACCGCGCACATCACATAGGCCTTCCCCTGTTCGATTTCGGTCCGTGTTTGAACTAGTTTGATGACCCGAAGCATCAGGGAAGCCGACACTGCTACCACCATGGTGAACACACTGTTGCCCCAAGCCGCAATGAAGATGATCAGGTAGGCAATGGGCGGGATGGCGGTAACCGCGTTCAGCACGCCCTCTAAAATCAGGTTTTTGCCGTTCTTCCCACTGCCCATGAGCAGTCCGATCAGCGTCCCAAAAACGGAAACCGTAACAGAGCCCACTAAGACGATACCCAGGGTCGTCCGCCCGCCGTAGAGCAGGCGGGACAGCACACAGCGCCCCAGGTTGTCCGCGCCTAAGGGGAACTCCGGGCAAGGTGCCAGGAACTTCTTGGTCAGGTCCACCAGTTCCGGGTCATTAGGGGCGAACACAAATCCGAATGCACAGACACAGAGGACTAGTAGCGGCAGGACCATTCCCGCCTTTGATGCAAAATAATGTTTTCTCATGCCCGGCCTCCCGCAGCCCGTATATCACTTCTCAAGGCGTATTGTAAAAATTCCGCGACTGTATCCAAAAGCACCAGTGTCAGCGCCAGCACCAGAACTGCGGCATGAATCACCGGCGAGTCCCGCTTCACCACTGCGTCAATGATCAGGTAGCCCAAGCCAGACAGGGAGAACACCCGCTCCACAATGGCCGCGTTGGCGAGGCACAGCCCCAGCATCTGGGCAAAACTGGGCAGGAGATCCACCACAGCGTGGGGAAACGCGTGGAATAGGAGGATGCGCCCATCCTGCAGCCCGCGGCACCGTAAGTACATGGCATAATCCTGCTCCATCTCCCGCTCCAGTGAGGCTGCGAGCATCTGTCCATAAAAACAGATCCCCAAGACCGACAGGCAGAGCGCCACCGGGAAATACCGGGCAAAACCGCTGTTTCCCGACACGCTGATCCAGCCCAGCCGCACCGCGAACAAGTCGATAAAAGCGGTACCCAGATAGAAGCCAGGCACGGAAATGCCGATCATGGTCAGAAAGGAGAGGATCATGCCGCCGGCTTTCTGCCGCCAAAGGTACCCCAGCATCCCTACTCCCAGAACGCCCAAGGACATAATCACAGCGGAATAGGCCACCACCGTCAGGGTAACGGGCACCGTTTTGGCCAATTCCTCCGTCACCGGATTTCCCGTTCCCAGAGAAATCCCGAAGTCCATGTGGAGCGCGTCCACCACCCAATCGAAATACTGCACCGGCAATGGCTTGTCCAGACCCAGTATGACCCGGGCCTCGTCGATCTGCTCCTGGGTGACGACCGCAGAATTGCGCTTCACATACGCTGTGGCCGGATCAACGGGAGAGAGCCGCATCAGCAGGAAAGAGAGAAGCGTGACGACAAACAAAGTCAGCAGAACGACGGTGACTCGCCGAATGAGATACCGCCTGGTCCGCTGTGCCATAAGACCACCTCCAAATAGTTAGATAATGCTAACCTCATATCAAAGAGAAAGCGCACCGGACTCGATGCGCTTTTTTGGCAGATGCCCTTGCGTACAAAGACATTTTAGCGGATTTTCACTTGTCTCGCCACTCCCGCAGGACGCTGTCTGCTCCTATAAGACAAAAAGTTTTGCGGTACTCTGTTGGGGTATGCCCTGTATGCTGGCGGAACACTTCGGAAAACTTGCTGGCATTCTGGTACCCCACCTTTCCAGCGATTTCAGTCACATCCAATCTGGTCTCTCGCAAAAGTCCCGCTGCTGTATGCATACGGTAGGCCTGCAGATACGCATTGATGGTAGTTCCATAAACTTCCTTGAAGCACTTTTTCATAGAAGTCAGCGGAAAGGAAAAAGTCTGTGAGAGAGTTTGCAGAGTGATCCGGCGGTCCAAATGCTCTATCAAGTACTGCCGGACAGATTTGATCTGTTCTGCCTGGGATCGGTCTACATACAGACGGTCTTCTCCCTGCGCTGTGATCTCTGGGGAGCCAAGGAAGAGGAACAATTCCATCACCTTGAGTTTGAAATAACCGGCCCGCAGATCCTCCGGCGCATGGTATAGCTCAGAGAATATATGCTGAATGGAGTCAGCCGCCCGCATAACGAAGCAGGAGTTGTGGGCACACAGCCGGTCCCGCATGGCAAAAAGGTCGCAGTACAGCCCTTCGCCCAGCGCCTCCGACACCTGACGCAAAACCCTGTCCGCCACCGGAATATCCACTGCGATGGTGATGCCGTGGTAGTGGGACAGGGGGAACCAGGTCTCACGAGTCCGGTTGGTCATGACATTGACTGCCAGATCGCCTTCCCCCAGATAGACAGCCCTTCCATCCGAAAACTCACACTCAAATCGCCCTGTCCGGCAGTGATTGATCTCCAGCAGATCGGCCCGTGGGTCCTCTCGGTGCGCCACCCCGCAGGACATATGAATATCGTCATAGAGCAGTTCAATTCCGGGGAACACCGGGTATCGGGTGATGACACCCTCTCCGGTTTCATTTTCCATCTTATAGACAGAACAATTCTCCCCCCGAATGATAGTCTGAGCCGCCTCGCCCTTGAGGACTTGGGTTTTGATCAGTTCCTCGTCCGCAAAGCGGACATGCTCCAATCCGGTCATTGTGCCGATTTCTCCTCAAGTATCCAATTTCCACCTGAGCGCCTCTTGGCGGACACCCACAAAGTCAGCATACAGGCCGCCTTGGGCCATCAGTTCCTGATGGGTGCCCCGCTGAACGATGTGCCCGCCGCTGAGGACCAGAATTTGATTAGCATTCCGCACCGTGTTCAGGCGGTGGGCGATCATGATGAGCGTCTTTCCGCGGGTCAGGGCGGAGATGGCTGCCTGCAGCTCCGCCTCATTCTCCGGGTCCACGCTGGCGGTGGCTTCGTCCAAAATCACAATGGGAGCGTCCTTCAGCATGGCCCGGGCAATGGAGATGCGCTGCTTTTCCCCACCAGAGAGTGAACCGCCTCCCTCACCCAAGACTGTATCATATCCATCCGGCAGTGCCATGATAAAGTCGTGGCAGCAGGCGGCCCTAGCGGCGGCCACCACCTGCTCGTGGGTGGCATCCGGGCGGCCAAACTTGATGTTGTTCTCCACTGTGTCGTTGAAGAGGTACACCGACTGGAACACCATGGAGATATTCTTCATCAGGCTGTCCAGCTTGTACTCCCGCACATCGTAGCCTCCCACAGTGATTTTACCGCTCTGCACATCCCAGAACCGGGCGATCAGGTTGCAGAGGGTGGTCTTGCCGCCGCCGGAGGGTCCCACCACGGCGGTGATGCTACCAGAGGGAACGGTCAAGCTCACGTGGTCCAGGATCGTCCTGTCCCCATAGGCGAAGGACACGTCCTGAAATTCCACGGAGGCGTCCGCTGTCGTCAGCTCCGCCCCGTCGATGTCCATGACCGGGGTGTCGTCAATGGAGTTGGCCTTGTCCATGGAGGCCCCCAGCATCTGCAGATTGTCCGCCATATTGCCGGCGCTCTCCAGCTCCGCATAGAGCATGAACGAAGCCACCAGCATCAAGAGGCACCGGGCCAAGGACAACGTGCCGCCGGAGTAGAAGGCCAGGGCACACACAGCGATGGCCACGGAGAACACCCGCACCACCACCTGACGGAGCCCCATCCAGGGGACTACCGACTTTTCCAGCGACAGGGCCTTGTCACAGCTCTCGTCCACAGTCCTCTGCACCGCCTGGCCGCTGTCCTTGTCCAGACCATAGGACTTTACCACGCTCATACCCTGGATGTACTCCAGCACCGCCTCCACCAAGTTCATCTGGGCGTGCTGCCGGGCAGGGCCGGTTTTCAGCATGGCTCGCTGGGAGAGCTCCGTCACTCCCAGATAGGCCAGGATACCCGCGATGGCCAGCAGGCCCAGCCGCCAGTCCGCCACCGTGAGCCCCAGGCACAGGCCCAAGGTGTTAAGGAACCCGCCGATAACGCTCACCAGGCACCGGGCGGCATTGTTTTCCACATCGGACAGGGTCGTGGTGACCACGGCGGTGATGTTCCCCAGGGAGTTGTCGTTGAAATAGCCCATGGGGATATATCGCAGCCGGTCTCCGATGTGAATTCGTTTCTCCGCCACCATGAAGTAGCCTGTCTCCGTTTCTGCATTGGTGGACCAGTAGGAACATGCCGCCCGGCCTACCACAGATACCACCATCACACCAATGACCGGCCAAATGCGCAGGTCCGCCCCGCCCACCAGAATATCCAAGGTGAGCATCAGGGCGGCAAACTGGAGGGCGGCGAACACCGCTCCCAGGAAGGCTACCGCCATGGACTTTTTCAAGAGCCCCCGCCGGGTCCCCGCAAAGTCGGAGATCTTCTTCAGAACACTGAACACGGCTCATTCCTCCTTCCCGTCCCGGGTACCCAGATAGGTGTTCCACATCCGGGCGTACAGCGGGCACTTCCGCAACAGTTCCTCCTGCCGTCCCTGGCCGGCGATCCTACCATGGTCGATGACCACGATATTGTCCGCGTCGGCCACTGTTCCCAGCCGGTGGGCGATGACGATCAGGGTCTTGCCCCGGGTCAGGTTGGAGATGGCCCGCTGGATTACCGCCTCGTTCTCGGGGTCAATACTTGCGGTGGCTTCATCCAGGATCACGATGGGGGCGTCCTTCAGAATGGCCCGGGCAATGGAGATCCGCTGCTTCTCCCCGCCGGACAGGTGCCCGCCGCCACCGCCGCAGATCGTGTCGTACCCATGATCCAGCGCCCGGATGAACTCGTCGCACCCAGCGGCTTTTGCTACCCGCTCCATTTCCTCGTCGCTGGCATCCAGACGGCCCATGCGGATGTTTTCCCGAATGGATTTGTCAAAGAGGAAATTATCCTGGGCAACATAGCTGATCTCACTCATGAGCTGTCCAAACGGAATATTGCGAATATCCTGCCCGCCAAAACGGATTGTTCCGGAGGTCGCATCCCAAAAACCGGCCATCAACTTGGCAATCGTGGACTTGCCGGAGCCAGATGGGCCGACAATAGCGGTCATGGTACCGGGCTGCGTCGGGAATGAGATACCGTGAAGGACTTCGGCCTCTTTGTAGGCAAAGTGGACATCATCAAATTGATAGGCCCGCTCCCCAAGATCTGCGGGCTCTGTGGGGCGTACAAGCTCCGGCGTTTTCAAAAAGGTCGTGACCTGCTCCAAATTGCCCTTGATCATGCTGACCTGCTCCATGGCCTCGGAGACCTTCATTAACGGCGCAATAAACCCCAGAGGTACCACCAAGGCCACTAGAAAGACAGGGAGAGAAAGACTTCCCTCCATGTAGAGCCACGCTCCCACTGGAAGGGTCCCCAGAAGCGTAGAAGGGAGGACTGCCCGGGCCGCCGCGTTCCAAAGCCAGCACTGGCTCCACCATGCCATGGTGGAATCGTGGAAATAGCGGACAGAATCAGCATACTTTCCATAGGAAGCTGCGGATCGGTTGAACGCCTTGATGACCTGAATACCGTTGACATACTCCACCAAGGCACTGTTCATCTCGTTGGCAGATCGCATGTAGTTCTCCATGCGCGGCCCATATCCCCGCATCATGGCGGCAAAAAAGAGGGTGCCCAGCGGAATTGTAACAAGTGCGGCCAGACCCATACGCCAGTCCAGCAGAAAAATTAGGAGAATACTGCATAGGGGAGCGGCGATGTTGGAGGGTAGTTCCGGCATGAAATGGGCCATAGAGTCCTCTAACTTCGCCACATTGTCCACGATCAGATTTTTGAAAGCCCCGGTAGGTGTTTCCAGCATGACGCCCATGGGGACCTTCGCCATCCGGTCTGTAATGGCCTCCCGGATATTTTTCAGTATGGTAAAGGAAATTTTGTGGGACATCAGGGAGGACCGCCAGGTAAGCAGCATTTTTATGATCTGGCAAACTGCGGCGCCTCCGCAGAGAAACAATACCAGCGTGGGCGTTGCAGTCCCCCGGTACAAGGCGTCCGCGAGGACAGCCACCATTAAAAATGGGCCCATGCCAAAGAGTTCTCCCAAAACAGCCAGGAAGATGGAGAGGAGCATTTTACCGTTGTTTTCTCCCACGAAAGCAAAGAGCTGCCGAATCGTTCCCGGTTCTTTCGACTTCATAACCAGCCTCCTTTCAGGCCACAAAAAATACAAGGAGGGTATTGCATTTTTGAGTACCCTGTGCTAAAATCTAAATTACGATGTAATATTACAGTGTAATTTTAGTATAGGACGGAGGGACAGGTAATGTCAAGAGACTTTCAGCAGACCCATGAAAATCTTTTGCTCTGCGCCCAAAAGCACTTTCTGGAATATGGCTTTGAGCGGGCCAGCATCCGGGAGATCTGCAAGGACGCCCATGTGACTAACGGAGCTTTTTATAACCACTTTGACGATAAGGAAGCTCTGTTCGGCGCGCTGGTGGAGCCTGTTGTCCAGGAGGTCAAGGCCATCTATGAGGCGTCGGTAAATGAGCACATGGAACTGGCAAAGACGGACGACTTGAAATCCCTCTGGAAACTGTCGGAGGAAACGCTGTCGGTCATTATCGAATACATCTATGAGCATTTTGATGTATTCCGGCTGCTTCTTATGCGGGCGGAGGGCACGCGGTATTCCTCCTTTTTGGATGATGTTGTCTGTCTGGAAACCCGGGTCACGCTGAAGTTCTTTGCAGAATTGAAATCTCGGGGCATCCAGGTCCGCGAATTGGCGGAAGAGGAGTGGCATATTCTGCTCCATGCGTATTTTGCATCCCTGTCTGAAGTGGTCATGCACAACTTCCCCAAGGAGGCCGCGCTGAAATATGTTCACACGCTTGTCTCTTTTTTCAACTCCGGATGGCAGACAGTTTTGGGGATCTGATCCCCAAAATTTTTGCGCAATAGTTAGCATCTACTAACTAAGTGATGTGGAGGTGAAACCGCAGCGTCCCCTTTGCACGGGGTTTTGCAACACTTAATTCTTTTCAGAAAGGACATATTCAAAAATGGAAAACACAAAGAAGAAATGGCCATTTGGTTTCTATGTGTGCTCTCTGACTTTCACATTCGAAAGATTTGCATACTACTCCGCTAAATGGCTCATCTCCGTCTTCGTCGTTGCTGAAGTGGCGAACGGAGGTCTTGGACTGACTAAAGCTGATGGAGCGCTGATGAACTCTTTCATCGTAGCGTTCACTTACATCACGCCGGTTATCGGCGGTTTCATCTCTGACCGCTGGATCAGCCCGAGACTCCTGGTTCCGTTGGGAGAGATCCTCATGGGACTTGGTTATTTATGTGCATGGCAGGCACATTCCGAAGCAATGCTGTGGGCAATGATCGTTCTGGTATCTATCGGTACAGGATTCTTCAAAGGAACTGTTTCCGGTATCAACGGACGTCAGTTCCCGAAGGCTGATGAGGATACTCTGGATTCTATTTTCTCAATCCAGTACTCCTTCGTAAACATCGGTTCCTTCTTAGGAACAACTTTCGTCAGCATGATCGCTTTGGCAGTAAGCTATCGTTTTGCATTCCTGCTTTGTGCGATCGCTATGTTCGTTGACGTACTCTGGTGGATCTTCGGTCTTCGTTTCATCGAGAACGATGCCGGAAAACTTCCATTCCTGGTTGACAACAGAACAGAAAAAGTTGAAACACTCGACAAAGATACCGCAAAAGAGGATTCCGCTCCTCTTACAACCATCGAGAAAAAGCGTGTTGCAGCTATCCTGCTTTGTACACTGTTCTCCGGTATCTTCTGGCTGTTATGGTACCTGGTATACCTGCCGGTTTACTACGAGTTCGGTCCTGTAGAACAGGGTGGTCTCGGATGGGCAAACTGGAACATCGGAAGCTTCCAGATGCCTACCGCTTGGTTTGACTCCATGAACGGTCTGTGCTGTATCGTCCTTGGACCTGTATTCGCAGCTGTCTGGGCTAAAATGCAGAAGAGACCTCAGGGTGACATCAGCATGTTCAAGAAAACAGCTCTTGGTATCATCCTGCTTGGTTTAGGTATCGTGGCAATGGTTGTTGCTGCTCTGATGAGCGGTGAGGGCGAAAGAGCCGTTGGTATCTGGATCATCGTTGTTGTTGCTGTACTGATGTCAGTTGGTGAGATGATCTTCTCCCCACTTGGAAACTCCTTCATCAACAAGTTCGCTCCGAAGAAACTTCTGGGAACTCTGCTTGGTGTATGGCCTCTGATCATCTTCTTCTCTGGTCTTGCATATGGACCTCTGTACAACTGGCTTGGAAACTTCCGTTTCGTTACAGCATTCGGTATTGTTGCAGCGATCATCATCGGTTGTGGTGTGATCCTGTGGGCACTGTCCGGCAAGCTGGATGAACTGGTTGTAAAAGACGAGGAATAATAACGTATAGTGAATCAGGGCTTTTGGTCATCGCATCAAAGGCCCTGATTGTTTTTAACTATTCATATCAAAGGAGGTTTTCACAATGAAAGTATCAGAAAGAGTTGAGGCTCTGCGTAAGTTAATGGCAGAGAAAGGTATCGACGCCTATGTTGTACCCACCGCTGATTTTCATCAGAGTGAATATGTCGGGGAACACTTTAAGGCCAGACAGTTTATCACAGGCTTTACCGGATCCTACGGAACCGCCGTTATCACAAGAGACGACGCGGGACTTTGGACCGATGGCCGCTATTTCTTCCAGGCTACAAACGAGATGGCCGGCAGCGGGATCCGTCTGATGAAAATGTTTGTAGGCGACACTCCGTCCGTGACAGAATTCCTTGCCGACGCAGTGCCGGAAGGCGGTACCGTAGGCTTTGACGGCCGTGTCCTTGCCATGGGCGAGGGGCAGGAATTTGAAGAGGTCCTGTCTGCAAAGAACATAAAGATCGACTATTCTGAAGATCTGATCGATCAGATCTGGGAAGACCGTCCGCCGCTTTCCGAAAAGCCGGCCTTTTTCCTG
>OLRI01002457.1_pt1 | contig 12849 bp, 15 predicted proteins | sample 1672871 | NCBI WGS metagenome assembly OLRI01 (sample SAMEA3136732, study PRJEB25190) | human gut metagenome
TTTTTAAAATAAATAGAAATTTAATTTCTATAAAGGAGGAAGTAAAATGAGCTTTGGTAAAAAAGTTAAAACTTTAAGAGAAGAAAAAAATCTAACTCAAAAAGAACTTGCTGAGCTTCTAGGGACAACTTCTAAGACTGTTAGCAATTATGAGGCAAAGGATTTAAGACCTAGAAAAATGGAGATGTACGAAAAACTCGCTAGTATTTTCGATGTAAATGTAAATTATTTGCTTACTGATGAGGAATATTTTATTATAAATTCTACAGAAACGTTCGGCTATAAGGGAGCAAAGGATGCACAAAGTTTAGTTGAGTCTATGGCTGGACTTTTTGCAGGCGGAGAGCTTCCTGAAGAAGATAAGGATGTACTTTTTGAAGCTATTTCAGAAGCATATTGGCAATCAAAATTAAAGAATAAAAAGTATGGAAAAAATAAAAAGTAGGTAAAAAAATGAGTAATAAATGGATTTACGACAAGGTCAACAGTCTTGTTAAGAAATATCAAACCAGAGATCCCGAAAAACTTATTAAAATGCTAAATATTAATTTATTATATATGAATCCGACTAATTCTCTACTTGGTATGTATAAAGTTATTTTAAGAAATAGATTTATCTTTATACCGAATAATGTTGGAAGTCTCAAGAAAACTGTATTGGCTCACGAACTGGGACATGACCAACTTCATAGGAAGGAATGTATCAAAGGCGCAAGTTTTCACGAAAGCAGAATTTTTAATCCTACAAATATTTATGAAATGGAAGCGAATGTCTTTGCTGCCCATCTTTTGATTTCAGATGAAGATATTATCTCAATGATAAAATATGCACAAAGCGACAGAGAGCTTGCCTATGAACTGGGGGTTGACATTAATCTTTTAAATTTAAAAATTTCAGAAATGGCAAAGATGAATTTACTAGATATTAGTAAGGATAATAATTTTGCACCCGATTCTACATTTTTAAAAGATTATAAACCGCTTGATGACGATTGGAATGATATTTAATTTTTTATAAGGAGGAGTTATGGGTTTAATAGATTATTCTAAAGAGCCCCGTTCAGACATTGCATTTATTGATATGAAGTCATTTTATGCAAGTGTGGAATGTGTTAAAAGAGGGCTACATCCTCTAAACACTTCCCTTTGTGTTATGAGTAGAGCTGACAATTCAAAAGGTCTGATACTTGCAAGTTCTCCTACTTTTAAAGAAGTTTTCGGAAAGAAAAATGTTGGAAGAAGCAGAGATCTTCCTTTTGATATTAATACAAGAAAATTTAATTATGCAAATGCTTATAGGCAAAATATTAAAATAACGAGAGAATATGTAAACTTTATTGAAAAATGGGCAGCCAAAACTTTTATCGTTCCGCCGAGAATGGCACTTTATATTGAAGATAATTTAAAAATACAAAAAATTCTACAAAACTATGCGGGTAAAGATGAAATTTATCCATATTCCATTGATGAGGGCTTTATAGATTTAACAACTTCATTGGACTATTTTATTTCGGATAAAAGCGTGAACAGAAGAGAAAAATTAGATATAATATCTGCGAAAATTCAAAATGAAATCTGGAGAGAAACGGGAATTTTTTCAACTATTGGAATGAGTAATTCAAATCCCCTACTTGCAAAATTGGCTCTGGATAATGAAGCTAAAAAAAATAAAAATATGAGAGCTAATTGGTCTTATGAGGATGTTGAAACAAAGTTATGGAAAATAGAAAAATTGACTGACTTTTGGGGAATTGGAGGAAGAACAGCAAAAAGACTTGAAAAACTTCATATCAATTCTATAGAGGAATTGGCAAATGCAAATCCTGACAGATTAAAAAAAGAGTTTGGAATTATTGGAGTTCAGCTTTGGTTTCATGCAAATGGTGTAGATGAGAGCAAAGTTACAAGACCTTATATCCCACAGTCAAAGGGAATTGGAAATTCACAGGTTCTTCCTAGAAATTACAATAGACGTTCAGAAATTGAAATTGTACTTAGAGAAATGGCTGAACAAGTGGCAACAAGACTTAGAAGAATAAACAAAAAGGCGACTGTAATTTCTATTCATATCGGTTTTAGTTATGATGAAGAATTAAAATCGATTAATTCAAGTAAAAAAATTGAGCCAACACAGAGTACAAAAGAGCTTACAAATCATGTTCTATCCTTATTTAGAGAAAAATATAGGGGTGGCTCTGTAAGAAATATTGGAGTTAGATTCGATAAATTGACGGATAAAAATTATACAGTCATAAGCCTATTTGACAATATAAAGAAAATTGAAAAAAACACAAAACTAGAAAAAGCCATTGATGAAATAAGAGATAAATTTGGCTATCTATCAATTCAAAAAGCAACAGCATTAATGGAAGGCTCAAGAGTAAAAGAGCGAAGCACCTTAATTGGTGGGCATTGTGGAGGATTGGACGGAATAATATGATTAATCGTAGTTACCTGCCATATAAATCGGCAAGAGAATATTTAGACAGAGGAATGGCTAAGTGGATGGGTTTTTTCATTTCAGAACATTCAACCGCCCTTTCAAAAGAGGGTGATACAATTGACTTTACAAATGCTATGAACGAGGAAGAAAAGCTATTTTTCTTGTCATGGGCATTTTTTAATAACAAAAAAATTTTACTCTATACAAATTTACAAAAAGAGCCATATCTTGGAAAAATTTACGATATGACAAAGGATAAACTGTATCTAAATATGAAAAAAAGAACTCCTAACTTTTTGTATTCACAAATTTTGAAACTTACAATTGCAGAGGTGATTGAAGATGAATAATATTGAAAAAAACAATATTCAATTTGACTATTTTAGTAGTAATTACCAAAAATTTGAAGAAGACTTTTACAGATTTTCAGATATTAACATCCCTCTAACATTTCTAACTGACGATATCTTAAAACTTATGGTAAAAACTAAAAAAAGTTACTTTAGACTAAATGCCATAAATTCCAGAGACAAAAAAGACCATTACTTTATCTTTAAAGAACATACTCATCTTGATAATACAAAAGTATTAAGATATGAATATGTCGGACATAAATCTTCAATATGAAAAAAGCCCGTAAAATAGTATTTATTTTAAGGGCTTTTTAATTATTTATTTTGATTTTTTCGCTATTTTAATCTTATATATTTTGTAGCTCTACCAATACCTTCTCTGTAGATTTCTCCCTCTTCTACTAATTTTCTTAAAGAACCTTCAATAGAACTTAAACTTAGATTTGGACAAAGCTCTCTAATATCTTGCTTTGTAAATCTTCCGATTTTCTGTGAAATAGCCTTTCTTACAAGCTCTATAGCAGGAAGTTTTTCTTCTACAATGGAAAATCTATCTTCAAATTCCTTATATCCTGCAAGAATTATACCTAATAAATATTTCATAAATGGAAAAATATCCTCATCTTCTTTATGCCAATTTAACCCTGATTTTTGAAGTGCTTCATAATAAGCTGATTTATCCTTTGCAATCAAAGCCTCTAAAGATATATATTTACCTACATAAAAACCGCTTCTATAAAGTAAAAGGGTTGTAAGTAATATGCTTAATCTGCCATTTCCATCATTAAATGGATGAATACATAAAAAATCGTGAATAAAAATTGGAATAGCAATAAGTGGATCTATATTGAAATTTCCAATAACTTTATTGTATTCATTACAGATATTTTCCAAAGCTTCAGGTGTTTCAAAAGGTGAAAGAGGTGTAAATAAAATTTCTGACTCTCCATTTGAATAATTTATAGTAATATAATTTTGAATATTTTTAGTCTTTCCTGCAAGTGGATTATCCATATATTTAAACATCATTTTATGCATTTGCAAAATATAATTCTTTGAAATTGAAATGACATCAAAATTTTCGTGAATAAGATTAAGAACATCTCTATACCCGGCAATCTCCTGTTCATTTCTATTTCTTGGAGTCGTCTTTTCTTCAACTAACTTTTTAAGTCTTGCACTTGTAGTAATAATTCCCTCAATCTCATTTGAAGCCTCTGTACTTTGAATCTTTGCAATTTCAATAAGTTTATTTAATTCTTCAGGTCTTTGCTTTAAATATAATTCCTGTTTTCCTTGATACTTATAAATTGAAGCGACTAAAGATAAAATTTCAGAGTCCCATTTTTTATCTTTTATTTTGGAATAATTAAAATTTCTCATTGAATTTCTCCTTAAAATAATTTTATCCCTTAAAATATACCATATTTTAAGGGATAAATCAATATTTAAGGGAAATTTTATTTTTATAAAAATTAATAAAAACAATTTGAAGTTTTTTTACTTTTCACGTCTAGCTACTAAACGAAGTCACTTTCCTTTTACGTCATCTCGACCGAAATGAGTGAAACGAATGAAGTGGAGAGATCTCATACTTATTCTTGTTTACAAGAATAAGTAAATGTATCGTAGATACATAAAATTATTTAAATTACGTATTTATCCACAAAAAAATCAACGGATTTTCGTTGATTTTTTCACTATTTTAAATATTATTCTCCTTATAAATCTAGCAAATACACAGTTTCCGGAGTTATTACACCATTTTCAGTATGAATTCTCCAATCACTCACATAATCTATAGAATATATCCCCTCATCACCTTCATGCAAATTAGGAATATTATAAGGTTCTTGAGTCAATCTTGCTTTAAATTTATCTCCCTCCATTGAAAGAGCTTCAAACCAAATATGCTCACGATTTTTACTATCCAAATTACCATCTTCATCTATTGTTTCAAGACCTAGCTTTACTATAACAACAATATCTTCCTTACCATCTTGTTTTTCCTTAAGCATTCTTTCAACATAAGAAAATCTTTCTCTTGCCAAAAAACTCATTCTAGCAGTTTCCTCAGTACTTATATAATACAGAGGATTATTTTCCAGTTTTTTTGTGAACTCTGAAGGCTTTCTTAAATAATTTTTATTAAAATCGTCTTCACTTCCATAAAGGAAAAGTATATTTGTTTTAGAATTATGTGATTCTTTTCTATCTTCAATACCTCCAAGAATATCCTTAGGATAATATTTCAAGGCATTTATCCATTTTTTTGATGTAGCAACTATTGGTTCTCCATCGTAAAAAACTCCCAAATGTATTGTTTCTTCTCCATTTTGATTTCCTTCATCTTCTAATGTTGGATTTTTTTCATCTAACAATCGACATGCATAATTTGAAATTAAGTCATAATGTGTTCTGGAGTCGTCCTTATTTGAACCCAAAAATTCAATTTCGTGTAGATTACATCTGCACAAACCATGTGTATGTAACCACACTTCATTTTCATCATAAACAGCTTGAACAGTATATAAACTTATCGGAGCAGGAAGAACATTTGATTTTACTGCTAACTCAACCCATTTTTTATTTAACATTCTCTCAGCACTTTCATCACAAAGAGCCACCATTTCAGGAATCATAGCATAGATAAGTTTAAGCTGTAAATGATAACATTTTTTAGGATTACCATTAAATTTCATATAAACATTTAAAGCCTTATTTGCTTTTAAAATCTGTTCTTTTTCCTCTTCTGTAAAATATTGCAGTTGCCATTGATACATTTCTTCTGTATAAAAATCTCCAATATAAAATCCTACTTCAAAGTCAGTACCTTCGTACGATATAACAAGTTTTCCGGGTAAATCTTCACTTGGCATAATTTTTTCTTTAATTTCAATACCATCTATAGCTTTAATATTAGCAAAAACATCTTCTGTAATTGTGTAATTTTCAGGTGTTAAAGCTAACATATACGAAAATTCTTCCCAATAAGCAAGAGGTTCTTCTTTAATTAAAGTAGGAGAATAAACGTCATTAGAATACTCTTCATTTTTTTCCTTTGAACCATTAAATAATCCGTTAACAACCTTTTTAAAAAAACTCATTATTTTTCTCCTTTTATACTAATATAATCAATGTCAGTATATCATAATAGCTGAGTAGATTCAATGTTTTTTACAATTAAAATATACTATAATATAATTTATAATTTTTTTAAAATAAAACCAAAGTCAATTTTTCATATACTAGATAATCCTATGCTACAATAGTCAAGAATAAAAAATCTTTACATCTGAGGATAAGTTCTTAAACCTTTCATCAGTTACTATGATTTTTGCTAGCATACAGTAGCTGAAAAGGTCTACGTAAGGGTTATAAAATAATCAAATTCCACTTCTCACCTCCTATCTTTTTAATTTTTTGCATAAGAAAAAGCGACTAAGATTTCTATTTCTTAATCGCCTTGTATCTTCAATATTCAGTTTTATTTAGCTCGACAAACTGGGATTTGTTTAATGAATTCAGTTTTTCCATGGTTTCTTTCCATCCAGCCATCCCTGTTCTTTCCAGTACTTAGTATCGATTGGATTAAGTCCCTTTTTCTGGAAGAGTCTCATCACAGAGAATAGTACTCTTACCTTTATTCCGGGGCGAACCTTGTTTCGTCTGCTTAGTATTTTCTTTGCTATTGATGAAACATTCTTTTCAATGTGTCTCCGTTTCTTATCGCTTACCTGTTCCCAACTTGTAGTTGCAACACCTGTTCCAAAACGATATATCTTTCCAACTCCCCAGAAGATGAGACTGTCCGCCATATCCTTGTTAGTTGACTTAACTCCTGCACCGGCAGCTGTAGAAATACAGACTCCCTGCTTTCTAAACATTGAGTCCTTTGGTCTATGAGACATCCAGCGGTAACCGTAATGATCTAATAAGCTCTTCATGGCACCTGTTGTATGGAAAACATAAACTGGACTTGCAAGTATTATCACATCGGCATTGTCAATTGCCTCTGTTATAGGGGAAAGCTTTTTAAAATGGGGGCATTTATCCTCTCCATTTATAAAGCAATTTGTACATCCACAACAAAATTCATCGAAATCTTTCGGAAGGAAAATCTCTGTTAATTCACCATCCAGTTTTTCAGCAAGCAAGTGAGCTATATGGAATGTCGAACCCTTATGGCTCTGACCATGAATTATTGTAATTTTCATTTCTCACCTCAACACTATATAATCAATATTATGTTTAAGACAAAACTCTTTAATTTATTTCATAGCTGACATATTTGGTTTGCTCTTTCCACATTCCCAACGGTTGACGGATGAAAATGAGACACCAATTTCTCGTCCAAAGACTTCTTGTGATAGGAAGCATTTTTGACGAATTTTCTTTATTTCTTCTGAATAAGTCATATTATTTCATCTCCTATTTTATATGTAATTAATATAGCATTATTATAGCATAAAAAGGGAAGTAAAAGAATGTTTTATTTACATTTAAGGAAGTCCATTTATCTATGAGATCTCTCGACTACGCTCGAGATGACGTGTTGGGATATTTTCTTTGCAAGGTACTATGACGTGAAATATTTTGTTTTTTTATTATATTTATTAGACCTTCTTTTATTTACTTGTAAACAAAAGCATGAAACCTCGATGTGCAATTGTATCTAAAGATACAATTGCTCCAGTAAGACCTACTATTGCTTATAAACAAGCAAAGTTAGAACTAGATTCTCTACGCTACGCTACAGTAGAGATGACGTATTAGTAGCTTTTCTTTGCTAGGTACTACTATATGAATATTTTTTAATTTTTATAAATCTGAGACAATTATATGAATAACCGTTTATAACTCTTGCAAATATTAACAAATCTTTTTATTAAAAAAGAGATTAACTTTATGTAAAGATAATCTCTTTAAACAACATTTTTAACTTATATTATAAAATCATTTAAACAATTTTACAAATCAAATTCAGAAGATGACCAACTAAAACTACAATAAATAAACTAAGTAGATTAACTGTATTATTTGATATCCAGAAGAAACCCTTAATTGGTTTTTGTTCCGAAAAGGACTTCTTATCGCTAACAATACCTTCATTAGTTAAATATTTTCGTTGAAACAATTCTCCTAAAATACTATCTATCAAAGTTCCCAAAAAAGCAACTAGAGTTACGAATAAAACACCAAGATATCCGAACTGTGGAAAAGCAAGCCATGCCAATAAAAAACCACCAATCAATCCAGCTAATAACCCAACAAAGCTAATTCCTCCAGAAACACCTCGCTGAACATTTTTACCAGTTATGATGCTAAATACTCTTCCTTTTCCAAGTACACCTATTTCAGAAGAAAAAGTATCTGCTGTTGCAGCTGCAAAAACTACAAAACTCAACAAAGAAAACACCTTATTATCTTGATAAAAGTATTTGCACCATACCAACATACAAGCAGGTAAAGAATTGCATACAACCTGTTTCCAATTTCTAGCGCCACCAGATTCTTGAAAGCGATCAGCTTCCAACTTACGCTCGTTTTTTATTTTACTGACTATGCTTCCTAGTAAATAAAAAATATAAAGACTAAGTGCAATCCACGCTCCACCCAAGAGATATAGAGTTATAGCAGTCAAAATTGCAGCTACCACACCATCAGCAGTTAACAATCTTAACTTTAGACTCATCAAAAGCACGAAAACTGAAAATACGAAGTAGATATAAAAGTATATATCTCCATAATAAAATGACAAAGTTGCAAACATTGCTGAACCCATTGGTAATGTCAAATTATCAGACCCTTTTATCCCAGCTGCTTCTATAAATGCAGACAAAAATCCATTAAATATAGATATAAGAACTATCATTCCAATACCTACTCTAATAATTTGTTCAGGCTCTCCGAGATTTAGTATTGTGATTAATGTTACCAAAGTCGCTACTACAAAGACTGTAATGCTCCCTTCTAAAGTTTTATTAGGTGCAAAATAATATGGTTTTTTCTTTCCAAATTTTGCTCCAACCAATGCAGCCAAACCATCACCATAAGCCATTATCAAAATTCCAATTATAGGAAACATCTCCCATCCGGTAGCAAAACGAATCGCAACAGCTAAGCAAAGACTGATGGAATAATATACAGTTCCCCAACTGTCGTCCTGTCTTTCCATTGAAGAAATCAAATTGTATTTTCGACTCAATGTATTGATAATAATAAAGATTGCCGGAGCAAAAATGGCAGCTCTTACATCTGTATAAAACATTGAAATAAAAACCCAATTTCCGACCATAATGTGTATAAATTTACGACTCAGCTCACCTTGATTCTTATTAAATAAAACCATAGAAAGAACTATTACAGTAAAAATATAAACAAAAGATATTCCTATCAAAAAAATATTCATATATTTTCCTTATCTTGAACTTTTCAGTTCACCTTTCTTTTTTCATCATATTATTTATTACAAATTATGTTTTTACTCTTTACTTCCTCAACTTTACCAAGAACTATTTTTAGCAATTCACTTTTTCTCTTAGTGTTAGTATAACATCTTTTTGTAAAACAATTGTAATTATTTTTTCTTACCTCATCTAAAATTGCCTGATAAAAGACAGCAGCAGCAGCAGTCACTGGAAATAGCGCCTCTGAACTAAACATATACAAATGGTTATAAAATTTATCATAGTAATGATTTGAGAGAAGAGCCATCTCCTCCCATAGATTAACTATTTTATCACTCACCTTAAAATTAGGTTTTAAAAACGAATACCCTTTTTTCAAAAAAACTGGTAAAGTTGAAAGTTTTTCCAATTCTTCTCTTGTAACACCATATTTTTCCATAAAAGTTTGTGGAATATAAATTCTGTTTCTATTTCTTAAATCCTCACCAATATCTCTTAGAATATTCGTAATCTGCATCGCGATTCCTAAGTCTTCACAAATTGACTCATACTGCTCATCTGCTTTTTCGCCTTTAAGCATAGGTGCCAACATTAGTCCCACAGTACCAGCAACCTTTTTACAATATAATATTAATTCTTCTTCATCTTCAATTTCTTTAAAATTAAAGTCATTTTTCTGACCATCTATTTGTTCAAGTAATGGGACAAGTGAAATTTTACGAATTTTAACTGCATTCTCAAACGCAAACCACCATGGATATTTTTTATAATTTTCTGTCTGATTTTCACAATTGTACAAGGACTTCACATCTTCTTCCAAAAGGTTTAAGGATTCAAGTCGCACAACCTTACTCTGTGATTCTGTATCGGCTAAGTCATCAGCATATCGGCAAAAAGCATATAATGCAGTTATGTCTAAAAACTTTTCTCGCTCAATTTTCTCAAAAGCAGAATAGAAACTTGATGCATTTTTCTTCATAACCTCTTCAGCAGCTTGATAAGACTTTTCTAAATTCATTAGAAATCAGCTCCTTCCAAATCACGACGAAGTTCCTCTGCACAAATTTTCCCGCTCTGCATAACAATAGGAACTCCAGCGCCCGGATGTGTACTACTGCCCGCAAAATATAATCCTTCACAAGAAATACTTTTTGCCTGTGGTCTAAGATGATTACTCTGAGTTAAAGTAGGTTGTAAACCAAAAGTCGCTCCTCGATAGGCATTAAAAGAATTCATAAAATCTCGAGGTGTAAAATAGCGCTCAGAAGAAATTTTATCTCTCAAATTTTTCAAAGAAGGTAACTTCTCCAATGTAGAAATCGCATGCTCTCTATAATAATTTACAGTCTCATCATCCCATTCATATTGTGATGCTACTACATCTGAAACTGGAATTAGTAAATAAAAAGAAGATTTTCCTTCAGGTGCCATTGTTGAATCCACATTTGAAGGAATATGAAGATATACTGATGGTTCTTTAATCTTACTTCCATCAAAAATACTTTCTAAATTCGAATCCAAATCATCTGAAACTACAAAAGTATGAGTAGCAAGTTCAGGATAAACGCCTTCAACTCCCCAATAAAAAACAAGACAAGAACAGGAATAGTCCATTGAATCTATCTTAGCGGAATTATATTTTCCTTTATCAGAATCATTCTTTAACAAATTTTTCATCGCATATGGGAAATCGGCATTACAAATCACAGAATCTGCCAAGATTTCTTTTCCCGAAACAGAAATACCCCTTACCTTATTGTTTTTTGTAATAATTTCTTCAACAGGCATCTCATAATGAATCTTTCCGCCGAGTTCTTCAAAAAGTCTAGCCATCTGACTAGCCATTGTAAACATTCCACCCTTTATAAACCAAACTCCATAAAGCAATTCAATCATAGGAATTATATTGTATAATGAAGGTCCTTTTTTCGGAGAAACTCCAATATAAAGTGTTTGAAAACTTAACATCTGTTGGAAATCTTTATCAGGTATAAATTTTGCCATCATTTGATCAGCACTGTCAAAAGTTTTTAATTTTAACGCATTCCAAAGTACTTTAGGATTATAAAAATCACGTTTATGTCTAAAAGGTTTTGTAATAAAATGCTCCAAAGCAATTTGATATCTCTTGTAAATTGAACTAAGATAATCATATAATCCCATCGAATTTTCAAAACCCTTACTTTCAAAAATTTTATGTAATTCTTCCAAATCGTTTGAAATAGAATAAGATCTTAAAGGAGATGAATTGAAATAAACATCATACATCGGGTTCAATTTGGTCATAGGAATGTAATCGTCCGGATTACGCCCCGCTAATTCAAATATTTCTCGATAAATTGACGGCATCATCACTAAAGTTGGTCCTACATCAAAAGAATGACCATCAAATTCTAATCGATTCATCTTTCCACCCGGAACAGCATTTTTTTCATAAATCTCAACTTGATATCCGGCATTTTGTAGTCGGATTGCTGCAGAAAGTCCACCGATTCCTGCACCTATAACTAATACTTTTTTCATAATCCTCCTTTAACAGCGACTTTTGCTCGCTAAAAAATAACTTTATTTATTTATTTGTTTTCTATAAAAAAAGCTCTTCTTATTATCTTTTAATATTGATATTATTTAATACTAGCAAGATAACAAGAAGAACTCCTATAGTTTTAATTTTATCCCTTTTTTTCTTAAGTTTTCTATACACTCAATAAAGTATTCATCATTATGTTCTTTGTAAATTGGGGTATCTGTAATTTTTTCTTCAATATTATTATAACTTTCCGCTTTTTTTCCTCTGTAATTTTTATCTTTCCATTCCGAAGAAACATTATAGCCCCTTTTTTCCATTTCTAGAATGACTAATAAGTGATAAATAAACAAGTTATATGGAGAATATAAAAATACATAATCTACAGTTTTGTGTTTTTTTCCCCATCCATTACCTCTAAGTGCACAACATTCCCTATGTTGACCAAGAAGCTGATTTCTAGGTAATAGATGAATAATTTTTTCATGCCATAGTCTCATCTTGTTCTCCTATTAATAAAGTTGATTCTTGTAAATATTTATTAGGATATTTCTTTAGTAAATAATTGATATATTCAATTACATCTTCCTGATTATTTTTCCCTTTCATATATTCTTCTAATATATTAAATAATTCTTGTTTTTCAATTTCACTTGATTGCTTTTTGAAATATCCCCATACATGAAGAATTGCATTTTTAAAATCTTTTTTACTTTCCTTTATATCTCTCACTTCTTGTATTTTTTCGTTTAGAATTAAAATATCTACTTCATTTTCTTTCAAATATTCTCTTATTTCTAGATATGATTTATGTGATTTACTTAATACATAATATTTGTTTTTTGCCCATAGTTCCTCACATTCTTTTTGTATATTCTTATTACTCATATTAGCACCATCTTTCAAGGTATTCAAGTTATTCATATATTTAATATAACAACTTCTTATACCAATTCAAAAAATATTTAAAATTATATGTTTTTATTATACCCTAAACAAACTCATTAATCTATTAATATCAAAAAATATTATAATATTTTAATAATAGTATTTACAAAAAACTTTACTTTTTATCTTTATATATAAATATATATTAAATACCTTCAATTTGTCGTA
>OLRI01002458.1_pt1 | contig 12846 bp, 10 predicted proteins | sample 1672871 | NCBI WGS metagenome assembly OLRI01 (sample SAMEA3136732, study PRJEB25190) | human gut metagenome
AAATTTTTTTTGTCATTTTTAAAAAAATTTTTCGTCCCCCTGCACAAAATCCCAATTTTTCTCTTGACCTCCCCCCCCCCCCCCCGAACTATGTTAAAGCTGCGATTTTTTTATGACATTTTCTGTCATAGATCGACACCGTGTAATTTTTGGGAGGACTGTTTATGAGAGCGAAGAATCTTGCATTGCGGGTGCTTTCTACAGCAGCGATGTTGTCCATTGTGACATCCATTGCGGCCCCCGCATTCGCGGCCACCTACTACATCAATGATGGCAGTGTGGATGTTACCGTCAGCGAAACCGGTGAAGTCACCGTCAATCAGGGTAATAAAACCTACACCGACAGCCTTGACAGCGTCGTCATCCGGGGCGGAACCCGCGGCGACAAGGGGGACGACCGCACCGAGGTCGGCGCTTCCCCCGCCACGCAGGAAGCAGACGGGAGCAACACCCCCGCAGGGAACGAGACGGAAGCGCCCAAGAGCGAGAATACCGCCGGGGACGCTGCACCGAAGCCGGAAACCACAGCCGCCGGGGACACTGCACCGAAGCAGGTAACCACAGCCGCCGGGGAGCGCAAAGAGGGTACCCCGCAGCAGGAGCCCACCGAAGAGGAAGCCGAAGAGAAAGTGACCCCGGAGCAGAAGCCAACCGAAAAGGAAGCCGAAGAGAAAGTGACCCCGGAGCCTGCCAAGGCAAAGGCAGAAGCCCCCAAGGCCGCGCAGAAGCCTTCCGCAGAGCAGGAGGAGCAGGAAGAGGAACAGGATAAGGAAGATGAGCCGACCGTTCCCTCTGCCCCCGCAGCACAGGCGGACAATAGCAGCACCAGCACCCCCGCAGCGCCGACCGATAATGTCATCACCATTGTCAACAACTTTGCCAAGAAGGCCGAGCAGGTTTTTTCGTTTGTGCTGGACAATGTGAATATTGACCGCAGTGAAGATTACTACGGTCACCGCAAAGCTGCCCTCACGGTAAAGGGCAATGGCGACACGGAGATCGAACTGGATGGAGACAACATCCTGAAGGGCGGTTACGATCACGCCGGCCTTGAGAAAAACGACAGTGACGGAACAGGTACACTTACCATTAAAGACGATAAAAAAGCTGCGGACGGCAGCAAGGGCAGTCTCCTTGCAAAGGGTGAATATGCAGGTGCCGGTATTGGTGGTGGACATTGGCAGGACACCTCTCATATCACAGTCACTGGCGGCAAAATCACTGCGGTCAGCGGGGCCTATGCTGCCGGCATTGGCGGCGGCGACTGTTCTGATGGTACAGACATTAACATCAAAGGAGATGCCACTGTAATTGCAAGCGGCGACACCGGTGCTGGCATCGGTGGCGGTGGTGACGGATACTACGTAGGAGGTTATGGTGAAGTTACCATTACCGACCAGGCAAATGTTACAGCCTGGTCCGAATTTGGTGCAGGGATTGGCGGCGGACGAAACGCCGGTGGTGATATCATAATTTCAAAGGATGCCACCGTTGCAGCAGAGGCCTACAATGATAGCGTCGCAATTGGCAGCGGCGGACAACTTTATAACTCTGAACACCTCAACACGACCATTACCATCCGCGACAGAGCAAATGTTACCGCAGTTGGTTCCGGTTATCGTCCTGCAATCGGTTCTCGGGGTAACGTTTCTTCCTCTGTCAGCCATCCTTTTACCACCACCATCAATATCCTGGGCGGCACCCTGAATGTCATCAATAAAGGTGACCTCCAATACTCTTCCTCTAATGTTCCTGCTATTGGCAATCAAGATGCCGATTATGGTACAAACGCAGATCTTGTTCTTAACATCAACGCAAGCACTGGCGATACTGTCATCAACGCTTATACCACCGGCAGCAATGCGGCAACCATCGGAAAGGGCTATGCTCCTATAAAAGATGACGAACAGATCCAGTACAATGCAGACGGAAGCTCCAAATTTGGCGAAGCCGGTTCTGTCATTCTGAACCTGTTCCGAAATTCTACCACGGAAAAGACAGGCGAAAAAATCGAAACAGACAATAATTGCTGGTATGATCTGCATAAAATCATCGGCGGCGAACTGTACGACACCCTGCACAATGCCCAGTGGTGGATGAACAACGACGGCTACACCAGTGAGCTTGCCACCGACACCAACCATGCATGGAAGGTGGACAAGCGGGTAGAGCCCACGCCGGATCAGGAGGGCCACGTTTACTATAAGTGCAGTGTGCCCGGCTGCAAGGCCGTGCACGATGAGGTGCTGCCCAAACTGGAGGAATCGAAACCTACTCCGGAACCTACTCCGGACCCCACCCCGGTGCAGCCGGAACCCACCCCGGAACCTACCCCTGTGCAGCCGGAGCCTGCCCCCGTGCAGCCCGACACGCCCGCTGACACCCAGAACACCGCCAAGGACGATGTGAGCACCCCCAAGCTCTACGTCATCGACCTTGCCAGCACGCAGGTGCTGTTTGATGAGACCCGTCAGAACGACACCGTGACCTACACCACAAAGCAGGACGGTGCCAGCCTGACCGGCTCCTTTGAGGCACTGGAGGCCATGGCTGCGGATGGCGTAACGACCATCGTGTTCCAGACCATCGGCACCAACACCCCCGGCGCGGTGAGCCGCGTTTCGGTCGATGCCCTGCTGCAGCACGGCGGCGAGACCCTGCTGCTGACCCACAACGGCACGGAAGTCCACCTGACCATCGACGGCCAGAACGCTGACAGCCTGCTGCTGCAGTAAGCGCCAACCCCCTTCTGCCGAGTTCCGCATCTTGGCAGAAGTTCTGAATATCCCAAAACCACAAAAGGCCTCGGAAGCGCATTCCGGGGCCTTTTGTGGTTTCTCCTTCATTTTTTACGCACCCTCCGGCGTTTTTCGCCCCGGAACAACAGCTCTTTTTTCAGCCTTTACTGCATCTTTAGGAAAAGTATGGTATACTTTTCATCTGGAGTAGAATAGATATGGAGGGATCCCCATGAAGCAGAAGACCCGCTGGCACGACGCGCTGGTCCTGGCCGCTGTGCTGTGCGCTGCCTTTCTCATCGTGACCGGCACACAGCAGATCACCGGCCGGATCGATGGCGTTGCATCGATGGTGTTTGTTCTGGCAGTTTTTTTGATCTCGATCTATACGGATGGTTATGTGTTTGGCGTGGTGGCTTCCCTGATCGGCGTGCTGGCCGTGAATTTTGCGTTCCGCTCCCCTTACTTTGCCTTCAACTTCACTCTGCCGGAAAACCTGTTCTCGGGCATGGCGATGCTGGTGGTGTCCATTATGACCAGCACCCTGACCACCCGCATCAAAAAGCAGGAACAGCTGCGGATGGAGAGCGAGACCGAAAAGATGCGGGCCACCCTGCTGCGGGCTGTCTCCCACGATCTGCGCACGCCCCTTACTTCCATTTACGGGGCCTGTTCCACGGTCATTGAAAATTATGACAGCCTGGAAAAAGAGCAAAAATTAAAACTTCTTGGCGAAGCCTGTTCCGATGCCCAGTGGCTGAACCGGATGGTGGAGAACCTGCTGTCCGTCACCCGCTTTGATGGCGGGCAGGTGGCCGTGCAAAAGACCCCCACCGTGCTGGACGAACTGATTGACACCGTGCTGGTGCGGTTCCAGAAGCGCTACCCCAAGGTGCCCGTTACCACCTACCTGCCCGACAGCTTCATCGTGATCCCCATGGACTCGATGCTGATCTCGCAGGTGCTGACGAACCTTTTGGAAAATGCCGCCGTCCACGCCGAGGGGATGACCCAGCTGACCCTGCGGGTGTTCACGCTGGGCAGCCGGGCGGTGTTTGAGGTATCGGACAACGGCTGCGGCATTCCGAAGGAGCGCCTGCGCACCCTGTTCACCGGTGTGCTGCCCGCCGATGCCGCGGCCGACAGCGGCAAGCACGGCATGGGCATCGGCCTTTCGGTCTGTGCCGCCATCGTCAAGGCACACGGCGGCGAGATCCAGGCCGAGAGCAAGGTGGGCGAGGGCACCAGCATCCGCTTCTGGCTGGAGACCGAATCGATCGAGACGGAGGAAAACGAAGATGAGCAATAACAAATTCAAGGTTCTGGTCGTGGAAGATGAGGCCAACATCTGCAGCTTTATTGAGACGCTGCTGGAGACCAACGGCTATCAGGCCCTTGTTGCCAACACCTGCGCCATGGGTCAGACCCTGTTCACCTCCCACAATCCGGACCTCATCATCCTGGATCTGGGCCTGCCCGACCGGGACGGACTGGAGCTCATCCGTTTTGTGCGGCAGAAGTTCCTGACCCCCATCGTCGTGCTCTCGGCCCGCACCACTGAGCAGGACAAGATCGAAGCGCTGGATCTGGGAGCCAACGATTACATCACCAAACCCTTTGGCACCGGCGAGCTGCTGGCCCGGGTGCGCGCCGCCCTGCGCACCAACCGCTTCGGCGTGCTGGGCGGAATGCCCGGCGGCATGTTCCGGGCACAGGGGCTTGAGATCAACTACGAGCGCCGCAAGGTCTTTGTGGACGGTGCCGAGATCAAGCTGACTCAGACCGAATATAACATCGTGGCCTTCCTCTCGGAACATGCAGGCCGGGTGATGACCTATGCCGCCATCGTGCGGGCCATCTGGGGCGATACCGACTGCGGCAGCACCAAAAAGCTGCAGGTCAACATGGCAAACATCCGCAAAAAGCTGGGCAGCGTGCCCGGCCGCAACACCTATATTCTGAACGAACTGGGCGTGGGATACCGGATGATCGACGAGGACACCGATGCCAGGCCCGAAAGCTGAGGACTGCGTATGCTTCCTGCACTGATCATTTTTCTGCTGACCTATCTTCTGATGCTGGCCCTGCCGCAGTACCGGCCTTTTGCCGCGCTGGGCGGGGCCGCTCTGTTTCTGGCTCTGGGCGCGGCGGGCCTGTGGGACTTCACCCTGATGGATGCCGCCCGGGCCGTGGACTTCAATGTCCTGCTGATGATGGCGGGCACCATGGGCACGGTCTCCCTCTTTATTGAGAGCAGGATGCCCGCCCGGCTGGCCGAGCTGCTCATCGTGCGGGTGCCCAATGTGAAATGGGCTGTGTGTATGCTGGCCCTTTTTGCCGGGGTCATCAGCGCCTTTGTGGACAATGTTGCCACGGTGCTCATGGTGGCCCCTGTGGGCCTTGCCATTGCCCGCAAGCTCAAGATCTCCCCCGTGCCCGTCCTCATCTCCATTGCGGTCTCCTCCAACCTGCAGGGAGCCGCCACCCTTGTGGGCGACACCACCAGCATCCTGCTGGGCGGCTTTGCGGGGATGAACTTCTTCAATTTCTTCTGGATGGAGGGCAGGCCCGGCATCTTCTTCGGGGTGGAGCTGGGGGCGCTGGCCTCTCTGGGCGTGCTGCTGTTCACCTTCCGGCACGAGACCCAGCCCATCTCGGCCACGGTGGAGACCGAGGTCACTGACACCGTTCCCTCCGCCCTGATGCTGCTGACGGTGGGCCTGCTCATCGCGGCCTCCTTCCTGCCCCAGCCTGCGGGCGGGCTGCCGCTGACGCTCTATGGCCTGCGCAGCGGTCTGATCTGTGCAGGGGTCTGCCTGTTCGGCATCCTGCGCGCCTGCCTGCGCCGCCACTCGTTCGCGCCGTTCCGGCTGGCGGCCCGGGAGCTGGACTGTGACACCCTGCTGCTGTTGTTCGGGCTGTTCATCCTGATCGAGGGCATCCGCAAGGCCGGAGTCATCGATGCCGCCGCCCAGCTGTTCTACACCCTCTCCGGTGATGATTCCTTCCGTCTCTATACCCTGCTGGTATTCGTCTCGGTGGGCCTTTCTGCTTTCATCGACAACATCCCCTATGTGGCCACCATGCTGCCGGTGGTGCAGGGCATTGCCGGGCTGATGAACGGCGGTGCAGGCTTCCCGCCTGAGCTGTTTTATTTCGGCCTGCTCACGGGCGCAACTCTGGGCGGCAACCTGACCCCCATTGGCGCTTCGGCCAACATTGCAGCCATCGGCATCCTGCGCAAGCATGGTGAGCAGGTGCGCACCCGTGATTTCCTGCGCATCGGCATCCCGTTCACGCTGGCAGCCGTCCTGACGGGCTATGTGTATCTCTGGCTGGTGTGGGGCGCGTAAGTGCTGCCATGGCCGTGCGAGTGCCGGCCGCCTGCAAATTCGATCCTGCTGAGCCGAAGTCCTGCGTGCCAAAGCAGAAGCAAAAAACGCGCTGTGTCCAACGACACAGCGCGTTTTTCTCATTTATTCCAACCCGATCTGCTGGGCGTATTCTTCCAGCAGCTCCCGCTCCAGGAAGGGGGTTTTCACGCCCTCACGGTCGCGGTAGGTCTCGTGGCCCTTGCCGATGACGGCGATCAAGTCGCCCTCCTGGGCGTGATCCACGGCGTAGTGGAGCGCGTCCAGACGGTCGGGGATCTCCACAAACTTGGCATCGGGGTTGCCCTTGTTCATGCCCACCCGGATATCGGCGAGGATGTCCTCGATCTTCTCAAAGCGGTTGTTGTCCTCGGTCAGGATGGAGAAATCCGCCATTTTGGCACAGGTCTCGCCCATGCCGTAGCGGCGCAGCTTGGAGCGGTTGCCGCCGCAGCCGAACACCACCACCAGCCGGTGGGGGTGATAGGCCCGCAGGGTAGTGAGCAGGCTCTCGGTGGAGACCTCGTTGTGGGCGTAGTCCAGCAGGATGGTAAACTTTTTGCTGATGGGCACCAGTTCCACGCGGCCCTTGACCACGCACTTGCCCAGACCCTCATGGATGGCGGCATCGGGCAGGCCCAGCACCTTGCCTACAGCCAGGGCGGCCAGCGCGTTGTAGACGCTGAACTCGCCGGGCATGTTCACCCTGACATCCATGTTGTCCCTGCCGGAGACATGGAACGCCACGCCCAGAAAATCGTGGGTGCGCAGCAGCTCACAGCCCTCGGCGCGGTAGTCGGCCTTTTCACTGCGGCCATAGGTCACCAGCTTGCAGGTGTGGCCTTCCAGCAGGGCTTCGGTGTTCTCATCATCGATGTTCACCACGCCCACATCACACCGCCGGAAGAGCTGCCCCTTCCAGCTGCGGTACTCCTCAAAGGTCTTGTGCTCACCGGGGCCGATGTGGTCGGGGGAAAGGTTGGTGAACACACCGATATCATAGTGCACACCCGCCACACGATCCATCATCAGGCCCTGGCTGGACACCTCCATCAGGGCCACATCGCAGCCTGCGTCCAGAAACTGGCGGAAGGTCTTTTGCAGCTCGTAGCTCTCAGGGGTGGTGTTGGCGGTCTCCTGATGACGGCCCATGAAATAGATGCCGTTGGTGCCGATCATGCCGACCTTTTTCCCGGCAGCTTCCAGCACGCTCTTGATCATGTGGGTGGTGGTGGTCTTGCCCTTGGTACCGGTCACGCCGATCATGGTCATCTGGCGGGAGGGGTTGCCAAAGAGGTTGCCGCTCATCAGCGCCATGGCATAGCGGCTGCTCTCCACCTTGACCACGGTCACACCGGGCATGGCAGAAAGGTCGATGTCATGCTGGATGACCAGCACGCTCACGCCCTTGGCGGCGCAGTCCGCGGCAAACTCGTGGCTGTCACGCTGGGTGCCCACGATGCAGACAAAGGCAAGGCCCGGGGCCGCCTTCCGGCTGTCGTAGATGATGTCCTGCACTTCGGTATCCAGGCTGCCCTGCACCAGCGTAAAGGGCACGCCTTCCAGTAATTGTTCCAGCTTCATAACATTACACGCTCCTCATTGGGTCGTTTGGGGTTGGTTTGCATCGCCCGCTGCCGGGGTCGTTCCTTCGGCGGGGGTCGGCTGTGCCGTCGGTCCGGCCTCGGGGTCTGCCGGGGCCGCGGCGGTATCCGTTGGTGTTTCGGCAGCGGCATCTGCAGCGGCTTCGCCCTCTGCCGGGGCGGTGCCGTCTGTGGCCGTGCCTTCTGCCGTTTCACCGGTCACACCTTCTTCGGCGGGTGTTTCCTCCACCGGTTCAGGCAAGATGTAGCCGGAGGGCAGCTCCGGCTCACCCTGTGCAAAGGTGAACTTGCGGGTGCTGGACATGCTGATATGGGTGAAGTCCAGCTTTCCGGTGTCGGTCGCGGCACAGCCCTTGCCGTCCTCATTCAGCAGGACGTGCTTTGCCAGCTTGAGCTTATATTCCAGCTCATTCAGGGTGCCCAGCCAGACGCTGATGCGGTCCTGATAGAGGAAGGCCATCTCATCCACATCCGCAAACTCGATGCGGGTCACGTCGGCGCTCATGCCTGCGGCATCCAGCGCAGCCAGCAGGGTGTTCAGGCTTTCCAGCCGCTGGTCCGCCTCCTCCTCAACAGTGCCGGAGGCGCTGCTGTCGGCGGCGCTGTCCGGGTCCGGGGTGCTGTCGGCCTTGGGCTCTGCCGCAAAGGTCAGCTGTTCGCCGGGCTCGGCAGAGACCGGTTCGCCGCCGTACAGGGTGGGCAGACCGGCAGGCTGGGCAGAATCCTTCTCCAGGATCTTCAGGCCGCCCGAGAGGGTCAGCCAGCCGGAGGAGGTCTGCATGGCCCAGGCAGGCTGGGCTTCTGTTACCCGCACCACCACGGTACCGGGGTAATCCCGCTCCACCCGGATATCCTCCAGCATGGGGAACACTTTTTCCAGCGCGGCGGCCTTGCTGCCGGGGTCAAAACTGAAGATATTCTCTTCCAGATGGACATTCAGCGCCTGCAGGATCTGGTCGCTGGTATAGCCGCCGGCCTCCTGCACCACACCGTCCGCTGTCTGCACCTGAATGGAGCTGATCTTGAACAGCATCGTCACGGTGAGGTAGACCCCCGCGCCGATGACGCAGAGCAGCATGACAAGGGCCGTGAGCCGCCGCATGAGCCTGCGCCGCCGGATGGCGGCCCGGGTCAGCTTCCGCTTTTTCCTGCCCTCCCGCCGGACAGGGTCACGCCGGGCGTTCTGCCCCTGCACCGGCCGCATCCGCTGGCCGCTGCGATTCTGGGCGTTCTGCGGGCGGCGCTGGGCGTTCCGGTTCTGGCCGCTGGCCGGGCGACGGTTCCGCTGATTGCCCCCAGAGGTGCGCCGCTGGCCGCTCTGCCCGCTGCGGGGGCGCTGTGCGCCGCTCTGGCTGCTCCGCCCGCCGGTGGGAAAGGTGATGCTGTTATCCGGGTAGGAGCCGTAGTTCACCGTGCGCTCCGTATACCGGCTGGGGCGGGGCGCATCGGGGTCATAATTGGGGTTCGTGATGGGGTGGCTGCCGGAGGAATATCCTGCGTACCCGCTGTACCCCAGGTCGCTGCCTGCACCCGCGCTGCTGCGGCGCTGGGTGCTCTGCCCGCCGCGCCGGTCATCCCGGGCCTGATCGTAGGCCCGGCGGCGCTTGCGATTCCGGCTGTTCCGGTCATTCTGCGGCATCCGGCTGCACCTCCTTTCCTCTGTTTTTTCCTTCCGTTACGGGGTCTTGACCAGCTTGAGCAGGGCATCCGCAATGCGGTCCAGGCTGTCGTCCACCGACAGGCTCCGGGCATTGCGGCCCATCTCAGCCAGCTTGCCGGGCTGGGCCAGCATCCCGGAAACGGTCTGCACCAGCTTTTCGCCGGTCAGGTCTTTTTCCTCAATGACCACAGCAGCACCGGCCTTCTGCAGCTCCATGGCGTTGTAATACTGATGGTTCTCGGCCACGTTGGGGCTGGGGATGAGCACGGCGGCACGGCCCACAGCCTCCAGCTCGGCCAGTGTCAGGGCACCGGCGCGGCTGATGACAAGGTCCGCTGCGGCCAGCAGCTCGGGCATATTGTTGATGTAGGCGCACAACTCTGCAAAGCGGCGCATGTGGTCCTGCTGCTTGGGGTAATCCAGCACCTGCTCGCTGTTCTGGCGGTGCTCATACCGCCCGAAGATCGAGAAAAAGTGCAGCATCAAGGCCATGATCTCGCTCTCACGGCAGACGTTCGTGCTGAAATACTCGCCCTCTATCTGCGCCAGCACCGCAAACAGCTGGTCGGCCAGTTCGGGGTCCTCCTGCCGGGTGACAAGGCGGAAGGGGTAGAACGTGTTGAACAACTCGGCCATATCCTGTATCTGATGAAAGTACGATACGCTGTAGTTCATGATGTATCGCTCCCCCGTTTTGGGTGCGCGAATGCTGTGCAGCTCGCCCGATGCGATAATCAGCACATCATGGGGCTGCAGCGTCACGGTCTTGCCTGCAATCGTAACCGTGTAGGTACCCTCGATGGGGGAGATGATCTCGCCAGGGGCATGCCAGTGCAGTGGGAAATCGGCGTCCTCCATGTTGTGGTAAAAGCGGATCGCCGTTGAAAAGCGGAAATCGACAGTTTCAGTCGTGCCGTCCAGATTCTCTATTTTGCCGGGGCTCACACTGCCGTATTTTTTGAGCAGTTCTACTTCCATAGTTTGTTTTCCTCGTGGCCTGCTGCCGTAAAAAGGTCGTTTCTTTTATTGTATCGCGGTTTTCCGCCCTAGTCAACAGGTACGGGGATGGAGTTTCCCCACTAGAGTTTTATAATAAACGCAAAGCTCCAAAAACAGAGCTTTAGCACAAAAAGTACAAATATTGTCTATCAACATTCTTGGCATCAAGCATTCGGGAAAAACCGAAGTATCAATTACACCTGATACGGTGCTGTCCGGGGAAATAACGATTTTAGCGTTGGGCGAATACAAAGCGCTGCAAAAGTGCTTCCGAATCTGAACGGACGGTGAGGGTATGTGGAAGGTGTAGTTTTGATCGCTGGGACAGCGTTAATGTTCCTGTTCGGCTGGTTTTTGATGAAGCGGCTGGATCGCTTTCTGGATGAAAATCAGAAGCGAATCGAGGAAGCGCCCGAACAACAGCAGCCTGAGCAGTGCGTGCATCTGGCCGGAAATATTTCTCCTGACGAACTTGAGGAAACGCTTTCCCGGTTTCGCAGCAGGCATGCCCATGTAGAAATCGTGATCTATGATTCAGAGCAAATTTCATTTCCGGACAACGAATCCGATTGGGCGCAGTTGAAGCCTTCACATCTTGGTGCTATAATATCGTTTAAGAGGGGTGGTGAAAATGTACAGAACAAAGGAAGCGAACTTCCAAAAGAGCATATTCTTGTGTGCCTGTCCTCGTCTCCATCCAATGAACGCATCCGATTGGCGACAGCCGCCGAAGTCTTGGGCTTGGGTTTACGCTCTGCCAAGCCATCATTCATCTGCTTCCGTTTTACATGATCGGCTATGGTGTGATATGCTGCTTTGTAGAGGGACTTCGTACTGACAGTCTCTATCTGATGCCAGGTGTCCGCGTGTCGCAGGTGTTGTCTGGCTGCCTGATTCTATTGGGCGTTTTACTCGTAGGTATTATTCGCAGAAGGCAGGATATACAGGTATGAAACTAATTTGCTCTTTATTTATCACATTCTTAAAAATCGGTGCGTTCACCTTTGGCGGCGGATACGCTATGATTGCGCTGCTTGAAAATGAGTTCGTTGAAAAGAAAAAATGGCTTGAAAAAAGCGAGTTTCTGGACATGGTTGCGGTAGCCGAATCCACGCCAGGACCAGTCGCCATCAACAGTGCGACTTACATTGGTTACAAAATTGCAGGATTTGCGGGTGCAACCATGTCCACACTTGCTGTCAGCATTCCATCTTTCTTTGTAATTTATGGTATCTCGCTGTTCTTTGATCAGTTTCTCAGTTTGCGCTGGGTTTCCTGCGCATTCCGCGGGATTCAGGTATGTGTGATCTATCTGATCCTTACCGCAGGGCTGAAAATGCTTAAAAGTATTGACAAAAACACACTAAACTTGACGCTTCTCACGTTGGTCATGGCTTCCATGCTCTGTTGCTCGATCACAGCAGTTTCGTTTTCCTCTGTGTTTTACATCCTGATCTGCGGCGCGGTCGGGCTTGTTGTTTTCTTTCTGCGAAAAATCCGGAAAGGAGATGGGAAAACGTCATGATATATCTGCGTCTCTTTCTGAACTTTTTGATGATCGGTGCCTTGTCTTTCGGCGGCGGCTATGGAATGGTTTCGCTGGTACGCGAAACGGTGCTTTCCAACGGCTGGCTGACAGAGAACGAGTTTCTGAATTTTATTGCCGTATCTGAATCCACACCGGGACCCCTTGCCGTGAATATGGCAACCTTTATCGGCTCAACACTGGGCGGAATCCTCGGTTCATTTGTTGCAACGCTGGGCGTGGTGTTGCCGTCATTTTTGATTATTCTCTTAATTGCATCAGCACTAAAGAATCTGATGAAATATGCACCCGTCAACGCCTTTTTATCGGGAGTTCGTCCGTGCGTTGTAGCGATGATCCTTGCGACCGCGCTCAGCATGGCGCTGTCTACGCTGTTTGGCCTCACAGATTTACAGGCCGGATTTGCGCCCGATTTGCGCTCTATCACAGTATTTGCCATGCTCGGAGCAACGCATCTGATTTGTAAAAAAATCAGAAAAACAGCTCCATCGCCAATTCTGATGATCCTGTTTTCAGCAGGCCTTGGAATCTTGTTTTGGTGCATATTCTAGTATGGCGATAAGCCCTACAAGGTTTTCAAATCGGTTTTGAACCAATTTGATCCTTGTAGGGCTTATCTCTTAATTTTTATGGACGAAGACCCTTTACAAGAGTCTGAAATGCAAACAATTTAACATAGATACTTCTGTTACGATTGTTTCCTGCTCTGTTGCTGCTGTACTTTCTGTCTGGCCGGTGACGGTGACTCAGAAGAAGTCTGGTCTGCTGCAGGTGCTCCGGAGCATGCTGCCATAGACATTGCCATTACAACAGCAAGCATACCCTTCATCATACTCTTAATTCTCATAATCGTTTCTCCCATCTGAAACATGTTTTGTTTTTCCTCTGCTTCACTATACAATACCGTTGTAAAAACCAATGTCCAAAG
>OLRI01002462.1_pt1 | contig 12828 bp, 13 predicted proteins | sample 1672871 | NCBI WGS metagenome assembly OLRI01 (sample SAMEA3136732, study PRJEB25190) | human gut metagenome
GTTGCAGACTTTATCGGTGACAGTAACATTCTTTCTGCCACGATGGTACATGACCGGCTCGTCAATATCCTCGGCGCCAACTTTCCGTGTGTCGATGAAGGATTCGGTCAGAAGAAGCCTGTTGATGCAGTGATCCGCCCGGAAGACATCGACCTTGTAAAACCAGAAGACGGAATTATCCGAGGCGTTGTTACACATGTTATTTTCAAAGGTGTTCACTATGAGATGGAAGTCATGGCAAATAATTACGAATGGCTCGTGCACAGCACCGATATGTTCCCAGTCGGAGCAGAAGTCGGACTGCGCGTAGACCCATTTGATATTCAGATCATGAAAAAACCAGAATCTGAAGATGAGGAGGCGGTACCAATTGAAGAATAGTAAATTATTAAAACAGATGCTTGCCGGTCCGTATCTTCTCTGGTCAGCAGCATTTATCATCATTCCTCTTATCATGGTCTTCTACTATGGTCTGACGAATAATGACGGTGGATTCACCCTGATGAATCTTGCCAGGATCACAGAACCTGAGAATTTAAAGGCATTGGGACTGGCACTTTTGTTATCCCTTGTCAGTACGATTATCTGCCTGATTCTCGCATACCCTCTGGCTATGCCCGTTCCGCCGTTTACCACATCGATATCGAGATATTCCGCATTGTCATCATACTTTTTCCAGGAACAGTACTGCACGATAATGTTCTTCACCGCAAGCTGTTCCTGTGTCATCTCATCGATCTGCGGTTCCCCGAACTGATAACGCAGATATGTGCCGCTCGCCTCATCGTAGGAAAACCACGGATTGTTGTGGAAATATCCGCCCGGTGCCACATAAGCCGCATTTCGTCCCTGTTCCAGCGTTTCCGGTTCTGCCTGGGATGCAAACTGGAAAAATCCGTCATAGCCCTCCTTATAGAATGTCCGGTAGCCGCAGAGATCGATTCCCGCCGCAATACCTGCTGCGTCAAGATATGCATTATGCGGCGACGAACGGTCCGACGTCCGGTAATACACCTGTTCCGAATATTCCATGCCGTTCACATTGTCAATATGATCGGACTCCAGAAGCGGAATCGCATACGCCGCCTGTCCGTAATGATAATACAGGGCATCAAAACCAGCCGCCAGATACACATAATATTCACGGCAGCTCCGCACCGATCCGATCTTTTCGAGATCATCATAGTTTTCAAACAGCCCCATCAGGCGCGTAATGCCGCCTTCGACCGGCGCTTCATAGATCACTCCCGCACGGCTGATACCGCTCTGCGGGCAGGCGCTGATGATATTGCTCAGCATAACCGCCACCGGGCGCCTTCTTCCCTGTACTTCGGCGACAGGTTCTCCTGTCAGATAACTTTTCACCATACCTTCCGGCAGCGCATCCTCCGCGGGTGTCGGCTCAATCGCTTCCGGAACCAGCGGCTCCGGTGCCGGATCTTCGGTCGGGGCCGGTGGTTCCGTAGCTTTCGTTTCTGTCTTGCTTTCCCCTGCTGTCTCTTCTGAGACATAAGAAGTTCCTGCCGATGCAGTTTCCGGTGCCGTTTCCCCAATTTTCCGGCATCCGAACAGCATCATGCTTCCCAGCAGAGCAATCCCCAATGTGTAAAACCCTCTCTTTTTGATAAAGACCCCTCCTTTTCTGCTTTCAATCAGTCTCTTGTGATACCGAGACGCTGCAGCACCTCTTCCTGCTTTGCCTCCATCACGGCTGCTTCCTCCGGTGTCATATGATCATAACCCAGAAGATGCAGCATACTGTGTGCAACAAGAAAAGCAAATTCGCGTCTTAAAGAATGACCGTATTCCTCCGCCTGCGCTCTTGCGCGCGCAACAGAAATTACGATATCACCCAGCATCAGCTCACCGCTGTCCGGGTTAAAACAGTCATCTCCCTCTTCCGTCTCCAGAAAATCGAACGAAGCCGGAGAAGGATAATCTACCATCGGGAAAGAAAGCACGTCTGTCTCCCGGTCAATGTTTCTGTGTTCCCGGTTCATGGTGCGGATATTTTCCGGATCGGTCAGAATCAGTTCTACTTCTGCCTCATACGGGCACGCTTCCTGATCCAGCACACCATTGATTACCGCTGCTGCAACCTCTTCCGGATCAAATCCAAGGTCAAAATCCTGTTCATTTTCAAACGTCAGTGTCATTTATTTTCCCTCCGTTTTCTCGTCGTACTTTTTGCTCTGCCGCTGTGATTTTCCGGCTTTGCTTTCTTTTCATATTCATCGTAAGCCTGTACAATCTTCTGCACCAGCGGATGACGGACAACGTCCTTGCTCGTCAGCTCGCAGAAGGAAATTCCGTCTACTTTTTTCAGTACCTGCATTGCCACATCAAGGCCGGAGCGTGTACCGGAAGGAAGGTCCTTCTGAGAGGCATCTCCGGTTACAATGACTTTGGAACCGAAACCGATACGGGTCAGGAACATCTTCATCTGCGCCGGTGTCGTATTCTGTGCCTCATCAAGGATAATAAACGCATTGTCGAGCGTACGGCCTCGCATGTACGCGAGCGGCGCAACCTCAATCAGGCCTTTTTCCATGTTTTTCTGGAAGCTCTCTGCTCCCATGATCTGATACAGCGCATCGTAGAGCGGCCGCAGATACGGGTCAATTTTACTCTGCAGGTCGCCAGGCAGGAAACCGAGTTTTTCACCTGCCTCAATCGCCGGACGCGTCAGGATAATACGTCCTACTTCATCGTTTCGGAACGCGGTGATCGCCATCGCCATTGCAAGGTATGTTTTTCCGGTTCCAGCAGGGCCGACGCCGAAGACGATCATCTTTTCCCGAATCGCATCCACGTACGCTTTCTGACCGAGTGTTTTCGGTTTGACCGGACGGCCTGCGACCGTGTGGCAGATGCAGTCACTGTCGATTTCCGCAAGGCTGCTTCCGCTGTCCTCCATAACAAGTGAGATTGCATAATTGACGTTCTGTGTGGTGATATCATTTCCGCGGCGTGAGAGCTCCAGAAGCTGTGTCAGACATTCCTTTGCGCGCGCTGCATTCGATGCCGGGCCTACAATTTTTAAAACGCCGTCCCGGGAGATCAGCGTAACCGCCAGGGATCTCTCCAGGATTTTGATGTGTTCATCAAACTGGCCGAATACTTTCTTTTCATGTTCGATGGGCAGTTCCATCTGCAGTTCTATCATGTTGTTATTGCTGTTCATCTACCATTGATTCCTTTCCATCCGACACCTTCTGCATTTCGCAGGGCTGTGCTTCTACGGCCCGTTCTATCACACGAAGTGTCCCTTTTGTGATACATGACGTATCGTTAAGTTCTATTGTAACATGATTTTCCGATATTTGAAGTCCTTTTTCTGATAAATTTCTGTGGAATTTCTGATAATTCTGCGAGGCTTTTTCTTTTGCCTCGTGTTCTGAATAGGTTTCTTTCTGAACTTCAAAAGGAAATTTCTGACGGTAGCCGAAATAAAACGGAAGGGCAAAGTTTTCTGTCAGATAGAGCTGCTGAAGGGACACTTCCTCGTCTGCTCCATTTTCCCTTTTCTCTGTTTTCTGATCCGCCGTTCCGGTCATGCTCCGCAAACTCTCCACAAAATTCTCCGGCAGCAGATTTCCAAGGAAAAATCGGTAAGCAGAAATCTGGAATACCGGCGTTTTTTTCTCTGCTTTCTGATATGTCCGTACCGTATGGGAAAGCGGAAAGGTATCATAATAGTACCACGTCGTCTCAAGGTCAATATCCGCGTCTGCGTGAACATAAGAATAATCATACGTTTCCCCACTGTCATTCACAAGCGGAATCTCGCCCTTTACAAGAATGTCTCCCGCTTGACATGTATCACCGGGGAGCACCTGCGGAATGCCGTTCCGTGTGATAATACGCACGACCGTCCCTTCTTTTTTCGCCACAAGATTCTGCGGATCATCTGCTTTTTCTTCGATCACATAGCCGTCTACGTTTTCTTTTACCGCAAGGACAAGCTGCGTCCCTTCTATTTTTGCGGACACCCAGGTCAGATTCGGAAACTGCTCCCGCAGATACGATGCGGTCTGGCTGCAGTCCACACGTTTTTTCCAGCTTCCATGATGAATCCCGGCCGCGTCAAGGCTGTTTAAGATCGTCTGCGTACTGTTCGCGTAATTTCCTTCCACATGAATATTCCAGATGAACTGCGACAGCGTGTAAAGTCCCGCCAGGCAGAGAAAAATGCCAATAAAAAATGCCTTTCTTTTTAAACTTCGCCGGTAAAAGAAAGGCAGTCCCTGTTTTTTCTGTATTCGGATGCGCACACCGCTCTTGCGGCGGATCGGCAGGAGGCGGAAAAAATCTTCCGGCAGAAGGCTCATCTCAAAACAGCCCTTGTGTTCTGTCACGTCCCACAGTGTGATGTTATGGTGCCCGCACAGATTGAAAAAACGCTCCGGTTCACGGCCCGTCACACGAATCCGCACACTGCCTTTCCAGAAAGCCTTTCCCCTCTGCAAACGCACACCCCCTTTTCAGCATTGGAATGATTGGAATCATTACACTTATTGAAACGTCACCTGATCGATTCTCCCTTCCACCCGCATCTCCTCCCCGGAATACGAAACAATCCGGATTCCCTCTCCCACAAGGAGCAGCCTGCCATATTGTGTAAGCACGCAGAGGCGGCACGCATTATATTCCAGAATCCTGCGGTAATTTTCAATCTGCACTTCTCTCCCGCCGTAAAACGTCACAACCGGCTCGCCAAAAGCAAGATCTGACGGAACCTGCATCGCCGAAAGCAGCTCCCCGCCCGGCGGATGGAGTGATTTTTTCTGCTTTTTCTTTTTTCGCATCCAAAACCTCCTCCGCTTTGCGGGTCTGCTTTTTGTTCTATCGCTATTTTATGCAGAAAAAAGCACAAAAATCCCCCGCAGCCGCTGGGGTTTCCTGCCCGATCAGGCTGCGGGGTTTCATTTCTCTTTTTTAAAAACATTTTTTGCAGGGTTCATACCCCTGGGCTTCTGCATTTTCTCTCGTCATCTGATATGCCCGATCCGGATTCATTCTGCCGCAGTTATTTTTGTTATGGTACTTCGATCCGGTCTCTGAAATCCACACGAGCTGTCCTCCATACGGATCCGATTCCTGCGGAGCTTCCGTTACCTGTGGTTCTTCAGCAGTCACTGCCGGCTGTGATTCTTCCGCTGCCTGCGTTTCAGCGGTTTCTTCCGCCGCAGCTTCTATGGTTGGCTCAGGTGTCGGCGTCTCGGTCGGGTCAGCCGTTGGAGTTGGGGTAGCAGTCGGAGTCGGGGTAGCGGTCGGCGTTGGTGTTTCGGTCGGTGTTGCTGTCGGCGTTGGTGTTGATGTTTCAGTCGGGGTCGGCGTCGCTTTTTTCGTCGGCGCTGCCGTAACGCTGACGGAAACAGACTCTGCAGATGCCTTCTGTGTTTCCTTACTGCTGTACGTCACAGGTGTCAGCGCACAGGCGGAAACCAGCAGCAACACAGGAAGCAGCACAGGAAGTGCTTTCGCCACATGAAACCGTTTCTTTATCGTATTCCAGGTAACCGGAAGCAGGAAGATTCCAAGCAGCAGCAGTGACAATGCATATGCCTTCTCCTCTTTCCAGTAACCGGCTCCCGCCAGCATCATCAGAATACCGAACAGATACCTGAGAAAATTTCCTGCCTTTCTCAGCATATTTCATTCCCCCTCTTGTGTATTTTCTGAATTTCTTACAGCGAAATCCTCTACTGTAAATACGTTTGAAAGAATGGAAAATTACATCACAGATTACGATTCTTTATAGAAAATCATGCTGAACCATATGACCATATGCTCACCGAGGTAATAATCCATCATGTTTTTTTCAATCAGGTTTGCAACAACGATGCCGTGGCTCTCGATGCATGGATGCATCAGTTCAAGATGGCGGCAGCCGCCTCTCGGGTAGGTACATTTATCGCAGAGCTGGCAGGAATCGGAGGAAAGGGCGAAGGTGAGCAGGGTTTTGTCTTTTAAATGCTGCTCGATTTCGCGTGTGATTTTTTCGTGCTCCGATTTTGTTTTTAATGTCTCATCCATATCCATGATGTTGTCCACTTCTGCGATGCTGGAGAAGAACAGAACGTGATCGTAGTTCATGCAACGCTCCTTACAGACTTCAACAGTGCCGACCGCCGGCGGGCAGGACCAGGAGGCTCCGTAGCGGGAGCACTCCTTTTTGCAGATCTGGCGGACCCGGTCATTGAATTCGATGTCCTCCGGTTTTACAAATGCATACTGATAGATAGGAAACTGGGTAATATATTCTTCGATTTCTGTCTGTGTCATTTTGTCATCCCTTCTCTTTTGTTACAGATCTTTTTCCAAAAAAGCAAATACCATATTCCAGTACGTCTGGAGCATGCGCCCTCTGGTTCCAAACAATTCATGCTTTGCGACCGGTACTTTTACCATTTTTGCCATGCCGGGACGGCGTTCTGCCATTTTCCGGATCATCCGCTCCTGGGCACGGTTGGACACAAGATGATCGTTCTCCGCCTGAAATAAAAGGACAGGAGCCTCGATCCGTTTCCATCCGCTCCGCATCAGATCGCGGTACAGATGTGCGGCGGCATGGAGCCATCCGTAAGAAGCGGCATTTAGATGATACAGCGGCTCTTTTTCCCGCTTCTGCTGGTAATAGAGAAAGCGCGGACGGGAGAGGGACGAACTTTGTTTAAAGCTTTCGATTCCCTGGTATGGTTTCTGTCCTACCACATACTGTGTGCCTCGTTCTGTGGCACAGGCAAAAGCTGCGATCCGTTTTGCATCGGCGAACGGCACTTTTCCGGTCAGCGGACGGATCATCGGCGAACTCAAGACCACTTTCCGGAACAGATGCGGCGCTTTGGCGGCCGCTGCTGCTGCGATTCCGCCGCCCATCGAGTGAGAATAGAGAACGAGCGGAAGACCGCATGCCTCTGCTTTTGCTTTTCGTGCAACAAAGAGCAGATCTTCTACATAACGATGGTAGGAATCGACATAAACAAGCGACGGATCCTCCACCAGACGGTAGCTCTTTCCGTGGCCGCAGTGTTCCGGCAGATAAACATGAAAATGCTCTTTGATAAAATAATACACGATCTCTTTATATTTCTCTGCATTTTCCGTAAAACCGTGTGAGATTACAACAACACCTCTCGGGCGGAATGCGCGGTAACGAAGAACATGAATCGGATGACCGCTCTCCCTTTCCCAGTAAAATTCTTCTGCATGAGCGGCGAGGTACGGCTCCACACCATTCTGCATCCGCTCCGCATAATTTTTTTCCTGTAATACGCGTGTTCTCATTAGCAAATCACCTGCTTTCATCCAGATACGAAAGGATATCCTGAAGATTGTCGATGGTACAGTCCGGTGTAACTTCAATTTTGTTCGGAAGATGATCCGGGTTGTACCAGCAGGTCAGGATTCCTGCATTTTTTCCGCCGCGGATATCACTTGTGAGGGAGTCGCCGACGATCACAACCTCATCCGGTGCATAACTTCCGATTTCGTTCCATACCGCATCAAAAAAAGCCTTCTGCGGCTTGTCCACACCGACCTGTTCCGAGATAAAAACGCCGTCCAGAAGCTGATCAAGCCCGGAAAAGCGGAGTTTACGCTCCTGTGCAACAGTGGTTCCATTTGTTACTGCATACTGTTTTACGGTAGCTTTCAGCTGTTTTACCAGTTCATCTCCGTGATCGCAGAAGAAAGCCTTATCGCCGAGGCGGATCTGATATTCATCATTGAATACCTTTACCTGATCCGTCGGCAGTCCTTCCGATTCAAAAAATTCATGGAACCGTCCAAGCATCACCTGTTCTCTCGTAAGCTCTCCCGTCTCCAGCCGCTCCCAGTAACCGCGGTTGATCACGCTGTAGCGCTGCAGCATTTCGTCCGTGCAGGTTCCCATATGAAACTTGTTGAAACAGTAATCAATTGCATATCGTTCCGACATCTTAAAATTCAGAAGTGTTCCGTCGATGTCCCACAAAATTACTTTTATCAAAGAGAAATCCTCCCTTGGTTTCATTTGTATTTTCCAATTATCTGTTTTTCATTCTAGCATAGATTACAAATACGATCAATTGTATTTTAGGCATTGTATCTTTTGAGAAAAAGTGCTACGATAAAAAAGAATTTCCGTGAAAAAGAAAAGGAAGAAGGAAGAAACACTATGAAATTTACTTATCCAGCCGTTTTTCATAAAACCGAACAGGGAACCTACGAAGGTTATTTTCCAGATCTCGCCTGCTGCTATGCAAAAGGGGATACCCTCGACGAGGCGCTGGAAGATGCCATTCACTCCGCCTATGACTGGATCTCTCTGGAACTGACGGAAGAAGAACCTGATTTTCCGCCGGTATCGGATGTGGCAGATCTCGGGAAAAGCGAAGGTGAAATTGCAAGAAATATTGCCGTCAACATCCGGCTTTTTGAGGGATGGGACGAATAAGTTCAAAAAAGAGAAAGAAAACCGTATTGCTGCGATATTCGAAACGCGGCGATACGGTTTTCTTTTTATCTCTTCCAGGTTTTCAGCATCTCTTTTTCTTCTTTGCTGATCCGCAGCGACTCTCTGATTTTCTGAATTGTTTTGTTATGTGTCCAGTCATCGAGACTGTTTTCTTTCAGCAGTTTCTGTGTTTTTTCCGGAAAATGAATATAACAGATCGATACTGCCCAGGCGACGGCCATTTTTACGTAATAGCCATCGTGATGAATCTTTTTCATCTCCTCCAGCACAGCATCGATATACGCTTCGTTGATAAAAAAGTCCAGCAGACACACAACACCAAACCGGATTTCATATTCCCGGCTGCTTTTCAGCCATTTCTGCAGATATCCATACCAATACTCCTGTTCTTTCTTCATAAAATGGCACGTTGCACAGGAGCTGTCACAGATTCCCCAGCTGTTGATCATCGGCACGAAGCGGTCCAGTTCTGCCGTCTGTTCTTCACGGGTCAGCTTTCCGTAGCCGATCATCATTCCGCGGATCAGAAGCTCCTCGTAGACTTCCGGATTAAACTGTTCGGTATAAACTTCATAGTGGTCTCTTGCTGTCGCTTTTGCAATCCGTCGCAAAACCGGAATGCGGACACCAAGAATCCGACAGTTCTGTCCCGGAACAAGAGAGCTGTGAAATTCCCGGTATTTTGCATCTATATTGCTTTCCAGTTCTGCCCGAATGGCCTGCATTACTTCCTGTTCCATATGATTCCCCTCTCTTTTCTTTCTCTTTAAGATGTTTTACACGCTTTTTACAAATGTTTAACCCTGTTATTTCTGCACTTCTGATAAGATAAAATTAAAGTAAACGATAACATCCACCCTGCCAAATGCCAGATCTTTTCCGGCTGAAAGGTGAGTCTTATGAGAAAGAAATATACATTTTTTCAAAATATACCATTCCTGTGCAAATTTCAGAAGCAGCCAGCCCTTGCAGAAGAAGCGCCAGTTGTTTCCACAACGCTGTCTATTCCGTTTTCCGGACCAGCAGAAAGATCCTTATATTTTACCGAAAACCCGGATTTTACCGCTCCCTCTGCCGGTATCCATTCCCGTCGTTTTCCGGGAAGCCGGATCTTTCTATATTCCAGCGATCCCGAGCACGATCTTGCGGCAGTTCCATCCTCTCTTTTCGATGTGCTGCACCGCTATTTTGCCGTCCATTCACCGGATGATATCGTTTTATGGAAAGATGGCATTCTCTTCTTCCAGACCATGGAAAATCAGCCGCAGCCGTTGACTGCTCTTTGTACACCGGATGATGCACGGGATTCCAAAATCATTCCGTTCCCCACACTGTCAGAACGGCAGCGCATTTCACAGTAACTGCTATTTAGCCAAACCAGCAGGAGCATGATGGAAAATACCCCTTTCCGTCATGCTCCATTTTTTACTCAATTCCGAGAATTCCACTAATCCGCTCTTTCGAAAGCCCCGCGCCGATTACAATCAGCACTTCCTGGCTCTCCGGCACTGCCTGGAATGTCATCTGTTCCCGCGTCGCATTGATTTCGCTCCACACAGTTTCGCCCGTCTTTACAATTCCTTTGATCCGGAATACATTGCCGCATGATGGATCCGCAAAGATTGCTTCTGCTGCCTTTTTCAGCGCTTCTTCCGTAATCTTCGGCTCCAGAAAGCAGAGCGAATCAAATGTCTGCTGCTCGCCGAAATCCAGCTTCCTGTAATCCTCCGAACGGTAACTGCATTCGGAGAGCATTTTGAAATCATCCTCTGTCAGATCATCCCAGTTTTTCTGTAAAATTTCTGCATCAGAAAACTGTCTTCTGCAGCCTGCCTGCTTGAGCGTGCGGTTCAGATGGGCAATCGTTTCTTCTTTCTTTTCCTCCGAAACATTCTGTACTTTGCTCAGCACGATTTTACCAGCGTTCGCCGCCTCGGAAGCCAGCAGATACTCTTCTTCCTCCGACAGCTTCTCATCGAGCCCGGCATCCAGAATCGTGATGACGCTTCCCGTCTCATACCAGCGATTCAGCGGCTCGTCGTACAGCGTGTCAAAGAACTCATCCACATCGTAAATCCCCGACGGTTCCACGAGAATGCGGTCGTAGCCGCTCATGCCCATCGAGATCAGTTTCGTGCGGAACCGTCTGCGGTGTGTCTCTTTGTCGCATCCGCCGGAAATCATCTCCAGCTCGCACTGATCGCCGCGCAGTTCCTGCAGAAGCAGCATATCCACATTGACTGCCCCAAAATCATTCTCCAGGATGCCGATGTTCTTTCCCTGCGCCATCAGATACTTTGCGTACTGTTTCAAAAAAGTCGTCTTCCCTGAGCCAAGGAAGCCTGTAATCAGATCAATTTTAATCATTTCTGCTGTCCTTTCTGCTGTCTTTTTCCGTCTGCAGCCTGCGGAGCTTCGAACACTCTATTTTCGTCTGCGCTCTTTGCCGGTAAATGTATCGATGTCTATGCGCCATACGGCAACGCGCTCCACCATCTCCGGCAGAAAAGCGATCTTCGCCTCCGGTGCGATATGCGCCATGATTTTTTCCAGGCCTTTCTTCTTTGCCTCCGGATCTGTCACCTCCGTGATGATTCCGTTTCCCATGATACTGCGGTACGCATAGGAATACGCACACGTATAGTCACCTGTAATCACTTCATGGTTGTAATCCATCTCCACCGCCACGCGCGGATCCGCTGCAAATGCAGCCGCCTTCCGCCCTTCTTTTGCCCCATGCAGGTACAGACAGACGTGAAGAGTTCCATCTTCTTCCCGGACATCATATCCATAATTCATCGGCACGATAAACATGCCTTCCTCATCCATCGCCCCGATCCGCACAACCTCGCAGCTTTCCAGAATTTCTCTTAAAATTTCAGGATCTGTAATCTCCCGCTTTTTTAAACGCATTTCACGCATCGCAATCACACCTCTCTTATTCGCAGCTATTTATGATATGGCTCCCCGCAGTTAATGCGGTAGCTCCGGTAAATCTGTTCCAGCAGAATAACCCGCATCAACTGATGCGGAAATGTCATTTTCGAAAAACTGAGCGCATAGTTCGAACGCTTCAGAACTTCCTCGCCAAGCCCTAAGGAACCGCCGATCACAAAAATAATATGGCTCGTTCCCTGCACGCCGAGCGTATCTATTTTCTGGGCCAGCTCCTCGGATGTGAGCTGTTTTCCCTTAATTTCCAATGTAATCAGATAAGCGTCATCCCGGATATATTTGAGAAGGCGCTCTGCTTCTTTATTTTTGATATTCGTCTCTACGGTTTCACTCGCGTTGTCCGGCGTTTTTTTATCCGCCACCTCGATAATTTCCAGCTTTGCATAGCGGCTGAGGCGCTTCGAATACTCGGCGATCGCATCCCGCAAATATTTCTCTTTGATTTTTCCTACTGTTAATATCGTAATTTTCATTCTGTAATCTTAAAACCCTTTCGGATATCTGTCAAAAACACCAAAAGCCATATAGATCACTTTTTGTCCGCGTCTATATGGCTTTTAGTTTAGAAAAGCAATGCCTTATGCATTTTTGCTTTTGATATACTCATCAATTCCTTTAGCTCCGGCTTTTCCGGCACCCATAGCAAGGATAACGGTTGCTGCACCTGTTACAGCGTCACCGCCGGCGTAAACGCCCTCTTTGCTGGTCTTTCCGGTTTCTTCCTCAGCTACGATACATTTTCTTCTGTTGACATCCAGACCGTAGGTGGTGGAAGAAATCAGCGGGTTCGGGGAAGTACCAAGAGACATGATAACTTCGTCTACTTCAATTTCGAACTCAGATCCTGGAATCTCAACCGGTCTTCTTCTTCCGGAAGCGTCCGGCTCGCCAAGTTCCATACGGATGCAGCGGATACCGGTTACCCAGTCTTTGTCGTCGGTCAGAATTTCTACCGGGTTGGTCAGAAGGTCGAAGATGATACCTTCCTCTTTTGCATGATGAACTTCCTCTGCACGGGCCGGAAGCTCTGCCTCAGAACGACGGTAAATAACGTGTACCTCTGCGCCGAGACGAAGTGCGGTTCTTGCAGCGTCCATAGCTACGTTGCCGCCGCCGACTACAGCAACTTTCTTGCCGTGTGCGATCGGGGTATCGTAATCATCGCGGAATGCTTTCATCAGGTTGTTTCTGGTCAGGAACTCGTTTGCGGAGAATACGCCGTTTGCGTTCTCACCCGGGATTCCCATGAACATCGGAAGGCCTGCGCCGGAACCGATGAAGACTGCTTCAAATCCTTCATCTTTTAACAGCTCATCGATGGTAACGGATTTTCCGATGATAACGTTGGTCTCAATTTTAACACCGAGAGATTTTACGTTCTCGATTTCAGCGGCAACTACTTTGTCTTTCGG
>OLRI01002468.1_pt1 | contig 12787 bp, 9 predicted proteins | sample 1672871 | NCBI WGS metagenome assembly OLRI01 (sample SAMEA3136732, study PRJEB25190) | human gut metagenome
GTGACATAAGCACCCACAGGATTCTTCATACCGATATATCTCTGTTTTAAGATTTCTTCAATTAATAAAGCTGTTTCTTCAATATAGTCTGGTTCTTCTCTTAAATACATGAAAATAGATAAGAATGGAGCCTGACCATTTGTGGTAGAGAATGTATTGATCTGATATTGGATAGTCTGTACGCCTGCTTTGATTTCTTCATGAAGACGAGACTTTGCGATTTTTTCAATCTGTTCTTCTGTATAATCAATACCTACTTCTTTACCTTCTTTTCTTACAGCCTTTAAGTGTTTCTTATATGATACACGTACATAAGGTGCTAAATGAGAAATAGAGATTGTCTGTCCTCCATACTGACCATTAGCCACCTGCTGAACAATCTGAGTTGCAACAGTACATGCTGTCTGTAAAGACTTAGGTGTTTCAATCAATTTATCATTAATAACTGTACCATTCGCAAACATATCCTTTAAATTTACTAGATCACAATTATGCATCTTCTGGATATAGTAATCCATATCATGGAAATGAATAATACCATCATCATGTGCCTGTACAATCTTTGGTGGTAATAACAAACGGCGGCAATAGTCTCTAGAGAATTCACCAGCAATCAAGTCTCTCTGAGTCGCAAGAACTGTCGCATCTTTATTAGAGTTTTCATCCATTGCTTCTTTATTAGTCTGATTGACAATACCATAAATCGCATTATCAATTGTATTCGTTTCTCTCTGGAATTCTCTTACTTTACGATAGCCTTCATAAGCCTTGGCAGTAAGTACTTCTCCCTTTTCAATTAACTTTTCAAAAACCTGTCCTTCAATACGATAAATACTGATAGATGCTGCTCCACTTGATTTATGCCAGTCTTCAATTTCATGTGAGATCTTAGATGCAATTTCAGGTTTCACAATACCGCTGCCATAGCGCATAGCCTTTAAAATCGCATTTTCAATCTTACTTCCATCAAAGGCTACCTTTGAGCCATCTCTCTTGATTACCTCCATGTTATTTACCCTCCTCATAAGAAAATCTATTAGGATGAAATACCTAATAGATTCTTTTCTAATTCTATATTAGTCTAAATTAGTTGGACATGCAACTAATATGCTTGAGATAAAAAAATATCTCACCAATAATTTATTGACATGAAAAAATGTTGAATTTATCAACGTTTTTTTTAATTATTGATAAACATCTGGAATGTTTACCCTTAAACAGTATAAAAACCCACGAGCCTAATGTCAAGCATTTCTCATGGGTTTCTTTTTTTCGCAATGTTGAAAGCGAATTAACCTAAATCTTCACCGTTGCTAGCAACAACTTTCTTATACCAGTCAAATGAATCTTTCTTGCTTCTTTCTAGTGTACCGCTTCCATCGTTGTTACGATCTACATAGATAAAGCCATAACGTTTCTTCATTTCACCTGTTGTGAAAGAGACGCAGTCAATGCAGCCCCATGGTGTATAGCCCATTAAATCTACACCATCAATTTCTACAGCTTTCTTCATCTGTTCAATATGCGCTCTTAAGTAATCTACACGATATGGGTCATGACAGCTGCCATCTTCTTCCTTCTTATCAATTGCACCAAAACCATTTTCTACAATAAATAATGGTTTTTCATATCTTTCATACATCTGATTTAATGCATAACGTAAACCTTCTGGATCGATTGCCCATCCCCAGTCAGATACTTTGATATAAGGGTTTGCGACTGAATGTTCACTAGATCCATCTAAAGATTTAGAAACATCTTTATGTGCTGTAGAGTCTACAGTATTAGTCATGTAATAAGAGAATCCGATATAATCTACTGTACCTGCAGCTAAAGCTTCTTTATCTTCTTCAGTGATATCTAAGTTAAAGCCTTTGTTTTCAAACATCTTTAATGCATAACGTGGATAATGACCACGGCACTGTACATCACAGAAGAACCATCTCTGATGCATCATTTCAGTAGATAATACCATATCTGCTGGACGGCAAGAAAATGGATAAATAGGAACCATCGCAATCATATTACCGATTAAGAAGTTAGGATTGATTTCATGACCAATCTTCACTGCCTTCGCACTGGCTACTAATTCATAATGACCACACTGATACATCGCTTCTTCTGGATTATCATAGTTTCCAAAATGAGCACCACTGTTAGTCCATCCGAAAATATCATTCTTATAGTTCATCTGGTTGTTGATTTCATTGAAAGTCATCCAGTATTTAACTTTATCTTTATATCTCTTGAAACATACTTCTGCGAACTTTACAAAGAAATCAATAGTCTTTCTGTTCATGAATCCGCCATATTCCTTAGCAAGATGATAAGGCATTTCAAAGTGAGATAATGTGATGACTGGTTCAATACCATATTTTAATAATTCATCAAATACATCATCATAGAACTGTAAACCTTCTTCATCAGGCTGTTCTTCATCACCTAATGGGAAGATTCTTGTCCAGGCAATAGATGTTCTAAAACATTTAAAGCCCATTTCTGCGAATAGCTTGATATCTTCTTTGTAATGATGATAGAAATCAATACCGATGTGGTTTGGATAATATAATCCTTCCTTTACTCCATCAGTAATCACACGTGGTGTTGATACGTTTCCACCTGTCATTACATCAGCAACACTTAAACCTTTAGTAGTGTCTAATACACCACCTTCAAACTGGTGAGCTGCTAAAGCACCACCCCATAGGAAATCCTTTGGTAAACTCATTTGTATCCTCCTTTAATATACTCTAGTGCGCATTTTTCTAACGCTCGATATTTCTTTAATATCTCTAGATCTTCTATCTTTATTTTATCAAAGCTTCTTTCAATATAGTGATTTTTTTCAATATATGATTTACTTTCATCAAAATAAAGATCAAATATAAAAGCGATATAAGAAATCCACATATCTAGATGTGTTTTTCTTGTTGGAGCATAAATAAGTTGATGTTTACAGAACTGTTGATAGACTTCATCCGTTATAGATTCTTTTCCTGCTTCCTCATAAGTCACACCAAGTAAGACTGTATCCTTTTCTACATCTTTAACACGAAAATGATCTAATTTATCTGCATCTCTAATCATATGTATGTAAAAGAGTTCTTCTTCACTAAAGCCTTCTTCTACTTTGTATTTATTATGCTGTTCTATAGCATTTTTAATAATTGTGTCATATGTATCTTCTTCTATAAATTTTCTAATGAGCCCCTCTTCAAATAATACATGAGAAGAATACATTGCATGATCTACTGTTTCTCTATCTAGGAAAGAATGATATAAGCGAAACTGTTCAAAACGGCCTATATCATGTAATAGGCCGATTAATAGACATAAATCTTTTTCTTCAGTTTTTTCTTTCATATCACATAGTTCACCCATAACATCCATTACTTTATAAGAATGCACATATTTAAGATGTATATGTGGGATAGAGAGATCATAACGATTGACATAATTATCAAATGCCTTTTTCGCATGATCTAAATTAATCATGTAGAACCTCTAATACTTTCTTTAAATCATCAAGAGGAACCTGTCCTGGTGCACTCGCATCCTTAGCTGTCGCAAAGGTCATACATGAACCAAAGTATTCCCCCATCATACGTGACAAGCGTCCTAATTTACCCATGGACATAGTAATAATAGGTTTTCCTAAACGCTGACTTGAATAAAGAGTGGCTTCTAAAAGTGTTAATAGGTCTTCTTTACTTTTTGGCATAACAGCAAGCTTAGGTAAATCAGCCCCTAATATTTCCATCTTTTCTAGTATTTCCTGCATATCTTCTCTTGATGGTGTTTCATCAAAATGATGTTCACTCATAATAACATGAACACCCTTCTTATGAGCATACTGAACAAGCTCCATCACAGATTCATATCCCTGTGATAACTCAATATCTACTAGATCCACATGAGCATCACAGATTTCTTTAATACAATGCATATACTCTAGAGAAGTAAGTTCTCCTTCTCCTCCTTCACTCACAGTACGGATTGTACCTAATACAAGTTTATCTGTATGTTTCTTGATTTCTTCTAATACATCTGTTAAATGTCCTTCTTTTAATCCTTCATAGAAATCAAGCCTAATTTCTACTACATCATAATCTAAATCCTTATAAGAATCTAAAGTATCAATAATGCCTTCTTTCGTTGTATCTACAATAGGAAGACAAATCTTAGGTGTTCCTTCTCCAAATACAACATTCTTTATATCTAATACATTATGCTTCGTGATGACAGGCATATAAAAACCCCCTTATTTCTCTTAATGTTTTATCGTATTGATCCCCCAGCAAGAAGTGTGGTGAATTCTTAATGACCTTATGTACACAATAAGGCAATGATGACTGAATAAAAGTAAAATCAGAATCCTTGATGACATCATTTTCACCAGATAGTAATAAAGCTGGAATCTTGAGTTCTGATAAATAGTCTGCAGTAAAATGTGGTTCCTTTGTCATAAATGAGATGAGCTTAAAACGTATTCTAGATCTCTTATCATAGATACAGAATATTGGTAATAAGAGTAATGTCATATACATATGGAGACGATAATACCACTTAATACCTTTTGGAGTGGCATTAGGTGAAAGAAGGACCATATGTTTTAAGCGTTCATCTTTACCTGCTAGTGTGAGTGCAATATTCGCACCATCACTAAAACCAATAACATCATAAGATTCTAGATCTAATTCATTTGCGACATCCATCACATCCTGAGCCATACGGTCTAGTGTTAAAGGACCACTTTTAATAGATTTACCATGATAACGTGAATCCATTGCGATGAGTTGATAGTCATTTTCTAAATCTTTAACTAATTGATCATATATTTTTCTATTTTCCTGATTACCATGCAATAAGATAATCGGGTAACCATTTCCATGTACTTCATAGTATATATTCATAGCATTACCTCGCTTTTCCACATTATAGCACATATTAACTGACTATGAAAAAAAGTGGCTTATCAATATAGTTGATAGTCAGAGAAGGATATTCTTAAAATCAGGTAGTTAAAAAATGTAGTAATATATTATTATTTCTTTACTATCACTTTCTGCTTCTATCAAGTATTTCCAAACTTCTTTTCGGTTCCTATCAACATAACTATCCTTCACATTTTTGCCCATTCTTTGTCACTACATCTGATGTACTAGCAAACATATCTCAACATTTGTTTAACTAATTTACAAATAAATAAGTTAAAACTAATTTCTTTTGTACAAGTTATGTATTTTTAAGTCATTTCACAAATCATGATTTACCTTTTTACAAATGTTTGCTATAATCATTGAATTAGGAAGGGTAGTATAAGGGAGAGAAAGATAACATGACAGATACACAGAAAAAAAGAAAAATTATCGCGATTATTGTATCTATTTTGATAATTCTTGGATTATCAGTATTCCTCTATATTAATCATATGGGTACAGCTTATCGTGATCGCTTCTTACCGTCTACATACATCAATAATGTAAATGTAGGTAAGTTAAGTGCTGAGGATGCTGAAAAGAAGATTGCTGAAAATCAGAAGAACTACACTCTAACAATGACATTCAGAAATAAATCAACTGATACTATTTCAGCGAATGAAATCGATATGAGTTATGTTCCTGATGAACAGGTAGAAGAATTATTAAAGAAACAGGATTCATTTACATGGTTCAAGAACTACTTATTCAACCATAAAGGGAATAAGAAAACAATTCAGACCAAGGCTTCTTATGATGAAAAGAAGTTAAAGACTGTTCTTTATGAAAAGAAGCAGCTAAAGGATGAAAATCAGGTAGCACCTACAGATGCTCGTTTGAAGTATGAAAATCAGACTTTTACTGTAGTGAAAGAAAAACCTGGACATACTTTAAATAAAGAAACTGTTTATGAAGCAGTAAACAAAGCAATTAGTCTTCAGAAAGAGAACTTAAACATTTCTAAAGTAAAAGATGCTTATAAGTCTCCTGATAAGACAGCTGAAACTGTTAAGAATGAAGCAGCAACATTGAATAAGTATTTAAAGACTTCTATTACTTATGAACTACCTAGCAATCAGACAGAAGTCTTAAATCATGAAAAGTTGTTAACATGGCTTGTGAAGAATGAAGATGGAACATATAGCTATAATGATGAAATCTGGAATAAGCGTATGAGAGGCTTCGTTTATACACTTGCTTCAAAAGCAAATACTGCTGGTAAGTCACGTACATTTAATGCAACTGGACTTGGTACAAGAAGTGTAAGTGGTGGTAATTACGGATATCGTATGAACCAGTCAGAAGAAATTGCAAAGATTAAAGAAGAATTAGGTGCAGGTAAGGCTGTTAAAAGAGCACCTGTATATAGCGCAAAAGAAGTATCTACTGAGAATAATGGTCTTGGTGGAAACTATATTGAAGTAGATTTATCACGTCAGCATTTATGGATTTATAAAAATGGTCAGTGTGTACTTCAATCTGATTGTGTATCAGGTAAAATGACACGTGACCGTTATACTCCTGCTGGTACATATTATGTTTATTCTAAAGAACGTAATAGAGTATTAAGAGGTACTAAGGATCCTGTTACAGGTAAATATCCTTATGAATCTCCTGTAAGTTATTGGATGCCATTCAACAGAGGTATTGGATTCCATGATGCAAACTGGAGAAATAAATTCGGTGGCAATCTTTATGTCAATGGTGGTTCTCATGGTTGTGTTAACTTACCTGTAGGTTTTGCAGGAACTATGTATAATACAATTACGACTGGTATGCCTGTTGTTATTTATTACTCACAAGGCTATACATTGAATGGATAAAAAAATGAGTCATACACAACGTGTATGACTTTTTTTCTGCCCTAATATTACCATATTTTCGACCTTTTTCAATTCTTGTTCTTTTTTAGAATATATGATATTAAGAATAGCAGGAGGTGCCTATGAATCAAATTATTGAACATCGTACACTTAGCAAAAAAGAGAAAATAATCCTTACTAAACATTTAATCAAAGTATGTAGAAACTGATCCAGACAAAGTTGTTTTTATTGCTGAACCTTTTATCTAAAAAAAGCAGAAGAACCCCACCTCAATATAAAATATAGGTGCTATCCTTGACTCACTCAATTATCCTATGATTGATTTATTCAAAGAAAACATTATTGCATCTTTTGATAAGACTCCTATCATTTATCCACAGGATAGTTATCAAATAGCTTTTAGTCATGAGGGCGCTGATTTCTATGAGATTCTCAATCAATTTGAATATTCCAGAGATATCACATTATTAAGACAATTAAGTATATATAATCTAACAAAAAAGGAATATATCACTTTCTTTAGTTCTTTAACAGCTATAGAAATTGTTTCTATCCTGAAACTTATTCTTCCAGAACTAGACATATTCCTATATCAAGCATCTATAGATAATCTTATCAATAAATTAGATACATCTATCACATATCAAGAAATACTATATCACAACAGAAGTTCTCCATACTTATCATCAATGCAAAAAAAAGAAGGTTCTTTTGAACCTTCTTATCTTCTACCTGCACCTGCATAGTGTGATGAATAATATCCACTATTAAGTGATGAAACAACAACACCAGTCTTAGAGTTAGCAGCATGAATGAACTGTCCGCCACCAATATAGATACCTACATGAGAGATACCTGACTTATAAGTTCCAGCGAAGAATACTAAGTCACCAGCAGTTAAGCCTGATTTAGATACTCTTGATGTTCCACTATACTGACCTGCAGCAGTTCTTGGTAATGATTTACCATTCTTGCTGTAAACCCAAGATGTAAATCCTGAGCAGTCAAATACTGTTGGTCCAGAAGCACCCATACGATATGCACAGCCGAGTCTTGAACGAGCAGTTCCAATGATACCACCCTGTGCAGCGCCTCCACCAAGACCACCAAGGTTATAGTTTCCGCCTTTGTTGCTCTTGTTGTTCTTGTTGTTAGTTTTTACGTTTACTACTGGTGCAGCAGATACATTGATCTTTGCACTTGTTTCAGATTTATTTCCAGCATTATCTGTTACTCTGTAGTAAACACGATAAGAACCAGATCTTGCTGTATTCACATTACCAGATACTTCAACCTTACCAGTTACATCACCATCTAAGTTATCAATAGCTGATGCTAAGTTAGACTTAGGATCAAATGAAGTACCATATTTTACATCTACATTATCACTCTTTAATGTAATGACTGGTCCAGCCTTATCAGCAACCTTTACTTCATAATCATTTGAAGTCTTGTTTCCTGAACTATCAGTTGCAGTCACTTTGATAGGCTGCATAGCAGTCATATTCTTAGTATCTACAGTTCCTTCTACAGTCACTGTAGGATTAACATCATAGTTATCCTTTACTTCAACGAAATTATTGATATCAAATGCATCACCATAGTTAACAGTAATATCACCAGTCTTTAAGTTCATTTCTGGCGCAATTGTATCACCAACATTGAATGTAAAGTCTTTTTCTGCTTTATTACCTGCGTTATCTTCAACAGTTGCATGGATGACCTGTTCACCTAAAACAGATGTATCTAAGCCACGATCGAAAGTAATGAAATCAGAAACATCACCATCTACATTATCAGTTGCTTTGATGTACTGTTTTAAATCATTGTTGCCGTTTGCTTCAACATCAATAACATAACCATCATTATTTACTGATTCTAATGCAGGTGCTTCACTATCAACAACTTTAACTTCAACTTCTTTAGTTGTTTTGTTGTTGAATGCATCCTTTACAGTTACATTCACTTTATATGTTCCAATCTGATCTTTCTGATAAGCATGATCATTTATTTCAGTCTTGATAACACTTACTGTATCTCTATTATCTGATACAGTGAAATCACTTGCTTTTAATTCTGTACCATAAGGCACTACTAGTTTATTTGAATGAACAACAGGCGCTGTTCTATCAGCTGCTGCATAACCTACTAATGCAAATGCTGAAATAGCGACTACTGGAATAAACATTGTCTTCTGAGTTTTAATACGATTTACCATGAAATCCACAACTTCTTTAGTCTTCTTATCCATGTAATCCACTCCCTTTCTAATCGACATAAATAATTATATCACGCTGTACAAAAAAATAAAGAACTTTCTTAAGAATTTTTTAAGAAGTTCAAAAAAGAGTCGATTATATCGGCTCTTTTTGAATTAAGAATTATTTAATAATGTTGTAAGATTTATGATTCTAAGCGCTTTTTTCTTTAAAAGTTAAGGATAAAACTAAAGCGGTTACAATTAATACGGATAAAAACAAATAGAATGGTGTCATTGTAGAGAAGCTATCAATCAGTTTTCCACCAATTAATTGTACGACTGCAGCCCCAATTCCTCTACCTACTGTAGCCTGTAAGCCAAAAGCTGTAGAGACATACTTATCTTCAACAATTTCCATGATTAATCTTACTGTAATCATAGTAAAGAGAATAGTAGATAAGCCTTTGAATACAAATACTGCCACAATTAAATTTGGATTAGGTAATGTTGCATACCAGACAAAGTTAACTATAGACATGGCACATGCAAAGAGCATGATATGTTTATATGAAAACTTCTTAATAATAAAGTCAGTTGCAAGTATGGCAGGTACTTCAAAGAGCGTTGCAAATAATTGATAGGTTCCTACCATAGATGCTGTACCACCAACTGATTTAATAAATACTGAGATATATGTGAAATTAGCTGTACAAGCGCCCCAGAAGAAGAAAGAGATTAATAGGAATATAATGTACTGTTTATTCTTAAAGAGGCTCTTATAGGCTTCTTTTGAGCTATATTCTACTTTTGTTTCAGTCTGAACTACTTCTGGATCATTGACTCTTAGGATACAGATAAGAACTGTTATTGTACCGAAGAGGAAAATAACGAAGATAGAAATAGGTGCAATCACATCATAAACTAAACCACATAACTGAGCACTAATGGCATAACCAACAGAACCCCATAATCTGATCTTACCAAAGTCATAAGGTGAAGAAACACCAATTCTGTCCGTTAATGGTGTCACTGCATTAAATAAGGCAAGAATAGAAGCACTAGTAATTAATAGAATAATTAGCTGATGTGAGAACATAAAGATCACATTCATTACTACTGTAATAAATAATGCCACTAAAGATACTTTTCTAGGTGAACGGAAGCGGTCTGCCAATGTTCCTAGATAAGGCTGGGCAAAGATTGAGAATAATGGTGCTGATGAAGTAATAAGTGATATTTGCTGCGCATTAAAGTGAATATCACTTAAGTATAACGCAAGCATTGCATTGTAACATGCAAATGCGAAATAAAAGAAAAATGATGTACCAGCATGATACAAATAGCTGTTCTTTTTCATGTTGTCCCCTCCAATGAGTTTCATTATAGCGGTATATAGTTAAAAGGTTACATTTTTTCAGAAAATGTAAAGGAATTGTGAAAAAGCCTAACTCGCTGAGTTAGACTCTTTTATCAAAATCATGTCCTGGATCGAATGCTGGCACGTAGAATACACTGCCACAGTCCACTCCAACTGACTACTCCCACGGGCAAGCCCGTGGGGTTCTGATTGCCAAGTGTAGCTTGTAATCGTACATCATTTTCAGACTTTGGAGTTACAAGTGTAAATCTATTTGAATCAGAACTTTCATTACCAAGCAGTCCAGCGACCACATTAACGGTAAATTTCTACTTTCGTAAGGAAGTATAATCAATCTCCCTGAATATGTTTTACGATATCTTAATTCCGCTATTTAATACCTTGATCTCGTTAGCCTTAATCCATTCGATTAGGGCTCTTTCTTTGCTGTAACACTTATCAAATTCAGAAATACATTTGTTTTTATCTATATCTTGGGTTCTGTAATCGTAACAGTATAATAGGAATGATGAATACCAGTCTCTTTGTACCTCAGTACCATCTTGCAGCTTATACATTCGGTCAGATAGTCTCTTTTTAATATAGTCATCAATAGTATGGTCGTACTGTGAGGCTCTATAATCATTAGATACTTCAATATATATACCACCTGATACCTTGAATTTCTGTTCTACAGCAGCTTGAAACCCAGAAGGACATCTATTCTTTATGGATTTGCCAAATCGCTTTTTCCTATTAAACTTGCCTTTGCTATTGACCGTAGTTTCTTTAGCTCGTCTCATAAGCTTGCCTGCATTTTTAAGTTCAGTGACGAATACATCTCCAAGACTTCTTAAATGGTTAGCGTCTTCATTTATTGCAAGCTGTCTGTTTATGGCATTGATGCGACATAATTCAGAGTGCTTTGATTTCAGCTTCTTATAATGATTAGAATATTTCCAGGTTTTACGGCCTTTTTTAACAGTACCATCATCATTATAATTCTGTGGATTAGTTGCACGTCTTGACCTGTCCATTGCACGATAAAGCAGACGTTCTTTTCTCTCAGAAGTCTGAATACTGTTGCCACGCTCTGAAAGGTTTTTCAAGCCTACCTCAGTACTTGATGTATACGCAATAGTCTGTGTACCAATATCAGCACCTATCATACCTTTTCCGAACGTATGTCTTGTATTGCCATGCTTATCATATTTAGGTTTTGCCTTGCCTTCGATGGTTAAATGTAAATATACTCTGTATTTACCACGAATTAATTTTGGTACAAGAGTAGCATAGCATGGTCTATATGTATCAATACAGTACGCTTCATCCATGAATGTCTGCACAGCCTTATTATTCATGATCTCAGGTTCAGCAAGATAATCCAATATTGCATTCACTTCATCTGTCTGAAATCTATCATTGATCTTTATTCCAAATACAGTCCTGCCAAGTTTGAATTGTAGCTTATTATCCTTGACGAATACAGGGATACCACGATTTATCTGTTTTGCCCTTATACAGGGCAGGTCTCCGTATTTAGAAAAATGTAAGATATTACCATTACCATATAAACATTTTTCCATGCCACGCCAAATATCTTCAGCTTTAGTAAGGGCAAAGATCGCATCTATATTATACTTCTTACCGATATATATCATTGATTTTCTACAAAAATCCCAGGTAACATCATACTGCTTTTGCATTTCATTGAGCTGTCCAGCAAAATATTTACGTTTTTTCTTGTCTTTCGTAGAACCATATAATTTAAGCAGTTTACGATACCTCTTGGTACGCATAAGCTGGTCATAATTCTTTCTCATTAGACCTACAAGTTCGTTATCTGCTTTTCTGATCTTATCTGAAAGCTTTACAACTTTTTGTATATCAGAAGAAGACATATCAGTTTCAGCAGCTAAAATATGTCTATCAGAAAGCTTATGAAATTGTTTTAGAGCCTTTTTGTATTCTTCGTCACTTATCATCTTTTTATTCCTCGATATACTTGATTACTGCAGCTTCGCTTATGCGTTCTGCAGTTGAGACAAAATACCCTCCTGACCATAAAGCTCCACATCCTGCGTAGAACTTTTTAGCTGTGGATACACTTTAAATAATTCGATAGCGCTGATACTTTTAAGAGTTCTAGCCACATCGCATAAGGAGCAACAGTCTGTGGCACATCTACGAAAATCTGAATTTAGGACACTATATGATATTGTATTAGATATCTACAATGTGAAGCACTGCGATATTTTTCTTCACTCATCACCTTGCTCTTTAAGCTGATATTTTCCCTGAATGCCTCTACGCATAAGATCAAGAAATGTAATAGTCTCGCCTTTCTCAACAGAATAGATACGTGCAAGGTTTTCAAGTCCTATTTTCCACTCCACAAGAATAGATATGTTTACTTGAACATTATTT
>OLRI01002470.1_pt1 | contig 12774 bp, 7 predicted proteins | sample 1672871 | NCBI WGS metagenome assembly OLRI01 (sample SAMEA3136732, study PRJEB25190) | human gut metagenome
ATGCCGTCTACCACCTGCGTCTGGTCGATCATGTTAGTAAACACTTCATTGACCGCGCTGTAAAATTCACCGCTGCCAGCCCGCAGATTGGGTCTCTCCCGCTTCACCTGCCACTCGCAGGCGTTCCAGAGCGCGCCCCAGGTAACGGCGTCCGCTTTCCCTGCGGGAGCGCCAGCCTTTTCATTGATCTTGTTGGTGATGCCCTCCTTGCCGTAAAAACGGTCATTCAGGGTATAGGGGGAGGAAATGTCAAAGCTGCCCACGTCCTTCCGCATGGCAATGGGAGAATGCGTCAAAGCCTTTTCCCAGCCGTTTCCCTTCGTAACGCCGCCGGTCAGGCCTCTTGCCATGTCAGCAGGATCCAATACGGCGGATGCCCGGAAAAAGGCGGACGGCTGCTGGATGACCACACGCACGTTCGCACCGACGGCAGCGCCCTTAAAGCTCCCGATGCCTTTTGCGAATTTATCCGTAAGCGGTTCAAAATCCTTGGTCTTGATGCCGTTCTGGATGTCGCCCATTAACTTCTGCCAGTACTGCTGAGATCCCTGTCCGCCCTTCTCTTCCAGGAAGCCCTTTACGGTCTGAACGAGATTGCCTTCACTGTCCCGGAACTGGAAGTTGTACAGCCGGTTCGCGTCCTCCATGGGGCACAGCCACGCCGCGTAGTCGATCATATCGGATGCGTGGTCCGCGAAGGTGTCAAACACCCCTCGGATGCTCAACGGCGTCGCCGCGTTGGGCTTCACCGCCTGCGCCATGCCGATATTCTTAATGGAGCGCACATTCCCGCTGTCTTTCTCCTGCGAGCTGTGCAGTGCTTCCTTTGCGGATTTGATGGGCCAGTAGTCCTGCTCCGTGAATTTCTTATAGCCGTAGGCTTTCATGCTGGCTTCGTTGCCGTAGTTGGCAAGAACACCGGTGGTCAGCTTCTGCAAACCGTCCGCGATCCTGATCTGCTCCGGGGTCAAAACCTTCACAATGGACTGGATATCCTCTGCGGAAAGATGGATCACGTCCGTTCCTTTGGGGATCTTGGTCTTGCCGGGGATCTTGATCTCCGGCTGCACGATGCCGCCTTTCAGCAGGTGGTCCTCCGCCTGCTTGCGTTCGCTCAGAAGATACAGCTCCATGGCCTGTGCCGTGGTCAGGTCCAGCTCATGGCCTTCCGTTGTGGTGAAATGGTGGACTTCCTCATTCATGGACGTCACCGCGTTTTCGCGGATGCCGGTTTTCGCGTCGCCCAGAATCTGGTGAACCTTCTCCGCCACATCCCGCGCCATGAGCTCTTGATGGTCCTGCGCGTTCCGCAGCATCCGGTAAATGTCCTTGCCGGTCTGCCCGAAGTGGGCAAAGAACGTATAGGGCGTTTCCAGACTGATTGCCACGTTGTTTCCCAGCTTCCGCCGCCGGGTCATGCCGTCCATGCGGAGCGCATCGGCAAACTGCTTGGTGGTCTCGAATTTCTCCGACGCCAGCGTCTTGCCTGCCGTGGTCACGGAATGCTCCACGGATTTCAGCACGTTCCACATGGTTTTCAACTGCTCTGTAGTCAGATCCGCAAGGCGGGTGTCGCCCATCTTGATGACCTCGCTGAATCCACCGGCCACATCGTCACCACCCAGAAGAGACGGGTCCACCACCATATCGCCATCCTGGGCGATCTTCTGATACTGCTCCTTCAAATTCTGGAACGCCACCGTCCGGTTCGTCGGCGTGCCCGGTTCCTTGTAGATCCGCTCCCCCGTCACGTGGTCCAGCGTAAAGGACCGTGCATTGGGGCTGCTCTCCTGATTGATGCTTTCCAGCACCTTTGCCACGGCGGAGCGCATATCCTCCGGAATGTGCTGGTTGTCCGTGGGCCGCAGCAGCTTTTGGGACAATGCGCTGGCATGGCGAACGATCTTAGCCCGCAGCTCTCTCCGCTTCTGATTGTCCCGCCGGGTCACGTCCTTCTCCCGGTAACGCTCCTTCAACGCCTGCACCTGCTCCGCACGCCGGGTCCGTTCCTTTGCCAATGCCTGCGCCGTGCTTCTTAGCTGCTTTGCGTCCCGTTTGCCTTGTGCCATTTGGCCCGCCAAAAAGGCGTCATTCGCCGCCTGTCTGCCCTGAAATCTGGCTTCCTGCACCTGCTCCGCTACCCGATCCGCAAAGGTCTTTTTCGTCTGAGGAAGGTCAAAGAACCGGTCCATAATGTCATTGGAGATAGACGCCACGGCCTGTCCCATGTAGCCTTCAAAGGGGTTGTACTCCGTCACCTTGTACAGCCGGTTCGCCACGTCCGCGATCCGCTGCACCTGGTCGGAGATGTTGGTCTCCTGCGCTTCGTTGAAAAACTCCGGATACTGGCTGGACAGTTCGGAATAGATCTGGTCAACGTTGGTGTGTTCGCCCTTGCTGATTTTCAGCTTGCCGAACAAGCTCTTGCGGAACTCGTTGAAGTCCGTGATCTCGGCGGCATCCGCTTCCGTCAGCGTCAGCTTGGTGTCTTTCAGATACTTCCGCAAACCGGCGTATTCCTTGTATGACCGATCGTCCACCTCTACGGCGCTTTCCGCGATCCGCTCCGCAATGGCATCAGACCGCCTCCGCGCCTCTGCATAGGTCAGCTCGTCCTTGCCGTCCTTGCCGCTGGCAATGTAGTCATACAGGCTTTGCAGATCTCCGGCAATGTCGCTGCCGCTGATCTCCGCGCCGTAGTCCTTTACCAGCGCATCCGCCGCCTTCTGAACGGATTTCCGGTCGGTGGTCACGCCCTGAGACCGTCTGGTCTGGCCCTTCCAATACTCCACCCGCTCTTTCAGGCTCTCGTTTTCACGTTTCAGCGCCGCGATCTCCTGCGCGTTCTCCGTGCCTTTCAACGATAGGAACTGCGCCAATTCCGAAACATGGGGCTTCGTGCCATCTTTGAAATATGCTTTGATGTCATTCAGCACCTTGCTGGAATGGGTCCCCCTGGGATACTCCGTGCTGGAAACCGTCTGCCCATCCGGGGTGTCCAGATCAAGAATGACTTCGCCCCGGTTTTTACCGATAAAGTCTGACAATGCGTCCATTTGGGATTTTGTCGGCTCCACAGAGAGGTTGATGCCGCCGCTTTCCGGGGAAATTCGGATGTTCCCCTCACTCATGAACTGCACCATGGAGCCGGAATAATCATCTCCGCCGTAATCCTCGCTGATGGCGTCCCGGATGTCCCGGTGGTCCACGGTCCGGTATCCGCCGGGGCCGCCCTCATGCCGCCCGGAAAAGTCCAGCTTTGTCCCTGCCGGGGTAAGATACCCGGTCTCGTTCCAGTTGTATGTTTTGCCGAAAAACGCGATTGCCTTTTTCCGGTGGTCCCGCTGCTCCGCATCGCTGTAATTTTTCAGGGAAAAGCGAACCTTTCCACCATCCTCTGCGCTCTCAATTTCTGCCCCCAACGCTTTTCCAAGGGCCGTCTGCACGGCCTTGTAATCCTTAAACATTGCGGACGGGTCCATTACACCGGAGTAGATGTGCCCACCCACATATGCGGACAGTTCGTTGACGAACTTATTTACTTGTGCGCTATTGGTCGAATCAAACTTCCCATCAAAATAGCCGATGTTAATTGCATTGTAATACGCGCGGAAGGTAGGGCTTTTGCTGTCAATGTTCCGCATCATAATATGCTGATAGGAAATCATTTCCGTGGATTTTAGGTCAACTTTATGGTGGACGGCTTCATGTGCGGCGGTGTTCTTTGCTTCCGCAATGTCCCCCTCAGCGTTGTTGTTAATTCCTACAGAACCATTTCGCAGCGTCACGCCCACCGCGCTGTTCCCCGCTGTAATTCCCGCATGGTTTACCTGCACTTCGCCGTCAAAGATAAAATAGTCCTTTACACCAAGATTGGTTAGTTCTTTTGCAGCGTTCTGGGCATAGTCACTTGCACGGTTTAGTGAAACAGGTCTGTATCCGTATACGGCGCCTTCGTATTGCTGGGTTTCTGCTCCCGCTTGAGACATTCGTTCATAGAATCGAGAGCGGCGCTCAGTTGTGCGCCGGTATCCTTGCTCTGCACCCGCTTCCCAGCGTAAGGCGCCCCAAACCGTTTCAGTTCCATCGAAAGCCTTTCTTCGAGATTGTTCATCTTCTCCTCGCCCATTATCCTTGCCCTCCTTTACGGCATATCTCGTTTCCTGCATTCTACCATCAGTCTGCTGGTTCTGCAAGCTCTCCGCCTGCTTGCCGGCCGCTTCAAATGCCGCCTGCAACTTGCCCTCCACCGTCTGGGCCTGCCGCTTGGCTCTGCCGGTCAGCTTGCCCACGATCTCATGGATGGCGTCCCGCAGCTTTTGCAGCAGCGTCCGGTTTCCGCTGTGCTGCCGGATGAAATCGTCCAGCACGTCGCTGTTCGCGATCATCTCACCGGCGTAGTTGGCGGTAGCCTCGTCCAATGCCTGTTCGTAGCTGGTTTCAACGCCCGCCCGGTTGTACTGGTCAAGCAGGATGTTCGCCGCTTCCTGCACGTCCGGTATACTGGTGACAGCGTCCCGGAACGCCCGGTACTGCTCCGGGGCCAACTCCTGTACACGGTGGGTCCACTCATGGCCGACCACCTGCAAAGCAGGGTCCACCGCGTCCTTTGCAATCAGAACGTCGCTGCCGGTGATCTGGCCGTTGGCCTGCCCGCCCAGTACCTGATCTTTCATCTGCACCCGAACGCCCAATGCCTTTGCCACGGTGTTTACCTCGTCGGCAACAGCACTGTCCATTTCACGGGAAACATAATCGTCGAACACAAGGCCGCTGTCCGTTCCGGCGGTCTTGGCAAACTGCGCCGCCCGCTTCTCTCTTGCAAGAGACGCTGCCGCGTCATTCTGCCCTGCCGCATACGCCGCAAAGGATACCGCGCTGGTGCTGTTTGGGTTCTTCTGGTTGGTCATGCCTGCGTGATACGCCCGCAGAAATTCCCCGGCGTAGTCACCACGGTCCGTCCCCTGATACGCCGTCTGAAACGCCTTCCTGCCGCTGTCCCCCAGCTTGTCTGCAATGCCGGTAAAGGTTTTCTGCACGGCGGCTTCTCGCTGCCGCAAGACCTGTTCCTCTATGGAAACGGGATTGCTCACAGTCTGCCGCTGAGCGGCTTCCTGAATGGCCCTCTGCGTGCCCTCCTGCTGGGGCTGTACGTTCGTTTGTGCGGGGGTGGTACGTGTACCCTCCTGAACGTCTGCGCGCTCCTGTACGCCCTGCTGTGCGGCCTGCTGGGCAAGCTGCTGCGACCGCTTCCCTGCACGGTAAATGTTGGTGCTGTCGATCACAGTAGACGGAAGACCGGCGATTCCAAAAGACAGTGCAGACGATACTGCCGTGTCTTTTAAGCGATCTGCGACCTCTCCACCGGAATAGGCCCACTCTCCCTTGTCAATTTTATTAGCAATCTGCGCACCGGCAATCGTGCTGCCTTCCTGCAAAACCTCCTGCAGCGTCTCATTCCCAAGCGACAAACCCTTTTCAATCAGGTATTGTGACAATCTTTTGGACGCTTCCCCAGTAAGTGGGTTATTTTTCAAGATCTGTACGCTTTTCGCCAATTCATCCAGCTGTAATGCTTCTAAACCAGCATTTACGCCGCCAACGATTGCCGCCACATTGCGCGCAGTTTTTTCAGAAACACCGTTTTCCAGCATTTCGTTATACGCAAGTCCAGCTTCAATCTCATAGTTCTTTTCTGCCGATGCAATTTTCAAACCTGTTACAAAAGCGCTTGGAACCGTGAGAACCTCTTCTGGCACGAGGGCCTGCGGGCCTGCCTGCCCAGCGATTGCAGCGCCCGCCGCTGCTGTTGCGCCCATCGCCAACGCAGTCGGGTTAGTTGTCTGGTAGACCTGTTGTCCCAAAAGGCCTGCCGCTCCAGATATAGCACTGGCGATTTTGCCCTGCGGAACAAATTTGTAATCATCGCTATCAAGAATATTTGCGTATTTCTCTTTGTCGTTTTTCCGCCCACTCATGCTCTTATAGCTTTCCGCACCATAGAGAGAGTTGTAATAGCCCTGCTTGGCAGAATTGACAAAAATATCTTTTAGATTGGCTTTTCGGTACTCGCCAGAATCTATGAGTGCCTGGTCCTCTTCCGCTTTTTTTGCGTCCCGCTTCTTTTCAAGATCTGCAATCTGTTTGGATAATTCAAAAGACTGTTTACTAAGATCTGCAATTTTCTTTGAATTTTTAGCAAAATCTTTCAAAGAACTTAGCTTATCTTTTTCGCGAGAAATCGCAAGCGCCTTCGCATTCAGGTCATCAATATCCCTTTGGAACCCTGCGCTTGTCTGTGCATTTGAGCCAAATTGGCTCTGCCGCGGTGTTTGGGTGCCGATCTGCTTCTTTGCAGGAGCCGCTGCGGGTGCAGTTTTCTTCTGCGGAGAGGCCCCCGTAGCGGGGGCGCTCTCCGGTTTATTAAAGTGGCTCCGATTCAGCTTCTGTACAGTTTCCGCCGTGCCGGACGTGTCTTTCTTGTTCGTGCCTGTTGCCGTTTTGCGATTGCCTGTTCCGAAATAAGACCGATCCAGTTTTTGTGCCATATCACGCCTCCTACGCTCCCAGCATACGGTTCAATTCTTCCTGCTGCTTGGTGCTTAAACTGTCAAAATACTGATTATACAGTTGGAACGCTCTGTCTCCACTGCCTTGTGCGACCAGCGTTTGAATCGAACGCTTCAAATCGCCAAAATTGGGGACATTGCCTGAACCGGCAGCGCTGGGCCGTTCATATCCATAGGCGCTTTCCAGATATTCATCGCTATATCCCGCATTGTGGAACGCATCCAGCACTTCCGGCGTGAAAATGCCCTGTTTGGCGTTGTCCTTTGCAACGCTCAGTTTCATGCCGCTATCCCCGCTTTTCTTTCCTCCGCTGCTCCCACTGCGCCCGCTCTTCGCCTTTGCCGTCTGCGCGATCTGATACGCCTGCCGCATGCTTTCGATCTGGCTGTCGGTGTAGCCAAGCGCCTTGTAGCCGGAGAAATCGCCGTAGGACGCCATCATCTCCGCCTGCTGCGCCGCCTTGTTCCACTCGTCCTGAGACATGTTGTAGTCCCATTCCTTCTGCTTCCACTGGTTGGCAAGCGCGTCCTGCGCCTGCTGATAGGCAAAATTCCGGTCCGTGTTCCACTGGTTCAGTTTGTCTCCGTACTCGCCGTATTCCCGGTCATAGGCGTCACTCAGCATACCCAGACTGTTCAGCTTGTCGCTGCGGTCCTGCTGATACATTTCTCTGGCAGCCTGCTCCAGTTTGCTCATCCAATCGTTGTATTCCTGATTGGCGACACTGGCCGCGTAGGAGGACGCCAGACCGCCGGTGCGGGAGGACACCTGCCCCAGCAGATCATTCATCCCCATCTCGCCGTTGGCCGCGTACTGGTCTTTCAGGGCAGCATACTGATCTCCCTGTTTCCAGTCCGCCAGATTGCTGTTGAGGATCTGGTCGATCAGCGCCCGCATTTCGGAATCGTAGGTATAGTCAAAGCTCGGTCTCCCGGCGTCGCTGGTGTTGAACCCGTTGTTGACCAGCCCCTGTAGAATGTCCACGTTTCCCACTGTGGGATAGGTGATCTGCTGTCCCGGCGTATAGTCCTTCATAAAGTCCTCGTAGGACTTCACCTGCCCTGCCGCCTGCGCGAGAGGGGACGTGTCCGTGCCCATCAGATACCGGTAATAGCCCAGCTCCGCGTTCTCCGGATCTGTCGAAAGGCCAAGTCGCCGCCGGAGATCGTTCGTGGCAGACAGTGCCCCACTGTCCGTCACATATCCGTTTTTATCGATGGTGTAGCCATATCCGGCCCGGATGGCGTTTGCCGCCTGGTTTGCCTGATCGCCTGTGATCTTCCCCGCCTGCATCTGCGCCCGGATATCCGCAATCTTCTTTCGGTCAGCAGCCGTCAGCATTTCGTTATCCGTCCATGCGCCGTTTTTGTTATAGCTGCCGTTCCCAGCGTTGATATCCTGATGAGGCGTATAATCCGCCACACCCTTCACGGCATTTTTGGCGTATCCGTCCTTATCGTAAAACACGGTATAGCCGTTGGACACCGCATATCCGCCAGCCAGATCAGGACGCCTGCTCATATCTGCGCCTACCTGATAGGTCACGCCGCCCTGCTTGTAATTCTTTTGCTGAGAATTGCTGGTTGGCACACCGTAAATACCGCCGCCGTTGCTGCGGTCATAGGAAATCCCATTGAATGTGCCCTGAGAGCTGCCGCTGGAAGATCCGCTGTTGCCCCGGTTGCCGGACCCGCCGTTGCCCATAATATCGTTCTTGCCCTGATACGGGTCCTTGCCCCCGTATGTAGCGTCGATTTTGTTCTGCCGCTCTTGGCGCAGCTTGTCGATCGATTCCTGACTGTCGCCTCGCTGCTGTGCCTTTACGATCTCAAGCGAGTAGTCTTTGTTTTTGTCCCAATACCCTGCCATCAGGTGGTCCCTCCTTTTGCTTCCAGCGCAGTGACGCGCTGATCAATATTCTGCACGGTGGCTTGCAGCGCTGTGACCCGCTGGTCTGTACTCTGCACGGTGGTTTTAAGCGTGGCGACGTCCGATTGCAGAGTGCCCACGGAGGATTGCAGCGCCGTCACGTTCTGGCTCAATGTCTGTATGCTGTTATTCAGCCCGGAAACCGTTGTCTCCAAGGTGGTGATCTGCCCCTGCATCGCCGTGACGCTGGACTGCATGGCCTGTACGTTGTTCTGCAGCGCCGCCACAATCAGCACCATTTCCGCCGTACTGGTTCCCGCCGAGGACAGGGTGCGGGTGAGATTGGAATTGTTGAACTCCAACCGCTCCCGCATATAGGAAATATAGTTTTCCAGCGTCCGCAGGCTCCCGGCAGCGTCCTGCGGGTCCAGATGGTTCAATTCCTTGTCAAAAATTGCCATGCTACACCTCCGAACCCACCCGGAACCGCCGGATCATACCAAGGATCGCGCACGCGCCCTGCCCGGACAGCCGTACCTCGTATTTGTCGCACCGTCTTGGCCGTACTGGGAGCAGCTGCGGGCCTTTCCCGTGAAGGCTCCCGATCTTCTCCCATTTCCCGTTGTCGCACCGTACCTCCGCCTGCATCCATGCTTTCTCTCCCAGCTCAAACCGGAGATACAGGGAGGAATACACCTTCTTCCCCTCCATGGTCTCGTAGAAGGGCGTAAACGTGGCGCTCCAGTCAATGACCTCACTGCCCGTGTCCGCATCCAGCGACCACAGGGACCCATCGGAGGACAGCATGTAAAGGAAACTGTTGTACCGGCAGAAATCCAGCGCCTCCGTGTCATCCTCTTCCAGCCATACTCCCTGCTGGGTGTCATACACCAGAAGGTGCCACACGCCGCCGCTCTTGGCGGACATGTAGTAATTTTTGCCGTCCGTCCCGCTGACGGCATCCGTAAACCGCTTGGCTCCAAACGTCTGGGATACCAGAGACGGCGTACCGCCGGAATAGGCGTACACGCCGTCCGGCCCCTTGTAAAATAGCACGTCATTGATGACCTGCATGCTCTTGAAACTCCCCTCCTGTACCCCGGTAATGTCCGAGGTATAGAGGGCGTATTCCGCAGGGTAGCTGCCCAGAATCTTGTGCAACAGGTTTTCCTTCCAGAAAAGCACGGAGGAACTCAGCTTGCAGCACCCGGTAAAATTCCCGGCAGAGCCAACCGCCAGTGCGTAGGAATCCGTGGAGATCCCCTGATACACGAAAAAGTTTTTCGGATCGCCCAAAGAGGACGCGTAAATGGTCTTGTTGGCGTTGCTCACGCCCCAGAGCCGGTTCTCACTCTCGCAGATAAAATCCAGATCCGGGATTTTCCGCTCGATTTTCATGGTGCCTGCTTCCGTGCAAGCCGCCAGCGCGTTTGCGGAGAATGTCAGCTTGTCTCCATCCACGGCTTTGATGACGATATCCTTGTTGTTTTCCTTTTTTGTGGTGCAGCCGGAGATTGTGATCCCGTCCCCGGCAGAGAATTTTGAGGAAAGCCCTGCCCCCGTCATAGTGATGCTGTCGGTGGTCACAACGGCGTTGGCCTTTTCTGCGCTGGCTCCCAGCTCGTGCAGCGCGGACGTGTTCAGGTCCAGATATTTCTTGTCCGGCCAGATCACCAGCTTTGTGTTGACCACGGCAAACTGCTTTTCCCCTGCCGTCACTGTCCCAACCACATTGCCGTCATAGATCAGGCTCGTATCGTCCACCACCACCAGCTTGTTCCATGCGGTCACGGCGGTAGGGGACACATAGTCCCCCACCGGCAGCCGCCGCAGCCGTGTAGACAGATAGGGATATCTGCGGGTAGAGAGGTTCCGGCAGGCAGAAAAATTCCCGTCCGTAAAGTTGTCGGAGAAATTGATCCCCAAAAACTCTACGATCTGCTGTTTTGTTTTCTGCTCCGCGTATTTCAGACTTGGAAGATACATAGCCCCTCCTTACATGGTCTTGAACCAATTTCCGTCCGCTGCCGGTCGGTTCGTCCGCCGGTAATAGCTCCGGTATTCCTGCATGGCGCTGTTGAACACGGCCATGTCATTGGCGTACAGGTCTGTTTCCCGGTTGTACAGATCGATCATAGCGATTACATACAAGTGATACAGGCGGTCATACGGATGGGGCACCAGCAGTTCCGTTCCGGCGTCCTCCGGCCACGAATAGGATACTGGGTCCGTTTTCAGCAGCTCCACGCTTAACTGCCCGTCCAATTCAGAGAGCCAGCCGGTGATCTGTTCATCCGTGTAGAGGTCAGGCCGTACCGCCTGCGTCTGGGCGATGACCTCTGAAATGGTTTTGTTCATAGTGTCTCCTTATCCGTCCCAATCCGAGCGGGTTTCTCGGACGTCGATGTGGGTGAAATTCTGCTTTGCATACACGCCCACACCGCCCCAGTCTGTCATCAGCTGTCTGGCGTAGGCTGCCACCGCTGCTGGCTTCTGTCCCCGCACGGAAATATCCGCCGCCATGCCGTAGCAGTGCTGGCTGTGGGCCACACCGCCGACCTTGGCGTTGTACTGGGGCGTGCGGTAGCCACTGTGGATGACCACCGGAGCGCCGAAGTGGGCGCGGATGGTTTCCAGCACCATTACCAGCCGGGGAGCCACCAGCACCGCGTCAGACCCGTCTCCACACGCAAACTCCCGCACCTTGAAATGGGCGGAAAGCTGCTTGCCCCCGGAGGCGGCTTTGCTGTAAGCGTTGATCTCAACCATGATTCAGCACCTCTTGCAGTCGGCACAAGATGCCCGCTAAGTCCTTCCGGGTCATAGACTGATTGATTGCCAGCATGTCCGCCCCCGTGTAGACGCCGGAGGTCTTGCACCACTCCAGCGCCGCCGCGTCTTCATCCAAAGGCTCGCTGCCACGCTCCCAGAACAACAGCAGCGTGGGCACCTTCCGGGTGCTGGTGACCTTCCCGCCGGGAAAGATACCCTGCGTGGAGCCGCCGCCGTCCAGCATGAGGGCATCCACCACACCCAGCCCCAGCAGCTTGTTCTGGAGCTGCTCACGGGTCAGGCTGGCCTTGTCGCACCACAGGCATACCTTGCCGTTGGGCATCCAGCCCACCGCCGTCCGGGCAGCAGGCCGGGCCACGTCGGCGGTCAGGCCCCGGTAGAGCTTGGACCCGGCCTTGAGAATGGGCACGCCGGACAAAAACGATCCGCCCCGGTCCGTCAGCATCTGCGGCTTGCCGTCACTGCCGATGGACACACCCCAGTCCTGGTATTTGTCCCGGCTGATGATCTTGCCGTCGATCACCGTCCAGCCCACCGGCTGAAACTTTCCGTTGAACAGGTAGCCGTTGATGATGTGGGTGCAGCCTGTCTTGGCCTTGATCTGCGCCGGGGTCAGCTTGCCGGTGTTGTGGTAGATCTGCGCTCTTGCGCAATCAAACGTATCAACCATGGCGCACGCGGGAAGCCTTGATGAAGTAGCCGTCCTCGTCATAAGTCACCTCATAGGTGGCTCCGACGATCCGCTGGGTCTGGACGGTGCCCGCCAGATCCTCCCGGCGTCGGGTATCCAGCATCTGGGGAAGGACCTCCGGCTCGGTCTCAGCCGGAATAAAGCCCTCCCGCATTTCATCCTCAGTCCAATTGGCCACGCCGCCATCGGGATTCAGGTGGAAGTTGGCCCCCGCCGCTTTCAGTTCGGCATTGATAGCCTCGATAGTCTTACCGGTGGCCTTGCCCTCGTTGATGATGTTCTCGTAGATCTTGTTCATGATATGTCCCCTTTCAAATTTTCGGTTGATTTTTCAACCGGTTTCAACTGTTTTTGTCCTCGTTGACCCGCTGGGTGCCGAAGTAGAAGCCGATGACCACCGTGAAGATGGTCAAAAATTCCGTCCCGGAAATGTCACCCCGCAGAGCCAGCACCGCGAAGATCACCGTCAGGGTGATGGTCACGAGGCTTTTCACCGCCAGCAGATTGCCCAGCCGTTTCTTGATGTTTTCCATGTTTTTTCTCCTTTCATTCTTTTCGGATCGGCAGCTCGCCGACCTCGGACATAATGATTTTCAGGTGCCCGTTGCCGCCAAGGGATTTGTACGCCTGGTGCATCTCGTCCAGCGTTTCCCGATCTGACAGGCTGACGCTGCCGTCTGAGATGTACTTCTGGCCCAGATAGCGCACCCGGTCGATCAGCAGCACCTTGAGCGCGTCCACGATGGCGTCCCGCTTGTCATCCTTGGTCCACTTTCGCTGGAGGAGCGCAAGGATAATGGCGGTCACGCCGGAGCCGGTGGCGGCAGTTAATACAATCTGTAGAATTTCCA
>OLRI01002480.1_pt1 | contig 12739 bp, 10 predicted proteins | sample 1672871 | NCBI WGS metagenome assembly OLRI01 (sample SAMEA3136732, study PRJEB25190) | human gut metagenome
AAGCACGAAACGCGTCTGCGGCATCGTGCCCTCGAAGGCGTCGACCAGCAGCAGCACGCCGTCGCACATGTTCAGCACGCGCTCGACCTCGCCGCCGAAGTCGGCGTGGCCCGGGGTGTCGATGATGTTGATTTTGTAGTCCTTGTAGATGACCGAAACGTTTTTCGAGAGGATCGTGATGCCGCGTTCGCGTTCCAGGTCGTTGTTGTCCAGTATGAGTTCGCCGGCCGGCTTGGCGTTGTCGCGGAGGATGTGCCCCGCCAGAATCATTTTGTCGACGAGCGTCGTCTTGCCGTGGTCGACGTGGGCAATAATCGCAATATTGCGCAGTTTTTGCATAAAAGTATATTTTGTGCTGCAAAGGTAACAAATTCTCGGGAAATTATACTAAATTTGCTTGTTTCTCAAAATTCTTAAAAAAGTTAAATAATGAAACCTGCCTTCAACGTTCGCCAGCAGAGCGAAATTTTCATAGGCCCGCTGGCCGACATCCTCTCCGGGGTGCTCCCCGAAGGGCGCGTGGTGGTGGTCTCCGACTCCACGATCGACCGGCTGTACCATTCGGTGCTGGCGCAGTACGACACCGTGCTGATCGGCCTGGGCGAGAGCGTCAAGACGATGCAGACCGTCGAGATGATCTACCGCCGTTTCATCGAGCTGGGCGTGGACCGTTCGACCTTCGTGCTGGCGGTCGGGGGCGGCATCGTCACCGACGTGGCGGGATTCGCCGCATCGACCTACATGCGCGGCGTGAAATTCGGATTCGTCTCGACGACGCTGCTGGGGCAGGTCGACGCTTCGGTGGGCGGCAAGAACGGCGTGAACGTCGACGGCTACAAGAACATGGCCGGGACCTTCACGCAGCCGCAGTTCGTCATCTGCGACCCCGCGCTGCTGCGCACGCTGCCCGAGCGGGAGTTCCGGGCCGGGCTGGCCGAGGTGGTCAAGGCGGCGATCATCGCCGACGCCGATCTGTTCGGGCGTATCGAGCGGACGACCTTCGAGGCGCTGCGCACGGATACCGATCTGTTGTCGGACGCCGTTTCGGCGGCGATCCGCGTCAAGGCCGACATCGTCGAGCGCGACGAACGCGAGTCGGGCGACCGCCGCAAGCTGAACCTCGGGCACACGCTGGCGCATGCCATCGAGAAGGCCTCCAACCGCATGAACCACGGCGAGGCCGTGGCGGTGGGAACGGCGCTGATCGCCGGGGCGGCGGTGAAGCTGGGTGCGCTGACGCAGGCCGACTGCGACCGGATCGTGAATGTGCTGACGGCGCTGGGCTTCGACCTGACGCCGCCCGTGGAGGTGAAACGCCTGCTGAAAGAGGTCGGCAAGGACAAGAAAAACGAAGACGGCATGCTGCGGATCGTCCTGCCGGTCGGGATCGGCGACTGCGAGGTGCGGCCGATGACGATGGATGCCTTCGCGGCGTTGTTTTAGAGCTGGTTCCGGCGCTTTCGGTACAGAGAGGGTCGGGTGTGCGGTAGATACAAAAAAAATCCGGTCGAATCATTCGACCGGATTTTGCTTATTCCTGATAGCGTTTCCGCAGACTCTCGGCATAGGTGTCCCAGTCTGCGATCGGTTGTTTGGCGACGCCCGATTCGACGGCGGCCTTCGCAACGGCGGGGGCGACGGTGCACAGCAGGCGCGGATCGAGCGGCTTGGGGATCAGGTAGGTGCGCCCGAATTCGAGCTTCTCGACCCCGTAGGCGCGCAGGACCATGGTCGGAACCGGCTGGCGGGTCAGTTCGGCCAGCGCATGCGCCGCGGCGAGTTTCATCTCCTCGTTGATCTTCGTGGCCCGCACGTCGAGCGCACCCCGGAAGATGTAGGGGAAGCCCAACACGTTGTTGACCTGGTTCGGGTAGTCCGAACGGCCGGTGCCGACAACGGCAGCGCCTGCTTCTTTGGCCAGAGCCGGATCGATCTCCGGGGTTGGGTTAGCGCAGGCAAAGATGATTGGGTCTTTAGCCATCGTCTTGATCATATCCTGGGTCAGAACGCCCGGAGCGGATACGCCAACAAAGACGTCTGCGCCCTTGATGACATCGGCCAGAGAACCGGCGATCTTCTTCGGGTTCGTGATCTTCGCCATTTCAGCTTTGACCGGGTTGAGACCGTCGCGGCCTTCATAGATGGCGCCCTTGCTGTCGCAGAGGATGGCGTCCGCAATGCCTGCGGAGAGCAGCAGCTTGGTGATTGCGATGGCCGCTGCGCCAGCGCCGCTGACAACGACATGAACGTCCTTGATGTCTTTGCCGACAACCTTCAGCGCATTGATCAGGCCAGCCAGGGTGACGATGGCAGTGCCGTGCTGGTCATCGTGGAAGATCGGGATGTTGCAGATTTCTTTGAGCTTCTGCTCGATGTAGAAGCACTCTGGGGCCTTGATGTCCTCGAGGTTGACGCCGCCGAAGGTTGGCTCCATGAGTTTTACCGCCTCAACGATCTTGTCAGGATCCTTGGTGTCCAGGCAGATCGGGAAAGCGTCTACGCCCGCAAAGGATTTAAACAGAACCGATTTGCCTTCCATAACCGGCAGACCGGCACCAGCGCCGATGTCGCCCAGGCCCAGTACGGCGGTGCCGTTGGTGACGACAGCAACCATGTTTCCCTTTGCGGTGTATTCATAAATATTTTCATAGTTTTTCTGAATCTCCAGGCAGGGCTGTGCTACGCCTGGGGAGTAAGCCAGCGAGAGGTCGTCTGCGCCTTCCAGCGGAACTTTGCATTCAACACGAAGTTTACCATGAGCTTTTCTGTGCAGCTCAAGGGATCTTTCATAAACATCCATGGGAAAATCCTCCTTGCAGTAAAAACTGATGTTCTGGTTTGATCGAATCTTTGCGTATTTGATAAGTGTCGGAAATATGGGGTAAACAAACAATCCGATACATTCATTGTACACTTTTTCCATAAAAAAAGGCAATAGAAAAAGCGTACAAACTTTTGCCAAAATGATGGACAAATTGCAAAAAAATCAGCCAAACCGGTCAAAACCGATGAAAAAATGGGGAAAGGCCCTTGATTTTTTTTCTTGCCTTGCTATAATAAAAGCAAATGATGCAAGAATTGCGTCAAAAAAGCAAAAAAGGCCGCCCCGCTCCAAGAGGGATGCGGCAGACACTTTTATCATTATAAAATGGGAAGGTTGAAAGCAATGGAATACCGTATTGAAAAAGACTCCATCGGTGAAAGAGAAGTCCCAGTTGACGCTTACTATGGCGTACAGTCGCTGCGCGGCGCGGAAAACTTCCACATCACCGGCCAGAAGCTGCAGCCGGAGTTCATCAACTCGATGGCTGAGATCAAAAAAGCCTGTGCAATCTGCAACTGCATGGTAGGCGAGATGGACGAAAAGATTAAGGACGCCATCTGCCAGGCCTGCGATGAGATCATTGCCGGTCAGTTCCATGACCAGTTCCTGTGCGACCCAATCCAGGGAGGCGCAGGCACCACTGCGAACATGAACGCCAACGAAGTCATCGCCAACCGCGCCATCGAAATTCTCGGCGGCAAGAAGGGTGACTACTCGATCGTTCATCCAAACGACCATGTCAACCGCGCCCAGTCCACCAACGACGTCTTCCCGTCCGCTGCCAAGCTGACCGCTGCCAAACTGCTCAAAAAGGCAATCGCACAGCTCGAGCGTCTGGAAGCTGCCCTGGGCCAGAAGGAAGAAGAGTTCCACAACATCATCAAGATGGGCCGTACCCAGATGCAGGACGCAGTTCCGATCCGTCTGGGCTCCGAGTTTGGCGCATACCGCAAGGCTATCCAGCGTGATCTGGTTCGCCTGAACCGCGCTCTGGAAGGCATGTACGCTGTCAACATGGGCGGCACTGCAGTCGGCACCGCGCTCAACGCAAACCCGGCTTATGTCGATGCGCTGGCTCCTGAGCTTGCCAAGATCACCGGCCTGCCGCTGGTCAAAGCTGACGACCTCATCGACGGCACCCAGAATCTGGATGCTTACGCTTACGTCTCCGCTTCGCTGAAGACCTGCGCAATCTCCTGCTCCAAGATGGCAAACGACTTCCGTCTGATGTCCTCCGGTCCGCGCTGCGGCTTCCAGGAGATCAATCTGCCGGCAAAACAGAACGGCTCCTCCATCATGCCAGGTAAGGTAAACCCGGTTATCCCGGAGGTTATGTCCCAGGCTGCATTCTGCATCATGGGCAACGACGTCTGCATCACCATGGCTGCAGAGGCTGGTCAGCTCGAGCTCAACTACGCTGAGCCGGTTCTGTACCACAAGCTGTTCGAGTCGATCAACGCCCTGGCTGGCGCTGTTCAGACCCTGGTTGACAACTGCGTCACCGGCATCACCGCAAACGCAGAGCGCTGCCAGTCGCTGGTAGACGGCTCGGTCGGCATCATCACCGCCATCTGTCCGCAGGTTGGCTATCAGTTTGCTGCTGACATCGCTAAAAAGGCCATCAAGACCGGCCAGTCGGTACGCGAGCTGCTGCACGAGAGTGGCAGATTCACCGACGAGGAAATCAACAAGATTCTCGACCCACACTCGATGGTATAATCTAACCTCCAAAAATCCCGAACCAACCCGGTTCGGGATTTTTTGTTGTCCGCAGGGATAGACTTTCTGCCCTGTTTGTGGTAAGCTGATGGTGGAATTTTGCGGGCGTACAGCGCCGCTATCACAGGAACAGGAGAGGATCAACGTGACCTATAACCAACTGCTCAATCATGCCCTTGCCATGCTGGATGAGCAGGGCCCCGACGCGGCTTTTAAGCTGATGATCCAGGAGGCCCTGCAGACCGATAAGGTCAACCAGGCGCAGATTTACAACTTTGCCTACTGCTTTGCCGCCCTTGCTGGAAAGACCAAAGAGGCGATGAATCTGCTGCAGGAGGCGGTTTGCAAAGAGGGCTTCTGGTACAGCTACGAGTACCTGATGGAGGACGAAGACCTGGAAGAGCTGCGCAAAGATTCGGCCTTTGAACGGATTGCCAACATCTGCCGCCAGCGGCAGGAGGAGGCGCAGTCCGCCGCAGAGCCGGTGTTGGCAGCGGACGACCTGCAGCCGGGCATGCCGGTGCTGCTGGCGTTGCACGGCGACCTGCGCAACATAACTCTCACGGTGCCCTATTGGCAGGCCACAAAGGAAAAGGGCTACTGCCTGGCCTGTCTCCAGTCGGACGAGCAGCAGTTCTCCAACGCCTACAGCTGGGACGACGAGCAGCAGGCGGCGCTGCACCTGGCGGGGAGCTGGAAGACCCTGCAGGAACATGGGGCCAGACTGGAAACCAGCATCCTGGCGGGCTTTGATTCCGGCGCACGTGCAGCGCTCTATGCGGTGCTCTCCGGCGCGGTGACCCCAAAGGGCCTGATTCTGGTCGCTCCCTGGCTGCCCGAGCTGGAGGAGTGGAGCGAAGAATTTTCTGCCTTAAAGGAGAAGGGCGTTCGCGTCTATATCTGCTGCGGTGACGCCGACGAGGACTGCTTTGAGAGCAGCGAGCAGCTGTTTGAGCTGCTGGACGAAGAAGGGGTCGAGGTGGACTTTAAGCTCTGCCCGGACCTCGACCACGACTACCCCGAAAACTTTGACCAGCTGCTGGGGGAGGCCATCGACTTTGTTGCCGGAGAATGAACATCAGTTCGCCACCAAAGAGGTGCGGATTGTTCCCTATGATCCGCAGTGGCGAACCGAATTTACAAAGATCAAAGCGATGGTGGAGCGGTACGCCGGGGAATATTTTGTGGCGATCGAACATGTCGGCAGCACCTCGGTGGAGGGCCTTGGCGCAAAACCGATCATCGATCTGGACGCGGTTCTGCGCGACCCGGATGACCTGCCAAAGGTGATTGCCGCGCTGGCAAAGCAGGGCTATGTCCATCAGGGCGACCTCGGTCTGCCGGGCAGGGAAGCATTCTTTCGCCCGCGGGACTACAATGAGGAAGAGCAGAGCGTGATGAAGTACCACCTCTACGTCTGCCACCCGGACGCAAAGCCCTACCTCGAGCACATCGCTTTCCGCGATTACCTGCGCGCCCACCCGCAGGCGCGGGACGAATACCAGCGTCTCAAGGAGCAGCTGGCAGAGCAGTACCGCTATGATGTGGATAGCTACTGCGAGCACAAAACCGAATTTGTCCGGTCGATTTTGAGCCGGTGCGGATATTAAAAAAGAGAAGCCGAAAGGCTTCTCTTTTTTTGCGCTCACAAGTTTTTGGTGAAGTAGTACTGGCTGTACTCGCCAAAGCAGGGGTTCTGCTGGGCCAGCAGCTCGTAGCCCATTCGGCGGTAAAATCCGGGTGCCTGGAAGCTGTAGGTGTTGAGCAGCACCCGCTTGCAGCCGTCCTGGCGGGCGAGATTTTCGGCCTGCTCCAGCAGCATCCGTCCCAGCCCCTGCCCGCGGCAGCTTTCCTCCACAAAGAGAAACTCGACCTCCAGCGTGTCCATCGTGCTGGCGGCGACGATGCCGGCGACGATTTGGCCGTCCTGCTTGATGTGAAAACTGTAGTCCTTAAAATCCCGCATGAACTGCCGATTGTACCGCCGCAGCTGCTGGTGGATGTACCGGTTGTCCTGCTCGGAGCTGGGAAGAAGTTCGATCTCCTGCATGTGCGTTTTCCCCTTAACCCAGCCGGGAGACAATCTCACTGACGATTTGGTGGGCGGCTTCCTGCTTGCTCATCAGCGGCAGCTCCCTGACACCGTCACGGGTGATGATGGTGACGACGTTGGTGTCCCCGGCAAAGCCCGCGCCCGCCACCTTGAGGTTGTTGGCGACGATCATGTCGGCGTTTTTCTTTGCCAGTTTGGCCTGCGAGTTTTCCAGCATGTTTTCTGTCTCCATCGAGAAGCCGCACAAAAACTGTCCCTGCGGCTTGCGCTCACCCAGCGTTTTCAGGATGTCCCGGGTGCGCTCAAAGGTGAGAGTAAATTCCCCGTCGCCCTTTTTGAGCTTCTGGTCCGCCACCGTCTTGGGGCGGTAGTCGGCCACGGCGGCGGCCTTGATGATAATGTCCTTCTCCGGCGCGCGGGAAGTGACCTCGTCAAACATCTGCTGGGCGGTCTCGATGGGGACCACCTTGACAAACGGCCACGGCTCCAACGAGGTCTTTCCGGTGACCAGGGTGACGTCTGCGCCGCGCAGCGAGCACTCCCGCGCCAGGGCGTAGCCCATCTTGCCGCTGGAGCGGTTGGTGTAGATGCGCACCGGGTCGACCGGTTCACAGGTGGGCCCGGCGGTGACCAGCACCTTTTTGCCGGCCAAATCCTTGGGGTAGAGGATCTCCTGCAGGATGTGGTTGTACAGCAGCTCCTCTTTTGGCAGCTTTCCCGCGCCGACATCCTTGCAGGCCAGCATCCCGACTGCCGGGTCGATGATGCCAAAGCCGTAGCGGCGCAGCGTTTCCAGGTTGTCCTGGGTGATGGGGTTTTCGTACATGTTGGTGTTCATCGCGGGGGCCACCAGCTTTTTGCAGCGGCAGGCCAGTACGGTGGTGGAGAGCATGTCGTCGGCGATGCCGTGGGCCATCTTGGCGATGATGTTGGCCGAGGCCGGAGCGACCATCACAAGGTCGGCGCGCTTGGCGAGCGCCACATGCTCGACGTTGTACTGGAAGTTGCGGTCGAAGGTGTCGACCATGCAGCGGGTGTTGCACAGCGTCTCAAAGGTCAGTGGGGTGATGAACTGGGTGGCGTTTTTGGTCATGATGACCTGCACGTCGCAGTGCTGTTTGGCCAGCATGCTGGCGACGTTGGCCATCTTGTAGGCGGCAATCGAGCCGGTGATGCCCAGCACGACGGTTTTTCCTTTAAGCATAAAAAATCCTTCCTCCTCCTGTGTGCTTTCAAGGCTAGTATAGCAGAAGCGTGGGAGGAAGTCAAAACCGGTTCCCCAGCTCCAATGGAGAGGGTTTGTTCTGGCTGCTGGTTTTTCTGTCTGAACTTTGTCTAATTTTGATATTGCTTTCGAATTTCTCCGGTGTTAAGATGAATCTATCCTACAAAATGAGGAGGAAGTACAATATGAACAAAACGGGAAAAAGATGGATTTGCTTCTTAGCGCTGTTGATGTGTCTCTGCCTGCTGCTGACCTCCTGCAACCCCGTGCCTCAGCAGCCGACCGGGAGCAGCGAAGCGCAGGTCGAGAACCTCGCCAAGCTCTGCAAGGTCTGGGGGTACGTCAAGTACACCCACCCGGTGTTTCTGCTCGGGGAAAAGGACTGGGACGAAGAACTGCTCAAGCTTATCCCGGCTGTTTCCAAAGCCAATTCCGACGAGGTCAACGGTATCCTCCACGAGTGGGTAGATTCGCTTGGGGAGGTGGACTATGGAACCCTCAACCGCGTCCCGCTCTGGGCCGCCGCCAAGGAGGAAGAGATCAGCGTGCAGGCTGACACCAGCTGGATCAGTGCGGACTATCTGGGCGAAGAACTGACGCAGCAGTTATCCCAGCTCGGCCCAGTTCCAAACATTGATCGCAGCAAGGCTCCGGTTCAATTTAATCAGGAAGGAGTGCCTGACTTTTCCAACGAGCCGTCCCGTCTGGATCTGGATTACAGCGAAGAATCCGAGCGGTTGCTGGGACTCTTTCGCGTGTGGAATGCAATCAAATACTATTCCCCTTACCTCGACCTGATGGATGAAAGCTGGGATGTACTCCTGCCGGAATATATCTCCAAAACATTGGAGCAGACCGAAAAGACAGGCTGTTACCTGACCTTGCTGGAGCTGATGACCCATCTCGGGGACGGGCATGTCTATCTGTGGGAGGATGAGACAATCCTTTTCCAGGAGTTTGGACGGTATGTTCTCCCCGTTCAGCTGACCATGGCGGAGGGAGAATGGGTTGTATGGAGCGTTCTGGACAATGACTGTCCGCTGCAGCCAGGGGACATTATCAAAGAGCTGGATGGTCAGGAAATTGGGCAGGTGGTCCGCAAGATCAGACAGTATGTATCGGTTCCAAACGAGCAGAAGCTGGTGAAGCTCATTTCTCCTTGGCTGCTGCGTTCCCATCAGGCGGATATGACGGTTGGGGTCGTTCGCGACGGGGAAGAGCAGACGCTGCAGGTGACCGGTTCGGAAAATTACTATCTTTCGATGAAGCGGGAAAAGATTTCCCATCAGCTTTTGGAAGAAAACATCGGCGTCATTTTTCCAGCCCAGGTGAAGGATGATGAAATCTATGGAATCATGGAAGAATTTCGAGGAACGGATGGACTGGTGATCGACCTTCGAGAATATCCGACAGCAAGTGATTTTTCTGTCCTGCTCTCCTACATCATGAGGGGGGAGGTTGCGATGTATGCCAGCAAAGCTGCGCAGGCAGTACCAGGGGCTTTTGTAAAGGAAAGGCAGTGGGCGGGCACCTTCTCGCAGGCCCATCCCTTCTATCAGCAGAAAGGAATTTATGAATATGGCGGGACAGTGGTTGTTCTGATCGATCAGCTCAGCCAGAGCGCTCCTGAGCTGCACGCGCTTGCCTTAGGGGCGTCCGATCGTGTTATCCTGCTTGGAAATAACACACTGGGTTCGGTCGCCAATATCTCGCTGCTCCCACTTCCTGGCGGCAATAGCTTTTCTTTCTCCAGCGTCGGCGTTACAACGCCGGAGGGACAGCCGGTACAGCGCGTTGGCCTTGCCCCCGACATCGAAGTCTACCCCACCATCGAAGGCATCAAAGAGGGCCGTGACGAGCTGATGGAGGCGGCGGTCGACTACATCCTGAGTCAGAACGAAAAATAGACGGAGGGCAGTTATGATGAAAAAGTTTGCGAAATGGTTGGAAGTTTTACTGATGATTTGTTTGATGTTGACCGCCTGCACCCCTGCCGGGACGGCGGGAGGAGGAAGTGAAACGGTTTACTCCCAAGAAACACAGAACCTGGAAAAACTCTGCAAAGTTTGGGGATATGTAAAATATACGCACCCTGTTTTCCTGACAGGGGAAAAAGATTGGGACGCAGAGCTGATTGCCTTGATTCCTCAAGTGAGACAGGCAGAGAATAGCGAAGAAACAAACAAAATTCTCAATGAGTGGCTTTTGTCTTTGGGTGAAATCAAGTATAAAACAGATGAGACTACTGCGCTATGGTCATCTGCCAAGGAAGAAGATAAGGTAGTGATCGCGGATACAAGCTGGGTTTTTGATCAAGAATATCTTGGCGAGGAACTTTCAGCAAATATGGAACCGTTGACAAAGCCGCTTCCTGACATCAATCGGTTCAATGCACCGATCGACTTCAGCAGGTATTATTATACAGGATATAACCAGCCTACAATGTTTTGCAACGAGAAACTGTATGAAGATATGGATTACAGCGATGAAAATTATCGTCTGCTCGGACTGTTCCGTGTCTGGAATGCAATGGAATATTATTATCCTTATCTTGATATTTTGGACGAGGATTGGGAGGATCTTCTGCCGGACTTCATTCTTCAAATGCTGGAAGGAAGCGACCAGCATAGTTATGACCTCATCATAGCTGCGTTGACCGCAAAACTACAGGATGCTCATGTTGCGTTTGGTGGAAGTTCAGAATTTATCAAAAAAGAATTTGGCGAATATCTCATTAGTGATGTGGAATTTGTTTCTGCTGAAGGAGAGATTGTTGTTCTTCAAACATTTGATGAGTCCTGTCCGCTTCAACCTGGAGATATTATTCGAAAATTAGACGGCGTTGATATTGAAGATAGGGTGGAGCATTGTAAAAAATACATCAGCGTCACAACAGATGAAAAGATCAAAAATCCTCTACAGCTTTCTCTCCTTCGTTCCCATAGTAAAACACCTGAAGTTACGGTTATCCGAGATGGAAAAGAGATGACCTTTAACGTCAATGCGGATGAATTTCAATATTCTGGACCACGATATGGTGTCAGCTTCCAAGATGGGGAGCCAAAACCATACGAAATCATTGAGGGGAATATCGGCGTGATCAATCCTGCTTTTATGAATCTTCAGTCAGGTGCTGTTCATGGCAACGAAGTAAAATGGGCGGAAGCGATGAATGCTTTAAAAGACACTGATGGGTTGATTGTGGACTATCGGCAATATCCTGCTAATAGTTGGCAGCATCTGCCTCCGTATCTTTTTGAAGAAGCTGAGGTTGGTTTACTCACTGCGTCGATTTCTGAAGCGGTGCCAGGCACATTTATTAAGGAGCCGGTTTTTAATTTTAATACAAAACCCAGGTCAGCTTATCGTTACGATAAAGAAGTTGTTGTTTTGATTGATGAACATAGCCAGAGTGCTTCAGAGTATGCTGCGATGCTGGTTCAAAATGGCGAAAAAGTGACACTGATGGGTGAAAATACCATAGGATCGAATGGCTTTTGTTTGATACTGCCAATCCCTGGAGGAAATATGGTAATGCATACTGCTCAAGGCATTTATACACCCGACGGGGGTCAGACTCAGAGGATTGGTGTTTCTCCCGACATTGAGGTGAAGAAAACAATCGAAGGAATCAAGGAGGGACGTGATGAGGTAAAAGAGGCGGCGATAGCCTATATCCAGGAGCAATCTCAGAGCGCGACGGTGGCAGAATAGTTTTTGGTGTATGGCCCTTGCAATCGGCGGCGGGATTGGCTATAATGAGTCTGCTTACAATTTATTTGCGACGTATCTTCCAGCAGGGAAGAACGTCAGCGAAAGGAAGAATTGAATATGAATCACGCAACCAAAAAGACGCAGGACATGGTAAAACTGGCACTGTTTGCGGGCATCATTGTGGTGCTGTCGATGACGCCGCTGGGCTACATCCCACTGGGGGCCATCAAGGCGACCACCATCCACATCCCCGTCATCTTAGGCTCGATTTTACTCGGATGGAAGGCTGGCGCCGCCCTGGGCGGCCTGTTTGGCCTGACCAGCCTGATCGTCAACACCCTCACCCCGTCGCTCACCTCCTTCACCTTCAGCCCCTTTTATTCGTTGGGAGGGGTCAGCGGCAACGGCTGGAGCCTGGTTATCTGCTTTGTGCCGCGCATCCTGGTGGGGATTATCCCCTACTTTCTGTTCCAGGGACTGAAAAAGCTCATCAAGAGCGACACTGTCCCGCTGGCTGTCTGCGGCTTTATCGGGTCGATGGTCAACACCCTGCTTGTGATGAACCTCATCTACGTCTTTTTTGGCGACAGCTGGGGCAGTGCCAGGGGCGTGGCGGGGGATCTAATCTACAAAGCCATCCTAGCGGTCATCGCCACCAACGGCATCCCGGAGGCAATCGTGGCGGCGCTCATCACCGCTGCGGTGGGCAAGGTGCTGTTAAAACTTGGCGGCAGATAGCGAAAGGGGAGCGCAAAGAAAGATGATTTTGGCGATTGATATCGGCAACAGCAACGTCGTCATCGGCGGCTTTGAAAATGACAGGATCGAATTTACCGCGCGGGGGGCCACCGACGCCCGCCGCACCGAGGAGCAGTACGCGGTGGAAATCCACCAGATCCTGCACCTGTACGGCTACAGCGCCGGGGAGATGGAGGGCTCGATTATCTCCTCGGTGGTGCCGCCGCTGACCAGTGTGATGAAGACCGCGCTGCGCACCATTACCGGCAAAAAGCCGCTGGTGGTCGGACCGGGGCTGAAGACAGGGCTCAACATCAAGCTGGACAATCCCGCCTCGTTGGGCGCGGACCGGGTGGCGGATACGGTAGCGGCCATCCACGAGTATCCGCTGCCGCTGCTGGTGGTGGACATGGGCACCGCCACCACCATGTCGGTCATCAATGAGCGGGAGGAATTTGTCGGCGGG
>OLRI01002481.1_pt1 | contig 12736 bp, 9 predicted proteins | sample 1672871 | NCBI WGS metagenome assembly OLRI01 (sample SAMEA3136732, study PRJEB25190) | human gut metagenome
CCGAACTTGTCGTCGATCTCCTCGTCGGAAAGCCCCAGCCTGCGCAGCACGCGGCGCTGCAGCTCGGCGCTGTGGATACGAAGGGAGCCGCCGCCCGCCTCGTAGCCGTCCATGACCAGGTCATGGGAATAGCTGCCGCACGCGAGCGGGTCGTCCTCGATCTTGTCGAGATCCTCCTTGCGCACCTGCGTGAAGGGATGGTGCTCGGCAGCGTACTTCTTCTCCTCGTCGTCGTACTTGAACATGGGGAAGTCGACGATCCACAGCAAGCTATGGCCCTCGCGCGGCACGTTCAGCAATTCGGCCATGCGCAGACGCAACGCGGAGAGCACCGCGCTCGCCACCGCATACGTGTCGGCGGCGAACAGGACAAGGTCGCCCGGCTCCACGTCCATGGCCTGCTTGAGCGCCGTCCACTCCTCGTCGGTGAAGAACTTCTTGATGGGGCTCTTCTCCTGCCCGTCGGTGGTGAAGGCCACCCACGCCATGCCCTTCGCGCCGTTCTCGGCCGCGATGTCCGCCAGCTTCTCCACCTCGCCGCGGCTCCAGTCGCCCGCGCCCTTCGCGTTGATGGCCTTCACGACGCCGCCGGAGGCCGCCACGCTCGAGAACACCTTGAAGCCCGTGTCCTTCACGATGTCGGTGAGGTCCACCAGCTCCATGCCGAAGCGCGTGTCGGGGCGGTCGCAGCCGAAGCGCTCCATCGCCTCTGCGTAGGACATGCGCGGCAGCGGGAACTCGTGCTCCACCCCCGCAGCCGCCAGCACCTCGGCCATGACGGCCTCGGTCAGGCCCAGGATGTCCTCCTGCTCGACGAAGCTCATCTCCACGTCGAGCTGCGTGAACTCGGGCTGGCGGTCGGCGCGCAGGTCTTCGTCGCGGAAGCACTTAGCGATCTGGTAGTAGCGTTCGATGCCGCCCATCATAAGCGTCTGCTTGAACTGCTGCGGGCTTTGCGGCAGCGCGTAGAACTTGCCCGGATTCGGACGGCTCGGCACGATGTAGTCGCGCGCGCCTTCGGGCGTGGAGTTCGCGAGGATCGGCGTTTCCACCTCGAGGAAGCCGTGCTCGTTGAGCACCTTGCGCATGGCCTGGGCCACTTTGTGGCGCAGGTGCAGCGACCGGTACATCTCGGGACGGCGCAGGTCGAGGTAGCGCCATTTCATGCGGGTGGTCTCGTCCGTCTCGATGCCGTCCTCAATGGCGAAAGGCGGCGTCACGCTCGTGTTAAGGACCTCCACCGACGTCGCCAGCACCTCGATCTCGCCCGTGGCCATGTTCGGGTTCACGGCTTCCGCGCCGCGCTCGCGCACCGTGCCCGCGATCTTCAGCACGTACTCGCGTCCCAAGTGCTCGGCTATGTCGAAGTCCTCGGCGCTCACGCAATCGGGATCGACGACCACCTGCGTATATCCCGTGCGGTCGCGCAGGTCGACGAAGATGAGGCCGCCGTGGTCGCGGTTGTGCCACGCCCAGCCCGTGAGCACGACCTCGCGCCCCACGTCGGCCTTGCGCAGCTCGCCGCACGTGGCGGTGTGCATGCAGTACTCGTTCATGAAGTCCGTCATCTGTGGTTCCTTGCTCCTCAACGATGTCCCTCCCGCAGCGCGTGCGCTGAAAGGACGATACTCAAACTCGTTCATTGTACTGCATATGATCCGACAAGGGGAAACGGGCTTTCCCGCTTCATGCAAACTACGCGCGGGATAGCACGGGATAGCGGAGGCGAAGACGGCGAGAAGAGGCGCGCGGATGCGAGCGGGAGGCAGGCGGGAAGGCGAGCGGACAGGGCAGAGCGCCGGCGAGAGCGGATGGAGGAAGCGAGACGACGGTCACCTGCGGCGGCATCATCACCGACGGCGAGCAGAACGCGCTCGACGAGAACTTCGAGCCCATCCCCGGCCTCTGCGTGTCCGGCAGCGACCGCGGCCGCTGTTTAAGCGCTTCCCCAAACCCTGACACCCCTCGAAGGGGATGGCCCCCTTGAGGGACGTTAGAACTCGTTGTCCGTGAACACGCAGTTCACGCCGTTTTCCGCACAGAGGCCTTGCAGCTTCCGGTCGAGCGTGAACAGGGTGGCGCCCAACCTGCGCGCCAAGACGAAGTACAGCATGTCGTAGACGGGATGCCCCAGCCGCACCGCCTCGGACAGCGCCTCTTTCAGCACATCCCCATCGTCGCAGTACTCGTCCACCATATCCATCGCTTTTGACGCGCAGCGGGCAACCTGATCTTTTGCAAGCAGTCCCGCATGAGCGTACTTCCAAAACGCGTTGCACACCTCGAACGGCATAATGCTCGGAGAGACAATCTTCTCGCCCCCGACCAATAGCATGGACAAAGCCGCCCCCTCATCCGTTTCGCGCACCATGTCAACAGCAGCGCATGCATCGAGAACGATCATTTCGCCGCGCCTTTCTCGCAAGCCACACCGATTCCGACCGTATCGAGTATGTGGTTCACGCGCTCTTCCCGATCCTGCCGTATCATCTCTGCCGCATCCGGAAAACCATCGGGAACATCGAATTTCGGCAGCTTTCGTATCTCTGCGAACAGCTCCTTGCGTCTCTTGGCGCGCTCGGCACGGGCGGCCTCGGTGTCGAAGTCGAAGTAGCGCGGGCGCGGACAGCGAAGGCGCTCGCCGTCCCAATGGTATCCGGGCTCATCGGCGTGCGCGAGCATCTGCTCCACGGCCACGATGGTCTGCTGGGCGACGCTGCGATGCTGGTTAGCCGCGTATTCCTTCAGCCGTTCGTACAGATCGTCGGGGAAATCTCGCACTTGCAAGGCGGGCATGGCATGCTCCTTTCGCTTCATGCTCAATGCATGCATCATACCTTCTTTTCTTTGCATGTGCAATACCTGCATTCAGCATGCACACTGTCAGCCGGCGTCCGAAAAGGACATCGCACAAAGAAGGCGAACGCTTCGCGAAGCGGGTTCGTCCGATTCACCTGACGGACAGAGCAAATCACGCGCATTCGGTCAAAAATCCGAACTTTTTTGCAAATAATGTACCGAACTGGCGAAGACAGGAGGGAGAATGCCGCTTGCACCATACGAAAATGCCGCATTTGCGGCCAAACGAAGCTCCAAGCACCTCAAAACAGCGCGTATCGCATCGAATCGGTAAAATATGGGCAAAAATTCCCGGATTCTTTACCGATTCGACTGATAGCGACCTTTATGTAGAGGGGCGCTCGGAACAGGCATCGCCTCCCGGCGATCAAGCACGACCCGACGTTGGCGCCAAACGCGTCCAGGCTGCGCGCCTAACCCTCAACCGTAGGGTCGCCGTCGCCGAAGACCTCCTCGACGCTCGCGGTCGCCGCCGCACCGCCGACCGGCTCGCCGCCGAAGCGCGCGAGCAGGGCGAGCATCGCCGCCAGATCGACCGAGCGCTCGGCGTGCGTCCGCATGTTGCGCACCTTGACCTGGCCCGCCGCCACTTCGTCGGGCCCCAGCACGGCCACTCTGGCCGCCCCCAGCTTGTCGGCCAGCTTGAACTGTCCCTTCAAGCTGCGATGCTGGTGATCCATCTCGACGGCCAGCCCCGCATCGCGGCACGCCTGAACAAGCGAGAACGCCGTCCGACGCACGGAATCGTCCACGCACGCCACGAACACGTCGCAGCGCGCCGCCGGCGCGAACGCATGGCCCGCCGCCTGAAGCGCGAGCACGCAGCGTTCGTATCCGAGCGCCCAGCCGAAGCCCGGCGTGGGACGGCCGCCCACCTCTTCGGCCAGCTTGTCGTAGCGCCCGCCACCGCCGATGGCGTTCTGGCTGCCCATGCCCTCGGTCACCTGCACCTCGAACACGGTGCGCGTGTAGTAGTCGAGCCCGCGCACGAGCGTGGAGTCCTCCACATAGGCGAGCCCTGCGCCGTCAAGGTAGGCCTTCACGGTTTCGTAATGCTCGCGGCACTCGTCGCACAGGTGGTCGGCGATCTTCGGCGCGCCCTCCATGACGGCGGCGCAGCCGGGATTCTTGCAGTCGAACGCGCGCAGCGGGTTGATCTCGGCACGGCGGTTGCACTCGTCGCACAGCTCGTCCGCATGCGCGGCCATGTACGCTCGCACGGCCTCCCGATACGTGGGACGGCACGCATCGCAGCCCATCGAGTTCACCAGAAGACGCGTGGTTTCCGCGGGAATGCCGATGGCCGCGAAGAAGCGCATGAGCATGATGATGCCCTCGGCGTCCACGCTCGGCTCCTCAGCGCCCAAGCACTCGATGCCCACCTGGTTGAACTGGCGCTGGCGACCCTTCTGCGGGCGCTCGGCGCGAAACATCGGGCCCGCGTACATGAGCTTGGCGGGCGCGGCCCCCTGCGGCACCAGATCGTGCTGCACCACAGCGCGCACGACGCCGGCGGTGCCCTCGGGGCGCAGGCTCAGGCGGCTCTTCGCCTTCACGGTGCCGCCGCCAAGAAGCGTGGCCAGGTTCTGGCCGGAAATGGCCGTGAACATCTCCTTCGACACGACGTCGGTGGCCTCGCCGATGCCGCGCACGAACAGCTCCGTCTGCTCGAACAGCGGCGTCTCGATGGGCGCGTAACCGTAGCGGCCGCACACGTTCGCGGCGGTCGCCTTGAAATGAGCCCAGAACGCCGCCTCGTCGGGGAGCAGGTCTTTCGTTCCTTCGGGAGCTTGCAAAGCCATAGCAGTGTCCTTCGTCGTATCGTGTCATGTCGAAATGAGGGATCGTGCTATTGTAGCGCAGCCTGAACGCCGAAGCGCGCATCAGTCGGAACCGACCTCCAAAGAGCGCAGCACGTTCACGAGGGCGTCGTCGGGGCGGTAGCGCAAACGCAGGCTGAGCAGGCTGCGCGCGACGACGAACACCCCGGCGTCCGTCGCGGCGACCGCGCCGGCCCCAAGGGCTTCGAGCACCTCCTCGGTGGGAGCGACGGGGATCTCGGCGCGAGCGAGCGCGGCGTCAACCTCGCCGTGGTCGGGCAAAACCTCGCCCGTCTCCTCGACAAGTTCCTGCAACTCGGCGCTGGCCTGCAGCACGAAAGCCGGCGACACGGACAGCGACTTCACGTAGCACGCCGCGCCCGCGCTCGATTTGCCTGCTTTCCACAGCACGTACGCCAGCTGGTAGTACAGAAGGGCGATATCGTTCGGCTGCACGGCCACGCGCAAGCCCTCGATCAGCGCTTCTGCCGCATTCTCCATGTCGCCCACCAGCATGTAGGCGCGTCCGAGCCTGCAAAAGCCCGCCGCGACGGTAGGCGCCATCTCCACAGCGCGCTGACCGAAGCGCAGCGCCTCGTCGGCGCGCTCGAAGGAGTGCTCGAGCAGACGGACGATCTCAAGATGGCAGAGATAGAACGAATCCGGCACGAGCACGATGCGCTTGCCCGCATCGCGGGCCACGCGCGCGAGCGTGGACGCGCACGCGCCGTCGCGGGCCGCGCAGCCGCCGCGATGGGCCCGAAGGGCGCGATTGTAGAGCACGCGGCTCGCGTACAGGTCGAACGAGCGATAGATCTCGGAGGAGCCGTCCGCGTACCCGTCGAGCGCGACGGCCTCGGCAACGGCGTCGATGAGCGCGTCGGCGGCCGCCTCGGGATCGCTCGAAGCGAGCGTCCGGGCATGCGCGAGCGCCGCCAGGCAGCGATCCTCGCCGAGGAACCTGCCGACCACGGCGTTCTGATCGTCGGCGTCCACCTCGCCTTCCGCAAGCGCCGCCATCAGGCGCGTGCATGCGGCGACCGCGCGCGTGTCGGCCTCGGCGATGGCGCGCTCTTGGGCAGCGCGCACGATGCGAATGGCCTCGGCGGCGCTCGACGCCCCCACGATACGGTCCGCAAGGCCCTCACCCACGCGCCGCAACGCGGCGTCGTGGCTGATGCGCACGTCGGCGCATCGCTCGGCTCCCAGAGCCTCGCGCGCCGACGCCGGCAGCAAAGCGTCCTCGGCTTCGGGGAGGTCGCCGCGCAGCCGCGCCGACGGCAGAGCCCGCAGCGCGCCGAACGCATCGGCCTCGAGAAGGTTGAATTGAGCTTCGGCCTCGGAAAACAGCGGCTGAGGATCGCCCGCGCGCGCCGATCCGAAACCGGCCGTCGCCTCGTACGCCACGCGGTCGAACGTAACCCGGTAGAGCGCCGGCCCATGCGCCCCCTGCGGAAACTCGTCCGCACGCGCAGGCTCGTCCGCACCCTTGGCCCCTCCGGCGTCGGCAAGCAGACGCGCGACCACCTCCACCCGCCGCACCTTCGGCGAGGCCTCGAACGCGATGCCCGCCAGCATGATGCCGACGTGCTCGGCGTAGCGCAGCGCCTGGGCCTCGCGCGCTTCCGCGGTCGCCAGCTTCCACGACCCCTCCCTGTCGAACCGGGGTTCTTCGGCCCACGTCCACTCCGGCATGAGCGACGCGTCGGGCACCGTCACGTCGAACGCAGCAAGGCCCGCCGACAGGTCGGCGCCCACGACAGCCTCCGCGCGCACCGGCAGACGAAGCCGCTCGACGGCCCCGCCCACCGCGCAGCGAAACCCCCACTCGCCGTCGCTCGGCGCGGACGGCGCATCCACCACCCGATCCAATGACGGGCGCTGCATGGCCGCCGTTTCGATGAGATACGCGTCCCAACGGGCGCAATCGACGTCCGTCGCCGTCGCGGCCGCATCGCCGAACGCCTCGGCCACAAGCAGGAAGCGGTTGAGTGCCGCCTCAAGCGCCCACACCGTGCGCGGCTCAATGCCTGCGCCCTCGTCTTCGACAGCCAAATAGAACGTGTTCGCATAGCGCACGGTGCGCACGAGACGCAAAGCGCCGTCCTTCGCATCGTGCACAGCACTCTCGTTAAGGCCCGCCTCTGCCAGCCAAAGCGCCAAGCAGCGCACGAGCGCCGGCGGGCGAAGCGCGGGATCCGACCCCGCCTCGCGCACCTCGGCCGCGATCCTTCTGAGAGCCGCAAGGGGCTTCTCGGTGCGCAACCAGGAGAACACGCTGGTCAAACCCCGTTCGGGAACGTTCCGGGCACCAAGTTTAGGGCGGTGGACGAACGCGAGGTAGGCGCGCGCCATAACGTCGGCGTACGAGAGCCCCGCCGCATGCGGCCCGAAGTCGATCCACGCATCGAACAGCCAATACCGGTTGCGCGCGCAGCCGTACTGCGCCACTTCGCGCGCCCCGCCCTCCGAGCGCACTTCGACGCATCCGCGCTCCTCGTTCGGCGTCGGCTGATCCGTCCAGCGTGCGAACGCCATATCGGGCTCGCGAGCGGGAGGGACGGACAGCGGGACATCCGTTGAGAACGCGCGCCCGTACGGATCGAAGTACGCGAGAATGGCCACGTCGTTTTTACCGAGGAACTCGACCACGTACGCGCCGCCCGTCGCCGGAGTTGCGATGCCGCCCTCGACCCATCCGAACGTCGCAGGTTCTGCCGCACAGGTATCCGGCACCGGCGGCATCGCGTCTGCCAGCGCTTTCCTTTTCGCGCCGAACAGCGCGCCGCCTTTCAAGCGGAGCGCTGCGCTTGCCTTTGGCTGCCGTCGCACGTCGTCGCCTTCCTTTCCTTTCGACAGCAGCATAGCATGACGACACGGCGTCACAAAGCGGACAAGTGCGACGCTTTTTCAGAATCGCGCACGGGACACAGCGCTTTGGCTATGTGTAGGAGAATGACGCGGGCACGCTGCCGGCCATGCGTCGCGCGTTGCCGAAGACGCTTGCCTCTGCTGCACGCGCCCCACACGCGCCGCACGTTGTGTGCCACGCACCGTGCGCTGCCCATCGCGAAATACCCGCCGCACGCTATGCGCCACGCACCGCGCACCATACGCCGCGCACCATGCGCCGCGCAGCCGTGCGCTATGCATCGCGCATCGCACGCCGTACGCCGTGTGCCGTGCAGCCGAACGCCCGAATTTTGGCCACGAAACCGCGCTCTGGCACGCTCGGAGGCTGTTTTCGCCCCTTTTCATCGCGCAGAAAGAGACGGCCACGGAAAAACACCAGGTCGCAGGTTCTCCGTGAGAACGCACGCGATCAGTTTTGTGCCAGAACTCCGATTGGTGTCCAAAAACGAGAGGATTTTTCGCACGAGGATCGATTCGGCCCTTTTCGCCGAAGACCCCTGCGTCGAGAAGGAGCGCGGCCGTCCGGCGCGGCCCGATCAAGGCCGCGCCGGTCAACGGCTCGCACGATCAGTGATGATGGTTGCAGGCCTGATCAGCGCCCATAACGGGCGCGCGGCCGGTCGCGACGAGCCTCGCGGCGTCGCCCACGACAGCATGCTCGTTGTCGAAGTACACGGTGATCCCCACCTGGTTGAAGCCCATGAGCGGGCGCATGCCCATGCCAGCCGCCACGATGGCGTCCACGCCGGCATCGGCCAGAAGGCCCACCGGACGCAGACAGCCGCCTTCCTCGTGCGGCGGGTTCGCAACTTCGCTCGTGCCCTTGATCTCGCCGTTTTCGATCTCAACCACCGTGAAGCAATCGCAATGCCCGAAGTGACCCGCCCTTTGGGAGTCGAGCCCCGCCGCGCCCATCGTGGGAACGGCCAATTTCATCGTTTCGCCCATCTTCGCCTTCCTTCCCCGGAGCCCTCGCGCCCCGGCTCGGACGCCGCGCCATGCGCGCTGCGCCATCTTGCTATCCGTTGCGTCGCGCCACCCTGCGGCGCAGCAGCGCACCGCCGCACCGTCGCGCTGCCCGCATTCCTATCCGGCTGGCCCCCTGCGGCCCGCCTCGGACAGTCCGTCCTCCAGCAACCCCGCAAGCAACTCGTCGAGGCGCTGGCGCTCGCGCAGCACGTCCAGCCATTGCTCGGCCAGCTCCACGCCCTGCTGCGTCAACTCGTATTCGCGACGGCGCGGACCCGATGCCGCCTCGTCGTCGCACCAACGCGAGACGACCGCGCCCTCCTCCTCGAGCCGCCGCAGCGACCGGTACAGCCCGCCCACGTCGACATCCACCGCGCCACCTGTTTTCTCGAGGATGGTTTTGCGCATGTCGTAACCGTAGCCGCCCGCGAACAAAAGCGCCGCGAGCGCCGCCGGCTCCACGAGCGCGCCGCCCCCGCCGCCACGTCTGCGGCAGCACGGTTTGCGAGAGGGCGACGCGAGCGCCGCCGATGCGGCCGATGCGGCAGCCGCAAACGCAGCCGATCCTGAAGCTCCGGCAGACGCGGAGGTGCCGCATGGGGCTCCCGTTTCGCACTCGCCGCTCATCGCAAGCCTCACCCCCTTCCGGTCTCCCACATGCATTTCGCATTTACATGTTATGAACATATATACATCTGCAACACGCACGATGTCAATACGGGATACGTAAAAACACGGCGACCGAGCTATCGGACGCCGTGCTGTATCGGAGAGAAAAGAGGAGTTGTCTTCATGCCGACAGCGCGGCCCCCTCCCCCCAAGCGAAGCGGCCTCCCCGAACCGTCGGGGAGGCCGCTTGCGAACGAGCCAGACGCGCCCCTTACAGCTTCGCCACCACCAGGTCGCCCATCTGCTCGGTGCCCACCAGCTTGTCGGCAGGGGTTTCGGCGTCCTTGATGTCGCCGGTGCGCCAGCCTTCGTCAAGCACGGCGGTCACGGCGCGACGAACGTCATCGGCGGCGCCCTGCATGCCGAAGCTGTAGCGCAGCATCATTTCCACCGACAAGATCTGCGCGAGCGGGTTCGCGATACCGCGTCCCGCGATGTCGGGCGCGCTGCCGTGGCTCGGCTCGTAGAGCGCCACGCCGTCGCCGAGGCTCGCGCTGGCGAGCATGCCGAGCGAACCGGTGATCTGAGCGGCCTCGTCGGAGAGGATGTCGCCGAACATGTTCTCGGTCACCACGACGTCGAAGTCGGCCGGGCGGTTGATGAGCTGCATGGCCGTGTTGTCCACGAGCAGGTCCTCGAGCTCCACGTCCGGATACTCCTCGTCGTGGATGCGATGCACGATCTCGCGCCACATGCGGCTCGTCTCGAGCACGTTCGCCTTGTCGACGCTCGTCACCTTGTTGCGGCGCTTGCGCGCGGCCTGATAAGCCTGACGGGCGATGCGCTCCACCTCGTACTCGCGGTACTCGAGCGTGTCGTAGGCGCGCTGGCCCGCTACGCCACCCGTGCCGCAGCCCTCCTCGTTGTAGAAGCGCTCGCGGCGACCGAAGTACAGGCCGCCCGTCAGTTCGCGCACGATCATCAAATCCACGCCGTCCACGATCTCGGGCTTCAAGGTGGACGCACCGGCCAGCGCGCCGAAGATCTGCACGGGGCGCAGGTTCGTGTAGAGGCCGAGCGCCTTGCGGATGCCGAGCAAGCCCTGTTCGGGACGCGGTTTCGCGGGGTCGGTGGTGTCCCACTTCGGGCCGCCGACGGCCGCCAGCAAAACGGCGTCGGACGCCTCGGCCACGCGCAGCGTCTCGTCCGGCAGCGCCGTGCCCGTCGCGTCGATGGCGCAGCCGCCGATAAGCGCCTCCGTGTAGGAGAACGCCACACCGTGCTTCGCGCCCACCGCGTTCAGCACCTTCACGCCTTCGGCGATGATCTCCGGCCCGATGCCGTCTCCGGGCAGCAGGCAGATATGGTACGTCTGGGTCATGCACAGCCTCCTTTTTTATGTTCGCGCGCCCTTGTGCGCTCTGGACAATCGTGCGACGCTTGCTATAATGTGGGTGCCGGCGAAGCCCGCGGTTATTAGTCGGGCGGGCGGCGCAGGTGTTTAGTTGGGGCGGTAGCTGCTACTACCGCCTTTTTCTTTTCCCTCCGTCATCCTTTCGCGCTTTCCATTCCCTCCATACCTCAAGGAAGAACCCCAAGATAGCGGCCACGGCAGCCGCACTAGTGAGAATTTTCTCCATCATAGCGATCGCTCCTCTCTCGAAAGAAGCGCCGCCCGCGATCGGACTTCACCGACTTCGCCATTCTATCTGTACAACGTTGTACCATTCAAGGGAGAAGTCGGAGAAAAGAGGCGAAGGGGCGAAACGGAGCCGCCCAACCGCTGCGCATCGATCGCCGCAGCCTCGAACGGCCCGTCGCCCAGAAATCGGCGGGGCGCCTACTCCCCCAGCTTTTCCTTCGTGCGGTTGATGAGCCCGCCGGCCTCGATGATCTCGCGGATGAACGGCGGGAACGGCTGGGCCTGGAACGTCTGGCCCGTCGTCTCGTCCACGATGACGCCCGCGTCGGCATCCACGCTCACCACGTCGCCAGCCGAGATGGCGTCCACGGCCTCCGGGCACTCCATGATGGCCAGCCCCGTGTTGATGGAGTTGCGGTAGAAGATGCGCGCGAAGCTCTTCGCGATGATCACGTCCACACCTGCGGCCTTGATGGCGATGGGCGCGTGCTCGCGCGAGCTGCCGCAGCCGAAGTTCTCGTCGGCCACGATGATGTCGCCCGGGCGCACCTTTCGCACGAACTCGGTGTCGAGGTCCTCCAGGCAGTGCTTGGCCAGCTCGGCGGGGTCGGAGGTGTTTAGATAGCGAGCGGGGATGATGACGTCGGTGTCGATGTCGCGCCCGTAGCGGTGCGCGGTTCCTTTGAATCGCATAACGGCGACCCCTTCCCTATTCCGCGTCCGTCGCGTTGGCGGCGACGGGCTCCAAGTCTTCCGGCAGACCGATGTGCCCGAGCACGGCGCTCGCCGCGGCGACAGCGCCCATGCGGCCGACGAAGTTGCGGTTCGTGGTGGCGATGGCGCGCTCGCCCGCGGCGAGGATGCCCATGTAGCCGCCCAGGCACGGGCCGCACGTGGGCGTGGACACGGCGCAGTTCGCGTCCATGAACACGTCCATCAGGCCCTCCTCCATGCACTGGCGGTACACCTGCTGCGTGGCGGGGATGACGATGCAGCGCACGTCGGGATGGACTTTGCGACCGCGCAGCACGTCGGCGGCCTGGCGCATGTCGGCGATGCGGCCGTTCGTGCAGGAGCCGATGACGGCCTGGTCGATCTTCACGTCGCGCGCCTCGGCCACCGGGCGCGTGTTCGACGGCAGGTGCGGGAACGCCACCGTCGGCTGGATGGTGGCGGCGTCGATCTCGTACACCTTCGCATATACGGCGTCCGGATCGGAATGGTACTCGGTGTAGGGGCGCTCCACGCGGCCGTCCATATAGGCGCGCGTCACGTCGTCCACCTCGATGAGGCCGGCCTTGCCGCCCGCCTCGATGGCCATGTTGGAAATCGACATGCGCTCGTCCATGTCCAGGTGGAGGATGGCGCTGCCGGTGAACTCCATGGCCTGGTAGAGCGCGCCGTCCACGCCGATCATGCCGATGATGTGCAGGATGACGTCCTTGCCGGTGACGCCGGGAGCCAATTCGCCCTCGATCTTGAACAGCAGCGACTCGGGCACCTTGAACCACGCCTTGCCGGTGGCGTAGCCCACGCCGGCATCGGTGGAGCCCACGCCCGTGGCGAACGCACCGAGCGCGCCGTAGGTGCAGGTGTGGCTGTCCGCTCCGATGATGAGGTCGCCCGCGCCGACGACGCCCTGCTCGGGCAGCAGCGCGTGCTCAACACCCATGCAGCCCACCTCGTAGTAGTGGGTGATGCCCTGCTCGCGCGCGAAATCGCGCACGATCTTGGCCTGCTCGGCGCTCTTGATGTCCTTGTTCGGCACGTAGTGATCGGGCACGAGGGCGATCTTCGCGGGATCGAACACGCGCTCGACGCCGATCTTGCGGAACTCCTTGATGGCGATGGGGGCGGTGACGTCGTTGGAGAGCACGAGGTCTGAAAACTGTCATCTGGCATTTTCCGGGCCGAACATCGGTAT
>OLRI01002484.1_pt1 | contig 12725 bp, 8 predicted proteins | sample 1672871 | NCBI WGS metagenome assembly OLRI01 (sample SAMEA3136732, study PRJEB25190) | human gut metagenome
TCTTTATATATACTATTTTAAAATATCTTTTTATAAAAATACTGTGCTTTCGTTGCAGTTGGCCAATAAATGGCGTAATCAAGCCATTTGTTGCTGCACAGAAACTGCACAAAACCTGCACAAACTGCACAGAGCCGCCGCTGCATTTCCCCCTTCACTAATACCCCCCATTTGGCCCAAAAGTTGCACGCAGACGTGCAACTTTTCCATATTTTTCTTCAATTTTTATTGGGGGGACAGGTTTTCGCTTCGTACCCAGGCATAGGTTGTCCCTGCGCTCACAATCCCAGGGCGCAAAAAAAGGCTGCTCCCATCACGGGAACAGCCTTTTTTTCAATATTCTGCCTTTATAATTCTTCTGTCTTATAGATGGTGTAGCCTTCATAGTAGTAGCTTGCGTCGATGCCCTTCATATAGACCTCCCGGCTGCTCACCTCATCGGTCAGCGCCTGGCTCAGCAGATATTTGATTTCAATATCCTTAATCGGGCTGCGCTCCATCGCCAGCAGATAGTCGGTTTTGTCCACGCGGCTCCAGTCCACCACCTTGTGCAGCTCTTTTTTGAGCATCAGGTCCAGCCAGATGCGCGTGCTGCGGCCGTTGCCTTCCCGGAACGGGTGGGCGATGTTCATCTCCACATACTTTTCGACAATCTCATCAAAGGTCGACTGCGGCATCGCCTCCACATTTTTTAAGGCCGCCTCCAGATACATCACCGGTGCAAAGCGGAAGTTTCCCTTTGCCAGGTTGACGGTGCGAATCTGACCGGCAAAATCATAGATTTCCGAGAACAGATAGGCGTGAATCTTCTGCAGCGCTTCCAGGGAACCGGGTTTGAGGGCATCCAGATACCCGCTTTCAAACAGCTCCACCGCCTTTTTCTTGCTGATCCGTTCCTCTTCCCTTGCAAGGTCCACCGCGTTTGTCAGATGCAGCTTGTTTTTTAAGGTCAACATAGCACCTCTTTTCCAAATCCTTTTTTTCATTATACCACACAAAATGTGTCCTTCAGAGGGCTATACTGAAAAGGAATGAAGTTTGCTTTTTGTTCGACGGCTATCCGCATGAAGCATAAGCCAAAGCCTACGCTTCCCTCACCCCAACAATGCCAAAGCACCCCGGCCCGCCGTGGCAGGTGATGACGCAGCCGGTCTTCATCCACTCCACATTGTGGTAGCCAAGCCCGGCGGCAGTCTGTTCGGCCAGGCGCTTCATCTCGTCCGGCAGGCCCGGCGACCAGATGAAGTAGAGGTGATCCTTCTGCAGGCGGTTGTGCTCGGTGTACTCGCGGATGAGGTTGGGCACAATCTTGGCCAGCGACCCGCGGTACTTCTTTTTGGCCATCAGCTTGCCGTCCAGAATCTCGATGCACGGGTGCAGGCCCAGGATGTTGCCCACCAGCGCCACCGCGTTGCTCACCCTGCCGCCCGCGCGCAGGTAGTCCAGATTCTGCGGGATAAAGCACATGCAGGTGCGCGCGGCGTTTTCCAGCACCTGCTTTGCCAGCTCCTCCACCGAGATGCCCGGCTGCTCGCGCAGCAGCTTGGCGGCGTGCAGCGCCACCGCCGCCTGCCCCACCGAGACGTGCTTGGTGTCGATGCTGGTGACGTAGTCGCGGTGCTCCCCCTCCAGCAGGGCGTTGTGATAGGAGGCGGTGGTCACCGCCGAGTAGGCCAGGTGCAGAATCTTCCTGTCCGGGAACTGCTCGTGCAGCCGGTCGAACACCGTCTTAAAATCGAAGGGTCCGCTGGCGCTGGTTTTTGGCACCGTGCCGGTCTTCTGATAATAGGCGCAGACCTCCTCCGGCGGGAAGGACCCGTCGTCCAGTGTCTGGTCGCCCATCGTGACGTGCATCGGCACCAGATAGATGCCGTTTTCCTGCGCCTGCTGCGGCGTCAGGTCGGAACCGGTTTCCGCTACCAGGATGATTTCTTCATTCATTGCCAACTACCCCTTTGTCTTGTATATTTTCAACGGATAAAACCAGCAGCTGCGCCTGCTTTCTGTTGCAACAACTGTTACTTATTAAATTCACCTGCCTACTTATACCACATCTTGGCGCTTTCGTCAAGAAAAATTTGAGGAATCATGGTCCCCCGGGCACAAAAGCGCCATCCCAAAATCAGCGAACGCTTTTGGGATGGCGTTTGATTCCATGTTTAATACCCCAGCCCCTCCCCCACCAGGATGACCTTGATGCGGTCCTGGTGGCGCTGCTGGGCGCTGACAAGGTAGTTGCAGCAGATTCTGCCGTCGCTGTGGCAGTTCATACACTCGCCGGTTTTGGCGCAGGGGGTGCTGCAGTGCAGCCGGGTCGCGTTGACCGGAGCGGCAATCTTCTTCACCCGCTCGACGGCGGCGGCGATGTCCGGCACAATCTTGTTGCAGCCCGCCACCACAATCACGCTGTCCGGCCCATAAGCCAGGGCGGCGACGCGGTTGGAGTTGCCGTCGACGTTGTAAAGCTCGCCCTCCTCGGTCACGGCGTTGCTGCTCATCAGGTAGACGTCCGCCGAGAAAGCCTGACGGAAAATCTGCTTTTTCTGCTCGGGCGTCAGGTCCGGCCGGTCGCGGTCCAGATAATGGTACTGTCCGCTCCTCAGCAGGTCGATGATGCCGCACTCGGACAGGGTCACCGAGCCGCCGCAGGTAATCGTCTGCCCCGGCTGCAGCAGGCTCTGCACAATCCGCAGCGCCTCCCCCTTATCCTTGGCGTAAAACGGCTTCATCTTGTTGCGCTCCAGCGCCTTCATCGTCTTTTCGATGCGCTTTTGCATCACCGCCTGTTTGTGTTCATCCATCTTGTTACCCTTCCTTCCCGCTGTCAAAAAAATTTCCTTACTGCTTTGCCGGCACGCTGACCGTCTTGGAGGGAGCCGCCTCGCCCTGTTCCTCGCGGCGCTGGCGGATTGTGATGTACCGCTTTCTGCGGAAGGTCAAAAACAGCAGCGCGGCGCTAACCAGAACGCTGAGAACCGAACCGGTGATGAGCGTCTCGATCAGCGAAATATCCACCGCGTAGAAGTGCAGCGCAACCATCGAAGCCATCGCGGACAGATCCGCCGCCACGTGGTAGGCCACCACCTCCGAGAGCTTGATGGAGAAGACCTGCCTTTTGACAACCAGCACAAAGCCAAAAAAGGCGATGGCAAGCGACAGGATGACCAGCTCCACCGGCAGATTGATCTTTCCCATCATGGCGAGCATCCCGGCCGAAACCAGCCTGGTGACCGCCCCGATGAGCATGGTGTAAAATAAAATGTTCTTGTACAAATGAATCGCCACCCACATAAAATTCCCTTTCAGAGAGACAACTTATCATCTTCCTGAAAGTTTGTTGTGGCTATATTATAACATGAATTTTACATAAAATCAAATCCGGCCCGTTTTGCGCTCCTTTTTGTAAGGGATGTTCCGGGTGTTTTGCTCCCGGGAGGGCATCACCGGCTCCTTTTTGGCAAAGAGGCCGCCGCTCACAAGCGCCCAGAGCAGCGGGGCGGCCAGCAGCAGCAAGCCGATCAGCCGCATCTGCTGCGCGCTGAGGGCCACCGTCTCAAAGATCATCTGTCCAACCGGGTGCCAGATGGCAAAGCTCATCACCGCCAGCGAGACGCAGACCGCCCCGATCAGCTTGAGGTTGTTGAAAAACGGGATGTGCAATAGCGTCCTTCGCTCCGACTTGCACTCAAAGACGTGGATGAGCTGGGTGAGGATCAAGGCGGCAAGGGCGCCGGTGCGCGCTGTCTGCAGCGAGGCGCCGCCGGTCAGCAGCATCGAAAAGACCGCGATGGTGGTCAAACCAATCAGCATCCCGCGGAACAAAATCACCGTCAGCAGCCCGCCGGAAAAGATGGAGTCGCCGCTGCGCCGCGGCTTTTCGGTCATCACGTCGCTGTCCGGCGGGTCCAGCCCCAGCGCGATGGCGGGCAGTCCGTCGGTGACCAGGTTAATCAGCAGAATCTGGATGGGCAGCAGCGGGACCGGCATCCCCATCAGCATGGCAAGGAACATGGTGACCACCTCGCCGATGTTGCAGGACAGCAGATAGCGGACGAACTTCCGGATGTTGGCATAGACGCAGCGTCCCTGTTCCACCGCATCCACCAGCGTCGCCAGGTTGTCGTCCGTCAGCACCACGTCTGCCGCCTGGCGAGCCACATCCGTACCGCTTTTTCCCATGGCAACGCCAACGTCCGCCTCCTTGATGGCAGGCGCATCGTTCCCCCCGTCTCCCGTCATGGCGACGATCTCGCCACGCCGCCGGTACGCCCGCACCAGCCGCAGCTTATGCGCCGGGTTGACCCGTGCAAAGACGGTGTACTGATCCAGGCAGGCATCCAGCTGGGCATCGCTGAGAGCGTCCAGTTCGTCGCCGGTCATCGCCTTTTTGCCCCGGAGCAGTCCTGCCTGTTTCGCAATGGCGGCGGCGGTGTTCTTGTGATCGCCGGTAATCATGACCGTGCGGATGTTGGCTCTGGCGCAGGTGCGGATGGCAGTCCGGGCGGATTCTCTGGGCGGATCCAGCATTCCGGCAAGCCCCAGAAAGACGCAGGCGCCGTCCTCCTGCCGGGCAAACGCCAGCACCCGGAGTGCCTGGTCGGACAGCTCCGTCACGCTCCGGCGAACAGCCGCACGGTCGCTCTCGGAAAACGGCACGGTCTTTCCGTCACGCATCTGAAAGCCGCACAGAGGCAGGATGGCATCCGCTGCCCCTTTCCAGTAAGTACACGTCCCTGCGCCCTGGGTGACGGTGACGGACATCCGCCGGGTCTCGCTGTCGAACGGCTCTGAGCGCAGCACCGGATGGGAGCGCAGCAGCTCCTGCCGGGAAACGCCGCCTTTTTCCGCCGCCACCAGCAGTGCCACCTCGGTGGGGTCGCCTGTGGCAGACCAGCTGCCCTTGTCAGTTCTGGCGCTCCGGTCACGCCGGGCGGACTCCTGTGGACTGTGTATCTCGGCAGTGCAGCAGAGTGCGCCGCAGATGAGCAGTTCCTTCAGCGCCGGTTTCGACAGGGGATTGACGTTCCTGCCGTCCTGCTGGATGGCGCCGGCTTTTTGCAGCCCCGTCCCGGTGACGGAAAACGACTCGCCGCCTACCCGGACTGCGGTGACGGTCATGCGGTTTTCGGTGATGGTCCCCGTCTTGTCGGAGCAGATGACGCTGGCACAGCCCAGGGTCTCCACGCTGTGCAGCCGGTTCACCAGGGCGTTGCGCTTCATCATCCGGCTCACCGCCAGCGCCAGTGCAATGGTGACCGTCGCCGGGAGTCCCTCCGGAATGGCGGCGATGGCAATGGTGATGCCGGTCATGAGCATATCAAAGACCGGTTCGCCCCGGAGTACCCCAGCCAGAAAGACAGCGCCGCACACCCCCAGACAGAGTAGCGCCACCCCCTTTCCCAGCCCGGCGAGCCGCTTTTGCAGAGGTGTCAGATCCTGTTTCACCTCCTGGAGCATGGCGGAGATCTGCCCCATCTGGGTGCGTGTACCCGTGGCAATGACCACTGCCTCGGCGCTGCCGTGGAGGACAGCTGTTCCGGCATAGACCACGTTTTTCTTGTGGAGATCGTTCCGGGTGTCTGCCGGGTCGCCGGACTGCTTGGAGACCGCCTCGGATTCGCCGGTGAGGATGGACTCGTTCACCGAAAGCCCGTCTGCACGCACCAGCGCACTGTCTGCCGGCACATTGTCCCCTGCCTCCAGCCGGATGCAGTCGCCGCAGACCAGTTCCCGTGCCGGAATGGTCTGCCACTTTCCGTCCCGGCAGACCGTGGCGGTGGGTGCGGTGAGACTGCGCAGGGACTCCAGCGTCTGTTCCGTGCGGTACTCCTGCAAAAAGCCCAGAATGGCGTTGAGCAGAACGATGAGGATGATGGTGACAGCGTCGGAGATCTCCCCCAGAAAGGCGGATACACCTGTGGCAGCCAGCAGGATCAGCACCATCACATCCCGGAACTGCCCCAGGAACATCCGCAGAGGATGGAGCTTTGCTGCCGCCGCCAGTTCGTTTTCGCCGTCCTGTTTCAGACGTTCCCGTGCTGCTTTGGTTGTCAGACCGTTCATAGGATTCCTTCTTTCCCGGATTTGTTTTTGTGTTTTTGCTTATGTATATGCGGAAAAGCCAAAAAGCATGACCACGGTAGAAATCTTTTTGGCAGAATCACAAGAAAATGCTTGACAAATGTGCCGAAATCATGTATAATGTAAAGGATGTGTTGGAAACGTGAGAATGGAACAGGCAGTTCCCGGTGAACCGACCTGTTTTCGCAAGACAAGGCAATGCTGCATAAAGCTCACGGAAATCAATTTTCAAAAATAGGCTGATTAAAATTGTACAAAATTATGAAGTTTGACAAGTGAGGCTCCCCTGAAAGGGGAGCTGGCAGTGCGTAGCACTGACTGAGGGGTCTCCACTCATGCCGAAAACGTCATAAAAAGATTTTAATAAAGAACCCCTCCACCGCCTAACGGCGGTCCCCTCCCCTTTCAGGGGAGGCTATCATGAAAACTGATTTCCATGTATAAAGCTCATGCAGCATTGCCCATATAGAAACGAGGTTGAAAAATGCACTATCCCAAGTGGTTTCCCCTGCTGACCCTGGGTGCGGCGGCAGGCGGAATGCTCTTCTTTGGCGGTCTGAATGCGTCTGCGGCGGATGCCGTACCCCTGGAATCGGCTGCCCCGGCTGTGGCGACGTCCACGCTGCCGGAACTCTCCCCTGCGCCGGAGGAAAATCCGGGCGGCTGGGTCATGAAAGACGGCGCAAGAAAGTATCAGTACAGCGACGGCTCTTACGCCATCCAGGCGGCAACGGTAGACGGTGTCCTGTATCTGTTCGACTCCAGCGGCACGCAGATGACGGGCTGGCAGAAGATCGACGACACCTGGCACTATTATGACAGCGCCACCTATGCGGCGGCGGTGGGTGCGCAGAAGATCGACGGCGTGACCTATCTGTTCGACTACACCGGCGCACAAAAGACCGGCTGGCGCACCGTAGACGGGGTGCGGCGATACTACGACCCGGAGACGGGAAAGCCGGTGGAAGGCTGGGTCAGCTACGGCGGCAGCCGCTATTATGTGGACGATGCCGCAGGCAAGGTGACCGGAGAATACACGGTGGACGGTGTCCGCTATCTGCTGGACGAGGAGACCGGCACCCAGAAACTGGGGCTGTGCATCTTCGATGACCAGACCGTCCGCTATTACGATGCGAACGGCGAGCTGACCTCCGGCTGGGCAGAGGACGGCGAAAACCGCTATTATTTCAGCGAGAACTATGAGATGCAGACCGGCTGGCAGACGCTGGACGGCAAGCGCTATTACTTCGGCACGGACGGCATCGCCCGAACCGGCATCCAGACCGTGGACGGCAAACAGTACTGCTTTGCCTCAGACGGCTCCATGCAGACTGGGTTCCAGGCGGTGGGCAGCCAGAAGTACTACTTCGGCACAGACGGCGCAATGCTCACCGGCTGGCAGACCATCGGCAGCCAGAAGTACTACTTCCTGGAAAACGGCAATATGGCGACGGGAACGGTCACCATCGACGGAAAGAAGTACACCTTCAACGCAGACGGCACGCAAAAGAAAATCAAGATCTGTCTGGATGCCGGACACTACGGCAAATACAACCGCAGTCCGGTGAACGGTACATACTATGAATCCGACATGAGCTGGAAGCTCCACCTCAAGCTGAAATCGGCGCTGGAGGCACGGGGCATGGAAGTCATCACCACCCGGACGACCCAGGCAGGCGACCTGGGGCTGGAGGCACGGGGCAAGAAATCCGCCGGATGCGACCTGTTCCTCAGCCTGCACAGCAACGCCTGCAACAGTGCATCTGTAGACGCACCCCTTGCCTGCTGCACCGTGACCGGCACTATGGATGTACTGGGGCAGCAGCTGGCGAACGTGGTACACCAGGTGATGGGGACAGCACAAGCCGGAACGATCTGGAAACGCCAGGGCGACAACGGCGACTATTACGGCGTTCTCCGTGGCGCAACCAAGGTGGGGACACCGGCGATCCTGCTGGAACACAGCTATCACACCAACCTGCGAGCCACCAACTGGCTGCTGTCAGATGCCAACCTGCAAAAAATGGCAGAGGCTGAGGCGAATGTGATCGCCGCATTCTTCGGACTGCTGTAACAGAATCAAACATCGGCACACTGGGTAGACGATACCTGGTGTGCTTTTTTTATGGTTGGTATCCGGCAAGCATCTTTCCCGTCTTATCAGAAGAGCCATTGCAACAGAATATCCAGCCTTTCATGCGAAAGCAGTCGTTGTCCTTGTTTCCGGAAAAAGCAGCCGCATGGCTGCACCTCTGGATATAACAATAACTCTGTATCTGCATCTGTCTCTTTTTCTATCTCTGAATCTAACTCTAACTCTTACTCTGACTCTTTCTCTATCTCTATCTCTGTATCTACAATGTTACTCGACGCTGGTAACATTGAGATCACAATGTGAATCACATTGTGATCTCATTGTGATTCGTCCTCACTGACACAAAAAAAGCAGCGTACCGGAGATCAAACCGATACGCTGCTTTCAGAACTCGTCTTTGCAAGAAATGTATGTGGATTTTCGAGCATCACTTTTTGCGAAAACTTGTTCTTATATAATGGGAAAATTCAAGATGTCGTGATTATGCCTGAACCGGAGTGCCGGAAACTGCCTTTTCGGAAACTTCCACCTCAGACTCCTGTTCCTTCTTCGCACGCTTGCGGAAACCAACCAGCAGGAGACCTGCGAATACGACAGCGATCACTGCCAGTACCACGCAGTCTGTGGTGATGTCCAGACCGGATGCGATGCCGCTGCGGAAACCGTGAACGGTATAGGTGAACGGCATGAACGGGTTCAGAACCTGGTAGAACTTGTCGGACAGTTCCAGCGGATATGTGCCGGCGCAGCCGCTGAGCTGCAGTACCATGAATACCAGCAGGATAAAGTCACCGATGATATCCAGGAAGAAGTTGACACAATATTCCAGCGTCAGGAATGCCACAGATGCCAGGCAGGCGATGATGAGTGTCTTGCCCATATATTCCGGCTGGAAGTCGTTGATCCAGGACAGGCACAGGATCATGAGAACTGCCTGGAGCAGACCCAATGCCCAGAGCTTGCCCAGTGTGAGCAGCCATGCCTTGCCCGGCTTGCGAGCGCCGATCTTCTGATGATACGGCGAGAGCATAACGCAGAATGCCAGACCGGATACCCACAGACCAACGGACATCATGTACGCCGCCATAGCGTTGCCGTTTGTGGGAACGGTTGTCTCATACGTCTCGTTTGTCATTACCGGTGCAGAGAACATATCATAGGTCTTGTCGGTGCTGTCGATGCTGTTGACCTCGTCTGCGCCGTCGGCGATGGAAGTCTGGAGCGTTACCGCACCGTTGGACAGCTGTACCAGACCGTCACCCAGTTCTACCGAGCCGTCTGCCAGCTGGGATGCGCCGTCCTGGATCTGACCTGCGCCGTCTGCCAGCTGTGCTGCGCCGCTGTTCAGCGTGTCGTTGTTTGCCGCCAGCTGTGCAGTACCGTCAGCCAGCTGGGATGCACCGCTCTGCAGCTGAGAAACTGCATTGGTCAGTGTAGGAACGCTGTCTGCCAGGGTCTGTGCGCCGCTGTTCAGCGAGGACGCACCGCCCACCAGCGTGCCGGTGTTGGAATCCAGGGTCTGGAGTCCGTCGGTCAGACTGGACACGCCGCCGGTGTACTTGGATACACCATATTCCAGAGTGCTGCTGCCGTCAGCCAGCTGACTGAGACCAGCCTCCAGTGCCTGAGAACCAGGGATGAGCTGTGCATCCACTGCGGACTGTACCGACTGTAAGCCGCCGGACAGGCTGGTGATCGCCTGCTGTGCGCCCGGAAGTGCCTGGTCTGCGCCGGCAGCCAGTGTGCTGACGCTGGACTTCAGCTGTTCCATTGCGCTGGCAGAGCTGCTCAGATCTGTGCCTTCCAGTGCCTTGGACAAGCCGGTCACCTGTGTGCCGATGTCCGAGATATCCGTTGCCAGAGAACTCATGGGGACGGAGAAGCACGACAGCAGTTCCTGCTGGGATGCCGCATCCAGAGACTGGAATACTTCCGTCTGGGTCATGGTGGTCAGTGCGGACTGTAAGCTTTGCAGCTGTGCGCCGGCATCCTGTGCGCTGGTGCCGATCGCCGTCAGACTGGCGGTCAGCGTCTGTACCAGAGCGCTGGTATCCGGCATGGAAGTGTTTTGCAGGGTGGTGTTCAGTGTGTCGATGCCCTGCTGGAGCTGTGTCAGACCGGCGGTCAGCTGCTGCATCTGCTGGAGACTCTCTGCGGAGAGACTGCCGCTCAGACTGTCAGACAGGGTCTGCAAGCCGGCAGTCATCTGTGCGCTGCCCTGCTGGAGCTGTGCCGCACCGCTGGTCAGGCTTGCTGCGCCGTTTTCCAGCTGGCTGCTGCTGCCGTCCAGGGTCTGTGCGCCGCTGTAGGCTGCCGAAACGCCGTCGGTATAGCTGCTGACACCGTTGGAAAGTGTACCGGAACCGTCAGACAGTGCCACTGCGCCGTCTGCCAGCGTGCCTGCGCCGCTCGCCAGCTGATCCATGCCGTCAGACAATGTCTGCGCACCGCTGTTGACCGTTGCCACGCCGTCGGTATAGGTTTTCAGACCGCTTTCCAGGGTCTTTGCACCGTCTACGAAAGTAAGGGAGCTGTCCGACAAAAGCTTCAGATTATCGGTGATCTTGGTGTTGCCGTCCTTCAGATCGGACACGCCGTCCTGGATCTGGAGCGCACCGTCAGCCGCATCGCTCATGCCGCTGCCGATCGTACCCAACTGGTCGAAGATGGTCTCGGTATACTCCTTGGTCACGCTCTCCGAAACTTCTTTCTGGATCTTTGCCAGCGCCGTTTCGCTCATCTTGCTTGCGATGTAGTTCGTGCCGGGATTGGTGACATACTGGAGTTCCATCTTCTGCGGCTCGTCGTCCATCAGCGTGGAGGCGTTTTCCGAGAAGTTTTCCGGAATGGTGATGACCATATAATATGTGCCGTCCTCAATTCCCTTTTCTGCCTTGTCTGCGCTGACAAAGTGGAAATCCAGCTGGTCATTTTCCCGCAGTTTGTCTACCAGTTCGTCTCCGACAGCCAGTTCCTTGCCCTCATAGTCCACCGACTTGTCATTGTTGACCACTGCCACCGGCAGCTGATCCACATTCCCGTAAGGATCCCACATGGAACCCAGGAACAAGGTGGTATAGATGGTCGGGATCAGAACAATTGCCGCCATTGCGATGCCATTGAAGTGCCGCCAGAAGAAATTCTGTTGCTTTCCGGAACCGCTTGATCGCATAAATACCTACTTCCTTTCTGCATGAAACAATCACCGCTTTCCCCGAATGCACGGTCTTGTTTCGATTCTTGTGACGAAGAACAGCTGTCTATAAAAAAAATCTTGTCTATAAATAGAAAACTGTTGACTTTTCGTCCTGTATCTATTATAATATAAGGGAAGTGAATTTGCAACCGTTGATTTCACAAATTACGTCTACTAATAGACACTATGTTTATTAGTGGCTCCGGCAATCCCCGAATGCCGGACAGACGCCGCTTCGTATACTATTATAATGGACAGCACCCCACGAGACCTGTGCCGTGCTGCCGAAGATAAGGATGAAACAACATGACCAACAATATAAAACAAGAGCGGCGCTATCGCCGCACCGAGGCGCTGATCCTGAACGGACTGACCACCCTGCTCCAGCAGAAGAGCATCAAGGAGATCACCGTCCGGGAGCTGGCAGACCTGGTGGACATCAACCGTTCCACCTTCTATCTCCACTACACAGACATTTACGACCTGCTGGAAAAGACAGAACAGCGCCTGTTACAGCAGCTGATGGATGCCGTCAACGAAAACTGGACGCTGCCGGAAACGCCGAAGAACTTCTTCGCCTTTCTGGAACAGACGTTCAACATCCTCTCGGAGAATGCCCAGCTCTGTTCGGCGCTCATCGGACCGAACGGCGACATCGCCTTTCTGCGGAACATCGAGAAGATGATCCGGGACAAGGGTCTCCAGACCCTGCGCTCGTTTGCGCCGAAGGAACTCCGGGAACAGGATCTCCAGTATGCCATTTCCTTTGCCCTTGCCGGGTGCGTGGGGCTGGTGGAACACTGGCTGAAAAACGGATGTCCGGAAACACCCACCCATATGGCGGAACTGACCCTGGTAATGCTCCGTGAGGGTACAACGTCCATCGGCGTGCCGGATATCACCCAGTTCGCCGCACACTAAAGACAGGTTCTGAGCCGTCCTGTTCCAGGATAACCGAAGAAGATAAACCAGCGTGAAACTGGATCACAACACCAGATAACAAAAAGAGCCTGCCGGGATAAAGCCGTTCCCGACAAGCTCTTTTTGCGTTTTTCAGGCATTTTTGCCCTTTGAAGTTCCCCTGTAGAGGTCGATGCCCACATCGATTCGAGTGTACCGGAAATGGAAAACCTTATGGCATCCCACCGGGGACGATAAATATGCCTCCCTTGAAAAGGGAGGTGGATGCTCCGTAAGGAGCAGACGGAGGGATTATCCCCCTGTCCCTTCGGGACATCCCCCTTTTCAAGGGGGACATATGCCCCACCGTAGGGGCGAACACTGTTCGCCCGTTGTTGTGTTTCCAGGTATCCCTTTTCAAAGGGGCATGACAACTCCTCTGCCCTGTCGGGC